>Ga0209536_100003732_pt1 | contig 24326 bp, 22 predicted proteins | sample DeeMarSeWOR28_12_FD_187461 | JGI IMG/M metagenome (GOLD analysis project Ga0209536, IMG submission 187461) | Marine sediment microbial communities from White Oak River estuary, North Carolina - WOR-2-8_12 (SPAdes) (version 2) | ecosystem: Environmental > Aquatic > Marine > Intertidal zone >...
CAGCACGTTGATACATAGAAAGTCACCCTGATTTTAACCTACAACGAAGTTTTTTCTTTTAACGTTCAACGTGTAACGTTTAAACATGTAACAGTATTTTGGACGTTCGACATTTAACCATATTTCCTCTTGACAGATTCGAACATTTGTTTTAAACATACGTTTGTTTAAAATGGATGTTTTAATGACAAATACCAAAGACAATATTCTGGATGCTGCAGAACGGCTTTTTGCCGAACGCGGGTATGAAGCGACTTCCATGCGGGCCATAACCTCTGCAGCCGGTGTAAACCTGGCGGCCGTTAATTATCACTTTCATTCCAAGGAACGCCTTCTGCAGGCCTTGTTCACTCGCCGGTTGGAAATGCTGAACCGCAAGCGGATGGAACTCATGGATGCCTATGAGGCCGAGTACGGGAAAAGGCCCATACCCATCGAGAAACTCGTGCACGCCCTCATTGAACCGATGATCGATATCACAGGCGAACGGCCGAACAGCAATAAAGCTTTCAGCGTCCTGTTGGGACGCATGTACTCCTCCCCGCACAGCAGCCTGGACGGCATACTATTGTCCGATATCCGAAATTTCGCTGAACGGTTTGAAACAGCCATCCGGCGGTCCCTTCCGGATATTCCACCAGAGGATCTTTACTGGAGAGTTTTTTTCGCGCTGGGAGCCACCATCCACTCGCTGGCCTCTTCCCACCTGCTCCAGAAAATATCACGCGGTCTCTGCAATCCGGATGACAGGAAGGGTGCGCAGGAAAAGCTGACAGCTTTTATCGTTGCCGGATTGAAGACACCAACAAATCCGGGACTCATGAAAAAACGCCTGAGCCGAACCGCGAAAACCGACAGGGGAAAATAAAATGTACTATCGATCTGCGTTTTTCCTGGTCCCCGTCTTATTGTTTCAGTCCCTGATGTGCCGGGCCCAGGAAACAATAGGCCCCAATGCAAACCCTGCGGAGGAGACCCTGCCTACAATCAATTTGAGTCTCAAGCAGGCGGTGGATATAGCACTGAGTCCCGAGGGAAATGCCCGTATACAGATAGCCGAGGAACTTATCCGCCAGGCTAAGGCCCGATCCGCCCAGGCGCGGGCCGCACTTCTTCCCAATATTGATGCGTCCGTCAGCCAGCAGAGTATGACGCGCAACCTGGCCGCTTTCGGAATACAGGTCCGTCTCCCGATTCCGGAGTATGATTTTCCAACATTTGTCGGACCCTTTAATATCTTCGACGCCAGGGCTACCGCCAGCCTGAATATCCTTAATCTGAGTTCCATACGCCGTTTCCAGGCATCCCGGAAGGGAGTCCGGCAGGCTGAAGATGAACAGGAAAACGTTCAGGACCGGGTCCGCGATCAAATCGCCCGTCTCTACCTCTCTCTGTTACAAGCCAAGGCAAGTGAGGACGCCGCCCGATCGAGCGTGGCCCTTGCTGAAAGGCTGCTCAAGCTGGCCGAGGATCGAAAAAATGCCGGAGCGGGCACCGGGATAGAGATCACCCGAGCCAAAGTCCAGTTGGCCAACGAGCAACAGCGGCTGCTGTCATCCGGCAACGAACTGAACCGCGCCCGTCTCCAGCTGCTGCGTTCGATGGGATTAAGTCTGAAAATCCAGGTGGAACCTGTCGAAATATTGACCTACCAACCGGTAGAAATCCACGACCTGCAGGAAGCTCTTCATATTGCGCTCCTTTCGCGCGCCGACTGGAAAGCGCAACAGAAACGGCTTGAAATCGCGCGCCTGAACCAAAGCGCCGACAAGCTGGAACGACTGCCGTCTGTCAGCCTCTTTGCGGATTACGGCACCATAGGATCCAGCATCGACCGGACAGTTCCCACACGAGCCTATGGATTTGCAGTGCAAATACCTGTTTTTGATGGCGGGAGGATGGACGGCAGACGGGCTGAAAGCGCTTCCCGCCTACGGCAGGAGCAGGTAAACACAAAAGACCTGCTCGCTCAAATTGAACTGGATATACGCCTTGCCTTCGACAGCCTGCAGGCAGCAGATCTGCTGGTAACAGCCGCTGAGGAGGGGTTCAGACTCGCCGAGAACGAACTTGCCCAGGCACAGAGGCGCCTCAGGTCAGGGGTTGGAAGCAGTATTGAAGTAACCGACGCCCAGACTCGGCTCGAACGCGCCCGCGATAACCGTATAGGATCCCTGTTCAGCTACAACCTGGCCAGGATCGATCTTTACAGCGCCATGGGCACTATAAAACAGATGATTCCGGGAGAATGAAATCATGATGAGAATCGGAAAAATGATTCCTGTAGCTGTCCTGGCCGTCACTCTCGGCGGCTTCTGTATGATTTCATGCGGTTTCTGGAAAGGGGGGGATAAGGGCAAAATTCCCATCTCGGGAAATATTGAATTCACCCAGATCCATATCGCTTTTAAAACCTCCGGCAAGCTGATCGATTTTCCTATCGATGAAGGAGACGAAGTGATGCAGGGAATGACACTGGCCCGCCTCGACATGCAACAACAGGAAAAGCAGCGCTCCAGAGAGCAGGCTGCCCTGGAGGTGGCGGAAACGTCGCTTGCCCAGCATCTGACCTCCATCGAATATTTCAAGGCTTCCCTGGAGGCCGATATCCTCTCCCGCAAGGCACAACTGCGCCAGGCAAAGGCAAACCTGGAGCAATTGCTGGCAGGATCACGGGCACAGGAAATCCGGGAGGCCAGCGCGGCCGTCAATCAGGCGCAAAGTCAATACGCCCTGGCACAGGAAGAATGGCAACGGGCGCAGGTTCTTTACAGCAACGACGATATTTCCACTTCGCAATACGATCAGTACCGATCCCGATTCACCCAAACACAGGCGGCTCTGCAACAGGCCGAACAGCGTCTTTCACTGGTTCAGGAGGGGCCCAGAAAAGAAGACATCGAAGCTGCCCGGGCCAGGGTAGCAGAGGCCGAAGCATCAGTGCAACAGGCCGAAGCATCCCGAATTGAAATCAAGCGGAAGGAACAGGAAGTCGATACCCGCCGTGCGCAGATTGCACATGCCCGCGCCCAGGTAGGAGTGATAGACGCCATTATAGCCGACGGTACAGTGACGGCACCCCTCGACGGTATCATCCTGGAAAAGTCCGCTGAGATCGGAGAGGTCGTTGCGGCCGGAACCACGATTGCCACACTGGGAAATATCAACAAGCCATGGCTTCGAGGATACATTCGCGAGCAGGACCATGGCCGCGTAAAACTGGGAATGAAAGTCCGGATCACAACCGACTCCTACCCGGACAAGGTTTATGAGGGACGCCTATCCTATATCGCCTCTGAAGCCGAGTTCACACCGAAGCAGATCCAAACGCCCGAAGAACGCGTCAAGCTCGTTTACAGAATTAAGATTGAAGTGGACAATCCACGGCAGGAACTCAAGCTGAACATGCCCGCAAGCGCGGAAATCCTTCTTGATGAAGAATGACACGTCCTGCTGTAACAATTCAGCCCAAGAAAGAAATAATGCATTCCGCTAAGACAGTAATGGTTCAGGCCCTCAATCTCACACGACGTTTTGGTGACATAACGGCAGTGGAGCGTCTGGACCTGGAAATTGAAAAGGGAGAGATCTTCGGCCTGGTCGGACCCGACGGCGCCGGGAAAACAACCACTCTCCGTCTTTTCTGCGGATTGCTGGATCCTTCTGAAGGTCAGGTGCTGGTAGATCGTTTGGATGTCAGCCGGGAAACATTTGCCGTCAAAGACAGGATCGGCTACATGGCACAACGTTTTGGGTTGTATGCAGACCTGACCGTTGAAGAAAATATGAACTTTTATGCCGATCTGTTCGGTATAGATTCCGCGCTGCGAATCAGTCTGACAGAGGACCTGCTTGAAATGACCCGCATGGGCCCCTTTAAAAAAAGGGCCGCGGGTCAACTCTCCGGCGGCATGAAACAGAAGCTTGCACTGATGTGCACCCTGCTGCACAAACCGGAGGTTTTATTTCTCGACGAACCGACCAACGGCGTGGATCCGGTTTCCCGCCGTGATTTCTGGGCCATCCTGTATCAGCTGGTCAAGGACGGGATGACCGTTTGCATTACAACGGCCTACCTGGATGAAGCCGAGCGCTGCAATCGCGTAGGTCTTATGCACCAGGGCCGAATCATACGCTGTGCTCCGCCTGAGGAACTTCGAACCCGTATGGAAGAACCATGCTACGAGGTAACCGTCGACGATCTGAGGACCGCCCGTGAATTCCTGATAAAGCAGTCCGGGGTCGTCAGCGTAGAACCGGCCGGGACCGTTCTGCACCTTTTTATTTCAACAAAGGTCACCTCAACGGCAGCCCTCAGCGCACACTTCAAAAAAAGCGGTCTCGGACCTGCAACATTCAGGGAGATTGTCCCGTCTCTTGAAGACGCATTCATAGCCTTGATCCGTGTAGCCGGAATCGAACAACCATCTTCTCAAAAGGAATCCGGTGTAGCAGGAGAATAAAACGGTATGGCCATGAAAGAACTTTCTGTGGACGTTCAGAATCTCGTCAAGTGTTTCGGGGATTTCTGTGCCGTCAACAACGTTTCATTTCAGGTTAACCGGGGGGAAATCTTCGGTTTTCTCGGCCCCAACGGTGCGGGAAAGTCTACAACGATCCGCATGCTTTGCGGATTGTTGGCTCCAACAAGCGGGAAAGCGCACGTGGGCGGCTTCGATGTAGCAAACCAGGCGGAGACTTTGCGGAATCACATCGGTTATATGTCGCAGAAATTCTCCCTTTACGATGATCTTACGGTTGAAGAAAACATAAACTTCTTCAGCGGCATATATCGTGTCCCGAAACCACAACGGCAAAATCGTAAAAATTATGTACTGCAGATGGCCGGGCTTGAGAACCGGAAGAACTCCATGACCCGCACGCTGCCGGGTGGATGGAAACAGCGCCTGGCACTTGGATGTGCTATTCTGCATCAACCCCCGATCCTGTTCCTGGATGAACCGACCTCGGGAGTCGATCCCCTTGCCCGTCGCTCTTTCTGGTCTCTGATATATGAACTGTCCGATTCCGGGCATACGATTTTCGTCAGCACGCATTATATGGACGAAGCGGAGTATTGCCACAGACTGGCCTTGATGCACAACGGCCGTATCATAGCACTGGGAGATCCGGCTACCCTGAAAAGGGAGTTGCAGATCCATTCCCTCCTGAACCTGGAATCGTCCGATCCTCTGGAGAGCCTGAAAATCCTTGAAAAACTGGATGCAGTACATGAGGTTGCGGTATTCGGCAGCGGCCTGCACGTCTCAGTTCCTAATCCTGATGCCGCACAACCCCTAATCCGTGAGGCGCTTGGAGAAAAAAATATTGCCATCCGCCGTCTGGAAGCGATCCAGCCGTCCATGGAAGATATTTTTGTCTCCACTATCGAAGAAGAGGAGAAAAAAGCATCTCATTAAAGCGATATGGTTGGATCAAAAAATGAACCTAAGACGCACACGGTCGGTGGCCCGTAAAGAATTTCTGCACATCCTGCGCGATTCCCGAAGTCTCATCATGGCTCTGGCGCTGCCTCTGTTGATGATTCTCCTTTTTGGGTACGCCCTGACACTGGATGTCGATCGCATTCCCACTCTTGTGTACGACATGGACAACAGCCCGGAAAGCCGGGAACTGATCTCCCTGTTCGACGGATCGCGATACTTTCAGATAGTTGGCATTACGGACAACCACGCGGAAGTTGAAAAAAAGATCGACCGGGATGAATGCATTCTCTGCATTACTATCCCGCAGGATTATTCACGCGAAATGCACGCGGGACGATCCCCCCAGGTTCAGCTGATCTTTGACGGCAGCGATTCCAACACGGCGTCGATTGCTCTCGGCTACGCCAGGAATATGCTTCAATCCTTCGGACAGGCTATTCGAACCGAAGCGCAGGACCGCCGGGGCGGGATGCGCATGAATCCGGCTATGAACGGGCAACTTCGGGTCTGGTACAACAGCGATTTGAAATCCAAGAACTACATAATCCCGGGATTGATCGCTCTCATACTGATGATTATCGGCGCTCTTCTCACGTCCCTCACTCTGGCCCGGGAATGGGAAATGGGAACGATGGAACAGCTCCTGTCCACGCCCCTTCGGCCGGCTGAAATAGCCCTGGGCAAGATGATGGCCTATTTCGCCCTGGGAATCATCGACATGGCACTCACAATCGTCATTGGAGTCCTGATCTTCCATATTCCCCAACGCGGCAGCTATATTTTCCTGGCAGCTACCGGGAGCCTTTTTCTCATCGGAGCCCTGTTCTGGGGCATCCTGCTTTCGGCACTTTCACGTTCACAACTGATGGCCTACCAGTTCGCCATGCTCACATCGTTTTTGCCCGCTTTTCTCCTGTCGGGCTTCGTCTTTGCCATCGAAAATATGCCTCTACCGATACAAATCGTAACGTATCTGTTTCCAACCCGATATTTTGTCACCATACTCAAGGGGATCTTTTTGCGCGGCGTGGGCATGGAAATACTGTATCTGGAAGTCGGTCTGCTTGCAGTGTACGCAGCCCTTGTTTTCCTGTTCGCAACGAAAGGGGTCAGCCGGAAAGTCGCATGATTGCCATGTGGGAGAGAATACGAGAAATACTGCGAAAAGAATTCAGCCAGACGCTGAGGGACCCCCGGCGACGGGCGCTCCTGATCGGGCCTCCTTTAATACAGCTGATTTTATTCGGCTATGCCGTTAACCTGGATGTCGAACGAATCCGGACAGCCTGGATGGACCTGGACCGCACGGTGGAGAGCCGGGAACTGTTAGCGTCCTTCCAGGGTTCGAACTATTTCCAGATTGTTGCCACACCGCAACAGGAAGAAGAAATCGAGCCCCTCATCGATCACGGAGATGTGCAGGCCGTTGTCCGGGTTCTGCCCGGTTTTTCAAAGGACATCCAGCGGGGCAACACGGCTCCGGCCCAGATTCTGGTAGACGGCACCAATTCAAATACCGCATCCATCGTTTCCAGTTACGCATCCCAGATTGTTGCGAGATACGCCGCCGAAGTGCTTGCCGTACAAAAAAACACCCAGCTTGTCGCACGCACCGCCGCTTCAGGCGGGCCTGTGGCATCGTTGATTCCGACCCTATCCGCGCAGCCACGCGTATGGTTTAATCCCGATCTTTCCAGCCGCGTTTACTTCGTACCGGGCGTGATCGTCAACATCATAGCCCTGGTTACAATCATGCTGACGGCGATGAGCATTGTGCGGGAAAAAGAGATAGGTACCATGGAACAGCTGATGGTAACGCCTATCCGGCCCATCGAGTTGATTCTTGGCAAACTGCTTCCTTTTGCCGTAATCGGCATTTTTGAGACAGCCATCGTCGTCGTTGCAGCGCTCTTCATTTTCCGAATACCGATGCGCGGAAGCTTTTTTCTACTTTTCGTCTGCGCGTTGCTGTACCTGCTCTCCACTCTGGGGATCGGACTGTTCATATCCACCATCTCGCGCACTCAACAGCAGGCAATGATGTCGTCTTTCTTCTTCTTCATGCCCGCCATGCTTCTGAGCGGCTTCGCTTTCCCGATCCGAAATATGCCCCAGGTCGTACAATACATTACATACCTGAACCCGGTGCGGTATTTCATGCAGATCGTGCGAGGCCTGTTTCTGAAAGGGGTCGGGATAGGACCCCTGTGGCAGGAGATGGCGGCCCTGGCCCTGTTCGGCATCACCATCCTGGGGCTGAGCGCCATACGCTTCCATAAACGCCTTGATTAAAATATTCAACGCGAAGACGCTAAGCATAATCCTTAACTGCTTAACGCAAAGGCGCAAAGACGCAAAGACGCAAAATATAAATTTTAAAAACAATCCTTATGCGTTCATGTTCCGATTTATTGAAACTAATCAGCCCTCGATCAATTTTTAAAACGGGATTATGTTCAAGTGCCAGTGGCTTATCTACTGGAAACAATGAACGTATAGGATCGAAAACTACCGGAATATCATCCCCGTGTTTTTTATTTATTGAAACCTTTGCGTCCTTGCGCCTTTGCGCCCTTGCGTTAAGCAGTTCTTTGCGTCTTTGCGTTAAGCAGTTAAGGTTTTACCTTGCGTCCTGGCGTTGAAAATAGGGAGTGCAGTTTGGAGGGGGCTGTGGTAAGTAATGTTTTTGGGGAGTTAGTGAAGAACCTGCATGGACGTACAGAAAAAAGAACTGAACAACGGCCTGGTGATCGCTTCCGAGGCAATGCCCCATATCCGCTCCGCATCAATGGGGGTTTGGATTCAATGTGGATCACGTATAGAAAATGCCGGCAATTGCGGGATATCCCATTTTATAGAACACCTTCTTTTCAAGGGAACAAAACGTCGCTCGACGGCAAAAATCGCAGAAACCATTGACGCAATCGGTGGCCAGCTCAACGCCTTTACGGAAAAGGAGTATGTGGGGTATTACGCCAAGGTTCTCGACGAGCACCTTCCGGTTGCATTCGACCTGTTGTCGGACATGGTCATGCATCCTGCATTTCCCGCTGCGGAAATCGAGCGTGAACGAAACGTGATCTACGAAGAAATCAACATGGTGGAAGATTCCCCTCAGGATTTGATTCAGGATATGTATCTGGAGTGTTTCTGGAAGAAACACCCGCTTGGCCGCCCCATTGCCGGAACAAAAAAATCAGTATCCGGAATCACACGTGAGGACATCAGGAAATTCTTCAAGAAACACTACACCACCTCCAATATCATTGTCACGGTTGCGGGAAATATCCGCCACCGCGATGTTCAGAAGCTTGCCCAACGCTATTTTTTGGATATGAAAACCGGAGCTGCTGCGGTTCCCGGAGCGCCTCCCCATGCCGCTGCCGGCAGAACAATCCGGAACAAGTCAAATTTGGAACAGACTCATCTGATTCTCGGCACAAACGCTCCGCCCATCGCATCCAAAGAACGGTTCTGCGCACACCTTCTGTGCAATATTCTGGGCGGCGGCATGAGCTCCCGGTTATTTCAGAATATCCGTGAAAAGCGAGGTCTGGTATATTCAATCTATTCGACGCTGAACCAGTATCGTGATGCTGGAACGCTGATTGTGTACGCCGGAACGGCACCGGGAAAAGCCGAGGAAGTTGTAGAGTTGACTTTGGGGGAATTCGTTCGGTTGCGAAACCGTATTGTTTCGGTTCGGGAACTGAACCGGGCGAAGGAAAATATTAAGGGATCGATCATGTTGAGTCTGGAAAGCTCCAGCAGCCGAATGTCGAATCTCTTTCAACAGATGAATTATCACGATCGTTTCTATAAACTGGAAGAAATTCTGAAGGCGGTGGATTCCGTTACGGCTCGGAATATCCGGGATCTTGCCAACAGGATATTTGATGCATCCTGCCTGACCCTGACCGCATTGAGCAACCGGAACGGCAGGAATCTGAGAACTGTTTCATTGGACATATAACACATGGGTTTGAGTTTTACCTTACTGGGCAGCAGCAGTTCCGGAAACACGACGCTCATAAGCGACGGCACCACGCATATTCTTGTGGATGTAGGACTGAGCGGACGCGAAACTGTGCGGCGATTGAGAGGAATCGGCATAGAACCTGAAGGAATATCAGCCGTGGTCGTATCGCACGAACATGGAGATCACTGCCGCGGCGTTGGACCGTTTGTCAAAGCTCTCGACATCCCGGTTTTTATAACGGACGGAGCACTCGAAAACTCCCGCATAATCATGGATTCGAGGAAACGCCGGAGGATAGTTGCAGGCAAATGTTTCGAAGTTCACGGCATTCAGTTTACAGGATTTTCGGTTCCTCATGATGCCGTCGATCCGCTCGGCTTTGTTGTCGAAAAGGATGGAATAAAAATCGGCATCGCATTGGATCTGGGATATCTTTCAAACCTTGTACTGGAACGCCTGAAGGGCTGCGACGGTATCATCATCGAATCCAATCACGATGTCCAGATGCTGAAGGCGGGTCCCTATCCCTGGGCTTTGAAACAGCGGGTTATGAGCCGTCGTGGACACCTCTCAAACGATTCTGTTGCGAAATTTCTTGAAAATGATTTTGACGGGTATGCGGCCCATGTCATACTGGCCCACCTCAGCAAACAGAATAATCTTCCCGAACTTGCCCGATTGTCCGCCATTCGGGCTCTCGAAGCAAGATCCCGGATAGCGCACACACAGACAAAGATAGAGCTTGCCGATGCCGACCGCATCGGAAAAACCTACCGCTACTAAATAGCCTCTTCATAGCCACAGTTAACTAATAGCTATAAAGAAACAGTAAGGAACAGTTGTTTGAAGTTCTGAGTTCTGAGTTCTGAGTTCTGAGTTCTAAATTTAAATGGGAGGGCCATCAAACCCAGAACTTAGAACTCAGAACTTAGAACTATTTGTATTTCGCATAAAACGCTATAATTACGAATTCTAGCATCATTTTTAATTCGAGGATCTGATTATGATCGATCGTTATATGCCGGAAGATCTTGCAGAAATCTGGTCTGAAGAAAATATGTTTCTCTCCTGGTTGAGGGTAGAACTGGAAACATGCCGGATTCTGACGGAAAAAGGATGGATCCCGAAAGAATCGATGGAAAACATTGAGAAGAAAGCAGATTTCTCGGTTCCCCGAATAAAGGAAATCGAAAAAATCACGCACCACGACCTGATTGCCTTCACAACCAGCGTCGCTGAGTTTGTCGGCCCCGACTCGCGTTATATTCACTGGGGACTCACCTCTACCGACGTCGTGGACACCGCCCGGGGCCTGCAGTTGAAACAGGCTGGAGAAAAAATGCTCGAAGCTCTCGATGCGCTGCGCAAGGTTATCGGTGAGCGTGCCCTGCAACACCGAAAAAGTATTATGATGGGAAGAACCCACGGGGTACATGCGGAGATCACGACTTTCGGACTGAAGCTGGCAGTCTGGTACGACGAAATGCGCCGGCACCGGGAACGCCTCCAACGGGCGGTGGATGGAGTCTGCTTTGGGAAAATATCGGGCGCTGTCGGCACTTTCGCCCATCTTGATCCTGAAGTGGAGGAACTCGTTTGCCAGCGCATGGGATTGAAACCGGCCCCGATATCGACACAAACCCTGCAGAGAGATCGTCATGCGGAATTATTATGCACAATTGCCATCGTTGGATGCTCGCTGGATAAATTCGCAACCGAGATCCGTCATTTACAGCGGACAGAGGTTCGCGAAGCCGAGGAACCTTTCGCCAGCGGACAGAAAGGCTCCTCCGCCATGCCTCACAAGCGCAACCCCATAAAATGCGAGCAGGTCTCCGGGTTATCCCGCCTGCTTCGCGGCTACGCTGTATCGGCGATGGAAAACGTCGCACTGTGGCATGAAAGGGATATTTCACACTCCTCAGTAGAGCGCGTCATCCTGCCAGACGCTACCGGTCTCCTCACTTATATGCTCCGAACCATGACTAAAATTATCGGGAAAATGGTGGTCTATCCGGAGCGAATGCTGAAAAACATCGAGCTGACACGGGGCATGGCATATTCGGGTCAGCTTCTTCTGGATCTCACGCGGAAAGGAATTTTAAGAGAAGACGCCTACCGCTGGATCCAGCGCTGCGCTGTGAAAGTGTGGGAAGAAGACAAGGATTTTGTCGAAGTCCTGCTTGAAGACCCGGAAATCACTCAAGTTCTTTCGGAGGATCAGATTCGGTCCGTTGTGAATCCGGAACTGCAATTGCGCAACATTGACACAATTTTTTCCCGCGTATTCAATCCCTGATTCGACGAAGGAGAGTTTATGACGACCTTAATTAAAAACGGCACAATCATTACAGCCACGGATATGTACAAAGCAGATCTCCTCGTAAAGAACGGTATCATTTCCGAAATCGGGAGAGAGATCTCAAAAATCGCCAGTGAAATAATAGATGCTGCAGACAAATGGGTGCTGCCCGGTGCAGTGGATGTCCATACCCATATGGACGCACAGTGCGATGGTATGACCACTGTTGATGATTTTGAAACCGGCACTGCTGCTGCAGCGGCAGGAGGAACAACCACTATCCTGGATTACGCAGAGCAGGCGCCCGGAACGACCTTGACGCAGACACTTGAGGATTGGAAAGGCAAGGCGGATTCCCGGTCCATAATCGATTATGGTTTTCATCTTGCTCTGAGCGAAATCAACGAAGACGTATGCGGTCAAATCCCGTCCGTTGTCAAAGCTGGCGTTACCAGCTTCCATATCAGGCTCGACGGGTACGCTTCCCACTATGTACAGGATGGAGCCTTGCTCGACTTTCTTCAGCGCACCACCAGTGCTGGTGCGCTTGCCTGTATCCATGCTGAAAATGGAGAAGTCATCGATCTGTTTATACGACGACTTGCCGCGGACGGCAAAACGTCCGTAAAAAGCCTCCCCGTTGCAAGGCCACCCGAGGTTGAAGCGCAGGCTATCGCGCGGGCTATAGGCCTGGCGGAAATGGCAAAAACACCCCTGTACCTGACGAACCTTTCATCCGCACATGCGATTGAAAGAGTAAAGGCAGCCAGAGACCGCGGGCTTCCCATATACTCCGAAACCTGTTCCCACTACCTTGCCATGTCAAGCGACCGTTATGAAGATTCGGAAGGGATCAAATTCTACTGTACACCGCCGCTACGCCCTTCCTGGCATGCAGATGTTCTGTGGAAAGCGATCTCGAGCGGCGATCTTCACGTCATCGGAAGCGATCACATGGCATTTAACTACGCCGGCCAGAAGGATCTCGGGAAAGATAATTTTACACAGGCCCCAAGAGGCTTCCCGGGCATCCAGGAGCGTTTATCCATCCTTCATACCGCCGGAGTTCAAACCGGAAAAATCAACGTTAATAAATTCGTTGATCTCACGTGCACCTCTCCTGCCAAGCTTTTCGGGTTATTTCCCCGCAAGGGAACCCTGGCGGTCGGCAGCGATGCCGACATGGTCATTTTCGATCCCAAGGTTGATGTCACCCTTTCAAAATCCCTGAGCCTGTCTCGCTCGGACTTTACTCCCTATGAAGGCATGCGGGCGCGCGGCGCCGTTTGGCTTGTGCTTCAGCGGGGGAAGGTCATCGCCCGGGAAGGCAAGGTTATGGGGAAAGCTGGAGGAGGGGAATTTCTCGCACGTGAGAAATTCAGCACACCCTAGCCCGCATTTTCCCCAGCTCTCATTTTCAAAACCTTGCTGAAAATGAGAGCTTGGGGGGAAATGCGGGTGGAGCCTGAATTCCGAAATTTACATTTCCGCAATGCGTCCTTCTTCTATGCTCGCAACAAGTTATGATGTAGAAATCAGACTTCGCCGAAGTTTGCGCTTGCCCCACGGAACATGATGATTTCAAAGAGAAAGATTATCATGAACCCGTAACTTCGGAATTCGGGTGAAAAGATGCAGTTTTCCCGCTGAAGCCCTTCATCATCGTAACGCAATGTACAGAGATAAAACAAACGCAACCAGCATACCGTCCGTCGATTGAATTACAGCTTCTTTTCGTTGACGTAGTGCTTTGGGTCAGCAGGGCTGGGTGGTGCAGGCTTCGGAGGCGTTTTACGCTTTTTGGGCCGCCTGAAAATCCCGACAATGCCGAACAGCAGGAATCCCAGAATAATTCCTATTACGAGTGGAATGGGCTGAAGATGGGAGCGAATCCTTCGAATAGGATTCGAAGATGCAACCGTATGCTCTTTCTGAAACAGAGAGATTTCCCGGGAACTGCTATTTACAAGATTCGCAGACAGAAGGAAGGAAACGTCCTGGGTACCTTTATTCATAATCTGCCAGCTCCAGGTAGAGCGCTCCCGCTCACCGAGTTCCCGTGGTTCTGTCCCGTTATCGGTATTCGTAGTCATCGTCGGAGACAACGCAACCAGATCCAGACGAATTTTCAATTTCTCTCCGAGAGTTCGGAGCAGACGCCGCACTTCCGGTTTTACCTGAACATAGTCAATCGATTCAGCGTAGAAAGTAGCCTCGCCGCTTCCGCTCGCATTATGATTGAGATAAGAAGGAATACTCCAATTCACCGAACCCAGAAGGACATCACCCAGGTAAATGTCGGCTTGCCCCTTATGGTGCCCGTCTTCAATCTTTTCTTCAACCATACGCGTACCGAGCGCATCGACAGTCAGGGCGAAATCATCCAGCTTCTCTTTTTCATCCTTGAGTATTACATATTGACTGCTGAGGGAGTTTTTATTTGAAGTAAGCGTTTTGATGGTGCTATTCAAGTTTTCTGTTTCTTTATTCTTATCCTCAATTTCATCCGTAAGCTTCATGTTGGCGGCTTTCTGGTCTGCAAGATCTTTCTGCAAAGCACCGATCCGGTCTGCCAGTTCCGCATTATTTTTGGTAAGATCGCGATTGCTGTCAGCCTCCATATTCAGTGAGCGCGTGATGTCGGCAATCTCGCGTTCAAAGTTCTGGACCTTCCTTTCCGCATCCCGTAGCTCTTTATCCAGTTTGGAGACCTGAGACTCAGAACTGGTTATTTTTTCCTGTAGGGATGTGTTCGTACCAATCATTCGGGACAGTTCGGTCCTCTGCTCTTTCAACTCTGATTCAAGTTTGCGATTGTCGGCTTGTGCTTGTGTAAGCTGTGTGGAAATATCCTGTACTTTCGCTTTCAGGGCATCCCTCTCATCCCGTGTCTCCCGGTAATCCGGAATGAGAGGAGCTATTTTCTCAAGCACGAACCCACGGTTCTGAGAAGCAGCCCCGGCCATCCGATCCACGGACCGATCAAATTCCTCTTTAAGGAAACCAATTTGGGCGTCTTCAATATCGGAGTATTTCAGACCTTCCGTGAAGGTTGCCTGAAGCGCCTTGTCAAATATCTCCCGGTTTGGAAAATCTTCCTGCAGGTCGGTGTCGAACTGGAATATTAATTCCGCCTCGGCTCGGGAAGCTAATGCTCCCAAACGGAATTCAATTTCATCCCTGCCGAAATCAATCTGAAGTATTCGGAGCTGATCTCCGACTCTATGGAGCGGAGGTCCGACGCCCGATTCTGCTTGGAAGACTTGTCCTTTTATATTGATAAACTGTTTTTCCTCATAAATCGGAATTTTTAAAAACAGTGCCTTATTTTCATAATCCTTTTTATACTGATCCTGGATGGATTGGGAAACGCCGGCAACGGCAGGAGTGACAGTATAAAGCATCCAAAGCATTGCAAAAAGGTATCCGGTCCGAAATTTCGAGGATGATTGCATGGCATACCCCCCAATATTTGTATAAATAAAAAAAGATGATAACACAAAATCCTCAGACCTAACGGAACGAAACAAACCGTCAATCCCTCAAACTCTACCTACAAATTGGCGGATTAATCCGCATTTCATGCTGGTTTTTCTTTATAATACCGGGCCATGTTGTTTATATATTTGAAAAGAGCGAATAATAGTATTATGGTGCATGATATTCTATCCTTCAAAACAGCAACCACGTAATCCTTTGGGGTGATTGATTGTATATTGAATATGGGGCTCGGAGCGACCAGGGAAAGGTAAGGAATACCAACGAGGATACATGTGTTGTAAATATCCATCATAAAGCTTTCCTTGTAGCCGACGGAATGGGAGGCCATGCTGCCGGAGAGATCGCTAGTCAAATCGCGGCATCCACCGTTGAAAAATTCTTCACAGAATCAGATCCGGATACCAGGCTGGACGAGCTTTTAAAAGACGCGATAAGAGAGGCAAATAAACGTGTCTATGAAACACAGATTCAGAAATCCGAGTTTCGGGGAATGGGGAGCACTTTGACCGTTCTGGCATTTTCCGGAGACTGCTTCTACATCGCACAGGTCGGAGACTCACGGGCATACCTGCTCCGCAATGGAAGCCTCAATCAGTTGACTCAGGATCATTCTGTCGTTTGGCCGCTCTTTGAAAACGGGATCCTGACCAAAGATGACATTTCCAAACACCCCCAAAAGAACCTCATTACACGATCCATCGGAACATACCCACAGGTGGAGGTAGATTTTCAAAACGACATTGTTCACGAAGGCGATATATTCCTGCTCTGTTCGGACGGATTGACCGATGTTCTTTGTGACCGGGATATTGTACAAACGCTTTCGGCAAAGGGAGCCTCGCCCCAGGAATTAACGGAAATGCTTATCGATGCAGCCAACGATGCTGGCGGTCCGGACAATATAACGGTTATTGTTGTCCGCATCACAAAAACAGTTAAGAGCTAATAGTTGGTAGTCAATAGTTCTGAGTTCTGAGTTCTGAGTTCTAAGTTCTGAGTTCTAAGTTCTGAGTTCTGAGTTCTGAGTTCTGAGTTCTGAGTTTAACTGTTCACTGATCCGTTTTCCACATAATCGAAACATAGACGCAATTGTCGATATAATCCTTTTATTTACAGCAATAACCTCCCATCTCTCTCTCGAATTTTCACAGGTTTTCCACAGAATGTGGCGACAATCAGAGGTGTATTTTTTTAGTAGATTCTTCTATACCAGTTGATTCACAGGAATAGTTTGTAGCGATGAACACTGAAAGGAGAAGCTTGAGAAACATTTTCATTCGCTTTATTGGGATCCTATATACAAAGCTGTTTTTGGAACTCTTCCGGGGACATGCCGTGAACGCGCAAATTCTTATCTCTTGAACGGGCTCCGGACAGGATAGCCAGTTTTGATTTGGAAATACCCAGCCTGCCGGCCAGATACTCAACAACAGCGCGATTTGCGGCACCGTCAACCGGAGAGGCCGTAACCCTTATCTTGAGAGCCCCGTTATAGACACCTGCGATCTCATTCCGTTTCGCGCGAGGTTGGACATGAATCCGAACCTTCAGGCCAAGACCTGTTTCGCTCATTTGCAGGACAGAATCAATCATAGTGGCGTAATCCGAATATGGAAGTACCAAGCCGCACTATCGTTGCTCCTTCATGGATCGCTGTTTCGAAATCGTGACTCATGCCCATGGAAAGATGTTGCCGGCCCAGGCAGCCCGGCTGTTCCGATTCCAAAGATTCCTTTAATTCACGCAACCGGGCGAAATAAGAGCGTGCTTGTTCAGGATCTTCAAAGAAAGGCGGGATTGTCATCAACCCATCCATCCGGATCCCTTTTAGAAGGGACACCTTTTCGATTATGCCCCGTACCTGCTCCGGATCGGCTCCGGACTTCGATTCTTCTTTTCCAAGGTCGACCTGAAGAAGCACCGACAACCTCTTTCCCATATCAAGACAGGTCTGATTCAGTTTCGCTGCAAGCCGGACACTGTCGAGGGAATGAATAACATCGAACAATTCGGCCGCGCGTCTTGACTTGTTGGTCTGAAGGTGTCCCACCAGGTGCCATTCGAATCCGGACCGTTCCCTGAAATACAGGATCTTGCCTTCGGCTTCCTGCACTCGATTTTCTCCAAACTTTGACAAACCGGCAGCGGCAGCCTGAGAAATTGATTCCTCAGGAAAAGTTTTGGAAATTGCCAGAAGTGTGATTTCCTCCGGCAAGCGCCCGCAAGAAACAGCTGCATCGGTGATTCTTTTTTGAACAGACCGGATATTGCGTTCTATCGTATTATCCATCGTTTAACCTGAGGTACGAGAAAAATCATACGGTGCAAAGACATCTTCACATGAATTCGCGTTGAGTTGTCCATCATGCTTTGCTAATCTGGTTCATTCTAAATGTCTTCATTAAAACTGGCAAGGATCCCAAGTGTTTATAACTTTTGAGGGAATCGAGGGCGCGGGCAAAAGTCTTCAGATAGAACGCACAAAACAACACCTGGAAAAGAAGGGAATTCCCTGCCTGATAACCAGAGAACCGGGAGGAACAGAGTTCGGCCTGGCCATCCGTCCGGTCTTATTGGGAACAGACGGTTGCCGGCGTGAACCGATCTGCGAATTACTCCTCTACCTGGCTGATAGATATCAACATCTGAAGGAAGTCATTGAACCGGCCTTAAAACGGAATCTGGTAGTCCTGTCTGACCGCTATCAGGACGCTACACGCGCTTACCAGGGTGCGGCCCGAGGCATTCCCGGCTCCAAGATTGAGAAACTGACACAGCTTATTGGTATAACCGAACCGGATAAGACTATTTTGCTGGACCTTGAACCGGAGGAAGGTCTTTCGCGGGCCAGCAGGCGTAATGAGGCCTCCCCGGTCGCCGGCGCCGAGGGGCGGTTTGAGGCGGAAGATCTCTCCTTCCACGCAAGAGTCCGGAAAGCATACCTGGAGCTGGCAAGCCGGTCACCCGAAAGGATCCACGTTATTTCGGGTTCAGGAACACCTGACGAGGTATTTTCACGCATAGTGCCGGTAATCGACACCTGGACTTTATCCACACACCGATAGAATGGAACCGTCAATCAATCTGGACAATTTTTTGGGAAATCGCCGAATCGTTGAAATTCTAAAACGTGCAATTGAACTGGACCGCCTGCCCCACGCCATGATTTTTGCGGGCCCGGCCGGTATCGGTAAATCTACTCTCGCACTCCTCATCGCCCAGGTGCTGAACTGTCTTTCACCTTTGAATCACGACGCCTGTGGCGAATGTTCATCCTGTAAAAAAATCAGCGCCACATTGAAAAGCAAAACCCTCCAATGCCTCTCTGCAAAAGAGGACGGATTCTGCGGCGCCTGTTCGAACTGCAGACTTCGTATGAAGCAACATCCGGACATACGATTGATCGAACCTGAAAAAACAACTATCAGCATCGACCAGATCAGAGAATTGATCGACGAGGTTGCCTTCCAGCCTTTTGAAGCGCGCTATCGTCTGGTAGTTCTGGATCCTGCGGATCAAATGAAGATTGAGGCTCAGAACAGCCTCTTGAAAACCCTGGAAGAACCCTCCAGCCGCACTATAATTATTCTTATAACCACAGCTCCATACATATTATTGGAAACCATCCGTTCGCGAGCCCGGATGTTGCAATTCGGTGAAATACCCCAGGGTGCAATCGAACACTACCTTATTTCCCGGAGGGAAATGACTGCACAGGATGCCCGCCTCGCTGCCGCTCTCAGCGGAGGCAGTTTAGCCACTGCCATAACCTTCGATATACATACGTACCGGGAAATCCGGGATCAAGCCCTTCAGTTTGTTACGCTTCTTCTGAAAGGGAAAGATTTCAAGGATGCAAGCGCCCTGGCAGGCCAGGCGTCCAAAGACAAACAAGCTTTCATAGCCTGGATCGATGCCGTTACAGCTCTGCTGCAGGATATCTATTATGCCGCAATCGCACCGGATCGAATAGGTCAACGCGATCTGGGTGAAAAGTTGGATGCAATAGCCCGGATTACGTCCCGACCCACACTGGTGTCCGCAATTGATTCGGTCAGGAAATTAAAAGCGGAGCTTCAAATCAACATCAACCGCCAACTTGCCCTCGAATCTCTTTTTCTGTCGGTCGGCAGTAAATAGTTTGAAGTTTGAAGTTTGAAGTTTGTGAAATAATCCGTTAATGGCTGAATTGGGAATATATTTCATCAAGTTTTGCAATCATTTTTTGATAATCATCGCCTTTTATCGAATCCGGGTTGTTCCTCAGAAAATCCTTAAGCGCTTGAACGGCTAGGGGTATCACCCCGTAACGTTTCTCTGCCTTGTTACGCGATTCAGATGTACGGTCAAGAGACATATATGCGTTGACAAGGGATTTATAAGCATTGTCAACCGATTCATATGCCCGGTCTGAATCCGGCTGGTATTCAACTGCGGTCAAATATCTGGTGATCGCTCCCACGAAATTCTTCTGTTTGTAGTAAAAATTGCCGATGTCGATGTTTTTCTCAGCCTCGGCCGGATTGTATTCTTTCTCAGGCTCTACATCCTCAATTCCTTCTGCAATATCGGTATCCCGAACAATAACCGGTTTAGGGGCAGAGCGCGATTGGGCAAACACCGAAAGGGCCGGAAGTAAAAAAACCACAAAAAAAACGAGGAGATTTCTTGAAGAGTGCATGAATACTCTACTAAAGCATAAGTTTATGAATAAACCTATTACTTGGTAAACTTAACGAATTATTTTTCCCTTGTCAAAATAAGTTTTGCGGACTACAATGGTTGGTAAATCAGCATTATCGATCGCAAGCTTTCGTAAACAAAAAAGCAACTGAATCGCACGCTGAAGATTGCTGTAGTCTATTTTTACCTTCCCCGGGAGGAAAGGATAAATGGTAAACCGGAAACTTATTCGCCCGAGTTTGTCCGATATTAAGGATCAGATGCCCCGCTACGGGACGGTGCCTCGTAAGAAAGTCCCCCCGGAAGTTACGAATGCAGAAAATTATTACTACATCAAGCAGATGGCCGCCAAAACCCCGATGATTGTAAAGCTGACTGACGGGGAAGAAATTCGAGGGGTCATTGAGTGGTATGACAAAAACTGCATTAAAGTTCATCGTAATGACGGCCCAAACCTTCTCATTCTTAAACACGTGATCAAATACATGTATAAACAGAATGAGGATTTTGAACCTGACGAGGTGGATCTGGAATAACGACAGTGCCTTGATATCGTTGTTGTTGCCGGGCTATCACACTTCTGACCACCATCGAGTGGCCGGTATTATTCTTGTCAAACTCTTTCAAAACCATATTGCCGTATCTGGGTATTACGACTGGAGATCCAGCCGGGATTGGGCCGGAGATTTCCCTGCGTGCGGCACAGGAAAAAGTTTTTGTCGACAAGTGCCGACTTGTTCTTTTCGGCAGCCATGAAAATCTGGAATCGAGAGCCGATTCTTTAGGTTTGCCCTTCGGTTTTAGCCGGATATCTCAAGATACGTTTCCACATGAGAAGCACCTGCCCGATCGCTGCATCGTAGACATCCCACATGATGAGGTTCATCCCGGCATCGGATCAAAGGCATCAGGGCAGGCGGCGGCACAGAATATAATTGAATGTCATAAAGCCTGCAGCCGTGGGCAACTCAGCGCAATGGTTACAGCCCCCCTGCATAAAAAATATTTGCAGGAAGCGGGGTATACCTTCCCGGGGCATACCGAGTTCCTGGCGCACCTTTCCGGTATTTCAGAATTCGCCATGGGTTTTTTAACGGAGAAATTGAAAGTGGTATTGGCCACAATCCACCTCCCGATTCAAACTGTAGCGCAACAGATCCATTCCGATTTGATACTTAAAAAATTGCAGTTGATTCTGAAGGAATTCCCTCGAATGGGCCTGCCATGCCGAAAGGTTGCGGTTGCCGGGCTGAATCCCCACGCAGGAGAGTCGGGAATTCTCGGCACGGAAGAAGTCGAATATATCGAGCCCGCAATTCGTCAAGCCAGAATGGCTTTCCCGGCAGTGCAGATTGACGGTCCTCTCCCTGCCGATACGCTGTTCTGGCGCGCGTATAACGGCGAATTCGACATCGTCCTGGCAATGTATCATGACCAGGGCTTGGGCCCGGTTAAATTGCTGGGTTTTGGTCAAGCGGTGAATGTAACTCTTGGGCTGCCCTACATCAGGACTTCCGTAGATCATGGAACAGCTTTTGATATTGCTGGAAAAGGGATCGCACGCCATGACGGCATGATGTCGGCCATTCATTGGGCCCTACGACTTTCCGCAGCCAAAAGGGATTTCAATTTATTTCCGTAGGGGCGAACCTTGTGTTCGCCCTTGTGTCTAATCCTGTTCGGACGTAATGAGGCAACACAAGGTTCGCCCCTACGGGCAAGAAATGCGGATAGGACTACAGCGGCGCAATCATCTGAACGATCGTCCGGACTCCGAAGCCGGTGGCCCCTTTACAGGCAAAGGGACGCCCGTCATGGTCAATATCCATTCCTGCTATATCCAGGTGCACCCAGGGAGTGTCTTCTGTAAATTCCTGCAGAAATTTTGCTGCAGTGATAGCACCACCCGAACGATTCCCGACATTTTTAATATCGGCGATTTCACTTCGTATTGCCTTACGGTATTCATCGCATAGAGGCAGCTGCCAGAGCCCTTCCCCCGTAATCAAGCAATTTTTACGAAGCTGATCGATGGTTTTCTGGTCGGTTCCCATCATACCTCCATTTACATGACCCAGTGCAATAATGCACGCGCCGGTCAGGGTGGCGATATCCAGAATGCGTTTAGCGCCGAGAGTACGGGCATAGTACAGGGCGTCTGCCATAATCAGCCGTCCTTCGGCATCGGTATTGATGATCTCGATTGTCTTGCCCAAATAGGACCGTACCACATCACCGGGTTTGGTGGCATTGCCGCTGGGCATATTTTCGACCAGAGGAATCAGCCCGATAACGGGCTCCCTCGTCTTCAGCCGGGAAAGTGCAATCATCGATCCCAGAACCACCGCACCTCCGGCCATATCCCCCTTCATATCCTCCATTTTCTCAGCAGGTTTTATGGAGATCCCTCCACTGTCAAAAGTAACGCCTTTTCCAATTAAAGCACGGAGCGGTTTTCGTTTCTTCCCTCTTTCCACCGCAGCCTGTGTCTGTAACACAACCATCTTGGGGGGCTCTTCACTACCGCGACCGACCGCGAGCAAAGCGTTCATCCCGAGTTCTTCCATCTCTTCCCGTTCCATGACCCTCACGGCAAGGCCGACCTTAGATCCAGATTCCAGTGCCGTTTCAGCAAACTTTTTGGGAGTCAGAATATTGGATGGCTCATTGACAAGTGTTCGGGCAAAGTTCGTGGCTTCCCCCACGGCTATTCCGCGGTTAATGTTTTCTTCAACCTCTTTCCCGGACGTTCTCCGGCCAAAAAGAAGCAGGAATTGTTTGAGATCCCTCTTTTCGGTATCGCGCGTCTTGTAAATATCGGACTCGTAATCCGCGTAAATAGCGCCTTCGGTTGCAACCCGGGCCGCCAACCCTGAAGTCTGAATCCCCCGGATCATAAAAGCAATCGTCCCGCAAACATTGGACCTGGCAATCCGTACTCCCGTGCCGGCTATTTCGCGGAGTCTGGCAGGCGTTAGCTTGGATTTTTTACCGGCGCCCACAAGCAGCAGGGAACGCGCTTTCAAACCTCTGGGACTATGAAACCTGCATGTTTTGTGCAGTTCGGGTATGAACTCTTTTGAAGCTAAAACAGATTTGAGAAGCCCGTTTGTGGTTGAGTTTAAATCCCTCAATAAAGAGGAATCTATCCTGTCGTCCTTAAAAATCGGAAATACCAGCTGGTCACATTTAATGTTCTTATATTCTTCAGGTCGATACTCTATCTGCATGAATCTCCTCCGGTTCACAGGAGTAGTCTTTGCAGTTCCGGGTCTATACAGTCCGTACTGCAATCAAAGACTACCGGCGGTATTTTAACGCTGCTTTGGCTTCTTTATCCGCCTCTTTGCGACGCGCCGTTTCCCGTTTGTCAAAAAGCTTCTTGCCTTTCGCTACACCCAACTCGAATTTAACCTTTCCACGTTTCAGATATACCCGCAAGGGAATAAGTGTCAGTCCTTTTTCCTGTGTTTTTCCAATAAGCCTTCGGATTTCCCTCAAATGCAGCAACAATTTCCGTGCACGCGTCGGTTCATGGTTCTCCCTGTTGCCGTGGGAATAGGGGCTGATATGACAGTTGATCAGAAATACCTCTCCGGCACGGACCAGTGCATAGCTGTCCTTCAAATTTAATCGTCCCTCCCGAATCGCTTTTACCTCAGTACCCAGGAGGGAAATTCCGGCTTCTATTTTCTCCAGGATAAAGTAATCGTGGAATGCTTTTTTATTCGTCGCAATCAACTTTTCGCCGGAATGTAATTTCCCCGCCATAAAAAAATTCCTGTGACAGATCCCCGCATCCTCTATTATGAAAACTCACTGGAATCCCCGCGATACAACTCAGAAAGCTTGGCGTATTTAAAAAAAACCGACACAGCCCCCATGACGGCTGCTGCAAAACCGGGAGTCCCGTCCAGAAATCCGCGTTTCAACATATACGCCTTAATAAATGCTGCAAACGGCTTTCCGAGAAGCATCCATGCGTTTGCGGATTTTCCTTTCTGCCTGTAGTCCAGGGCCGCCAGGGTAGAATAGGTTTCAAGCCTTTGCAGGTACTCTGAAAAGTTTCGGTAAGTATAATGATGAATTTCCCCTTTCATTGTCCCTGCATCCCCATCAATTTTCACCGATTCATGCACCCGGCCGCCCTGCCATTTTCCGTGCCGGCGATTGAATAATCGTATCTGGTAATCCGGATACCAGTCTCCATGCCTTATCCAGCGTCCCATGAAAAATGCTGCTCTGGGGATTCTGTATCCATAGTTCCGGAATCCGATGCGAGCCAGTTCCACGATTTCTCTCTGAAGTTCTAAACTGACTCTCTCGTCCGCATCAATTGATAAAATCCAATCGTTGCCTGCCTTCTCAACAGCATGGCTTTTTTGATCGGCATATCCCGTCCAATCCCTGTGAA
>Ga0209536_100003734_pt1 | contig 24316 bp, 26 predicted proteins | sample DeeMarSeWOR28_12_FD_187461 | JGI IMG/M metagenome (GOLD analysis project Ga0209536, IMG submission 187461) | Marine sediment microbial communities from White Oak River estuary, North Carolina - WOR-2-8_12 (SPAdes) (version 2) | ecosystem: Environmental > Aquatic > Marine > Intertidal zone >...
GGCATTTTCCAGTACCTGCTCACGCGTGAGGGGCTTGCGCGTCACGTTCTTGCCGGTCGGGTCGCCGATCATCCCCGTGAAATCACCGATCAGGAACAGCGCCTCGTGACCCTGGTCCTGAAACTGGCGCAGCTTGTTCAGCAGCACCGTATGTCCCAGATGCAGATCCGGCGCCGTTGGATCAAACCCGGCCTTGACCCGCAGCGGACGACCCAGCTCGAGTCTCTCGCGCAGTTCCACCTCGACGAGAATTTCCTCGCTTCCGCGTTTAAGTTCGTTAAAGGCGTCCGACACCGAAATCGAATTTGTCACTGCTCTTCGTAATCCACCAAAAAAGAGAGGCGCAAGAGTAACACAATGATTAATATTGCTAGTCTCGACGGGTACCCTCAACTCTCGCCAGCCACAACCGATAAAACCCTTTAGTGGCCGGATATTTAGCTGGCATGGTTCGTGCTTATCACCTGCTCGCATGCCGGGCAAACCAAAGTTGACCTGAGGCCATCCGCCGGTTATCGTCATATAAGGATTTATTAAGGAAATTCCGTGGCCTACCAATCAGTTATAAAGCGGGACTATAAATGCCTGGCAGAAAAGGATACCCGACGTACAGGCTGGCTCAGCCCGCACTGGCTTCTCCTCCTGATTGGTGTCAGCACGGGGGCCTTGTTGTTCGGTTACGTCTCGGATGATGCTGAAGCCAAACGCGATATTGCGCTGGCGTCGGCAGTAACCAGTCAGATCCATGCAGACACCCCGGCACCCGATCCCGTGGCGGCCGTGCTAAGCCGACCACTCGATTTACCCGGGACAGCGCCGTCACACCCCCCCCCTGATCAGACCGGTCTTGCCCACCCCGAACAGGAAGCAACAGCGGCGGACGACACACTTGCACTGCTGCCTGCGGGAGATGCGATTGCGATCGTCGATGAGCTCGCCGACGCACCCGCGCAGGAGGCGACGCCGACTGACGACACGCTCGCGTTGCTACCGGCAGAGGATGCGATCGCGCCTGGCGACGGTCTCGCCGATGAACCGGCACAGGAGACAATGCCGGCAGAGGGTACCTGGAACCAGGTGACCGTTCGCTCCGGAGACAGCCTGGCGCGCATCTTTGCAAAACACGGACTCGATCCACAGGATCTGCACACCATCATTGCGCTCGGCGGCGAGGCGAAAAACCTCGCACGCATTCATCCTGGCGATACCCTGGAGTTCTGCCGTGACGACGAGGGCGAATTGCTTGAATTGATCTACACCAAAGATGAGCTGCACGGTCTGCGTTTCCAGCGCAGCGGCGACGGCTTTGTCATCAAGGCAATCGACCGACACCCCGAGCGACGTACTGCCTCCGCCAATGCCGTGATCGACAGTTCGCTCTTTCTTGCCGCCCAGAAAGCACAACTCTCCGACAATTTAACGATGCAGCTCGCCGGAATCTTTGGCTGGGATGTCGACTTCGCACTGGACATTCGCAAGGGAGACAGCTTTAGCGTCCTGTACGAAGAACTCTTTCTGGACGGACAGAAGATTGATGACGGCAAAATTCTGGCTGCGGAGTTCGTCAACAATGGAAAGGTTTATCGGGCTGTCCGCTACCAAGATGCCAAAGGACGCACCGACTATTATTCGCCTTCCGGCAGAAGCATGCGCAAGACGTTCTTTCGCACGCCTGTCGCGTTTTCACGCATAAGCTCCGGATTCAGCCTGGGTCGCAAGCACCCTGTGCTCAACCGGATCCGTGCTCACAAAGGCGTGGATTACGCCGCACCGCAGGGCACCCCCGTCAAGGCGACCGCCAATGGCAAAATCATATACCGCGGCCGCAAAGGTGGTTATGGCAAGGTTGTCATCATTCAGCATGGCAGCAGTTACAGTACGCTGTACGCACACCTGTCGCGGTTTGTGCGCGGACAGGCTAACGGAAGCCGTGTTCGACAGGGTCAGGTGATTGGATACGTCGGAAAGACCGGCCTAGCAACCGGTCCCCACCTGCACTATGAGTTCCGGGTAAATGGCACCCACCGTAACCCCCTGACGGTGAAACTCCCTACGGCCGCTCCACTTGACGGAGAGTTCATGGCGGACTTTGAAGAACATTCGCAAACTCTGCTTGCCCAGCTCGAGCAAATCCGCGCAGACGCAACTCAGGTGGCATTGAACAAACCTGACGAATAGTGACTGGTGACGAGCGCCTGGTTACCAGATCCCGGATCGCGGCAGCGATGTGCCGGCGTCAACCCTCCTTCCGGCAACCTTAGGCAATGTCGCAATTCTGTTTATCGGTCTCATGTCCGGCACGAGCATGGATGCGATCGATGCCGCCCTGACTGATTTCTCCGAGCCGACGCCCGTGCTGGTAAACGCAATCGATTCCCCGCTTGATGGTGGGTTGCGCGAGGAGTGTCTGGCGCTCGCCTCCGGCTGTGCCTATAACGCCAAAGAGCACTGGGCGTGAACGGTTCCATCTCGACTGGCTGCAAATGCAACTGAACGCCGCAGACATCGCTGCGTCGCCACCGGACATTCAAGCGACACTGTGCGAGCTGACTGCAGCGAGCATCGCCGACGCCATCCTTAAGCATGCCCCGTCAATACAACGCGTCCTGGTCTGCGGCGGAGGCGCCCACAATGCGGACCTGATGATGCGACTTCGCCGCCGACTCTCACCCAGGGTCCTTGAATCAACTGACGCGGCCGGTATCCCGCCAGACTGGGTTGAAGCGCTCGCCTTCGCCTGGCTGGCAGAACAGACACTGGAAGGCAAACCCGGAAACCTGCCGAGTGTTGCGGGGGCAAAGCGGGCTGTGGTGCTGGGCGGGATTTACCAGGCTAGCGAGACAACGGAAAAGGAACGACAAAAAGACACGCCTGTTCGCAGGCGCGAGGCGTACACGTTTCATCTTTTATCAATCGCCACATACTCCCGCGCCGCCTCTCCTGTATAGACTTGCGTCGGCCGAAAGATCCGGTTGTCACCGAGTTGCTCGCGCCAGTGGGCCAGCCAGCCCGCGCAACGCGCGACCGCGAAGACTGACGTGAACTGATCCGCCGGGATGCCCATCTCCGCATACAGAATACCGGAATAGAAATCGACGTTGGCGTGAACACCCTTGACTGCCAGACGTTCCTCGCAGGCCTCTTCGAGGGCCACCGCTGTTTCAAAAATCCGGCTCATGTTACCACCGCGAGACTGAATCAACTCCTGCATCATCCTCTGCAGGATGGTGGCGCGGGGATCCTTGACCTTGTACTCCCGGTGCCCCATTCCCCAGATCTTCTCCTTGTTGGCCAGTTTCTTGTCCAGCCAGCGTTGCACCCCTTCTGGCGGGCCAATCTCGCCCAGCATTTCCACGACCCGCTGGTTGGCGCCGCCGTGCAAGGGCCCGGCAAGCGTGCCGACGGCCGCCGCGATCACCAGGTAAGGACTCGTCAAGGTTGAGCCCGCCACAAGGGCCGCGAATGTAGAGGCATTGATCGTGTGCTCCGCATGCAGAATCAGACAGGCATCCATAATTCGCGCAAACAGCGGATCAGGTTCTTTGCCAGAAAACATGTACAGCAGATTCTCTGCATAAGACAGGTCGCCACGCGGTTCGATCGGGTCGTAGCCATTGCGAATGTGCTCCCACATGGCGACCAGCGTAGCCATGCGCGCCAGTATCTTCACCGACATGTTGTGCACATAGTTCAAATCCTCACAGACACCGGTGCTGGTCAGACATTCGTCGCCGGGGTAAAACATCGACAGGCAGGCAATGGAGGCCTGCAACATCTCCATCGGACGGCCGGTCGCCGGGAGGTACTTCATGATCTCGCGAATGTTGTACTTTACCCGCCGGTTCTTGCGTATCTCCTGATCAAACTGTTCCAGCGCCTGCCGGGTCGGCAAACGGCCATCGAGGAGAAGCAGCGAGGTTTCCTCAAAACTGCTGTACTGCGCAAGATCGGCTATCGGGTAACCACGATAGGTTAAGACTCCCGTCTGTCCATCGAGATCCGAGATATTCGACTTGGTGGCCGGCACGCCTTCCAGCCCGGGCAGATACTTGCTCATAGTGTGACCCCTACGATACTTGACAAGTACCGGAATACCACATGTGTAGCATAGCCGATACGTGAGGGAAGATCAGGCACAGACCGCAACAGAAAAGGGGCGCCGCAGCGCCCCCTTTTTGCTTATGGCGAAGCCCTGCGGCGATCAGTTTGTCGAGAATGAAGACCCGCAGCCACAGGTCGTGGTCGCATTCGGATTACGTATGACGAACTGCGCACCACTGAGGTCTTCCTTGTAATCGATTTCTGCACCGAGGAGGTACTGAAAGCTCATTGGGTCAACCAGCAAGGTCACACCGCAATTCTCCACTTGGGTATCCCCGTCGTTGATATCCTCGTCAAAGGTGAAGCCGTACTGAAATCCCGAACAGCCGCCACCGGAGATATACACCCGCAATTTGAGATTCGGGTTGTTTTCCTCCTCGATCAGCGACTTTACCTTGTTCGCAGCCGCCTCGGTGAATACCAGGGGCGCTGGCGTCTGGACTGGTGTCGCAGCAGTCTCGCTCATGTCATACATCTCCTGCAATCTCGTCTGAACCTACCTGACCCTCATTATGCAATTCCTGACAATGACGGTCAAGAATTGACCATGACTGCAACATTTTTCACAGAATTATCAATTATTTCTGTAGTGCTTGGCATATCCCCACCTTGCGCCTGAGCGCTGTGAACCAGTTTGCCGTTCACCTCCGCACCCACCACCATTTCAATCAACTGATAGAACACATTACCGCGTACGCGGGCCTTGGAGGCAAGTTCGATGCGCTCCGCTGCATGCACATCCCCTGTGACCGTTCCATTCAGCACGATATGGGGGACACGAACCTCCCCTTCGATGCTTCCATGCTCGCTCAGCATCAATACGGCATCACCATCCGCAACCACACTTCCCTTGATCCGACCATCCACATGCAGGCCACCCGTGAAATGCAGGTCACCCTGAATCTCGGCCTCGGCGCCAATCAAGGTATCGATCTTCGATATGTTACACTTTTTGCGATTACCCAACATTGTCATCCCTCTGCATCTCGGCCGGTGCTGTACCAGGCCAGTTGAACGTCCATTCCAGTGGATTTTTCGGGGCGTTTTTTCCCGACGGCATGGCGTGAATCCGAACGGCCGTTGGCTCAAACGCCTCGGGCAGCGTCAGCACGCCTTCCATGGTCTGAAAATACCGGAAACGGTAGGCGATACCATCGGCGTTCTGCTTCCCCGCGGTTATCTCGGCTAATGACAAGCGCTTTTTGGCATCGCCCTGTTTGCCGAGCACGTACAGACTGACCCGCCCGCTGGCAACGGGATGCCGCTTCTTCACCTGCGTCAGCACAAGGCGGAAATAATACTGGTTCGGCTCGGCACTGCGTTCCACGCTGAAGTCCTGCAACTGCAGTCCTGCCCTGGCCTCCGCAGGTGACATAATGCCCCGGTAAAAGGCCAGCTGCTCGCGCAGCTCCTGAATCTTTTGCCTGAGACCGGCATGTTCGCGTTTGACCCCGGTGTACGTTTCCTGATCGATTTGCTGCGCTCGTTCCAGCATCACGATCTGCTGTTCCAGTGTGTGGTTACGTGCATCGAGTTCCCTAATCTGATCGAGAAACCGGGTACGCTCGGATTCCAGTGATGCCAGATCAGACACGGCGTTCGAACGACCGAGGTCATACATCGTCCAGGCAATCAAAGCGCCGGCAAACACCAGCAACACCACCGCCAGGCGGAGTTTCCAGGCCCGGTAGATGAGTACCTCTGTCGTATGTGCAGCCATCAACCATTTCCCGGAAGCAAAACAGGCAAGATTCAGGCCACGTCGAAGGCGATGCCCGCTTAGTGCAGCGAATCGATCAGGGTAGCAGCGCAGGAGCGTTCAGACCCATCGTTTCGTCCAGATCAAACATCAGATTCATGTTCTGGACGGCCTGTCCCGCGGCGCCCTTCACAAGGTTGTCAATCACGGACAGTACCACAACGACATCGGCGTCCTGCGGGCGGTGTACCGCGATACGGCAATGATTTGCGCCACGCACGCTACGGGTTTCGGGATGGCTGCCGGATGGCAATACGTCCATGAACGGCTCGTCCACATAACGCCTCTGGTACAGGCCTTGCAGATCCACAACGTCACTCGTCAGACGGGCATAGAGCGTCGCATGTATACCGCGAACCATCGGCGTCAGGTGCGGGACGAAGGTCAAACCAACCGGGCTACCCGTCGCAGCCTGCAAACCCTGCCGGATTTCCGGCAGGTGCCGGTGTCCTGGCACGGCATAGGCCTTGAGACTTTCCGTCGCCTCACACAGAAGCGTCGCGGTGTTCGCCTTGCGCCCGGCACCGCTGACGCCCGATTTGGTGTCTGCGATGAGCGTAGCGGTATCGACACACCCCTGCTCCAGAAGCGGCAGGAAGCCGAGCTGGACTGCAGTCGGGTAACAACCGGGGTTGGCAACCACGCGCGCCTGGCGAATGGCATCGCGGTTGACCTCCGGCAAGCCGTAAACGGCTTCGGCCAATACCGCCGGGCAGGCATGCGGCATCCCGTACCAGCGCTGCCATTCGGCAGGGTCCCGCAGACGGAAATCGGCGGCAAGATCGATAACGCGCACGCCGCTGGCAAGCAACTCGGGCACCATGGTCATCGCGGTGCCATTCGGAGTCGCGAAAAACACCAGGTCCAGGCCCTTCAACCGATCAATATCCGGCACACTAAAGGCAAGCCCGATATAGCCGCGGAGATTGGGAAACAGGTCGGCCACCGGCATTCCGGCCTCCGACCGCGACGTAATAACTGCAAGTTCGACATTTGGATGCAAGGCGAGCAGGCGCAACAGCTCAACGCCTGTGTAACCCGTTCCGCCCACAATCCCGATTTTGATAGCCATAGGCAGATTATGAAGGCAAAACCACGGGGGTCGCAAAATTGCGCTAACATCCGGTGACCCGCGTGCCCGCCGCGCAGACGCGGAATGCGCACACAAAATCAATCATACTGGGGATTTATGCGTTCTCAACACCCGCTCCAAGACCGATGGCTCGAGTTGCTGGATAGCCTGCGGCTGCGGCTCTCGGGCGTTGACGCCCTCCCCCAGCTCGCGCTGCTGGGCCTGCTTTCAGGCGGTCTTGCCGGTGGCGTGACGATCGCCTTCCGCCTCTTGATTGAGTCGGTCCAGGCCGGTCTGCTGCCCGGCGGGCAACCGGAGAACTACGAAAGTCTGACGCTTTTCGCGCGTTTCCTGGCAGCCACGGGTGGCGGCCTGGCGGTAGGTCTGGCACTGCAGCTGTTGGACCCCAATATCCGCCGGGTGGGTGTTGTCCACGTCATGGAACGCCTCGCCTATCACCAGGGCCACCTGCCCCTCGGCAACGCCCTGGTGCAATTTTTTGCCGGTGCCGCCAGCATCATCAGCGGCCACTCGGTGGGACGCGAGGGGCCTGGCGTCCATCTCGGAGCGGCGAGCAGCAGTCTCCTGGGTCAATGGCTGCATCTACCGAACAACAGCATCCGCACCCTGGTTGCCTGCGGCGTTGCAGCGTCCATTGGTGCCTCGTTCAACACACCGCTGGCTGGCGTCATCTTCGCGATGGAAGTGGTGATGATGGAGTACACGCTAGCGGGATTCGCTCCGGTGATCCTCGCCTCGGTCAGTGCGACCTCACTGTCACGTGTGGTGTTCGGATCAGACCCCGCCTTCATCATTCCCGCGCTCACACTGGCCTCTCTTGCCGAGCTGCCCTACATGCTGTTGCTGGGACTGATAATTGGCGCCCTAGCGGCGGCGTTCATTCAACTGCTGCAGCTTTTCACGCAATTCTCTGCGTCCTACCCCATCTGGTTACGCTGCCTTGCAGGTGGAACACTGGTGGGATTGTGCGCCCTCGTGACACCCGAGGTTATGGGCATCGGCTACGATACGGCTGACGGCGCCCTTATTGGAGAATACGGCATCGCATTTCTGCTGGCTGTCACCCTGATGAAGCTGTTTGCAACCGCGGCCAGTCTCGGCTGCGGATTACCCGGCGGCCTGATTGGTCCGTCGTTTATCATTGGCTCCACGGCAGGTGGTGTGATGGGATTGACAGCCCAGCTCTGGCTCCCCGGGAATATCGCCTCACCCGGCTTTTACGCACTCATCGGCATGGGCACCATGATGGGGGCCACCTTGCAGGCACCCCTGGCCGCGCTGACCGCGATGCTCGAACTCACTGCCAACCCGAACATCATCCTGCCCGGCATGCTCGCACTCATCACCGCCGGCCTGGTCAGCAAGGAAGTCTTTGGCAAGGACTCTGTGTTCCTGCACCTGATTCGGGCGCACGGCCTCGATTATCGCAATGATCCGGTCATGCAGGCACTGCGCCGTACCGGCGTCGGACATACCATGGACAGGTCCGTCGTGGTATTCCGTCAACGGCCCGAACGTAATGAGATCACACAGGCCTTGCAGGGACAGCCACGCTGGGTTCTCGTCAAAGAGGACAATCGCGGTGTCGCGCTCTTACCTGCTGCGGATCTGGTCCGCCACCTTCAGGAGCATCAAGTGCTGGCATCTGTCGACCTGCTTGCCATTCCAGCGAACCGCCTGGCGGTTGCACCAATTCACATCCAGGCCACTTTGCAGCAGGCGGCGGAAACACTGGCAGAGACCAGCATCGATGCACTCTACGTCACCCGCACCACAGCGCCTGGCATCGACCGCGTCTACGGGGTCCTGACCCGCGCCGATATCGAGCACAGTTACCGGCTCTAACGGACACCACAACGCAGCGAGTCGCTGTCAGTCGTTTTTTCCTGTGGTTTCATCCAATTCGTTCCGGATCCGGCAGCTCGATTCTGGACCAGCTTTTCCATGCTAGACTTGTGCTGTCGTAACTAACGCACCCGTTCGGGTGCAGCGGGCAGCAAGGCAATGGATCCACTCAGCCCCATAGCAAGCACAATTGCGCTGAGTATGGGCGTCGCCTGGGCAAGCGGCATCAACCTTTATGCCGCGGTCTTCATGCTGGGTTACCTCGGTATGACGGGTCATGTCACACTGCCCCCTGATCTGCAGGTACTGACCGAGCCTCTCGTGCTGTTCGCAGCAGGCTTTATGTACCTTGTCGAGTTCTTTGCGGACAAGACGCCGGGCGTCGACACCGGCTGGGATGGTCTGCATACCTTCATACGCATTCCGGCAGGCGCCATACTTGCGGCCGGCGCCGTTGGCGAGGTCGGCCAGGGCGCAGAGATTGCGGCGGCACTCGTAGGGGGGGGCCTGGCCGCCGGAACCCATCTGACCAAGGCGGGCAGCCGCATCATGATCAACACCTCGCCAGAGCCCTTTTCCAACTGGACAGCGTCCATCGGTGAGGACCTCGTCGTCGTAGCGGGGCTCTGGACAGCACTGTATAACCCGTGGCTGTTTCTTGCCTTATTGTTGATGTTCGTGCTGCTGATGATCTGGTTGCTTCCGAAACTGTGGCGGGCGATACGACGTGGAATCGCGTATCTGACGAACCGGTACGGCCCGAACAGGGACAACCAGATGCGACTCGATATTGACCTGTCACCGCCTGGCGCCCGGGACAAGGCATTCCCATCGGGCGAGAAAGACCGGCTGCCGTGACGGCAAAGAATCGGCTCGCCGGCTTTCTTGCGCTACTGCTCATTGCGGGCACAGGCTACCTGTGGCTGTTCCCCTCAAGCCTTCACAGGGCGCCCGATATCACCTTAAAGACCATCGATGGAGAGGTAATCGATCTTGCCGCATTGCGCGGGCAACCCGTACTGGTGAGTTTCTGGGCGACGACTTGTGCGGTTTGCATCATGGAACTGCCACAGTTGATCGCGCTCTATCACGAACTTGCACCGAAGGGGCTGCAGATAGTCGCGGTTGCCATGGCCTACGACCCGCCGAATCGCGTCGTCGCTATGCGCAAGGTCCGCAGGATCCCCTACCCGGTCGCTCTCGATATTGATGCAAGCGTAGCCAGGGCCTTTGGTGATATCCGCGTGACGCCGACAACATTTTTGATCGCGCCGGACGGAAGGGTTGTGACGCATACCACGGGGGAAATGGATCTCGCGAAGACGCGGCAGAAGATTCTGACCATGCTGGGGCAGAAAAGAAATCGAGAACTCATTGACGGGAATGACAGCGCCTGATCCCGACTCCTCACTCCTGGCTCCTCTACACTGTCTCCTGTATCCTGCGCTCATGCTCTGGCTGAAAGCCCTCCACCTTATCTTTATGGTCACCTGGTTTGCGGGTCTCTTCTACCTGCCGCGGCTATTTGTCTACCACGCCGATTGCCAGGATGATGCAGGCAACGCGCGTTTCAAGATCATGGAACGCAAACTCTATGCGATCATGAGCGTCGGTGGTGTGGCGACCGTGATCTTTGGTCTGTGGCTACTCTTCGCCTATGATCTTGGCACCCTGACTTCGACCCTGTGGTTACCGATCAAACTGATATTCGTCGCTGGTCTGATCATCTACCATCTTTTTTGCCTGAAACTGGTACGGGAATTCCGAGCCGACCAAAACCATCATGGCCATGTGTATTATCGCTGGTTCAACGAAGTACCGGCGTTGATTCTGATCGCTGTGGTAATCCTGGCCGTTGTACGGCCGTTCTAGTTCAGGCAGACTTGGGGCCCGAAGGTCGGTGGAATTTTGTCCCGAGGAAGCTGCCATGACTCGAGTTGTTCATTGTGTCGTCCTTAATCATGAGGCCGAAGGTCTCGAGGGCCCACCGCATCCGGGCGAACTTGGCCAGCGGATCTTCGAGACTGTGTCGAAGCAAGGCTGGCAACAGTGGCTTGATCGATTGACCATGATCATTAACGAGAATGGTCTCAACACCGGCGATCCACAAAGCCTGGAACTGATTGAAAACCACATGCGGGGTTTTCTGTTCAAGGAAGGCGATTTTGGCGGAATGCCGCAGGGGTTCCGGCCACCCGGCGCAAAGAAATAACACCGATACACGCCGGGCTCGCTCCTTTCCGCAGCTACCTTTTGTCGGTGATTTTCATTACCGGCGCCACGACGATATTCAACTTACCGTGCGCCTCGCGCAATGCCTGTTCCGCCTGCTCGGGCGTCGGGGCGCGCGCAAAAATAAAACCGAGGTAGCTGGCACCTTCCGGCAGTGGCACCAGTTCGTATCCTTCCCGGCGGCTGATCTCGACATCCTCGATGAATCGAACCCGCCGGGCGGCCAGCACGCCCTCCACCCGGCGCAGGATGCCATGGCGGGGAATCGGGATCATCAGCACGCCGGCACCACCTTGCTCCGGTACGGCGGGCAATGGATGGCCTGCTGCCTGGGCCAGAACGAGTTCCTCAAGTCCATGCCCGGTGCCGAACCGCAACAGCCGGGCGCAATCACCACCAATCGTTCGCGACGCGATCTCCATGATCCACGCATCGCCTTCACTCAGACGCAATTCCGCATGTACGGGGCCCTCACGCAGACCATACGCCCGGCAGGCCTCTTCCAGGCGCTTTCGTATCAGGAACTGCACAGCCGGCTCATGGCGCGAGGGCGTGATGTAATAGGTTTCCTCAAAAAAGGGTCCCTCCATGGGATCGGGCTTGTCAAAGATCGCAAGTACCTGTAGCTGCCCGCGATGCAGCAGTGCCTCCACGGCCAGTTCAGGTCCGGATATGAAGCGCTCCACCAGCATGAGGTCCTTCTCTTCAGAAGGCAGTGCAGCCTCTGCAGCCAGCAGCGCCCGCACGCGCAGGATCGCAGCCTGCAACTGTCTCTGATCATCTGCGCGAATCACGCCGCGACTTGCCGAGAGCGAGAGGGGCTTGACCACGCAAGGGTAGTCGATGCCATCGAGTTGCGGGTCAAGCGGAGTACGAAGATCGATCACGCGGTGCCGTGGAACCGGTAATCCTGCCTTGTCCAGACACCGTCTTGCCAGGTCCTTGCGCCGGGAAAACCGTGCGGCGCCAAGTGGGTTGTGCGCCAGGCCCAGAGCTTCCGCCACGCGGCTGGCGATTTCTACGGTCTGATCGTCCGTGGCGATGACACCGGCAAAAGGCGATTCACGACCGGCCTCGAGCAGCCGGTGCAATGCGACAGGATCATCCAGATCGAGGTGCAAGCCGCCAACCAGCGGGGTCACGAGCGAATGCCGGCCACTGGATGCAACCAGCAGGTCGATAGCAAGCGACTGCGCGGCTTCGATATACGCGAAGGTTCGGTAGCTGCCGGGCGGGGTTATCAGCAGAATGCGTGACTGCATGGGAGACCGGGGTCAGAAACGATTTTCCATCCCCGGATATCCGCGCCCTGGGGAAAATCCTGCTGCAGAAGCAATGTGCCTGATCCCGGTTTTCGCCGGTTTTCCCTGCCTCGCGTCGCGGTCAACTAGGACGTGTCAGCGCTAGGCGCACCCGCCGCCCGCAGCACCACAGGCGCCGCAGGTACCCGAACCACCTGTCGAGGCAAAAACGTTGTTGAACACAAAGCTCGCGCCCATCGGACGATCGACAAAATCAATCTCGACACCGCGCAGGAAATTGAGCGCAACCGCATCCACGTAGATGTCAAAGCCATTCGCCTTCAGGACACAATCGTAGTCGGTGCGGCGATCCGTAAAGGTCATGCCGTAGCTCATGCCACCACAGCCACCCCCGCTGACAAAAATGCGGATGGCCTCCAAATCGTCCTCGGTATCGGCAAAGAGTTCGGCCATTTTTTCCTGGGCCGCCGGGGTCAATCGGACATCGTCTGGGCTGAGCATGGTCGCGAATTCAGAAACAGCCGCTTGCGCAGTGGATTGGGTCATAACAGTCACCTGCCTGGTTGTAAGTAAGTAGGTCCAAGTCGATCGCCCGCGATGCACGGTTAAAGGCATCAGCGGGCGAGATTCCGCTATGCACAAGTCTAGCATCCTCTATCTACGTGTTCAGCGAGCATTTTTTGCAGGCTTATCGATCCGCCTCGATGAAATTTCCCGGGGACCAGGCGGATGTTACTGGAAAAAGATGAACCGCAATCTTATTACGAATGATTTGCATTTGTTTCTACTCCAGCTATAATAATCGCACACCCTAGGGCAGGATCTCTAACCTACTGTAAAAAGGAACTATTTCCATGGTGCTCGACAGACTAACGCGGCTTGTGCTTACCATCTGCTGTCTCGCCACGCCGACCCTCCAGGCTGCCGCACCACCGAGCGCCGAAGAGATGTGGCAGATCATTCAGGAACAGCAGAAACAGATCGAGGCCCTGAAGGAACAGCTGGAAGCCACCAACGAGAAAGTCAAGGAGACTGATGAGAAGGTCGACGTCGCCGGCGAGATGATCGAGCAGGCAGAGTCGAAGGTCTCGAAAGCGGCATCATGGGCAGAAAACACCCAGATTGGCGGCTATGGTGAGTTACACTACAACAATCTGGACAGCAAGGAAGAAGTCGATTTCCACCGCTTCGTGCTGTTCTTCAACCATCAGTTCAGCGACAAGATTCGCTTTTACTCGGAACTCGAACTCGAGCATGCCGTTTCCGGCGATGATGAAAACGGTGAGGTCGAGCTAGAGCAGGCCTACATCGAGTTCGACCTCTCGGCTACTCAGCATGCACAGGCCGGTTTGTTCCTTTTGCCGGTCGGCATTCTGAATGAGACCCACGAGCCGACAACGTTCTACGGTGTGGAACGCAACCCAGTTGAAACGAATATTATTCCGACAACCTGGTGGGAGGCCGGAGGCGGTTTCCACGGAGAACTGGCCAAGGGCTTCAGTTACGACGTGTACGGAACCTCGGGTCTCGACGTCAACCAGTCTGGCGGCAACGCCTATCTGATTCGTAACGGGCGCCAGAAAGTCTCTGAGGCGAAGGCCAACGACGGTGCTGTCACGGGGCGCATCAAGTGGACGGGCATGCCAGGCGTCGAACTCGCGACCAGCCTGCAGTGGCAGAAGGACGTGACCCAGGGAGACCGCGGTGTTGGCGCCACGCTGTTTGAAGCCCATGCCGACATTCAGCGAGGTCCCTTTGGTTTGCGCGCCCTGTATGCGCGCTGGGATCTCGACAAGAGTAACGTGATCAACGCTGCCGATCCGGCCGCTGTGGGTCGAGATGAACAGGTCGGCTGGTACGTCGAACCCTCCATGAAAGGTCGTCTCTGGAGAATTCCCGGCGAACTGGGTGTTTTTGCCCGCTATAACGTCTGGGACAACAACAAGGGCTCGTCCACTACGGACTCACAGATGAAACAGGTCAATGTCGGCTTGAACTACTGGCCGCACCCGGATGTGGTGTTCAAGTTCGACGCCCAGCAACAGGACAACGATGGCGCCAAGAACGATAATGGCTTCAACCTGGGGATGGGTTATCAGTTCTGAGCATACGCCTCGACGTCGCCGTAGCTCGGCGGCGTCGTGCCGGCGTATGATAGACAGCTGTTGCGGGCGGGGCACAGACATCTGTGCACCGCATTTGCTCTTTATGAGACCATGATCATCAGAATTTTTTTACTGCTGCTCCTCGCGATTTTCTCCACGGAACCGCGCGCCAAAGGGATGTATCAGGAACCGGACGACTTTATCTATGAAGTCTTTGCGGGAGCGCCGCCGTCGCCAAAGGCGTTGTGGATCACCAAGCCGTTGCGCGACCCCATAGAACAGATCATGGGACATCCGCTGGACAGCCTCCGCGTACGTTACTGGACGCGTGAAGGAAAGGTCGCCTGGATCCTGGAGGAGATCGGCAAGGATCTACCCATCACAACCGGTATCGTGGTCGATAGGGGGAAACTCAAGCGCGTCAAGGTTCTGATCTTCAGGGAAAGCCGGGGCTGGGAAGTGCGCCATGATTTCTTCACCAATCAGTTCACGGACGCAACTCTTACCGATGAACATCGACTCGATCGAACCATTGACGGCATCGCCGGGGCGACACTCTCGGTTCGGGCGCTGACCAAACTGGCCCAACTTGCCCTGTTTCTCAGCGAGCAGGTGACTACGGATGTCCCGCCGTAGGCGTCATCGCCTAAAGCTCAAATCGTTTTACGTCTGGCACCGCTACATGGGTGTGGTTGCAGCCCTGTTTGCGATCGTACTCAGTGTAACCGGACTCGCCCTTAACCACACCGAAGAGCTGCAGCTTGATGAGCGATTCATCAATGCCAGCTGGCTGCTCGACTGGTATGGGATCGATGGTGCCGAGACTGCCAAGAGCTACGCGCTTGCGGATCACTGGATCACATTGCTGGGCGACAGGCTGTACGTCGATGAGATGCCGCTCCCCGGTCACTTCAGCGAACTGACCGGTGCCGTGGTCCTTCCCGAGCTGCTGCTTGTGATTGCTGACGGTGATGCGCTGGTGCTTACACGGCAAGGAGAACTGGTAGAGCGCCTTGGCCGTCAGAACGGGGTCCCGGCCGGTATCGGTGAAGTCGGTGTGCGCGCGGGCCGACTCATCGTCCGTGCGGCGCATGGGCTCTATACCAGCGACGATGCGTTGCTTGACTGGCACCACACGGAAGCCAGCAACGATAGGGTGGACTGGTCGCGGGCAGGCGCCTTGCCCGCCGCGCAACTGGAAACGCTCCGGAACAATTACCGCAGCCACATCCTGCCGCTCGAACGTGTCATGCTGGATCTGCACAGCGGCCGCATCCTTGGAAACTGGGGACCGTGGTTAATGGATGCCGCCGCGATGCTGTTGATCGCTCTGGCCCTGACCGGCAGTTGGATATGGCTGAAAAGACGCCGCTAGCAAAGACCACAGACACGACGGCGGCTTTCCGGGAAACGTTGCGGGTCGGGGCAGTAAATGCGCTGGCATATCTTCCACTCCCGGTGCTGTATCTGATAGCAGACCTCGTCTACCTGTGGCTCTACCATGTCTTGCGTTATCAGCGCAGACGGGTCGATGCCAATCTGGCCCGCGCGTTTCCCGATGCGTCGGCATCCGAGCGCGCCCGCATTGCACGCCGCTCCTACCGCAACACGATCACGGCCCTGTTCGAGACCATAAAGGTCTTGCGGATCAGCAGGGCCGAAATCCTGCGCCGCGTGCAGGTACGAAATCAATCGCTGATTGAAGATTATCTGAACAAGGGGCAAATGGTTATTGCGGCTACGGCCCACCAGTGCAACTGGGAGTGGCTGTTGCCGGTTGTGTCCGCCACGCTGTCCTATCCGGTGGACGGCGTGTATAAACCACTCAGAAGCCCCGCACTGACGGACCTGTTGATTCGCGTACGCTCCCGCTTTGGAAGCCATCCGATCCCCACAACCAACGTCACGCGGGAACTCCTCAAACGCCGGCACATTCCGCGCCTGCTTGGCCTCGTCGCGGATCTGTGCCCGGAAAAAGACGAAGAGAAACACTGGACGCGGTTCCTGAATCAGGACACCGCGTTCTATACAGGCCCGGGAAAGCTGGCACGGGTCGCCAATGCACCTCTCGTGTTCATTGCCATGTCGCGAATACGGCGGGGTTACTACGAGATATCTTTTGAGCCGCTTGCAGAACCGCCCTATTGCGAAACGCCCGGCGCCATCCTCGAGCGTTATGTCCGCCGCCTCGAGGCACAGATCCTCTCGCGACCAGAAGACTGGCTATGGCTTTATCACCGTTGGAGGTATCCAACACCCTAAAGCAGCGATTCCCTGTAGTACTGCGATACCTACATCTTCGACTGCAGATAGTTTTCTATTCCTACCTTGTCGATCAACTCCAGTTGTGTCTCCAGCCAGTCGATATGATTCTCCTCGCTGGCGAGGATATCCTCGAACAGTTCCCGGCTGACATAATCACTGCATGATTCACAATGTGCGATCGCTTCTCGCAGCAGCGGGACAGCATCTTTCTCCAGTTCCAGATCACACTTGAGCATTTCCTGTGTGTTCTCGCCAACACGCAACTTGGCCATATCCTGCAGATTGGGCAGCCCTTCCAGGAAGAGGATGCGCTTGATGAGCGCATCCGCGTGTTTCATCTCGTCTACCGATTCCTGATATTCATGCTCATTCAGTTCATTGAACCCCCAGTTCTCATACATGCGGGCGTGAAGAAAATACTGATTGATTGCCGTCAGTTCATTTTTGAGCGCCTTGTTAAGCAAATCGATGACCTTGTTATCACCCTTCATGGGAACCTCCATTGTTGTTAGCAGTCTCTGGAATTCGGCGGGACACTGCTGCGCAGTCACCGGCCACGTCATGCGGCCGGTCTCGCGACATTGCGGTGAATCATGCGAACAGGCCGATTCTACTGCAGCGGTGCGGATACGGCCACGTACGCAATTTAAAACGTTAAACGCGGGTGAGAGTCTGGAAGACTCGAGAGTCGACAGTTTCAGGCGATCTGCCGTTCCGGTTGTCCGGATACGCCTTGCAGCGTTTCTTCGAGGATACCACGGGCACACTGCGCGCACTTGCCGCACTGGCTGGCTACGCCCAGCTGTTCCTTGAGGTCACGAACCGTACAGGCACCCTGGCACGCCGCGGAACGAATCTGGCTGCAGGTAATGTTCTTGCACAGACACACGTACATGGGTCGATAGTTATCCGCTGTTGGCTATCTAACTGTAAATGCAAATGAGACTGATTGTCAATAGCAACCATGACTTCAATCCAACACCGGCATGTTCAGTAACCCGGGCGCGTCGGCAACAGCAGCTTGTTAACGTCTATTTTTTATTAATCATCAACTTGCACCTATTTCCCCGCCCGCACGAGACCGCCAAGGCCGGCATCCTCCAGTACGCTGACCAGAAGGCTCCGTATCGCATCGGCATCTTCCAGCGCCAGCGCGGTATTGGTCAGTCCCTTTGCGACCTCGGAAGAGATGCTGCGCAGCACCCATTTGACCCGTGAAAGACTGCCTACGGTCATGCTCAGGCTGTCGACCCCCAGGCCCAGCAACAGGATCGCCGCTGCAGGGTCGCCGGCCATCTCCCCACATACGCTGACCGGAATACCATGGGCATGTGCCGAGTCCACGATCTGTTTCAGGGCATGCAGCACGGCGGGATGCAAGGTTTGATACAGTTCAGCGACCCGCGCGTTGTTGCGATCCACTGCCAGCAGATACTGGGTCAGGTCGTTGGTTCCGACGGAAAAAAAATCCACCCGCTCCGCAAGTGCATCCATTTGATACACCGCCGAGGGCACCTCGATCATAACGCCGAGAGGCGGCTTGACGATATCGAACCCGTCTTCGAGGAGTTCGTCGCGGGCACGGCCAATCAGCTTCAACGCGTCGTCAACCTGACGGACATGACTGATCATCGGCAGCATGAGCTGCAGATTGTTCAAACCGGCGTTGGCCCGCAAGATCGCGCGCAGCTGTGTCAAAAAGATTTCCGGATGGTCCAGCATCAGGCGAATGCCGCGCCACCCGAGAAACGGGTTGTCCTCCTCGACCGGGAAGTAAGGCAGCGCCTTGTCACCACCTACATCGAGCGTGCGAATGATCACCGGTGCAGGCGCAAAGCTCTCCAGCACCTGCTGATAGATGCGAACCTGTTCCTCTTCGGTCGGAAAGCCATTACGAACCATGAAGGGAATCTCTGTACGATACAGCCCGATACCATCCGCGCCGCTGCGCAGCGACGGCGAGATGTCGGCCAGGAGGCCCGTGTTGACATAGAGTGGCATGTGGACCCCATCCGGGGTCTCGGCCTTCAACGGCACCAGCTCGGCAAGCCCGCTGGTGAGTTCCGCTTCTTCTGCCTCCAGTCGCTTGAATTCGGCGCGCACGCTCGCATTCGGTCGAACGTACACATGCCCGCGATAGCCGTTGACAATCAGTTCCTGGCCCTCGAGATAACTCGTGGGAAGATCCTCCAGCCCCATCACCGCCGGAATACCCAGCGCATTGGCCAGGATGGCCACATGCGAGGAAGCGGACCCCCGGGCGGAGACGACCGCGGCAAGTGCCTCCGTGGGGATCTCGGCCAGGTGAACGGCGCTCACCTCATCGCCAACCAGAATGGTCCGGTTCCTCAGCACGGGAGTCACGGTCTCTGTCGCCTGCAGACGTACCAGAATGCGCCGGCCCAGATCGCGGATATCAGTGGCGCGCTCGCTGAGGTACGCATCCTCCATCTCCTCGAAGACACGCACATGTTCAGCGATTGTCGCGCGCAGCGCGCCTGGTGCCCAGTTGCCCGCCCGAATGTGCTCAAGGGTCCGTTCGACCAGTGAATCGCTGTCGAGCATCATGACGTAGACATTGAAAAGCGCAAGATCCTCTTCCGGCAGCACACCCGTCATGTGCCTGGAAAAATTCCGGATATCGTCCTGCACAGCCCTGACGGCGGCACGAAAGGTTTCCTCTTCTCTGGCCACATCGGTACTGCGTCGGTCGGGAATCAACTCAAGCCTGGCCGGCGGATAGACGACGGTGGCCTGACCGACCGCAACACCCGGGGCGCCCGGCAAGCCCTTGAGCATGAAAGAAGCGCCGCCCACCTCCTGGAGCATCTGGGCGACCCCGCCCGTTGCCTTGGCATGACTGATAGGGCCGGCGAGCTGTGCGGCAAGCGTGACGAGAAAGGTCACCTCGTTTTCGCCAAACCGGCGGTAGGCGCGCTGCCGGACAACGAGAACGCCCAGCACCTGCCGGTGCTGGATAATGGGCACCCCGAGGAAACCATGCATCACGGTTTCCCCCGTGTGACTGAAGCTGCGGTAGCGGGGATGCTTAAGCCCATCCTCCAGGTTGACCGGTTCGGCGCGTTCTCTGACAAGGCCCACGAGCCCCTCGCCCTCTTTGAGCCGGACCTTTCCGACGGCACTCTTATTGAGGCCGTCTGTTGCCATCAGCACCAGTTCTCCCCCACCGGGTGTTACCAGATAGACGGAACTCGCATCGACCGACATATCCTGCTTGAGGCGGGTGACGATGACATCGAGCGCATGCTGCAGATCCGGAGCCGCATTGACCTCATGGATCCTGCGTCGCAGGATTTCAAGCATGTTCTGCATGGGAGAGGGCTATTCCTTACGTCGGGATTCTGGCAGGCGATATGCCGCGCTTGTTGTCGGTGAAGCCGGTCCGCCAGGAGTTTGGCCGAGAGAGCCTGGGAAACCCGTCGTGATCAGCGTTGGTATTTGAAGCGACGCCGGTCATATTCCCGCGGCACAGGCGGAATGCCATTGGGGAAAATCAGCGGCCCCAGCTCACGCAGCGCGCACTCGTACACACGCCGCTTGAAGGGCACGACTTCCTGCAATGGGCGCCAATAGCTTACCCAGCGCCACTCCTCAAACTCCGGCTCCTCCGATTCATCCAGGCACACGCGCCGGTCCTCACACATCAACCGGAGCATGAACCACACCTGCTTCTGACCAATGCACAGTGGATGGGTGTCGCGCCGCACGTATCGATCGGGCAAGCGGTAGCGCAACCAGCCGCGGGTTGCCCCCATCAGCTCGACGTGTTCCGAACGCAGGCCGATCTCCTCGGCCAGTTCACGGTACAAGGCCTCCTCCGGCGTCTCATCACTGAGTATGCCGCCTTGCGGGAACTGCCAGGCATCCTGCCCGATACGGCGAGCCCAAAGCAACTGGCCATCCCGATTGCTCAGGATAATCCCAACGTTCGGTCTATATCCATCTGGATCAATCACTTGCCTACAGTTTGCGAGGTGCTGGTTTGATTGGGATTCTGGCACAGAAGCCGCGTCGGCGGCAAATAACCCCAGCCTCATGATGATTTACCTTTGGCTACGAGCCCTCTATGCTGGGCGACGCGTTACGCTGGCTGCCTGGCCGATGAACGGGTCCGTAGTGCAGCAGGCGGCGAGTGATAACAACAGCTTCCCGATTGCGAGGCGCATGACACGCACGACACAAGCAGCATCCGGCGATACCGGGACCGCTCGTCCAACGCCGCCGCAATCTGCCCCTCTGGCGGACAATCTGGCGGCCTGTGCCCTGGAGCAGGCCGAATGACCCTGGCCCTGTTCGACCTCGACAACACGCTGCTCGCCGGTGACAGTGACTATCTGTGGGGCCGTTTCCTGGTCGAGCAAGGCATTGTGGACGGCGATGAATATGAGCAACGCAACCAGGTGTTCTACGACCAGTACCGGGCCGGAATACTCGATATCCACGAGTTTCTCGCTTTTCAGCTGCAACCGCTGGCCGCGCACCCCCTGGAACAACTGCATCTCTGGCGTGAGGCCTTCCTCAATCGCATGATCGAACCAATCATCTTGCCCGCGGCGCGGGAACTGCTCGCACAACACCGGCTCAACGGCGACACCCTGGTCATTATCACCGCCACTAATCGCTTTATCACCGAACCGATTGCGGCCCGCTTCGGAGTGGATTATCTGCTGGCAACCGAGGCTGAGATGCGCGACGGACGCTACACGGGCCATAGCAGCGGCACACCCTGTTTCCAGCACGGCAAGGTCGAACGACTCGAGCAATGGCTGGCAGCTGAAAGCGAAGACCTGGTCGGCAGCTGGTTTTACAGCGACTCCCACAATGACCTGCCGCTGCTCGAACGGGTTGCCAACCCGGTGGCTGTAGACCCGGACGAGATGTTGCGCAAAGAGGCGCAGGCGCGCAACTGGGCTGTTATCAGTCTGCGGACGCAGATACAAGGTGAAAGTTAAGGGGTATCGAATCTACAACGACAGGCGGCTTCGCAGAATCTGCGTATCACTGAAACCCGTACGAGAAAGGGAACCCATGGCCAGTCCCGGTAAACCCGAAGTACTCAAACCAGTATCCAGAATGCTCAGTGGCTTTCAATCCGACGAGGAGGGACAGGATGGCCACGGAATCCACCGAAAAACACCGAAACAACCAACACCCATTAGAATTTTTTCCGTCTCCTTGCGCGGATTCCGTGGCTATAGAATAAAGATACTGGCACTCAGCCGGATTTGTCAGCATCCGTTGTCACTAAGCTGAATGCGTACCAGCCCTGTCTCCTGTATTCCGTGTCCTGTATTCTGTGCCCTGTATTCTGAGCTTTGGCGTTCCCCTCGCTGAGAAAACCGACTCGTGGCACGCACACATTCCGCGGAAAAACCGCAAATGACAGGGGCTGGCCGCAAAGGCTCAGTGCCCGCTTAGCGCATCCACCTATTGTCTTAGAAATCGCTCATTTCCCCCAGACCATGCGACCCCTGTCCTTGCTCACGACACTGGTGTTACTGGCACTTTTCAGTTTCGGAAGCGCCCTGTCATACGGCAGCGTCGAAACTGGCTGGCAGTCGCTGTGGCGTGCACTTTCCGGGCAGGAAACCGGCGCCGCGCGGGACGTCATCATCAATCTGCGCCTGCCGCGCGCTCTTACGGCATTCTGCGTGGGCGGACTCCTGGCACTGGCGGGCACCCTGATGCAGGTACTGCTCAGGAATCCTCTGGCGGATCCCTATGTGCTTGGGACCTCCGGTGGCGCGGCCGTGGGTGCACTCGGCATGCTACTGTTGGGTCTTTCCGGCGTGTGGCTGACAGCTGGCGCGCTGGCCGGTGCCGGGGTGTCGATTCTCCTGGTATTCGGGCTTGCACAGGGCAGGGGGGACTGGTCACCTCCACGGCTGCTCCTGAACGGCATCGTCCTTGCCTCGGGCTGGGGTGCCCTGATCGCCTTCATACTGCCCCTCAGCCCGGATCGCAACCTGCGCGGCATGCTGTTCTGGCTCATGGGCGATGTCAGCGACCCTGACTGGCCGACATTTGGTCTGGTCATTCTGCCGCTTGTGCTGGCAGTCGCCGCCACACTGGCCCGCGCCCTGAACGTGCTGGCCCACGGTGAACTTCAGGCCACCGCGCTCGGGGTCTCTGTCACATCACTGCGCCTGGCGGTTTACGGCCTCGCCTCGCTGGCAACCGCCGTCGCTGTCACACTCGCGGGCAGCGTCGGCTTTGTCGGCCTGGTGATTCCGCACATGCTGCGCCTGCTCGGCGCCCGGGATCATCGCATTCTGTTACCCGCGGCAGTGCTGGCCGGAGGCACCCTGCTCGTATTTGCCGACACCGCCGCGCGCACCCTGTTTGCTCCGCGTCAGCTGCCTGTCGGAATTCTCACGGCCTTCATCGGTGTGCCCCTGTTCCTCTATCTGTTGCACCGGACCCGGCCGAGTGCAAGCCCATGACGCTGCTGCGCACCCGGCATCTCGGCGTTGAGATCGGCAAGACGCTTGTCTGCGAGGGCCTGAATCTCGAGATCGAGGCAGGCCAGCGCTGGGCCATACTGGGACGCAATGGCAGTGGCAAAACGACACTGCTGCTCACGCTTGCCGGCCTGCGCCGGCAAGCGGCAGGCCGTATCGAACTCAACGGACGCTGCCTCCAACAAACGCACCGACGGCATATTGCGCAACAACTGGGATTGTTGCCCCAGGACAATCAGGACAGCTTTCCGGCAACGGTGCTGGAAACGGCACTGATCGGGCGCCATCCGCACCTCTCCCTCTGGAGGCCGGAAAGCGAAGCCGACCGATCCATGGCGCGCTCGGCACTGGCGGCGGTAGACCTCAGTGATTTCGAAGGCCGCGAGATCAGCACACTTTCGGGAGGCGAACGCCGCCGACTCGCGCTGGCCACGTTGCTCACCCAGGACCCCGAGCTCCTGCTGCTCGACGAACCGGTGAACCATCTGGATCTGCATCACCAGATCCGGGTGCTGGAATTACTCACCGAACAATCAGAACAGCAGCGCAAGACGCTGGTCATGGTATTGCATGATCCCAACCTCGCGGCACGCTTCGCCGGGCATTGCCTGCTCCTGCTCGGAGCAGGGGAGACGCGCCACGGACCATGCCAGGAACTCCTGCACCAGCCGCAGCTCGAGGCACTCTACGGCCATCCCCTGGTGACAGTGAGGAACGGCGACCACCCCGCGTGGCTGCCAGGCTAAGAAAGGACGGCGATCCCGGAACCGACCGAAAAATGCAGTTATCCTTGCTTCGCCGTCTTTGCGTGGTAAATAACAATCCCGGGAACGGATTGAGGCGGCCGATGCGCGAAATGCCCCTCACTCCTCACTCCTCACTCCTCACTCCCCACTCCCCACTCCTGTCTCCTGTCTCCTGTCTCCTGGATTCTGGATTCTGGATTCTGGATTCTGGATTCTGGATTCCGCCCTAATCCCCTCAGGTTCCAAACAACCGCTGCCACCAACGCCGACGGTTGCCAGGTAACCGCCCAGCCGCCTTCAGGTCTGTCGGCGCAAGCTTGGAGAGTATCCAGCCGGGCAAGGGTGGATTGTCACCGAAGCCACAGGAGACACCCAGATTGTTGGGATCGAAGATCTTGACAAAGGCCGGCTGATCGAATGAGTCCG
>Ga0209536_100003735_pt1 | contig 24313 bp, 23 predicted proteins | sample DeeMarSeWOR28_12_FD_187461 | JGI IMG/M metagenome (GOLD analysis project Ga0209536, IMG submission 187461) | Marine sediment microbial communities from White Oak River estuary, North Carolina - WOR-2-8_12 (SPAdes) (version 2) | ecosystem: Environmental > Aquatic > Marine > Intertidal zone >...
TGGCCCGACGCGGCCGCCGTGCGATCCAACGCTGCCCGCGCTTCCTTGTCGTTCGGGTTGAGCTCGAGGATGCGATGGAGCGCGCTCATCCGCTCCTGGGGGCGGTGCGCTTCGCGGTGGAGTCGCGCGATTTCGCGATAGACGCTAATCGCCTTGTCGGTCTGCGAGAGCATCAGGAAGGCTTCGGCCAGGAGCGACAGTGTCGCGACGTCCCGCGGGTCGGCTTTGAAGCAAATCTGAAGCTTGGCGAGCGCGCGCTTGGGATCGCGCCGCCCGATGTACGTTTGCGCAAGATCCTTGGCGACGCGAACGTCGTTGCTGCGGTGGTAGAGCAAACGCTCGGCGACCTTGACGTAGTCGTCGAGGCGACCTTGGTCCTTCAAGAGCTGTGCGCCCTGTTCGAACTCGTCTGCCGCTTCTTGCGTGCGGCCTGCTCGCGAGAGCGCCTCTGCGTACTTGATGCGGACCGGGATGTGCTCGGGGTCGAGGTCGACCATCTTTCCGAGCATCCTGAGAGCTTCGTCGGTATCGCCCGCGCGCATGAAGCCGTTCGACACGTCTTCGAAGACGCTCATCGCATCGCTGATGAGCTGAAGCTGTTCGTACATCTCGCCGAGCTGTACCTGCGCGTCGAGCCTCGACGGGTCGAGCTTGAGAATCTGCTTGAAGACCGCGATCGCCTTGAGGAAGAAACCCTGTTGCGCGTAGTGGTCCGCGACGCTTTGGTACTTCTCGATCGCCGAGCCCCGATCGCCCTTGCGGACGTAGAGGTCCCCGATCTTCAACAAGGAGCGAACGTCGCGCTTGTCGGCGTCGACGAGCTTCTTGTACTGAGCGATCGCCTTGTCGTACTGGCCCCGCGACTGGTGCTTCCGCGCCGCGTCCAACACCTTGTTTCTATTGATTCCCAAAGCCCCTGCTAAGCCCCCATACGTTCAGTGCACCCACACAAGTCTACTAATGCCGCACGGGGGCGGTCAACAAGGGCTAACCCTGAAGGTCGTCTAGGAAGCCGGTCGAAATGCGGCCTTGTTCGAATGCCGGGTGCCCGAGGATGCGCTGATGGAGGGGAATGTTGGTGCGAATGCCGCCAATGATGGTCTCACTGAGCGCCCTGCGCATCTTCGCGATGGCCCGAGCGCGTGTCGGTGCATGTACGATGAGCTTGGCGATCAAAGGGTCATAGTGAGGCGGAACGCGGCCGCCCCCGTAGACGCCGCTGTCGACTCGAACTCCCGTCCCGCCGGCCATGTGGAACTCGGTGATGACCCCCGGGGACGGCGCAAACGTGTCCGGATCCTCTGCGTTGATCCGGCACTCGATCGCGTGCCCGCGGGGCAACAGTGGGGGGTCCGGAACCTCGAGCGCTTCGCCTTCGGCGATCCGGATCTGCTCGGCGACCAAGTCGACGCCCATGATGAGCTCGGTCACAGGATGCTCGACTTGGATGCGCGGGTTCATTTCGAGAAAGGTGAGCTCGCCGCGCTCGTCGAGAAGGAACTCGAGTGTGCCCGCCGAGAGGTACCCGGCCTCGGTCATCGCGCGGCGAATCGTCTCGGACATGTCTTTGCGTTGCTCGTCGCTCAGGGCGACGCTCGGAGCCTCTTCGAGCAGTTTCTGATGGCGCCGTTGAATCGAGCATTCGCGCTCGCCGAGGACCTGGATGTTCCCGAGCTGATCGCCGAGGATCTGGAACTCGATGTGCCTCGGTCGATCGAGGAACCTCTCGAAGTAGAGCGCGCCGTTTCCGAATGCGGCCGTGCACTCTGCGCGAGCGGTTTCGAAGCTCGCCTGAACTTCTTCGGCGGACCGGAGGACCTGCATCCCTCGGCCGCCACCTCCCCCTGAGGCTTTGAGTAAGACCGGAAAACCGAGGGCTTCGGCCTTCCTCACCGCGTCGTCGACGTCGGTAAGCAGCTCGGTGCCTTCGAGAATGGGAAGACCGAGAGACTTCGCAAGCTTGCGCGCGCGCACCTTGTCGCCCCACTGGCGCATCTGCTCTGGAAGCGGACCGATGAACACCAGACCACACTGCGCGCAGGTCTCGGCAAACTCGGGATTCTCCGACAGGAACCCGTACCCAGGGTGAACCGCGTCTGCACCGGTGATCTCGGCAGCCGCGATGATGGCGGGGATGTGCAGGTAGCTCCGCGCGGCCTCCGCTGGACCGATGCAGATCGCTTCGTCCGCGAGGCGGGTATGGAGCGCGTCGGCGTCGATTTCGCTGTGGACGGCGACCGTGCGCAGGCCGCGCTCTCGGCAGGAACGAATCACGCGCAGCGCGATTTCCCCCCGGTTTGCGATCAGGACCTTCTTGAACACGGCTAGGTCGCTTCGATCCGGAAGAGCCTGTCGCCGTACTCCACCGGCTTGCCGTTCTCCACGAGCACCTCGACGACGGTGCCCGCAGTTTCTGCTTCGATCTCGTTCATCAGCTTCATCGCCTCGACGATGCAGAGCACTTGGCCGACGACGATTTCATCGCCCACTTCGACGAAGGGATCTCCAGCCGGGGTGGGCGCCCTGTAGAAGGTGCCGACGAACGGCGACGTCACGTATTCGCCGGGTTCGTCTGCCGCGGCCGCCTCTGCCGAAGGCGCTCCGCTGTCCCCGGCAACCGATTGCGTAGCCACCTGCATGATGGCAGCAGGGTCGCGACGCACCCGGATGCGGTCATCATCGTGCTCGACTTCGATCTCGGTGAGGTTCGCCTCGTCGAGAAGACGAATGAGCTCGCGGAGTTGCTCGAGATCGACCTTCATGAAGCGTTGAGATAGTCGATAAGCGCACGGAGGCCAAGTGCGTAGCTGTTCTTTCCGAAACCGATCACCGAGCCAATACATACGGCGGCGGTGACCGACTGATGACGAAATGACTCGCGTGCGTGCGTGTTCGAGATGTGCACCTCGACGGTTGGCAGGCCGGCCGCGGCAATTCCATCGCGTAGCGATACGGACGTGTGGGTGAGACCGCCCGGATTCATGATCACGCCATCGAACGAGTCACGCGCTTCGTGCAGCCAATCGATCAACTGCCCCTCTTGGTTCGATTGCCGAAGCTCGACGGCGGCACCGAGGGTTCTGCCCAAGTCAGCGAGCTCCTCGGCGATATCATCCAAGGTCGTCGAGCCGTACACATCGGGTTCGCGCGTGCCCAACAGATTGAGATTGGGGCCGTTGAGCACGAGGACGCGTTTGAGCGAGCCGGCCATAGCGTCAGAGGTTTTCGATGAGGGTCGGGGCGCTGGTCCTCAGCAGGTAGCGCGCCTTGCCGACGTTCCCGCCCGGCTCGACTGCGAGGGCGACGAAATACTCGTCGCTGAGCATTCGTACAATCGTCGTGAGGCGCTCGGTCTGCACCGACACTTCCTTGGTATCCCCGGCGTCGAGCATCTCGGCTGCCCGCTGCACGCCTTTGAGAACGGCGCTGTACTCCATACCCACCGATTCGATGTCGAATGTACCGTCGCCGCTCGAGTACTGATCGACAGCAATTCCATCCGAGGCCATCAATAGGCCAGCTACCCCGCCGTCGGTTCGCTCGACGAGGTCTTGCAAAATCTCTTTGAACATTGCCCCTCCGCGTTGCAATCACCGCACGGACCGGGCCGCGGGTCAAGTATCGAGTCCGGGGGACAGAGTCACCGTCAGGCCGCCGCCCTCGGTTTCGCCGAGGGCGAGTACGAGCCCGTGGCGCTTGGCGACATCGCTGACGATGTGAAGGCCGAGGCCCATCCCGTGCGGGTGGCGTGTGCGGGCTTCGCTTCCGCGGAACGAAGGTTCCAATACGTGTGCGCGGTCCGCCTCCGGGATGCCGGGGCCGTCGTCGGTCACATCGAGGGACCAAGCGCTGCTGTTACCACGCAGCACCACCGCAACGTGGCCGCCTGTGTGGTTGTAGCGGACCGCGTTCTGTACGAGATTGCCGAGCGCCTGCTCGAGTAGCGTCAGGTCGCCCTGGAGCTCCACCGGGCGTTCCGGCACCGCCATTTCGAGCGCGATTTGCTTTCGGCTTGCCACCGGCTTGTGCCGATCCACGACGCGTTCGACGAGCCTGTTGAGGTCAATCGTGTTTCGATGCGACAAGCCTTCGGTCGCTTCGAGGCGGGCCGCTGCGTTCAGGTTGTGTAGGAGAGAGCCGAGGTACTGGGACTCCTCGATGCTCGGCATGAAGGCTTTGGCGTCGAGGGTCTCTCCCGCTTCGATTCGCTGTTGCAGGGAGACCAAGTGGCCTTGCAGCACGGTCAGCGGGAGCATCACATCGTGCGTGGTGTTGGAGATGTAGTTGCGAAGCGCCGCCTCGCGATCTCGAAGCGATGCGAGCTGGTCTTGAATCGTCTGGCGGCTCTGCTCGAACGCCGCGCCGAGCTCGGCGATCTCATCGTTCCCATCCACCTCGATCGCTTGTTCCGGGTTAGCTCCGAGGCGTCGAACGGAATCGGTCAGCTGACGGACTCGCCGGACCAAGGGGCCGGCCGCGAGGAGCGCCACGAGAATGACGATCAGCGCGACGAGAAACGCAGGCGCTAGCACCGGCCCTGAGAACCAAGACGGCGGGCCCTTCGCTCGCAGCAGGACAATCGCGCAGGGACCCTCGTCCCAGGGCATGCGCACGGCAACTCTTGTGCGTCGGTCGTCGCGGGAGTGCGTAAAGGCCAGGTCGTGCCCGGCCTCGAGCTCCTGCCTCAGCTCCGGGGGGAACGGCGGGCTCATTGGGTTTCGGCTTTGAAAGTTGGAGTCGTACGAGGAGAGACGGTGCCGAGGGAAGCGATGACGGCCGAAGCCAGGGCCGCGCCCCGCGTCGCGCTCCCGGCTTGGAGCCGGCCAGGACTCCGGGTCTTCTTCGCAACGCGCTCGTCCCCCGGACTCCATGCGATGGACTGCGGCCTCGGCAAGCGCTTCGACTCGCATTTGCGAATGAAATCGCGATTGCGACCAGCCCATGAGGACCAAGAGCAAGGTCGCGGCGACGCCGAGCGTCAACGCGAGTCGGGCACGAAGCTTCACGGGGCCTCCGACAGGCGGTACCCAATGCCCCACACGGTTTGTAGCTGTGCGGCGTCGCGACCGAGCTTGTTGCGGAGTCGGGAGATGTGAACGTCGAGCGTGCGGCGGCTCGAATCCTGCGCCGGGTCGAGCGCCGCTTCGACGAGTGCGTCGCGTGTGACCGCTCCGCCCTTGCGGCGGGCGAGCGTCGCGAGGATCTCGAGCTCCACGGGCGTGAGAGAGAGTGGACCGCTGCTTGCCGTCACCTCCCGGCGCTCGAAGTCGATGACGATTGCGCCAACGACGAGCCGTTCGGTGCTGAAGAGGTTCGGCCGGCGGAGGCAGGCTTGGATTCGCGCGAGGAGCTCCTCCGGAAAGAACGGCTTGGTGACGTAGTCGTCGGCGCCGAGCTCGAGGGCGCGGATCTTGTCCGCGGTATCGTCACGCGCACTCAAGATCAACACGGGGACCTCCGACTTCGCTCGGTAGCGTTTGAGGAGGTCCATGCCGTAGGTGCCGGGAAGCATGAGGTCCAAGACGATGAGGCGATAGTCGTCGGGTCGTAGAGCGCGCGCGTCGTCACCGTCTTGGACCCAGTGCGGCTCGAACCCTGCCTGCGAAAGCGAGTCCAGCACTTGTCGACCAAGCGCGGCGTCATCTTCCACGAGCAGGATTCGATTGGACACGGGGTAGTTCCTTAGTTCTCGGAGCCGTGGCGACGCTCGAACCGCTGCTCCATCCACTCGACCTTGTGCTCGCGCTTCAAGAGCCGCAGCTCGTCCCGCTGCTCGCAGCTCAGGTTGGCATAGATCTGATCCTCGGTCGCGAAATGGAGGTCTCGGAACGCGACGAACTTCTCTTTGCCGCGCGGCATTTCCTCGATCTCCGCGGCTTGGGCCTTCGCGCCGTCGGCGATGGTCCGAACCTCCTGCTGCTGTTGCGGGCTCAGGTCGAGCCGCTCGATCATTTCCTCGACAATCGCGTCCATCTTTTCTTCGCTCCATGGGCCGCCCTTGCCGTGGGGGCCGCCTTGCGAGGCTCCATGTGCGAACGCGACACCGCCAGCCGTGAGGGCGAGCGCCGAAACACCGCCCACCATGGCGGCGAGGATGGTCTGTTTGTTGATGAGCTTCATGAGTCTTCCTTCCTTGGGGAGTTCGTTTCCCTCATGAAGTAAAAGGCCCGGACCTTACGCGAGTCTTAACTCGGACGATTTTTCGATCCGCGCATTCGAATCTGGGCTAATTTCCCCACGTGGCGCGCTCCTTTTTGGTCCTCGACATCGAAACCGTTCCCGACCCGGAGCTGGTGTGGGACGCTGCGGTCGACGGGTTTCCGCCCCCGCCCTTTCACCAAGTGGTTGCGCTCGGTGTCCTTTGGCTCGGTGGCGATCACTCGCTTCGGAAGCTCGGCGCGTTCGGTGGCGAGGAAGATGCGCCGCCCGACGAGTCGAAGGTGCTCGAAGAGTTCGCGGATTTCGTCGGCGACCGCCACCCGACGCTCGTGACATTCAACGGACGACGCTTCGATCTGCCTGTTCTCGCGAATCGCATGTTGAAGCACGGGGTCCCGTTTCCCGCTTACTATGCGGGCCGAAGCGGTGGGCCTGACTACCGCTATCGCTACAATGACGAGGGGCATCTGGACCTCGCCGACGTCATGACGGATTTCGGCGCCAGCCGGATGCCAAGCCTCGACGCGCTCGCGCAGCTCGTGGGTATGCCTGGCAAGATGGGGGTCGACGGCTCGAAAGTGCAGAGCATGCACGAACATGGCAGGCACGCTGAGATCCGCGACTACTGCCTCCACGACGTCGTGCAGACCACGTTCGTCTTCCTTCGCGCCGAGCTCCTCCGCGGCCGATTGAGCCCCGAGGACTACCGCGTTCGGGCAGCGCTTCTATGGGACGCGCTGGCCCAAGACCCCCGCGTCGCGGCCGTCCTACAGCGCGCCGACAAGGCCCGCACCCTCCTGAGCTAGGCGATATGGTGGGAGCGGTGGGCGCAACGAATTGACGGGCCGAGGACCCAAGCAGTCCGCGAGCGCAACGCGCATGCACAGCGCAATGCAGAACGCCGAATCCAGGCGTGGATCGACAGGGAGAACGCGGAGTCGAGCCGCAAGCCCGACAATGGCCGCTACGTGTATCGGCTATATGCACTGCGCCGCGAGCTTAGCGGTGGGCACGGTCGCCACGGCTACGGACACCGATCGCATCTCGTCGACGCGCGCAAAGCCAATGCGATCGGGGAGCTGGTCAACCTCTCCGAGCGCCAAGTGCAGCGCGCACATGCACGCGCGCGTAACCAGATGCACATGGCGTTTGCGTATCGCTAGCGGTTGAATGCGCGCCGCTCTTCGTCGAGCGCGCGCTCGATGTTGCCACAGACGATCTCGCAGAGATCGAAGACCGCGGGATCCGCCACTGTATAGTAAGCGGAGTTCCCACGTTTTTCTCTGCGCACGAGCCTGTGCGCTAGCAGTGTGTTGAGGTGCTTCGACACGTTGGGCTGCGTGCTCCCCGTCGCCTCCACCAGCTCGGTGACGGTGCGCTCCCCATTGGCGAGCTGGTTCAGGATCTCCAGCCGGAGCGGCACCCCGAGGATTCGGAACCGCGTGGCCACGGACTCGAGATTCTGGGGGGTTAGGGCGGTTTTCGGCATCGCTTTCCTTATATAGCGCCATTCTTTGAAAAAATCACCACTTGACTATATGATTATGTGGGCATATAGAGTTGCCTGAGTTCAAAGGGAGCTGTTCATGAAAAGAAAGATTCTCGATTTCCCCCTTCAACATGCGCGTCTGGTCTTTGCCGGCCTCGCGGTCCTCACCGTCGGCCTCGGGTCGGCGATTCCCTGGATCCAGATCGATACCGACCCCGAGAACATGCTCGCTGAGGACGATCCCGCGCGGGTCTTCCACAATGAGACGAAGTCGGAGTTCACCCTACACGACCTGATCGTCGTCGGCGTCGTGAACGAGTCCGAGGAGGAAGGGGTCTTCAACCCGGAGTCGCTCGCTCGCATTCACGACTTGAACGAGCACCTGAAATCCATCGACGGCGTCATCGCGCGCGACGTCCTCGGGCCCTCCACGATGGACAACATCGAGCAGGCCGGCCCAGGCACGATCCGCTTCGAGTGGCTAATGGAGGAAGCGCCAAAGACGCCCGAGGAGGCGCTGGCGATCAAGGAAGCCGCGCTACGGCTCCCGATGTTGAGGGGAACAGTCGTCTCGGATGACGGCAAGAGCGTCGCACTCTACGTTCCGATCGAAAACAAGCACGAGACGCATCGTATCTCGGAGGAGATCGAGTCGTTCATCGCAGGCTTCGGTGACAACGACGACCAGTTCTACATCACGGGGTTGCCCGTTGCCGAGGACACTTTCGGCGTCGAGATGTTCAAGCAGATGGCGATCAGCGCACCCCTCGCCGCGCTGGTCATCTTGCTCTTGATGTGGTGGTTCTTCCGGTCTTTCTCGCTGGTTCTCTCGCCGATGATCGTCGCGATGACGACGGTGACGATCACGATGGGTGCTCTCATCGCGAGCGGGTTCACCGTCCACATCATGAGCTCGATGATCCCAATCTTCCTGATGCCGATCGCGGTCGTAGACTCAGTGCATTTGCTCTCCGAGTTCGTCGACATCTATCCGAAGTCCGGCGATCGTAAGAAGGCCATCCGCGAGGTGGTCGGCCATCTCTTCGCGCCAATGCTCTACACCTCGCTCACATCAGCGGCAGGCTTTCTATCCCTGATGCTGACGCCGATTCCCCCGGTTCGGGTGTTCGGTGGCTTCGTCGCTCTCGGAATCGGCATCGCATTCGTTCTCACGATTCTCTTCGTTCCGGCGTACATCGTCGCGCTTCCCGAGAAGCGGTTGAGCGCGCTGTGTTCGAGCAAGCGGGAAGCGAACGATGGCGGCTTTCTCGGTCGCATGGTCGAGGGAGTGGGTGCCAGAAGCCTTCGCTTCGCGAAGCCGATTCTGGTCCTGACGGTCGCCATCATCGCGATCAGCGGCTACGGCATCTCGAAGATCAACATCAACGACAACCCCGTCCGTTGGTTCAAGCCTTCGCATAAGATTCGCGTGGCCGATGAGGTTCTCAATCGAGAGCTCGCGGGTACCTACACCGCGTTCCTCGTCATGAAGCAGGATACGGACGCCGAGCGTGAGATTGTCGCAGCGGGTGACGCCGCCCTGCGCGGCGCAAGCGATCCGCTGCGCGCCAAGTGGGACGAGCTCAAGGCCGAAGCCGAGCTCGCCAGCAAGGAGGGCGTGACCAACGTCTCCGATGCCTTGGTCGAGGCGGTCTCGGACCTTTCCTTCGATACCGAGGGCGACGAGTCTGCGCGATGGCAGGCGGTACAGGCTGCCCTCGAGGAGGCGCAAACTGCTTCGAAGACCTTCCAGAATCCGAAGCACCTCGCGTACGTTCAGAGCGTTCAAGAGAGGGCCGAATCGCTAGCCCTCGTCGGCAAGACGAGCTCGATCACCGACGTGGTGAAGACCGTCTACCGAGAGCTCATCAGCGGAGAACAGAAGGATTACCGCATCCCCGATTCGACCGAAGGCGTCGCGCAGACGCTCCTTCAGTTCCAGTCGTCGCACCGGCCTAACGACCTCTGGCACCTCGTCAGCCCGGACTATCGGGAGAGCGTGATCTGGATGCAGCTCAAGAGTGGGGACAACCAAGACATGCTCACGGTGAAGAACCACATGGACGCGTTTCTTGCAGAAAACCCGCCGCCCGAGGGCCTTCACGCCGAGTGGGCCGGTCTCACGTACATCAACGTGGTTTGGCAGGAAGAGATGGTGGGCGGGATGCTCGAGAGTTTGATGGGCGCGTTCGTCATCGTGTTCCTCATGATGATGATTCTGTTCCGCTCGCCCGTGTATGGCGCGTTGGCCATGGTGCCGCTCACCATCACCATCGTGCTCACCTACGGGCTCATCGGGCTCGTAGGCAAGGACTACGACATGCCGGTCGCAGTCTTGTCATCGCTGACGCTCGGCCTCTCGGTCGACTTCGCGATTCACTTCCTAGAGCGCGCACGAAGCATTCAGTCCGAAACCGGCGACTGGAGGCAGACGATGGGGCTCATGTTCCAAGAGCCGGGTAGGGCGATCACTCGAAACGCGATCGTCATCGCCATCGGCTTCCTGCCTCTCTTGGCAGCGCCACTCGTTCCTTACAACACCGTGGGCTTCCTGATGGCCGCCATCATGGCCGTCTCGAGCATCGTCACCGTGATGCTGCTGCCTGCGATCATGATGAGCATCCAGAATCGACTTTCCACGAAGAAAGAAAGGGCACGCACCAACAGCGGCGCGCAGCTCAAGGAGCAAACGACATGAAGACCGTAACCAAGACCTCGTTGGTGGCTCTCGCCGCCGCGATTCTCCTCTCGAGCCCCTCGGCGCCCGTCCAGGCGGGAGACCTCAGCGACGCGAGCCAAATCGTCAACCGCACCAATGTCGCGCAGTACTACGCGGCGAACGATGGCCGGGCGCTGGTCCGGATGAAGATCGTCGACGACAAGGGCCGCTCTCAACGCCGTCAGTTCGCGGTGCTACGAAGAGACCTGAAGGATGGCGGGGATCAGAACTACCTCGTCGTATTCGACCAGCCGGCAGACGTCCGGAACACGGCTTTTCTCGTCAAAAAACACACGAATAAGGACGACGACCGCTGGCTTTACCTTCCGGGCCTCGACCTGGTGAAGCGCATCGCGGCGAGCGATGAGCGGACGAGCTTCGTCGGAACGCACTTCTTCTACGAAGACATTTCGGGGCGGCATCCGTCCGAGGACACACACAAGCTCGTCGAGACGACCGACACCGAGTACGTCGTGAAGAGCACGCCCAAGAGCAGCAAGGGCGTCGAGTTCGCCCACTACACGGTGCGGATCAACAAGAAGACCTTCCTGCCGACCACGATCGAGTACGTGAATGCCCAAGGCAAGGTCTACCGACGCATCGAGACAGTCAAAGTCGACACCATTCAAGGCAAGCCGACGATCACTCGGCTCAAGGTCAGCGACCTCCAATCTGGTGGCTACACGCTGAGCGACGTCAGCAACGTGCAGTACGACCTCGGGATTCCCGACGACATCTTCGTCGAAGGATCGCTGCGTAATCCACCCCAGAAGTGGCTTCGTTGAGAGAGCAAATGAAACCGACGATCTGTACGACGAAGCAATGCCGTAGCGGTGTTCCTTCGCTGAGATGCCTAGCGGTCGCGGCGCTGGTCTTCGCGGCGCTGGCCTTCGCGTCCGGGGCGTTTGCCCAGGACGCCGATGGTGCCCAGGCTGGTACCGAGGAGGGCGCGGCAGAAGCCGACGCCGGGCCATCTACGAGCGCCGAGGGTGAGGCCTACGCCGAGCCCAGGGCGGAAGAGACCGAGACAGCGGAGGAGCTTGCCGGTGACTTCGAGCCGAGCGAGGAGTCGCCCGGGGACGACTGGGAAGATTTCGACGAGTGGGAAGAGGAAGCGGGCGGCAGCGCCGGCCCGAGCGACAAGGCTTGGGGCTTCCAGCTCGGCGGCTTCGTCGAAGGTCTCGTCGCGCCGCGTGTCGTTCGAAGCAGCGCCAGCGCAAGCGAGTTTGTGGCCGGCGAAGCCCGCTTTCGACTCAACCTCGACGCGACTCACGAGATCGCCAGCGCGCGCTTCCGTGGTGACGTCTACGCCGACGCGGTTGACAGTCGCATTTGGTTCGACATTCGAGATGCGTCGATCTTCGTGCGCGGGGGCGATTGGTTCAGCATGCGCTTCGGTCGCCAAGTGCTCACCTGGGGTACGGGTGACTTCCTCTTCCTGAACGACCTTTTTCCGAAGGACTTCAACTCGTTCTTCATCGGGCGAGCCGACGAGTACCTGAAGGCACCGTCCAACTCGATCCAAACGACGTTCATGATGAAGAAGGTCGGATTGGATCTGATTTGGACGCCGATCTTCGAACCAGACCGCTTCATCGACGGAGAGCGCTTGTCGTTCTTCAATCCGCTACTCGGCGAGATCCAGGGCGATCGAACGACGTTCGTCGACGCCGAGGGGAATCCACAACCAGCAAGTCCGATCGAGCCGCAGTTTCCCGACAAGCGATTACGAAACGGCACCATCCACGGCCGACTCTACGGCAGTGCGGGCCCAGTCGAGCTCGCCGCCTACGGCTACGCCGGCTTCTGGCCCCAACCGACCGCGCTCACCGGGCCGCTTGCTCCGCCCCCTGCTGATGCGCCGAACCTGAGCTACGCGCGCCTCGCGGTGTATGGCGCGAGCGTACGGGCGCCATTGGGTGGCGGTCTGATAAACGTAGAGGGTGCGTTCTACGACTCGTTCGACGATCGGGCGGGAACCGACCCTACGAAGCCCAACTCGCAGTTCCGCGGCCTCGCCGGCTACGAGCGCGAGCTCTTCCCCAAATTCCAAATGGGGCTTCAGTACTATCTCGAATATACGCTGAAGTACGACGAGCTGACCGCCGCTTCGGGCCCCGGTGGCACACCGGGATCGTACTGGCCGGAATACCTGCCAAACCGATTCCGTCACTTGATCACGCTGCGGCTCACCCAGCTTCTCGTGATGGACAACCTGGAGCTCTCGCTCTTCACCTTCTTCTCGCCCGACGAGCTCGACACCTACATCCGTCCGCGCGTCACCTACAAGATCATCGAACCGCTGGCCATCGTCGTCGGCGCCAACCTCATGTTCGGCCGCTACGACTACACCTTCTTCGGTCAGCTCAAAGAGAACACGAACGTGTACGTGAGACTGCGTTACTCGTTCTAAGAATTGAACAAGCAAAGGAAGAGACAGATGAATATCGACAAGCTGGTTTTTCGAGTTGCAGGCGCGATGGTGACCGTGGGAGCGGTGCTTGCGTACACCCACCACATCGCTTGGCTCGCGCTCCCCATTTTCGCGGGCCTCAACATGTTCCAGGCCTCGTTCACGGGCTTCTGCCCAATGGCCACGATCGCGAAACGCTTCGGGATGACCGAGGGCAAGGCGTTCTGAGTATGTGACGCCAGCGCGTCGAGCTAGTTTCGCCCGTCCGCGTGGCAGTCGAGGCAGAAATTGGGGGGTGCAGAACCAGTCGGATAGTCGCGCTGCTCGCGATGCCTTGCATCCATCTCGGCCCGCGCATGCTCCCCGTCGTGGCAACCGACGCAGTCGGCGTTGTCGCCCATGACCGGCGAGCCTAGTGACGCGTTGTGACATGCCGCGCAGTCGTTGCGGTATCTCGAGTGTGCTCCCGATTGGATCGGGAAAGCGCTTTCGGGGTGTGTGCCGCCCGTGGCCGGAAGCCAGGCTGAAGTCGCATGGCAGCCCAGGCAGTCGCCCGCGGCTGGATGTGTCGAGGTGGTCGGACGTTGCGATTCGTGGCAGTCGTAGCAGCGCGTCGGCTTGGGAAGGTGCGCGAAGGTTGCTGGAGTCCAATCCGGATACGAGTGATGACAGGTCGCACACTCGGGGTCGTATGTTTGTGCATGGAATGGGTTGCTCGACCGGGGCTCATTACCGTGGCAGCCGATGCACGCCGCCGGAAGTGGTGTATGAAGCGTTTTTGGATCGGCGAGCTTCCAGTCGTTCACGACGTGGCAGCCAGCACAGTCTCCGAGGCCAGCGGCTGACTGATGCGTCGGGGTCGCGGGTCTCAGATTGCTGTGGCACGCGTTGCAGGTGCCAGGCACGGGCTCGTGAAGGAAATCTACCTGGGTCCAATCCGGATAGCTCCGGTGGCAGCTCGCGCACTCAGGTTCGACGACCTGCGTGTGGAAGATCGTGGACTGCCGCGGCTCGCTCTGGTGACAGGTTTTGCACGACGCGGGAAGTGGTGCGTGGAGGGCAGCCACATCGGTGACCGCCCAATCGTCCACGATGTGGCAGCGGGCGCAGTCACCGAGGCCGGCCGCTGACTGATGCGATGGCGTCGTGGGCCGTAGATCGCTGTGGCACTCGTTGCAGCTGCCGGGCACTGGGGCGTGCAGGAAGTCCGCGGGCGCCCAACCCGGATAGTTGCGGTGGCAACTCGCGCACTCGGGCTCGAACACCTGGGTGTGAAAGATCGTCTCCGGTTGCGGGTCGTTCTCGTGACAGGTGACGCAGGATGCTGGCAGCGGCGTGTGGATCGCGGTTGACGCCGCTGGGATCCATTGGCTCTCCGTGTGGCAGTCCTGGCAGGTGGTGGGGAGGGTGTCGTGCGGTGGACTGAGCACTGCCTTGAGGTCGCTCTCATGACAGCTGAGGCATTCGGCTTGGCGAACGACACCCGGCTCATGGGATGTGTTGGCCGCATCGGAGCATCCGGTCCCGGCGAGCGCCGCGGTCACGAGCTGCAAGCCGACGATCAAGCTCCAAAGAGTCCACCGTGTCCCCCTCATTCTTTTGAGAATAGGCCACTGAATTAACCTTTCAAGGTTAATTCAAAAATCCCTTTCAGATCGGTAAGTTCGAGCCGGTGAGAGGGACTAAATCCTGTCTTTTCAACACCTTATCTGCCCTCATACACTACCGGCGCCATCTGTCCGATGCTAGCATCATGGGGGTTAATGGTTTTTCGTGGTCCAGTGATGACGCGTTGGTGGGTTCTCGCATTGTTGGGGGTGATCTTGCCCCATGGGGCTTGCACCGGGGCTAGCCAGGACCACGCGCGGCTCGAGGTTCGCAGCAGCGATTGCGTCGTCTGCCACGCTGCTGACGTGCAGCATGCGTTGAACCCGCCGCACGAGGGCTTTCCCGATGCCTGTGGTACCTGCCACAGCAGCGACGCTTGGATGCCCGCTGCGTTCATGCACCGCTGGCCTCTAAACGGCGCGCACGCGATGCTCGAATGCGCTGCTTGTCATCTGGGTGACCCCCCCGTCTACGCGGGAACGCCTTCTTTGTGCGTCGGCTGTCACCAGGACGACTACGACAGCAGCCCATTCCCAGGTCACGCCGACTTTCCAACGACCTGTGAAAACTGCCACACCACGACGGGATGGACCCCGGCCACAGGCGGCACCCACCCCGAGAACGCGTTCCCGATCCAAAATGGCCCGCACTCACAATACAGGGACGATTGCGCGTCCTGTCACAGTCCCGAGCTCGGCTCGCCCGTGGACGGTGAGAACACGGATTGCGTGGGTTGTCATGACGGCGCGCACACGCGCGCGCGGATGGATCCCAAGCACGACGAGGTTGGCGGCTATCCGGGAGGTGCAGCACCTCCGAATTTCTGCCTCGAGTGCCACTCGGACGGCATCAACCGTGGCGACTAAGCTTCCCCGTACTTCGTAACAATCTCGATGCCGACGTTCTCGAGTAGATCAGTCGGAGCCGTCCCACCGACTTGGACCACCACCGCGTCGTTTTCGATCGAGACCGAGTCCCCGGATGCGTGCCGAAGCGAGACCCGATCCCCGAAGATCTCCTCCACCTCGGTTTCCATCAATGCCGTCAGCCGCCCAGCCTGCATCTCCGCTTCGATGCGCTCCCGATTCGCTTGGCGGCATCGCGCGAAGGCCTTCTTGCGGTAGCTGATCGCGACCGAAGCGCAGTCTCCCGAATCCAGCAAAGCAAACGCGGACTCGACGGCGGCATTGCCGCCGCCCACCACCAGGACACGTTGGCCCTGGAACACCTCGGGCTCGATGACTCGATAGACTACCTTGGACAGCTCCTCGCCGGGCACATCGAGCTTGCGCGGCGAGCCCCTACGGCCGAGGGCCAAGAGCACGTTTGCGCTTTTGAACACGCCACCGGTGGAAGACACGAGCCAAGTATCCGCAGGCCCCCGCTCGATATGCTCGACCAGCTCTCCGACGGCTACCTGAAGCCCTGTCTTGTCGCGAATGTCCTCCCACAAAGCGACGAGTTGTTCCTTGCTCATCTTTCTCTTGGACACGCGGCCGTACATCGGGAAGTCAAGCGAGCCGGTCATGACGACCTTCGCCCGTGGATAGTGTGTGATCGTTCCTCCAAACGCTTCGCGTTCGAGGAGCAGCACCCGCATCCTTGCTTCCATCAAGCGGAGCGTCGCGCTGGTCCCGGCGGGGCCTGCTCCGACGACTACCGCATCGAGGGCATCCCCCTCGGCCCTGCGATCGCCAGCAACGATGTGGTCCGCAGCCTGCCGCCCCTGAGAGACCGCGTTGCGAATTAGCCCCATGCCCCCCAGCTCGCCCACGATGTAAATGCCCGGTTGGTTCGTTTGAAAGTCGGGATCGACTTCGGGGAGCTCGAGCCCGCGCTTGGCGGTGCCGAAGACCAGGGAGATCGCCTGCACCGGACAGGCCGAAGCGCAGGCGCCATGCCCGATGCAGCCGAGCGGATTGGTCAGCACCCCCCTGCCGTTCACCACCGTGAGCACGCTCTTCTCTGGGCAGGCGTAGACACAAGCCCCTGATCCGATGCAACGGAGTGGGTCGATCTCCGGGTGAATGCTGGCGGGTAGGATGTCACCCATCGCGCGGAGCTCGTCGAGCTCGCGGCGGCCCGTTTCAGTGCGTAGTTGTTCCCGTTTCCGGAGAAAAAGGCTGAGAGCCCAAGCAAACGCGACGAAGAAGCCAAGGGCAATCCAGGTGGTGCTCATCAGAAAGTTGGCCCCTTTTTCTCAACTCTGGCCACTTGGTATTGTGAAAGTCTAACATGGGAGGCGGGTGGGGACCTGTTTCCATCGGGGAGCGTGGGGTAACGGTGAAGAGCGCTCGTAAGCGCCGTGGGGATCGCAGCGCCATCTTGTTGGTGTTGTTGGGCTTGTGCGTCCTCGCGTACATGCTCTGGGATCTCGGTCAAACCTTCTATCTTGCGGACCTCGAAGCCAGGGTCGAGCACGACGACTATGAAACGCTCCGACCAGGCGGTCTGATCGGACATGGCTACGGCATCGTCGGGACGATCATGATCCTGGCGAACCTGCTTTATCTAGCCCGACGCCGCTTGGCGCGCTGGTCACTCGGCTCGATGGCGACCTGGCTCAACTTGCACGTGTTCACCGGCCTGGTCGGCTCGCTCCTGATTCTCTTTCACTCCGCCTTCCAGTTCCGGACGCCGATCGCACAGGTGACCGCGCTCAGTCTGGGTGTGGTCGTGGTTACGGGGATCGCGGGCCGGTATCTCTACGCGCTCACGCCGCGGCCCGATCGCGCCGCGCTAGAGCAGGCCCTCGTTGCGCTGGATGAGATTGCTCCGGGGTGCAGCAGCCGCGTGTATCACGCACTTGCCATCCACAAGGTGACGCAGGTCGATACACATCAGTGGTTGCTCGCCAAGCTCGCCGCACTGCCCAAGTGGGTCCGCGACGCGCGCGCTCGCGGCTTCATCGTGAGCTACGTCATCGAGGACGCCCCAGTGAAGGGTGCCCTAGAACGCCAAGAACGAAGACGCTTTCGAAAGGCGAAGCGCGCCGTTCGCAAATACGCGAGACGTGAGGTCGTCGCAGTGATGGCCTCCTCCTTGCTCCAATCCTGGCGAGGGCTCCACCGCTTTCTCGCGCTCATCCTCATTCTACTCGTCCCCGTTCACATCGCCGTGGCTTGGATCTACGGCTACCGCTGGATTTTTTCGGAATGAATGGGCGTCTCGCAGCGACGTTCATCGTTGGTCTCGTGATCATCGCGGCTGTCGGGCTCGGGGCGTCCCTGCCTCGAAGAACGGGAGCACAGTTCCTTTCCCCGGGGAAGTTGAGTAGTGCCCACGCGGACATCGACGGCGACGCCAACTGCAGTGAGTGCCACTCGACGGGCAAACGGATCGACGCCGATGCTTGTCTTTCATGCCACGACGACCTGGCCGTTCGGATCCGGCAGCGAGCGGGGCTCCACGGTGACGAGTATCGGGGACAGGAGTGCGGGCGATGTCATGTCGAGCATCTCGGAAGAGGAGCAAAGCTCGTCCGGTGGCCGGGCGGCGCGAAGACGCGCTTCGATCATCGTCTCTCCGGTTGGCCGCTCGGGGGGGCGCACGCGTCGGTTCGATGCGAGAACTGTCACGACGGCACCAATAGGCGTGGCCACTCGACGTTCCTCGGACTGAAGACCGATTGCGTGTCTTGTCACGAGGATCCGCACGAAGGCAGGTTCGGGGGGACCGAGTGCACATCGTGCCACAACGAAACCGACTGGACCGAGGTGACCAACGTCAGGAGCAATCACCCAGGCCTCAGTCTTGCAGCCGGACACTCCAAGACGAAATGCGAAGCCTGTCACGACCGAGGAAACACGAGCGCCCCGAGCGTGGGCTCTAGCTGCGTGTCCTGCCATGCACAAGTCCACCAGGCCGCGTTCGGGGACCGATGTGAAGACTGCCACGCGAGCATTCGTTGGACCGGGCTTCCCAAGAGAATCGGCCTTCGCGCACATCCGATCACAGCGTTTCCGCTCGAGGGGCTGCATCAAGAAGTGTCCTGCAAAGGTTGCCACTCTCCAAAGCTACCTCCAGAGCGTAGATATCGTCGCCTGGAGTTCGACCGATGTGGGGACTGCCATCGCGACGTGCACCGCGGTAGTCTCGGCAACGCGGATTGCAGCGCCTGCCATGACGAGCGTGGGTTCTGGCCGACCTCCTTCACGGTGGAGCAGCATGGACGCACCGACTTTGCCCTCGACGGCAAACATCTGTCGGTCCCTTGCTCCGGCTGTCATCGAGGAAAGCGCCCCCACTACGACCTCGGGCTGAAGGCACAGCGTTGTGTCGACTGCCACGAAAACCCGCATGGGGGTCAGTTCGCGACAGAGATGAGCCAAGGGGGTTGCGCCCACTGTCATTCCTCGCGCGGATGGGATTCCCCACGAATTGACCACAGCGCTTGGCCGCTCACGGGCGCTCATGCGGAGGCCGCGTGCGACGGCTGCCACAGCCCATCGAAGCAAGACAGGTCGAGCGGGCGCGGTCCGACCTATCGCGGTGCGCCGCGCGAGTGTGCTGGATGTCACCGTGACATTCACGCCGGACAGTTTCGTCTGACTTCGCCCGAGCGCGAGTGCGATGCCTGCCACCTCACCGATTCGTTCGAGATCGGCACATTGGACCATGCGGAGCTCGCCGACTACCCACTCGAAGGCGAGCACGAGGCACTCGCATGCGCAGCCTGTCACCTCACCGAGCGCCTGCGGAGTGGTCAACGGGCCGTCAGGTATCGGCTCGGGTATCGCGAATGCGCTGATTGCCACGCGAACCCCCATGCTCGGAGAAAGGGTCCCCGATGAGCCGTGCAATCGTCGTCGGGCTATGCGTTGCTGCTCTCGCGGCGGCTGCGGGAATCGCCATCGCCAAGGACCCCGAGAGGTCCGAGGCCGCCTCTCGCGCTGCGCGCCACAACTCGATCACCGAGGGAATGGACTGCGGCAACTGCCACACGCCGGCCGGCTGGAGCATGACCGGAGGCAAGGCGGGTGAGGGCTTCGACCACTCCCTCACTGGGTTCCCTCTCACCGGACGTCACAGCGGCGCGGCCTGCAATCAGTGTCACCAAGGCGAGCGACGCATCACCAGGGAGTGCATCAGCTGCCACGTCAATCCCCACCAGAAGCGCCTCAGTGGAAGGTGCGACAGCTGTCATTCATCGCGGCGCTGGAACGACATCGAGCCATTCGAGGTGCACCGGCGCACTCGATTCCCGCTCACCGGCATGCATGCGCTCGCGGACTGCACCGAGTGCCACCTGCGCAACAAAGAGAGGCAATGGACCACGGTTCCAACGGATTGCTTCGCGTGCCATTCCGACGACTACCTAGACCCGAACGTTCACCCCTCCCACCGTGGAACCGCTACCTCTCCGCCATTTCCCCAAGACTGCTCGCAATGCCATCGAGCCAGCGGGTGGAGCCCCGCGTTCGTCGATCCCAGCGCGCTCACGCAATCGTCGCCGAGCGCTATCAGAGCTGGGCTCGGAGGCATGGTCATACCGGCCAATCACGACCAGCATTTCCCCGTGTCACGAGGGCCACATCGGGGTGCACCCTGCAATAGTTGTCACACGACCGCGCGTACGCCGCGTCTGGTTCGGTGCACAGGATGCCATGCCCACAATCCGGTCAAGCTCCAGAGTCAGCATGGGCGCCGTGTCTCGACGAGTGGCGGCGCCTGTCTCGGCTGCCATCCCGGGGGGACTGCGCGATGATGCGGCCCGGAGCGATTGCTGCATGGGTCTTGGTGTTCGCTCTCGGGTTCTGCACCGAAGTGAGTGCGGCCTCCGCACGCCGGGTGACCGTCAAAGTCGTCGATATTGCGGGCGGACGCGCGTACCTCACGCCGGGGGAGGCTGCAGGGGTCGGCGTGGGCTCCATCGTCGTCTTGCGTGACCGTCGCTATCGCGTCGTCGGAGCGACCGGCAAGCATGCCGTCATCGAAATGAAAGGACGCGAGCTCCGACTCGGAATGACTGGGCGCGCGGAGGCCAAGATCGAGCGATCTTCGGGGACATCGCTCCTGCCGCCCAAGCCCTTGAGCGCGTACGAGAACCAGTGGAGAGAGCCCGTGTTGCCCGCTACTAGACAGACTCCGGAGTACGTTCCGCTCGGCAATTATTCCGATGGGACGCGGATCGATCTTGCGGTTTCGACCGATGTCGGCGGCACGATTGCTCTCAGCGACGGGGAGTCCTTTGGACGGGCCGCGCTCCGAACGCGCCTTCACGCGGAGCCCTTCGAGCAACCGGTCTTCTTCGACATCGATCTCGCGGCCCAGTCTTGGTTCGGAGGAAACATTGCGAATCGTCCTGGCGCGAGCTCGCGTCCCGTCATTGCAGTCCGCGAGCTCCAGTTTGGATACGGCACTCTACAGAGCGCCCAGGTGGGGCTCGGCAGGTTGCCCTTCGCCGCGGTGGGCGTCGGGCAGCTCGACGGGCTTCGTGTGCGGTCACCGACCTGGGCGGGTTTCTCAATCGGAGCTTTTGGCGGCACGGTTCCCAACCCCCTCGACAACCTGCCCACGCTCGACACCACGCGTTTCGGTGTGCAGCTCGCCTACCAGAACGAATCACTCGATGCGCAGCCGTTCGTCGGGCTGTCGGTCCACGGCTCGACCTTCATGGGCGAGATCGACGAGCGCCGTCTCAACTTGGAGTTCGATGTGTTTCCCGGCAACGCGCGGGTATCCGGGCACTTCGAGCTGTCGATGCATGACGAGCTCAACGTCTGGCAGGCACCACGCTTCGAGGTGAGCGCTGCGGGTCTCGACGCATCGTTTCGCGTTGGGCTCTTCCAACTCGCGGGCCGCTTCGACATGCGGCTTCCCGAACGTTCGCTCTGGCTCGGCGCCTACCTTCCTCTGGGCTACCTGTGCAATACGGTTCCGGACCCGGCATCGAGCACGGGCAACGAGGTCGTCTGTCTCGATAGCCGCGACGCGCGTTACTTTGGAGGCTTAGACGCGAGTTGGCTCTTTCATCGCGTTGCCCTTCATGCGGGTGCGAATCTGGTGCACAGTCAGACTGCGGCCAATTTCGAGCAACTCGCGGGATACCTGCAGGTACGCGTCTTGCGAATCGCCGATATCGCCTGGACGGACTTTTCGGTCGCCGCGTATGCGCGCTCGTTCGTCTCGGACTACGCAGCACGTGTTGCCGCGGGGGTCGACATCGGTCGAATTGCCGAGCTATCGGCGTACTATCGCATCTCTCTCAATCAGTACGATGCCGATCCGGACGGCTGGCTCCAGCATTCTGCGGGGGGGAACCTCTATTTCGGCCTCGGACATGATCTCGATCTCGGGCTTCGCGTCGACGGGATCTTCGGTGAGGACGTGAGTGTGCTCGTGCTCGGCTCAAATCTGACTTGGCGGCCGTCGTGGTGACGTGAGATAAAGGCGCCTCGCCGAAGGAGGAGCCGTGGCGAAGACGATCGCAATCTTGACGAGTGGCGGTGATGCGCCGGGCATGAACGCCGCCGTTCGAGCGGCGACGATGGTCGCGTTGGCCAAGGGCCATCGCATGCTCGGGATACGCCATGGCTATCGCGGCCTGCTCGACGAAAAAATCGCGCCCCTCGAGGCAAACCGGGTCAATGGCATCCTGCGCGAGGGTGGAACCATTCTCAATTCCGCGCGCTGCAAGCGTTTTCACCAAGTCGAGCATCGGGATCACGCGCGGGCGGTGCTCACCAAGCACGGGGTCGATGGCCTGGTTGCCATCGGAGGCAACGGCACGCTCACGGGGCTGACGCTTCTGAGCGATCCGGCAGAAGCGGGGGACTGGCCGGTTCAGTGCATCGGAATCCCCGCCTCCATCGACAACGACATTGCGCTCACTGGCTTGGCGATTGGCGTAGACACCGCGATGAACACAATCGTCGAGGCCTGTGACCGCATTGCAGACACCGCGACTGCCCACGGTCGAACGTTCATCATCGAAGTCATGGGACGGGACAGCGGCTACCTATCGATGACGTCCGCGATCGCTTCGGGCGCGAACATGGTGCTTTTCCCCGAGGCGGCGCGCTCGGAGGAAGAACTCGTGGCGTCGATGGTGAAGACAATCCTGACCGTGCGCGAACGTCACCCCGAGGACCAGAGAGTCGTCGCCATCAAGGCCGAGGGCGTTCCGACTCCCACCGATCGACTCAAAGCGCTGGTCGATGCGAAGCTCGCCGAGGTCACGGGCGAGGAGCCGCCCCACGAGGACGATGACATCGAAACACGCGTGACGGTGCTCGGGCACGTCGTTCGTGGCGGTCGGCCAAGCGCTTTCGACCGCTTGTTGGGCAGTCGCTTCGGGAACGTGGCAGTGCGTGCCGTTCTGGCCGGCGAGCATCGCAAGATGGTGTCTTGGCTGCCACCGATGGATCTCCCCGAGGGTGCGGGAGCCCGCTCCCCCGCCGACCCCTATTGCTATCTCGTCGATCTCCCGGCGGTGCTCGCTGCGACGAAAGCGCTTCTCGAAGGGCAAAGCCCACTCGCGCGTTGGCGAGCCACCGCGTTCGACGATCTCGAAGACGTGTTTCTGCTATAAAGAAGAGGTGATTCGGCTTTCTTGGTTGGGGGCGGCCGTGGCGGTGGGGGCCTTCGCGGCACTCGCATGCGAACCCCGGGCCTCGGCTCAGGAGGAACCAGAAGTCGAGATCGTCACGCAGCCACCGCCCAAGGTTGAACCGCCCAAACCCAAGCTCGGCCAGCTTCGCGTAGGCGGTGGGATCGGATTTGGGTTCGGCTCGAACGTGCTCTCGTTCGGGATCTCGCCGCAGGTTTCGTACATCATCAAGAAGATCGTCGAGCCCGGCGTCTCGATTCGATATGAGTACACCAAGGACCAGCGCGTGATCCCTGACGCCGTCTGGAACACGTTCGGGAGCTCGCTGTTCGTCCGCCTCTATCCGATTTCATCGATCTTTCTTCTGGTCGAAGGTGAGCTGATCAACACCGGTTTCAAGCAAGGCGACTTCACATCAGGCCGGGCGAACTATGGCAATCTGCTTCTTGGCGGTGGGTACATCATGGGCGTCGGCCGAGGCGCGTTCGTAGCCATCTCGCTCAAGGTGAACGTCTTCCGCAACCCGTTCTACCCGAGCAACATCCCGATCATCGGCTTTGGCGCGGGTTTCGGCTTCTAGGGAGCACCGTCGAAGAGGTCTTGAAAGCCGCTTGGCTCGTGGCGGCCGAAGACGATGGTCTCGAGAATGCCGATGCCCGTTTGATCACCCATCTTCGCGCGGACCACGTTGTGGACGTGGATGCTGCAGTAGTCGTCCGGTTCGACCTCGTCGAGCTTCCAGCTCTCGTAGCCAATCTCGAGCTCGTCTCGCCATACCGCGTGCCCCCACTCGGGGTGCTGGTAGCCGATGCCCATCATCTGGAAGCGGAAAATCGGCTCGAGCTCGATCTCGAGCTTGCTGCCATCGCGCTTGACGAAGCCAAGCGTCGCGCCTTTCGGCCAACGCGTTCCGCTCTTCCAGTGGATCGTGTTCGTTGCTGACGCCATCTTCTCTTCGTCGGCTTCGACTACATCCTTCGGGACTTCGACGTCGTCGGGGTAGGTCTTTACGATCGATGCCGCGATCTCCTCGGCGTAGCCGTCTGGGAGCTCACGCGTCAGGAAGTGGGTGCAGAATCCATCGAAGTGAATCGGTGACCAAATCCAGTACACGGCGGGGTCGCTGGTCAGCTTGCTCGGGGCACCTTCTTCGTATTCGCCCACCGGGCGCATGCCCCAGGACTTGTCGCGGTTCCCGATGACGTCGCTCCGCTTGACCTCGAAGCGCTGCCCCTTGATGGAGAAGTAGCCCTCCCAGGTGCCATATTGGGTGAAGCGCTGCGTGTCCATGATGAGGCGATTCCCGTCCCACATGTGGTTCTTTGGCTCCTGCACCGGGGGCGCCTTGGCATGGAACGTCAGGTCGCACTCGAC
>Ga0209536_100003736_pt1 | contig 24312 bp, 22 predicted proteins | sample DeeMarSeWOR28_12_FD_187461 | JGI IMG/M metagenome (GOLD analysis project Ga0209536, IMG submission 187461) | Marine sediment microbial communities from White Oak River estuary, North Carolina - WOR-2-8_12 (SPAdes) (version 2) | ecosystem: Environmental > Aquatic > Marine > Intertidal zone >...
ATCGGCAGCTGCCTCAAGGATCTCCAGCGGTACAGGGAAGCCATTGTTATCCTTGAAAAAGGTGCTGCAATCGATAATACGAGGCCCGATATCCACAACCTGCTTGGTTTCTGTCATTTCAAGCTGGAGGAGTATGAAGATGCTGTTTCCCACTTCAGCAAGACCATTGAATTGAATCCTGCCTCGGCAATCGATTATGCCAACCTGGGGGTGAACTATCGCAGGCTTGAAAAAAATGAGGACGCCATCAAGTATTTCGAGCTTGCCCTGTCACTCGATCCATCCATAGAATTTGCCAGGGACAACCTGGCCCAGCTCACGGGCATGGCCTCGTAAAATTAAATTGCGGCCGCAGCTTTCCTCTTGTTTGAGCTGCGGCCGTTTTACCGCCCGCCAATTGCAAATTGTCGTAATCCGGAGTATTTATAGCCGCTATTGTTGTTTTATTTCCTGGGCGCAGTTCCGCTGCAATGTATTATCATTACTGCCGGAAAGGCTTTATGATGAAAAGGCAGGGTTTTGGGAGCAGGATAACTGTTCCGGTAAGGCAAATTTTATTTTCAGCACAGTGGGTTATTCAGAAACAGCAGGTAAAGCATGAAGCCACTTTCCATTGTTGCCTACTTTGACGGACGCCTGGGGCATGAGAAACAGACCCGGGGTATCCTGCGGGCCCTTGCCTCCATTACTGCTGCAAACGTAGTCCATAAAAAAATTCCGGTTTCTTCTGCCGCGTATTGCAAAAACTGGACAACCTATCTCCTGTCACCTCTGTGCAGCCTTGAGGATAAAAGGTTTTCAGCACCGGTTGATCTTATTATCGGTACGGGGACGCACACGCATATTCCCATGCTCCTTGAAAAAAGATCACGGGAAAAGGTTTCCGGCGAAAAGGTGCGTGTTGTCACCTGTATGAGTCCGGAACCCTTTCTACGCGGCAAATTTGACCTCTGCTGCATCCCCAGGCACGATGAGCCTCAGACTCGGGAAAATGTGTTTGTCACCCTGGGGCCACCCAGTCCGGTGGTCTTTGAGAAAAAACACAACCCTGACTCCGGGCTGATCCTGGTCGGCGGACTGGATAAAAAAAGCCATACCTGGAACTCCCGGAAAGTTGCAGAGCAGATCCGAACCATTATCAGGAGAAATCCGTCTGTGCAGTGGACGGCTTCCTCCTCGCCCCGCACCCCTGAAGATACCTGCAGGGAGTTGGAAGAAATGGCTTCTTCCATGCGGCAGCTCGCCTTTTTCAGGTCAAAAGAGACTCCTGCCGGCTGGATTGAGGAACAGTATGCTCTTAATAGTACCGTCTGGGTGACGGCAGACTCCATTTCCATGGTATATGAGGCGCTGACGGCAGGATGCTCGGTTGGCATCCTGCCGGTGGAATGGCGGCAGCGGGACAACAAGTTTCAGAAAAGCCTTGAAATTCTGCACAGAAAGAAAATGATTGTTGATTTCAGTGCCTGGCAGAGTGGAGCAGGAATGCCTGTTCCCCCGGCAGAACCATTCAACGAGGCAGTGCGCTGTGCCCGGGAGATTTTGCAGAGATGGTGGCCGGACCGCATACAGTAGACCGGAAGTTTTCCGGAAGAAAGCCGGGAGGAATGGTGCGGGGAACAATTATCCCCGGTAAATACCCGGCAGGGCAGGGGCGTGAAATGTCGAGGGCGCAATGATGAGGATCATGCACATACTTCCCGAATTGGAGGAAGGGGGTGTCGAGCGTCATGTCCTTATGCTCTCCGGTCAGCAGAGAGAGGAAGGCCATGAAGTCCAGGTCATCTCGGCCGGCGGTAAACTTGTCTCACAACTTGCCGCAGGGATTGTTCATACCCGGCTGCCTGTTCACAGCAAGAATCCCCTGGTGGGAATTTACTGTGCTGCCACACTGGCACCCATGGCCGGAAGGGAAAAAATAAATATAATTCATGCCCATTCCAGGGTCCCTGCCTGGATTGCCATGTTTACAAGCAAGTTTTCCGGTAAACCCTTTATTGTAACGGCGCATGCCTATTTCAGTACCCAGGCTAAATGGATATATACCCCATACCGGCGGGCAAACAGGGTAATCTGTGTGAGCAGGGCTGTACAAAGCGGCATGAAAAACTGTTTTGCCGAAAATACTGTTGTGATACGAAACGGCATGCCTCCAGTGCGTAACACATGGAAAGGGTCCGGTGGATCGGGGGTAAACTTCCTTTTTATAGGAAGAATAACGCAACTCAAGGGACTGCACGACATTCTAAATATCCTGCCTGCTGTAAAGGGCGACTGGAAGCTTGATATTCTTGGCGACGGGCCGTTACGGGGAGAACTTGAACAAATGGCCGCATCCCTGAAGCTGCAGGGAAAAGTCATATTCCACGGTTTCCGGGAAGATCCCGATGCCTGGATGGAAAGAAGCGATTGCCTTCTCTTCCCGTCTTATATTGAGGGCATGCCATTGACACTGGCACGGGCGATTCAGATAGGGCTCCCGGTAATCGCCTCTGCCATTGAGCCGGTCAGGGAAATGGCCCTCGGCAGTAACGGGCTTGTCAAGCCAGGTGATCTCGCATCCTGGCGCAATGCCCTGGAACGGTTTATTGCAACAAAAGAGGCGCCTGCCCGCTTTGACAGGAATGCTATTCCGACAATTCAGCAAATGACCCGGGAAGTGCAGGTAGTGTATAAGGCAGCAATTCCTCCTGAGAGCAGACGACATTGAAGATACTTCATTACGTGGATGAGAATAATCTGACCTGGGCGAGACCCTGGCTGCAGTTAGTCAAGTATCTTGAAGATAAGGGGCTGCAGAACCATGTATTATGCCGGCCAGGCGGTTCACTGGGCGGGCTCGTCAGCGAAAACGGCATCAGCCTGTCGACCTATAAACCGCTTATGTCATCCCTGCCGCATCTGTGTTTGGGAATTCCCACCCTGATTAAGAAAGTTAAACCCGATCTTATCCATACCCGTCTTTCTGCAGCCGCCCTGATCGGCGGCTACTGGGGCAGGCGTCTGCATATCCCTGTTGTTTCCACTATCGATAAATACCCCAAGAAAAAATATTACAGACAAAGCACGAAGCTGATACCATGTTCCTCCGCCATTGCCGATCATATGCAAAACCAGGGTTTTTCTGAAACTGATATGCAGGTAATATTTAATCCGGTTAATGTAGAAGAGTATCGCAGAGACCAGCAAAAACGAGAAAATTTTCGCGATACCCATGGTATAAAATATACGGATTTTGTTATTTTGGGAGCCGGGAGGTTTGTTGACTGGAAAGGATTTGATACGCTTCTGGGTGCATGTTCAGTGCTAAGTGACAATTCTGATCCTGCTCGGAGCTGGAAACTCTGGCTGGCCGGTGACGGGCCGGAAAGACAAAATCTGGAATCGTATGTCCACTCAAACTCCAACCTGGGTTCAAAGGTGAAGTTCTGGGGATTTATGGATGATATCCGCCCGCTTATGTGGGCCTCTGACCTCTTTGTCCTCCCATCCCATAATGAACCCTTCGGTTTAGTGTTGCTCGAGGCTATGGCGAGTGGTCTGCCGGTGATAGCCACATCATCCGGAGGACCTCTTGACCTGGTAACCAGTGACTCTGGCTGGCTTTTTGCGGAGGGAGATGTGCAGGCATTAGCCCAAAGGCTTGCGGCGATTCTTCATAGTGATGATTTAGAATCTTGTTCCTCGGCAGCACAGGAAAGAGCTGAAAATTTTTCCGTTCAAAAGATAGGGGACAAGACTGTCAAGTTTTATGAAAGAGTTATTCGGGAAAAGCAGAATACACGCAAATAATTTCGTCTTCCATTATTCTTTCCAATATTCTTCTATCCAGGGCGTAGGGCGGGTGTATTTATAGATTCTCTTCCAGGCAGGCTTGTCTCCAAGTGACCACTTACCGTCTCTTGCCTCATCCGGATCCGGATGTCCGTGAAAAATTACTATTTTAGCACTTTCAGGTAATTTTGCCGTTTTCAATAAATTAACCGGCCAGCGGGGAAGACAATGTTCCTTGAAGCTGACAACCCAATGTTCCGGCCAGAATACCATTCGGGGCCGAATGCAATGTGTCAGGTAGGATTGCGGCGGCGCAAAAGTGGAAAGGGCCCAATCCTTTTCATTAATGAACTGTTCATAAACAAATGTACATTCATTGGCAATAAAACGAAAAACGGAAGAATTTCCAACAGGCGGCCCCTTGGGAAACAATTTCCTGCGTAAAGTTACGGGGTCGCGAATAATCGGAATTTTATCCGGCTCAAAGCAAAAGAAATCATCAAGATTTCCTGTGATTATTATATCTAAATCCAGGAAGAGGCAGAACCCATCAATAGGCAGATCCTTTTGAAAAAGACAAAGTTTTCTCCAGCCTGTATAGAGTTGAGGAGGTTCTATGTCGATCTCGGGAATCGGAAAAGAATGAATGCCCTCCGTGAGGCCCATAGCATCATCGGTAAAACAGACAAAACGAAATGGCAGGGTTAGGTTGCGTGAAACCCCAGCAAAAAGCTTATTTACGAATTCCGCACCATAACGGGTTCCCCATTTTAAAGTAACAACGTTAACCGGTTTTGATGAATCAATAGATTTTGTGTTCATGTTTTTTATCAAGAAAGATTTAAAGCGTATCTTCGGTCGCCATTTAGATTGAATTTAAATGCAGGTATTTCAAAAATCCATCGATTAATTAGAATATTTTATTTTAATTACTGTTGCCCGTTGGCTAGATTAGCCCCAATGTAAGAGACGAGCCGATGAATCCATCTCCACTTCAGCCCCGATAGGCAAGGTCAAATTGCGGCGGCTGTGACCTGCAGGGAAATTGGCCCAGACCGGAATGTCATATTTTTCCAGAAGTTCAAGTGTTCTCTCGTGAGCAGCTCTCTGCATGGCTCCATTTTCTTTTCTGGCATCATCGCTGAATGTGCCCAGGATAAGCCCCCTGATTTTCTGCAGGCGCCCGGCCTGTCCCAAATGGGTGAGGAGCCGGTCCAGGCGGTAGGGAGACTCGTCGATATCCTCAAGAAGCAAAATTGCCCGGCTCCAGGGAATTTCATAAGAGGTGGCTATCATATGAACCAGGGTTGTAAGGTTGCCCCCGAATAGAACACCCCTGGCTTTGCCGCCTTTCAGGATTTTGAGCCTGGCAGGTTTTATGCGTGGGGGTTGAGTGCCGGCAAGTGTATTGAAAAAGGCCTTTTGCGACTGTTTATCAATACTGGCAAGGGTTGTCACGACAGGACCATGATAGGTGACAAGCCCGGTTTTTTTGTGGATTGCCGCTAAAAGCACGGTCAGATCACTAAAGCCGATAAGGATCTTGGGTGTTTTCCGTATCTGCTTCATGTCGATCAGGTCAAGCAGGCGCAGGCAGCCGTAGCCCCCCCTTGCGGCAACCAGGGCCTTTACTTCAGGGTCAGACCATAAACTGTTGAACTCGTCCGCCCGCTCCCGGTCCGAACCCGCAAGATACCCTTTGGCATTTAGAAGGCGGGGGTTGTATCTGACCCTGAAACCTTTTTTTTCCAGAATGTGGACACCGGCAGTAAAGTTGTTCTTATTAATGAGTGGACCTGCCGGGCCAACCAGGCCGATTGTATCACCTTTTTGAACGGCAGGAGGGTAAACGGCCTGAGGGAATTTTTTACGTGCGGGGTCTTTAGCTGTTTTTTTCATGCAGGATATAGAGGCCCGTAAGGGTCAACAGGGGATCAACAACCTGGATGGATTCCGTATAGGCGGCAATCAGTTCAGACATGCCTCCGGTGGCTATCACCCGGGGATTGTCGGTGAATTCTGCGGAGAGTTTTTTTACAAGACCATCCACCATGGCACCATACCCGAAAAGTAGGCCCGATTTAATGGCATCTACCGTGTTGGCGCCGATTGCCCTTTGAGGCGGAACCGAGATATCAATCCTCGGCAGTTTGGCAGTACGGCTGGCAAGGGCATCAAGAGAAATACTCATGCCCGGCATAATGGCGCCACCCAGGTATTCTCCCTTTGCCGATATGCAATCAAATGTTATGGCTGTGCCGAAATCAACCACAATAATGCTTTTGCCGTATTTTTCAAATGCTGCCACTGCATTGACTATCCTGTCAGCACCAACTTCCGCGGGATTATCCGTAGTTATTTTTATGCCTGTCTCAAGGGACTGGCCATTAACGAGCAGGGGAGAGCAATTCGTATATTTGTGGGAAAATTCCTGCCAGGCCTGCTGCTGGGTCGGGACTACACTGGCAATTATCACGCCGCTTATATCACTGAACTGAATATTCTGCATGGCAAAAAGCGGCAGGAAGCGGGCTGCCAGTTCATCGGCTGTTTTTTCACGATCTGTTTTCAGGCGCCAATAACAAAGCAGATCCCCCTTTTTAAATACACCGCAAACAGTTTGGGAGTTGCCGACATCTATCGCTAAAAGCATGATTGTTATGCCTGCCTTTTTAAATAAAGATGAACGCAAAATAATGATCGATCAATCTGGCCGAAAGAGAATAATATTAGAACTGTGGCATATACGCAAGGATTAGTATGGATTGACGAAAAAGCGGGGATATCAGGTGGTAAAAAGATTTTTTAAGAACTGCCGGCGCTATACTTTACAATGAACTCGTCAAGCAGTGACTCCTGGTCAGGAGAGAGTGAACCGAATTTCAGGCAGCATTGGCGTTCATCGATAATACTGAAGGAAACCTGGTTTTCCACTTTGAAATCATTGACATTTTCAATAGGGATATTAGTCATGAAGAAGTTGCTGTTGACAAGGATATCTATGGCTTCTGCGTTTTCCAGCCAATCACTCTGGTCAAGATAACGTACCGCCATGCCGCCTTTGCTGATATTCACAATTCTTCCCACCTGAGAGGCCGGTTTATTGGGAACTGCAATTGCCAGGTCCTTAACCAGGAAACGTTCGTGTTGTCTTCTTTCACTCTGATGAGAATCGGATGGCATAAAACGGCTCCTTATGTATTGTTCATGAATTGGTTTTTTATGATAAAATACTTTTTTAAAAAAAATAAGAAAAAAATTTATTGCCTAGTTTTTTTACGTATAGCAGCGATTTTTACTGCCGGGTAAAACCTCTCATGCCTTCCCCGAACCCCCAACGTATTATGTCAAAAAGCACTTTTTCAGGCAAACATACCGTACCCTTGAAGGCAAGTTACAACTCCGGCCCAGGGGAATATCTTCACAGAAGGCACATGGGCCCGCCTCCTGCTCTTCAATAGACACTGTATTTGACCAAACGCCCGTCCAGGCCGCCGCTGATGAGAATCTTCTTCCAGGTGGGCTTAAGACCGATGCTTTTTATCAACTCACGGTTGCCGAAATAGAGATAGGCATCAGAACCTTTGCAGCGTTGTTTTAAAAAATCACCAAGCTGTCTCATGAAATCCTTTATGTTCTCATCCGTTTCAAGCCGCAGGCCATAGGGAGGATTGCACACTATCACAGTATTCTCCAGAGAGCGGATATTGTGAATAGATCTTACGGCAAGTGTTATATTGGCTCCCTGAGTGAAACAGCGGATGTTTGTCTTTGCTGCTGCAATAGCCTCACCTGACCTGTCACTGCCGCTGATGAGCCCAGGAGGCAATTCACGGATGCGACCGTCTTCTTTCTGTTTAACCGAATTCCAGGTCTCTGCATCAAAATCGGGCAGCGCTGTAAAGCCGAATTTTTTGCGCAGATACCCTGCAGGGATCCTGCAGTAATGCATAAGTGCCTCGCAAAGCAGGGTGCCTGAACCGCACATGGGGTCTGCCAGCGGCCTTGTGCCATTCCAGGCGCTCAGCCGGATAATGGCAGCCGCAACGATCTCCTGCATGGGAGCCGTGACTGATTCCAGGCGATACCCCCGCCTGTGCAGGGAAGCTCCGGAAGTATCTAGATAGATGGTGGCTTTATTGTTCTGGATATGGAGGTTGAACAGGACATCCGGTTCCCTGGTGTCCACATCGGGCCGCTTGCCGGTTTTCTTTCTGAAAACGTCTACAATTGCATCTTTCAGACGGAGTGAGGCATATTGCGAGTGGGTAATTTTACTGTGAGAGACATTTGCCTTTACGGCAAAGGTGTTTTCCGGGTCGATCAGAGAGGGCCAGTTGATGTTGGAGGCTGTTTTGTACAGATATTTATCCGAATGACAGTCAAAGCGGATAAGAGGTGCCAATATCCGGCTCAGAAGCCTTGAACAGTAGTTGAGCCGGTAGAGTGCCGCCTTGTCAGCTGAAAAATAAAATCCCCTGTAGACGGGCTTAATGTCGCGCGCCCCGAGTTCCTGCAGTTCTTTTACACCAAGGTCTTCCAGCCCCTCGGCAATCTGGGCAAAGTAGCGGCCGCTTTTCTGATAGGCGAACATAAGGGTTTGCTCAGATATTTTCCTGTGAGTTTTTTTTCAGCCAGTGATTTCTCAGGCCTGCCTCAAGGCGGGGCTGGATTGCTGCCAGCAGGTCATCTCTATCCAGGTAGGGGCAGGGTGCGTTATAGGGAAACCTGCGGCATTGTTTGGGGCGGGCCGCGTGGACCGTGCAACGCTTGATCATTTTGTCGCTAGCCTGAAAAATGCAGGAGCCATCATTTTTGACCTTGAATGTATAGCGGTTCTCCATGAAACGCTTGCGGATCTCCCCATCCGAGATGGAAAAATGGCGGGCCAGGCGGTTTATATCCTCGGCATCAATTAACAGGACAGAGCCTTCAAGCCTGTAGCAGCAATAGCCGGGACAGTAATTACAGTAATTCATGGTTTCTGTTCATAAGCAGCTACAATTAGAAATTGATATTAGTATGCAAAAAGCCTATGGCCGCTTGAAATTATTTTATGTGGTAACGGGCTGTCTGTATATGCGAATTCCTGCAGTGCGGACAGCGGCCCGGCCTGGAAAAGCGGGTCCGCTTGTCGAAAACAAAGCCGCACGAAAGACACCGGCAGGGGATTTCCACAAGTTTTTTCCCCTGGCTGCGGACAGACCGTTCAATATGGCTTAAATGATCAACAACCTCTTTTTCCGGGATGGAAACAGCCTGAGAAAGATCACGCTGGGTTAACTCCTCGGAGATAAGCAGGTCAATGATCTGTTGCCTTATGGTTTGTTTACTGTCAATAGGCTCCATGAATCGTCTTCGCTGTTGTATTCCAAAACATATGAACAGCCGTCGTCACCCAGAACCTTGAAATATCTGCTTCCAGGAGTCAACCAGCGTTTTTCTATGGAAATTATTTCAATTAGCCGCTTGCCGCTGTAAAAGCGGAGAGGACGCTCTTCTGCCTGTGATCCGGCATAACTTTCTACCGTAACTGGTTCCATTATGCTATCGCTGCAAAAAAGTTTAATATTTTTTAGATTTACTATGGTCGGCTTCGCATGTACAGCGTATTATATGACATATTTTTTTACCAGAAACGATAAATTGCTACATGAAAATATGGGGAAGCCGGCATGACAGAGTATATACAGGTCTTAACAACGGTTGCACAAAAGGCTGATGCTGAAAAAATTGCGAACATTCTTGTGGAAAAACACATTGCAGCCTGCGTCCAGATTATTGGACCATTAACGAGTTATTTCAGGTGGGAGGGGAAAATGGATTCCGCCCAGGAATACCTTTGCCTGATAAAGAGCAGGAATGACCTTTTTGCAGAACTGGAGGCTGTAATCATAGACATGCACCCTTACGAAGTCCCGGAAATACTTGCCATGCCGATAACAGGGGGCGGCAAAGATTATCTGAACTGGCTGGCGGCTGAGCTGAAAGCATGATGCAGACTGAGGGTTGTTTTATTGTCAGGCAGATTATCTGCTGAATGGTTTTTATGCTGACTATGGATGGTGAAAAAAAAGGATATCGGCGGCGGGGAAAAAAGAAATTTAAGTGTCACTGCTGTCAGAAGGAGCAGTTGTTCTGCTGGAACTGTCAATGCGGTTTCCAGATCTGCGCCGCCTGTTTTGAGGAAAACAAGTGGGGCATGACAAACGGCCCGACCTGGATATGTCCTGATTGCGGCAGCATCAGAATGATGGAGTAGGGGAGTGCTTTATTCTCTTACACAAGATGGTGTATGAGAGGACCTGTGCCATGCCCGATCCTGAAATGGGCACTTTTTTTGATGATGGCAGCCATATAACCTGTTGCCTTGTGAAAAGCCTCTGAGTCATCACCTGTCAGTAAATGATACGCTGTAAAGGCAGCAGAAAATGTGCAGCCTGTTCCGTGGGTGTTGCGGCTTGCTATTCTCGGGTGAGGAATTTCTATATAGCCGTTAGGCAGGGAAGTTTTTGAAACCGTGAACAGATAATCATATATGGTGTTATCTTCGGGTTTGAAATGGCCACCCGTAATGATAACGGAGCGCAAATTTTCATACTGCTGCAATAAGACTTGAGCCGCGGCGAGGAGTGCGTCCTTGTTGGTGCAGCTCATTTCTGTCAGCAGGGATAGTTCAGGGACATTCGGGGTGACAACCGTACACAACCGGAGCAACTGGGCGCGTACGGCTGCATAGCCCTCCTGGTCGATAAGTTGCCGGCCGCTGGATGAGACCAGGACAGGATCATAGATTATTTCTCCGCTGAAGTCCGCCAGTGCAGCACAGATGCTTTCAGCTACCGCAGCAGAACCAAGCATGCCGATCTTGATATGACTCACGTCAAGATCATCCAGAACACAGGCAATCTGGTTTTTGACAAGTGCGGGATCAACTGCCTGTACAGCAAAGACCCCCCGGGTGTTTTGCACGGTCAGGGAAGTGATTACGGCGCCGCCGTATACGCCAAGAGCGGTGAATGTTTTCAGGTCTGCCTGTATGCCGGCTCCGCCGGAAGGGTCGGAACCTGCTATACTTAAGGCAACCTTTTGAGAATTGTTTGTAACCGGCATTCTGGCAATACATAAGTTTTAATGAAACAAGGCTATTAGTTTGTGAACTATAACAAGAATTTATCAAATTATAGCAATTAATCTTCCTGCACTATTTTTTTGTTGAAGGTATACACTATATTGTGTATATATGTAAAAATTTGTCTATATGTTGTATGGCGGACAAATGAGACAGCAAAAAACGGCAAACCCGCCAACAACGACAGTATTTTGACAATTTAACTTGGACCCGTGAAATTGGTATGACACAGGCAGCACACGTATACGATGAAAGCAAGATAAAAACCCTGAGTTCCCTTGAACACATCCGTCTGCGTCCGGGAATGTATATCGGCCGCCTTGGCAACGGTTCCCACCAGGATGACGGCATCTATATCCTTCTCAAAGAGGTTATAGACAATGGGGTGGATGAATATATCATGGGGGCCGGCAAAAGAATTGATATTGCCATCGAGGATAATGGCTTTACGACGGTAAGGGACTATGGCCGCGGTATTCCGCTCGGTAAACTGGTTGAATGTGTCTCTGTGATAAACACCGGCGCCAAGTACAACACCGATGTCTTTCAGTTCTCTGTAGGACTGAATGGCGTGGGGACCAAGGCGGTTAATGCCCTGTCGAAAATTTTCCGGGTCACCTCCTTCAGGGACGGCGAGTATGCCATGGCGGAATTTGCACGCGGCATCCACAAGAAAGAAGACAGGGGAAAGACCAAGGAACGCAACGGCACCCTTATCGAGTTTTTACCTGATGAAGAATTGTTTGGCGAATTTTCCTATGATAAACAGTACGTCAGGAGCCGCTTGTGGCGCTATGCCTATCTCAACTCGGGACTCAACCTGCATTTCAATGATGAGCGTTTTTTTTCCGCCAACGGGCTTCAGGATCTTCTGGCAGAAGAAATAAACGGCAACCAGATATATGAACCTCTCTATGCAAAGGATAAAACCCTTGAATTCTGCTTCTGCCATACCCACAATTACGGCGACACGTATTTTTCTTTTGTAAACGGGACATACACCAGCGAGGGGGGCACCCACCTTTCAGCTTTCCGCGAAGGGATTCTCAAGGGTGTAAATGAATTTTCCAACAAGAAATTCTCCGGCAAGGATGTAAGGGAAGGGATTGTCGGCACATTGGCAATAAAGATCAAGGACCCGGTCTTTGAGTCCCAGACCAAGAACAAGCTGGGCAATACTGAGATCCGTTCCTGGATAGTGAATGAAGTTAAAGATGCTGTCAGTGCTTTTCTGTATAAAAACTCCGAGGCTGCCGAACGCATGCTGGAAAAGATCCAGCAGAACGAAAGGGTGCGCAAGGAGTTGCAGCATGTGAGAAAAGAGGCCCGGGCCAAGGCAAAAAAAGTTGCCCTGAAGATCCCGAATCTCAAGGACTGCAAATACCATCCTTCCAAAGACAGGCCTTCTCCACCCGGAGATGAGAACATGCTTTTCATTACAGAGGGACAGTCCGCGGCAGGGTCCATTGTCAGTTCCAGGGACCCCATGCGCCAGGCCGTATTTTCCTTGAAAGGCAAACCCCTGAACGTTCTGGGCCAGAGCCTGCCGCTTCTCTATAAAAATGAGGAAATGTACAGCATGATGCAGGCCCTTGACATCGAGGAATCTGTCGGCAATCTTCGTTATGACAAGGTAATACTGGCCACAGATGCGGATGTTGACGGGCTGCATATCAGGAACCTGCTGTTGACCTTTTTTCTGCACTACTTCGAACCGCTGGTAAAACTCGGACATGTCTATATCCTTGAGACTCCCATTTTCAGGGTCCGCAACAGGAAACAGACCATTTACTGTTACAGTGAGAAGGAGAAGGCTGAGGCGTCTAAAAAGCTTTCCAAAAGCGGGAATACGAAGCAGTCGGTGGAAATGACCCGCTTCAAGGGCCTGGGGGAAATCTCACCCTCTGAGTTCAAGCAGTTTATCGGTAAGGATATGCGTTTACGCCAGGTGAATATTGACAGGCTTTCCGAAGTTCCCAAGGTGCTGAATTTCTACATGGGCAAAAACACCCCGGAACGCAAGGAATATATAATGAACAACCTCATTTAGAAGAGAAAGTGTCCTGGCCGGACTGTAATTCATTTTTTTTAAAATCCCTCACGGGCAAGTTATAAAAATCGACTCGATTAACCCCTCCATGGAAGATAGTGCTGATCTCGGGAAACTCCACAAACTCTTTGATGAAAATTTCATGGAGTATACCTCTTATGTCATCAAAGAGCGCGCTATCCCCGATATAAATGACGGCTTGAAGCCTGTACAGCGCCGCATCCTGCAGACGCTGTATAATATGGATGACGGCCGCTTCCAGAAGGTAGCCAACGTGGTCGGCGAGACCATGAAGCTGCATCCCCATGGCGACGCCTCAATTTTTGCCGCCCTTGTAAACCTGGCCAACAAGGATATTCTCATCGAGCGCCAGGGAAATTTCGGCAATATCTATACCGGCGATCAGGCATCGGCGGCCCGCTATATAGAATGCCGTCTTACGCCCCTGGCAAAAGAAGCCCTGTTCAACCGGGACCTGACAGAATACCAGCCGTCCTATGACGGCCGTATGCAGGAACCGGTTACCCTGCCTGCTAAAATTCCGCTGCTGCTGCTCCTCGGCGCAGAAGGAATTGCCGTCGGCATGGCGACCAAGATCATGCCCCATAATTTCTGCGAACTCCTGCGGGCCCAGAAAAAGATTCTCAAGGGTAAACCGGTAACACTGTATCCCGATTTCCAACAGGGCGGCCTGCTTGATGTTTCAGGATACAACAATGGCAACGGCCGCCTCAAATGCAGGGCCAAGATTACAGAAAAGAATGAAAAGACAATTGTTATTGAGGAAATCCCCTATTCAACCACCACGACATCCATTATTGACTCCATTGAAAAAGCGGACAAAAGCGGCAAGATAAAAATCCAGTCCATAAATGACTATACGGCTGAAAAGGTGGAAATTGAGATCAAGCTGGCCCGGGGCATATACGCCAAGGATACCATAAAAGCCTTATATGCCTTCACCGATTGCGAAGTGCCGATCAGCCCCAATCTCACCGTTATCAAGGAAAACCAGCCGGTCAATATTTCAGTTGAGGAGGTGCTGCGGTACAACACGGAAAAACTGGTCAACGACCTTGAAAAAGAACTGCAGATCGAACTGGGTCGTCTCCAGGATAAGCTGCATGCGCGGACACTGGAACAGATATTCATTGAAGAGCGCATCTATAAAAAAATCGAGGAATGCAAAACCTACAAGGCTGTCACCGATACTGTGAAAAAGGGGCTTGACGCGTTTACCAACAGGCTGATAAAGCCGGTCAGCCAGGATGACATTGAGCGGCTTCTTGAAATACGCATCAAACGCATATCCCGTTTTGATATTGGCAGGCAGCGCAAGGAAATTAAAGAGATAAGGGGCTTCATTAAGGACATTGAAAAGAAACTCAAGGATATTGTCGGGTTTACGATCACTTATCTCGATAATCTCCTCAAAAAATACGGACGGAGCTATCCCCGCAGAACCACGATTGAGACCTTTACCGAGGTCAAGGCGAGAAAGGTTGCCCTGTCCAATCTCACAGTCGGGTACCACCGGGAAACAGGGCTCCTGGGCTACCAGGTGAAAACAGACTGTGATATGTCATTCTCCTGCTCAGAGTATGACAAGATCCTGCTGATTCATAAAGACGGACGCTACAAGGCTATCAAGGTGCCGGATAAGATATTCGTAGATCATGATATTTACTGGGCGGCTAAGGTCGAGGGCAAGACGGTCTTCAACCTGCTTTACCGCGAAGGTTCCCAGAGCCTGACGTACGTCAAGCGCTTTACAACACCAAAATTCATCCTGGACAAGGAATACCGTCTTTTCCCGGCCCATAAGAAATCCTGGATCCAATTCCTGCAGACCGGGGAAGGCGTTCGCGTCCGGATTGATTTTATTCCCACAACACGCTCAAAGATTAACTCCCAGCGCCTGGAGTTTGATGAGTATTTGATTAAAGGCGAAGGGGCGATTGGCAAGAGGCTGTCCACGCGAACCGTGAGACGCATTTCGGAATTGTCGGTGAAGCTGTCTGATCAGCAAAATGACAGTGATATTGATCAGCAGGAAAGGGATACCGAAGAAAATCCGCCTCCATCTCCTGAATCGGAACAGGCTGCCATCCTGGCAAAAAGTGGGGATGATGAGCTGTCGGCTGCAGAAAAGAAGAAGACAAAAGCGCAGCTGGGCTTGTTCGATCTCAAGAAAAAAGATTAGTTTTTTCTATTCCCATCTTTGCAAATAGAGTATAATAGATCGCCATTTTATATTCCAAACTTGCAATTTATCAATTTTTTATTTATATGAACCCCCTTTGACAAAATCAGCAGTAAACGTATTTATGGGAATCATATGAATAACACTCCACCGGAAATCAATACATCAGACAATAGGAAAGACTGTTCGCGCATGATGTATTTCGGCAAACACCGGGTGCAGCATTGGGCAGCGTATTTAACTTTAGGCATCATTGCGGCAGTTCTCTTGGTTGTGATCACTGCCCTGGGAACATCCTTTCAAAGCACGCCTCAGCCTTCTGCAACTGCAGGACAAAATAGACCAGAGCCTGCTTTGGTTTCGGGGAAACATGGGGCGACAGATTATCTGATAGGCAAACTCAAAAGTTACGGGTTGTGGAAAATTTATCCCCCACAGGAAGTGCCTCGTTTATTAATCGAATCCTATCCCGCAGATTTACAGGCAGTAGAAGACATTTCAATCAGGAAAAGAGTTTTTCTGCATTCACTGCTGCCACATGCCCTTGTTGTGCGCCAGGAAGCGCTGCAAAAGAGGGACAGGCTTGAGTCTATCCTGAACAGGATAGACTGTTCCCTCGAAGAGATCAACTTTGATACCGGCCTTGAATATGAAACAGGATGCTCCTGGTCGGACTTCCTGGCTGAAGACGATATACGGTTTATTGAAAAACTCTGTACGAATTACCGCACCACGACTGCTGAAGGTCTTCTCGAACGTGTCGACGCAGTACCGACCAGTATAATTCTTGCCCAGGGTGCCTTGGAGTCATCCTGGGGAAGTTCCCGTTTTACCAGGGAGGGAAACAGTATTTTCGGCATGTGGACCTGGAGGAACAAAGGTATGGTGCCCTCAAGACGCGAAGAAGGAAAAACTCACAAGGTCACATCCTATGGAAGTATTCTTGACTCTGTCCGGGCCTATCATCTGACCCTGAACCGCTTAAATCCATATGACCGTTTCAGAGAACTTCGCCGGCAGACCAACGATCCCCTGGTTCTGGCGGATGGGCTCATCCTGTATTCTGAACGGGGTGAAGAATATGTTGAAGATATCAAAAAGGTTATTCTCTCAAATGATCTGCAGAAATATGACAATTGCCGCCTCTCAGATATAGATTTGCCGGAATTTTCCGGTCCTGTCAACAAGAAGCCTGCTCCTGCTGCATCAGGTAAGGCTTCTCTTTAGTTATCAATTCATGCGATTCTCTCTGTTATTCTTTATTCTTTTTCATATTCTTCTTCTCGCTTCTCCCTGCATTGCTGCGGAAACAGAAAGTGTTGACGCAGAAGGATCCGGCGTCACGGTACTCATCTATCACCGTTTCGGTGAGGATGCATATCCCACTACCAATATTGCCGTGGAGCGTTTCAGAGAGCAGCTGGAGTTTTTAAAGAATAATAATTATACCGTCATCCCTCTGCAGCAATTGGTTCAATTTCTGCAGAAAGGGGCAAAGTTGCCTGACCGGAGCGTGGTAATCACCATAGATGACGGTTACAGGAGTGTCTATGAAAATGCCTGGCCTGTTTTAAGGGATTACGGCTATCCCTTCACTGTATTTCTCTACGCCAAGGCCACAGAAAACAGACACTGGAATTACATGACCTGGGACCAGGTTAAGGAAATGAAGGAGGCAGGGGTTGATATGCAGAATCATGGTTTTGCCCATGACCATATGGCTTTCAAGCCTTCAGGTATGAATTTGGAAGAATACAGGGCCTGGATTAGAGCTGACCTGGCAGTGAGCACCAGGATACTCTCTGAAGAGCTTAAGGAGCGGCCACGTTTTTTTGCTGTGCCTTACGGAGAATACAACAAGATCATTCTTGAAGAGATCCGGTCTTTTGGCTACGAGGCTATTCTTTTGCAGGATCCCGGCTCTGTCAGCAGCGATACGGATCCCTTTGCCATACCGCGCGAACCAATCCTTGGTATTGACTGGTCCAGCATGCAGCACTTTCAAATGATTTTAGAAAGGGTGGACCTGCCGATCACCGGAGAAATCCCTGCCACCGGCCGGTTGTCTGATGCGGCACCTGATCAGTTTGGCGCGCAACTGCTTTATCCTGAGCGTTATATGCCCGGCACACTTGGTATTTATGTGAGTGAATTAGGCTGGCACAAGGCAACCCTGCAGGGTGATTTTGCAAGTATTGCCAACAGCAGCACCTTGAGCCGCAGAATAAACAGGGTAGCCGTCAGCGGGCGGGAAAAAAAGAGCGGCCGGACAGCAATCCGCTATTGGATGCTGGTAGGGGATGAAGCTGACAGCGGTCAGCCTTAAGTTACAAGTTTAAAGTGACTAAAGTGCCTAAAGTTTTTGATAACAAAACTGGAGTGTGGGTTAAAGAAGAGTAGTGTTGGTCAAGTGTTCAAAATATCAATATTCCAGTACTCCAATCCTGATAATCTTTTACCACTTGAACCCTTGACTCCTTGAACCCTCGACCCCCTTTTCTCTTTACCTTCCTGCAACCAGCTCTGCCATATCCCGGCGCAGCTTTTCATATCTGGTCTTATCCAGTCCTGCTCCAAGTGCCACGGTTTCCGCCATTTTAGCGGACATGAAGTCTCCCGGACCATGGGCATCGGCATTGACAACAAGAAGTGCTCCTGCTTCCAGTCCGGTTCGGGCAACATGCCCGTTGGTCAGTGAATGTCCCTTTCTGCCCGTCAATTCAAGATAAACACCCATCTCGGCTGCCAGTAGCGCCTCTTCCCTGGTTATAAAGCCGGGATGGGCCAGGATATCTACCCCTGCCTGGATTGCAGCCAGGTTGGTGCCGGCCTTGACGGGCTCCATCACTGTTTCGCCATGACCGACGATGATTTGAGCCCCAAGTTTCCTTGACTGCGCAACAAGCTCAGCGAACATTTCCGGAGGGATATGGGTAAGTTCAATACCTGGAATAAGCCTTGTTTTAGAATAGCGGTTTAAATCCTCTGCAACCTTAACAATCCTGGGAATGATAAAATCAAGGTTAGAAGAATCGGCGTGGTCCGTAATGGCAACCGCTTCATAACGGAGGGATTCAACACGCCTTAAGTGTTCGGCAGGGACAAGTTCCCCGTCAGAAAAAATAGAATGTGTGTGCAGGTCAATCATGGCAATTCCTTTAAAAAATCCTTAGTCAGCAGCAGGGCCATATAAAATCCATTGATTGCGGGCGTCATACCTGTCGGCGGAGCGCTTTTTGCGAGGCTGACAATATAATATTGAACTCTGTCAGACAATAACGCCCCTGAGGGAATGCAAAAGCCCCTCGGTGATCTTTACGTACACTTCCTGTCCCGGAGAAAGAGCAGGGCCGCTGAAATTAACAATAATATTGCTCATTGTGCGGCCGCTCCACTGGCCGTCACCGTTCCTGCTTTCGCCCTCCACCAAAACAGGTTGGACTGTACCTTCATATTCCCTGTTTCTCTGCAGGCTTATCTCGTTTTGGCTTTCCTGCAGAATCCTGAGCCTTTCCGACTTGACCGATTCATCTACCTTGTCGGCAAAGGCAACGGCCCTGGCCTGGGGCCGGTCGGAATACTTAAAGGAAAAAGCACCATGGTAGCGGACTCTGTCAAGCAGCTGCATAGTAGCTTGGAAATCTTCATCCGTTTCTCCGGGAAAGCCGACAATAATATCTGTGGTCAGTGCAATATCCGGCCGCACCTGCCGTAAAGCCTCGACTCGTTCGAGATATTGCTCAATCGTGTACTTCCTGTTCATTTTTTTCAGGACACGGTTCGATCCTGATTGGACAGGAAGATGAAAGTGCGGGCAGAGCTTGTCAATGGTGGCAAAGCACTCTATAAGTTCAGGGGAAAGGTCCTTGGGATGGGAGGTGGTAAACCGTACACGTTTGACACCTTCTATTGCAGATACCTTCTCCAGAAGCTCAGGAAAAGAAATGTATTGCAGCTTTCCGTCTGCCCCCATGCCATACGAGTTGACATTCTGGCCAAGCAGGGTGACCTCGCTGACGCCCCGGGCAGCCAGGTCTAAAATTTCCGCTATAATGTCGTTTGGGGGTCTGCTTGTTTCCCGGCCTCGGGTATATGGCACTACGCAATAAGTGCAGAAATTGTTGCAGCCCTGCATGATGGTGACAAATTTTTTAAAGACCGGCGCTGCGTTCTTGTCTTCTCCTTTAAGACATGCTTTGGCAGGGGAGGGGGGTGAATACCCGGGAATTTTAAAGCTGGGAGACAGATCCACTGCCAGCTGCGGTTTGCTTTTTTGAGATGCTTTGCCGACCAGTTCCGGCAGTCTGTATATCTGCTGCGGGCCGATAACGATATCGACATGCTCCATTCTTGCCTGCAGCCGTTCACCTTCCTGCTGGGCAACACATCCGGCAACAGAAATAATAAGGGAGGTTTTTTTTTCCTTGAGTTTCTTTAACCTGCCAAGAAGGCTGTAGACTTTCTGTTCAGCTTTTTCACGGATGGAGCAGGTGTTGATGACAATAACATCGGCCTGTTCAATGTCACCGGTAGGGCTATAGTCAACATTGGCAAGCATCTGCCCCATGATCTCCGAGTCGCGCTCATTCATCTGGCAGCCGAATGTTTCTATATAGGCTTTCTTATTTGTATTCATGCAGCAGCGTAGTAATAGAGAAATTTTACAGAATAAGCGTCCCGGTTGACCAGGCCAGTCTCATAAGGGATATGCGGTAGTTGTACAGGGCGCTGTAATAGTTGATCCTGGCCCTTGTCAGTCGTGTCTGGGCATCAAGAACATTGGTTGTGGTGCTGAGTTGTGCCTGGTACCTGGACTGGTTGATGCGGAAGTCCTCTTCCGCCTGTTCTATGGCCTTTTCAGTTACTCCGATATTGTACTCAGCCTCAAGGGTGTCAACATAGGCCTCCCTGACCTGCAGGATAATATTGTCAAGGAGTTCCGCCTGGCTTTCCTGTGCCTTTTTCATATTGTACCTGGCAGCAGCCATTTCATCCTTTCCTTGGCCCCAGGCCCAGAACCGCCATTCAAGGGTGGCCAGTGCGGTTTTTACCTCGCTAGGTCCAAGCGGATATTCCTGCGCAACGGGATTATCACCCTGACGCAAATAATTGGCTGAGACCGATACGGCAGGAAGGTAGGGGGCCCGGGTAAGAATTATATTCTTGTCAGCCTGTTCTATGGCGATTTCGCTCTGCTTGAGTTCCGGACGGTATTTTTGAGCCTGCTGAAAAGCCTGCTCCCAGGAAATATCACTTGGTTCATATTTCAGAACATCCTCCACTTCGATCTCTGTTTCTACAGGCCTGCGCAGCAGGGTGTTCAGTCTTGCCAAAGCCATGGTGGACAGATTCTTGGCCCTGAGAAATTCTATTTCAGCTCCGGCCAGCTGTACCTCGCTTTGCAGCATATCGTTTTTTGGTATCAGGCCGGCCTTATAAAAGGCTTTGGCATCCTTGAGGTGTGCTTTACGCTCTTCCACCGATTGCACGGCAACTTCCTCAAACTTCCTGGTCTTGAGGAGATTGTAGTAGGCCTCATGCACTGCAAGGATAATATCGTTTTTAGTTTGTGCCATGGAGGCTTTGGATAATTCCAGGTCGAGCTCACCAAGTTCTACACCGGTGACAAGGGAACGGCCGCGATATATGGGCTGTTCAATAGTAAAAGAGTAACTGTAATAATCTTCGGTCCCAAAGGGTGCGTAGGCATCGGGAGCATATCTGTACCCGTAGTTAAAGAAAAGGGATGGATAGAGGTCCTTTTTGTTGCTTTCGAGTGAATACTGTTTTTGAATAATATCAGCCTGTGAATAGAGGACCTGAGGGCTGGTGTCCATTGCAATTGAGACGCATTCCGCCAGGCTGAAGACCCTGCCGCTCAGATCAGGTTTTGTAATTTGTTCACCCTGGGTCGCTGCATGAGAACGAAGGACAATGGAAAAAAAGAATAATACTGCTAATAATGGAACTGAACGTTTCATGGCGTGAAGTCCTAAAGTGTCTTTTTTACTATTTGTGGGCCAATATGATGCAGTAACTCACTTAAATCATTCTCAATTTCATGGGGATAGCGTATTTCTACAATACCTTGCCCGGCATCCACCGTTGACAGCAAAGCCAGCCCGTCATAGCCTTCCAGAATGAACTTTAAGAAGTGAATTCGTTCCGGCATGATTTCCAGACGCAGTAAAGAGCAGCACTTTTTATTATCAGCAGCATCAGCCATGGCTTTGTTTGCGACAATCCCATTTACCATAAATATATAATACCAACAATATCTGATCTGTTTTGAGTGCAGGTCTATACAGAAAGCTCGGCGTCCACCCTGCCCAATATATCATTGTAGGGATTGAGGCGGGGGAGGACTACTTCATTTAAGTATTCTTCAGTCTGTTCCTTGGCCCTGCCGGAAAATTGCCGGAAATTGCTTATCATGCCTTCCAGTTCCGGCAAGGTAAAAGGAATACCGTCATCAGCTGCTAACCTCTGCAGCAGATCATTGTCCTTGCCTTCTTCCTTGACAACTTTTCCGGCTGCCAGGGAATGGGTTTTGATTATGTCATGCAATTCCTGCCGGCTTTTGCCTTTTTCAACCCCTGCCATCAAAATTTTTTCCGTAGCCATAAAGGGTAATTCCTGAAGCAAGTGTCTTTCAATTTGTCTTGGAAAAACAACCATATCAGAAGATATATTAATATAGAGCTTCAATATGGCATCGGTCAGGAGAAAGGCCTGCGGGATGTCCATGCGGCGGATTGCCGAATCATCAAGCGTCCTTTCAAACCATTGATTTGCACAGGTTGCTGAAAAATCCGCAGTCAACCCCATAAGTTTACGGGCCAGGCCTGTCATGCGTTCAGAACGCATAGGGTTGCGCTTATAGGCCATGGCAGAACTGCCCACCTGTTTTTGCGCAAAAGGCTCTTCCTGTACCTTGAGGTTGGAGAGAAGGCGCATGTCCACGGCAAATTTATGGGCTGAGGCTCCAATACCCGCCAGGGTTTCAACTGTTTTCATGTCAAGTTTCCGGGGGTAGGTCTGGCCTGTGACAGGAAAACACTGGTCAAAGCCAAGCTTGGCAGAAACCAGTTTATCAAGCTGTCTGACCTTTTCGTGATCGCCTTTGAAAAGTTCAAGGAAAGTGGCCTGGGTGCCTACAGTACCTTTGGCGCCGCGGGCCTTGATCTGTTTTTCAAGGTGCTCAAGATAATCCAGATCAAGGAGCAGGTCCTGTATATAAAGAGTGGTGCGCTTACCCACAGTAGTCGGCTGAGCCGGTTGATAATGCGTATAACCGAGAGTTGCCAAGTCCTTATATTTATTAGAGAAATTTGCAAGATTGGCAATAACGTTCACCAGGCTGTTTTTTACCATCTGTAACGCTTTTTTCTGCAGGATCAGGTCGGTATTGCAGACCACATACTGCGACGTGGCACCAAGGTGGATGATTGGTTCGGCTTTCGGACATTTCCGTCCATAGACAAAGACATGGGCCATAACATCATGCCGGATTTCCTTTTCCTTGGCGGCAGCCAGCTCAAAATCAATGTCAGCGGCATGTTCTTTCAGTTCATCAATCATGTCCCGGGTGACAATATCATCGAGCCCAAGCTCATTCTGAGCCTCAGCCAGGGCAATCCAGCAACGGCGCCAGGTTTGTATGCGGGTTTGTTCCGAAAAAAGTTCCTGCATTTCCCGGCTTGTGTATCGGCTTACCAATGGTTCCTGGTAAATTTCTCTGTTCATTTAAAAATCCCCCAAAAATATTCCCAGGGTAGTGAGATTAAGCATCATCCTGTGAAGTTTAAACTACATGGGTGTTTTGAATAATCAGGATTTTCACTTGAGATCAAGGACTGCGAAAAATTTTACCGCAGGCATATATATAATATCCCGAGGCTAAAATTGTGAGCATGACACAGAGATCAAGTGAAAAAGGCAACTAGTCAAGAAACCCATATATACGAAATTATCATTTAGTTGTCAGCAGACAATGAATACGCAATTACAAAACATTACAAATGTCGCATAACGTATATTATGTTAAATTCATTATATTGTAATTAATACAGTTAGTTGAGCTTTTTTTGTTGCAGCAAAAAAAATCAATACCCTGCTTTGCGTTCTTCTTTTTTTTCAAAATTCGACAATCCGGGATATTAATATTCCCCATATCCGCCTCTAAGGCAAAGAAAAGCTAAAACTTTGCATTAATATATTATCGCATATTGTTGTTTTTCTGAATTAAAATAAAAAATTTTACTCCGGAAATCGCCCTATTGGACCACAAAGAAGTTTTTGAAAACAGGAATACGCTAAAAGCGATAATAAAAACTCAATCCCAGAAATGGTGCGCTTTCGTAATCCTGCTGTTCGAGGACGTTGCCGTCCTGGTCTTCTAGTTGCAGCTCACCTGCAGTTTCAAGGCCCCCTATCAGGCTTATCCCGGCTGCTGAACTGAAATTATAGGTTATGCCCCCGAAAATCGGGAAAGATTCATCCTGGCCAATGCCGTTGGGTGTTTCCGCCCTGTCATCCAATCTGAAGCGCAGCTTTTCATAGCGGCCGCCAAGAGTGAAAAGGAATTGCTCTGTTCTCCAGTTCAAAGAAATTCCCGGGCCGAGAGTTGCCCCTAGCCCTTGCCCTGTCTCCAGGCTGAGCCTGTCTGTGATCTTCCAGTTTATGATCAGGACAGGGAAAAGGCTTACATCATCTTCAAGCTGCGTAATGATTCCTATGCCGGGTCCGATGCTCAAGCGCTCGTTGAACCTGTAGGAAAATCCGGCAAAACCTCCGCCTGTTAAGGAATCATTGAGATCAGCACCGCTTTCCCCTGTTAGACGAAGCGTCGGCACCACAAAAAATGACCAGTTTTGTCCTCTGGTGAACCTGATCGGAGCGCTGAGCCGCAATGAATGGACGTCATCCCAGGGCCGCAATGCAGCAAATCCGTCGTATCCTTTAAAAGCATAACCGTCGTATCCATATCCAATTGCAAGGGAATAGCTGCGCCTATGATCCGGGGCATAGGTCATGCCGGGCTGGATAAAAAAACGGTCGCCGGTAAAACTGCCATTGTCGTTCTCCATATCAGTATCAAACTGGTGCACATAGCCGCCCCGTACAAAGGTGGACCACTTTGTGTCCGGTTTT
>Ga0209536_100003737_pt1 | contig 24301 bp, 22 predicted proteins | sample DeeMarSeWOR28_12_FD_187461 | JGI IMG/M metagenome (GOLD analysis project Ga0209536, IMG submission 187461) | Marine sediment microbial communities from White Oak River estuary, North Carolina - WOR-2-8_12 (SPAdes) (version 2) | ecosystem: Environmental > Aquatic > Marine > Intertidal zone >...
AACTGTCCCGCAAACGCGATGCCTTGACCGAGTTCTACAAGAATGAGTTCACCGCCGCATATGCTGAGCGCAACCCAACTCGCGTGAACTCGGCGGCTAGCTTCGTGGACAGCATGGACCCGAAGTCGGTCGCTGTTCAGCATCAATACTTGGTTGTCAACCCGAGTCCGATTGGCGAAAAGTACAAGATGCTCGACCCCGGCGACGGGCTGCGCTTCAACAGCTCACACCGCACGATTCACGCCAGCATGCAGAACTTCCTGGCGCGCTTTGACTTGAATGACCTCTACCTCGTCGAACCGCGTAAAGGTCTGGTCGTCTACTCCGTCAAGAAAGACGTCGACTTCGCCACCTCCCTCAATGACGGCCCGTTCAAAGACACGGTGTTGGCCAACCTGGTGCGCTCCGTGCTGGCCACGGAGGACGCGGACGCAGTCCAGATGACGGACTTCTCGCCGCATCTGCCTGGACTGGACCAATCCTACGCTTTCGTCGCCTCACCCGTGCTGGATATCAACGACGTAGATGGCTACGAAATTCTTGGTGTGTTGGTCTTCAGACTCGATACCACCCGCATCAACGACATCATGACCAGCGGTTTCAACTGGCGCGAGATCGGTCTCGGCGATACGGGCGAAACCTATTTGGTCGGCGCGGACAAGATCATGCGCAGCATGGGCCGAGGGCTGCGTGAGGATAAGGAAGGCTTCCTGACGCGCGCCGCGGAAACCGGCGTCGACAAAGGCGCACTCGACCACATGAGCACGCGCAATACGACTGTCGGTCTGTTGCCGATGAACACAGCCGGCGTGGATGCAGCCCTCGCCGGAGAAACTGCTGTATCTGTATTTCCGAATCACTTCGGTGCCGAAGTTGTCTCGGCGTACACGCCTCTGGTGTTGCCGGACCTCAAATGGGCAGTGGTCAGCGAAATCGAAACAGCGGAAGCGTTTGCAGCCGAAGACGTCTTGGCAAGCAAGATCACGGCAACCGCGGTGGCCATGACTGTGCTGATGGTAGGTGTGGCTGTGGTCGTCGGCTGGCTGTTCGCCAATACGCTGACGAAGCCGATTGTCAAACTCAGCCGCACGGTCATGGAGATCGAAAGCGAGTCGGACTTGACCAAGCGCATCCCCCTGAACAGCAAGGATGAAATCGGGCAGATGGCTGCGGCTCTGAACAAGATGCTGGATCAGTTCCGCACCAGTATTGAGCACGTTGCCGCCTCGACAGCGCAGCTGACCACCGCCTCGGAAGAACTGTCTGCAATCACGAGCCTGACCAGTCAAGGCGTGATCAGGCAGCAATCGGAAACGGATCAGGTCGCCACGGCGATCAACGAGATGGCCGCGACCGTACAGGAAGTAGCCCGCAACGCGACCGACGCTGCGCAGGCAGCGCGTGGTGCCGACGATCAGGCCCAGACCGGCCGCAACGTCGTGGAGGAGACCATCCACTCCATCAACGCCCTGGCCGCCGAAGTCGAGCGGGCCACCAGCGTCATTGAGACCCTGAGCAAGGAAAGCGAGGAGATTGGTGCAGTGATGGACGTCATCAAGGGCATCGCTGAGCAGACCAACCTGCTGGCGCTCAACGCCGCCATCGAAGCAGCCCGCGCCGGAGAGCAGGGTCGCGGCTTCGCTGTGGTGGCCGACGAAGTGCGCACCTTAGCGAGCCGCACTCAGAACTCCACGGTTGAGATCGAACAGATGATCGAGCGCCTGCAACAGGGGGCCCACGATGCCGTCTCGGTCATGACCAAGGGTCGAGAGCAGGCGCAACGCAGCGTCGATCAGGCCGCGGCGGCCGGTGAGTCGCTCAATGGCATCACCAGTGCCGTAAGCAGCATTACGACAATGAACACCCAGATCGCCAGCGCAGCCGAAGAGCAAAGCGCCGTCACCGAAGAGATCAACAAGAACATTGTTTCCATAAGCGAGATTGCCGATCAATCCACTGAGGGTGCGCAACAGACCGCGCGCTCGAGCGAGCAACTCAACCAGCTGGCAGCAGAGCTGCAAAGCCTGGTCGCGCAGTTCAAGACCTGACTACTCCACTGCGTGCCTGCGCCTGATCGCTGGGCGCGGGCACGCCAATCGTCATACCTCGGCAACGATGTAGCTCAACCAGGATTCCTGGGTTTCGACTTCTTCGACTTCGTAATACTCACCCGTACCCTCCATGTATTCGTCGTCCTCGTCGCCTTCCTCGTATCGCTCCCAATAGATGTGGACGTTCGAAAAACCTGCCTCGGACAGCAGTTCTTTGATCTCGGGCAGTATCCACATGCGCCAGCTGTAGCTGAACGCCTTCTCCAGGCGCGAACCATCATCGAAGTCGAAGTGGATAAAGCAATCCATGTGGTGGGTAATTGGATTGAATGACGCCTGCTCCCAAACGTAGGTCGCCTTCTGGCCCCTCAACCGCGTTTCTTCGGTCGTCGCCTGGTAGGCCTCGGTACCGCCGAAGAGGTCGAGAAACAACAACCCATCCGGTTTCAAGCCACGGCGTGCCCCCTCGAAATAGCGCCGCAACTCAGCGCGCGTTTCGAACAAGCAATAGCTGAAATTGAACGCACAGGTGATATCCACCTGCGGGCTGAACACCTCGCGCACGTCCGCGTTGAGCAATGTCACACGGGAAGCGACATCGTCGCCCGCGGCCTCTACATTGTTGAGTTTGCCCCACGCCAGCGTATCCGTGCATATATCGACGCCAATCGCCTCACGCGCTGGATCGCTCTGACACCACGTCGCGGCCACGCTGGCCGTGCCACAGAAGTCTTCCTTCAGCGATAGCGCCGGCCTGCCCCGCAACTGCTGGTATGTCTTGCTGAGGAACTCGACTTCAACGTCCGGCGCTTGAACGGCCTTTTCGTACAACACGTGCCGGTCGGCCCGCTCCGCCATGGTCTTGCCCTGCGACTGCTTTGGCTGCTTTCCTTTTTGCTTGCGTTTCTTTTCTTTCGCCACGTCTCTGACTCTCGTGTTGTGCCGCGGCCGCGGTCAGAAGCACAGCATTGTACCCGATGTCCGTCGGGTTTTTTTGATGCTGTCGGCACCGTGCCCGGCTAGCGGGTTGATGCTATGATCGCGCTCCCTGGAATCACGATCATCAGACCATGACCACGAGCGCCACAGCACGCCATCCGACCGTTGCAGTCAGAGTTGGAAACATCACGGTCGGCGGCGGCGCCCCAATCGTTGTTCAGTCCATGACTAATACAGACACGGCTGACATCGCTGGCACTGCAAGGCAAGTGGCTGCTTTGGCGCACGCCGGCTCCGAGCTGGTGCGCATCACCGTCAACAGCGCTGAGGCCGCGGCGGCAGTACCTCATATCCGCGATGAGCTCGGCCGTATCAATTGCGCGGTTCCTCTTATCGGCGATTTTCATTTCAACGGTCACAAACTGCTGCGGGAGCATCCAGCCTGTGCCGAGGCGTTGGCTAAATACCGCATCAACCCGGGTAATGTGGGACGGGGCAAGAAGCGTGATGAGCAATTCGCGCAGATGATCGAAATCGCCTGTCGCAATGAGCGCCCGGTGCGCATTGGGGTGAATTGGGGCAGTCTGGATCAGAGTCTGGTAGTGCGACTCATGGACGAGAATGCTCGAAGCGCCGAACCCCTGGACACCAACGACGTTACACGCGAAGCGATGGTTCGCTCAGCGCTGGAGAGCGCCCAGCGGGCGGAGGAAATCGGCCTGGGCCATGACAAGATCATCCTGTCCTGCAAGATGAGTGGCGTACAGGATTTGATCGGTGTTTACTGCGACTTGGCGCGGCGCTGCGACTACCCCCTGCACCTGGGTCTCACCGAGGCCGGTATGGGCTCCAAAGGCATTGTTGCCTCAACTGCGGCATTGGCGGTGCTGCTACAGCAAGGCATTGGCGACACGATTCGCATCTCACTGACGCCCGAGCCCGGCGGGGATCGAACGCGCGAGGTACGCGTGGCTCAGGAGATCCTGCAGAGCATGGGTTTGCGTGCCTTCACGCCCATGGTCGTTGCCTGTCCCGGCTGCGGGCGCACTTCGAGCACCTACTTTCAACAGTTGGCCATGGATATCCAATCGTTTCTTCGCGACAAGATGCCACAGTGGCATCAACGCTATCCCGGCGTGGAGAACATGCACGTCGCGGTGATGGGCTGCGTCGTCAATGGGCCCGGGGAAAGCAAGCACGCCAACATCGGTATCAGCCTACCTGGCACCGGTGAGAAGCCGGTCGCACCAGTCTACGTCGACGGGGAAAAGACCGTTACCCTGAAGGGTGAGAACATCGCGGCCGAATTTCAGGACATCGTGGAGCGCTACGTTGAAGACACGTATGGCCAAGGCAAAGACACCTCAGCCTGAAGCGCGCCGACTCAAATCTCAGGACGGCGCGTGCGCCGCTCCCGCACCTTCTCCGTAGACCACCCAACCAATGCGACTGCGCTTGGCGGAATACATGGCAATATCCGCGTGCTGTATCAAAGCATCGGCACTGCGACCGTGCTGCGGATACAATGCGACGCCAATACTCGCCCCGATCACGATGTCCTGTTCACCAACCGTGAGGGGCTCCTGCAAGGCATACAGAACCTTGTTCGCCACACCCTCAGCCTCGGCCCGACCCGTACCAGGCAATAGGATAGCGAACTCATCACCACCGAGACGCGCCACGGTGTCCGACTCCCGTAACAAACCAGTAATGCGCCGTGCAACCTGCTGCAGCACGCGGTCGCCAACGGGATGACCGAGGGTGTCATTGATTTCCTTGAACCGATCCAAGTCGATCATCAGCAATGTCAGGCTTCCGCGCTCCCGGTGCGCGCTGGCCACCGCTTGGTTGAGTCGATCGCGCAATAGGGTGCGATTGGGCAACGCCGTCAGGGCATCATGCAGTGCCTGATGCTCGAGCTCAGTCTGACGGGCACGAATCTGTCGCTGCATTTCCGAAAACGCTGCAACGAGATCCTGCGTCTCGTGCGTTGTCGCCGACGGCAGGGGAACGTTCTCGGCGCCCAGAGCTTCCTTCTTGAGTGCGTCGGCAAGATAGGCAAACGGCCTCAACACCGCGTGCTCAAAGACATACAGCCCCAATGCGATCAATATGAGTAGCGCCAGCGCCGCCCACCACAGGCCGGCACTTACGCGCGTGGCGACGTTCGCCACGTAGGCAACGTCCTGCCGCCCCGCCTCGGCCAGCATGGCATCCAATACCCCAATACGCGTCGAGATCTCCCCCAGCAGCGGCTCCACGCTCTCGCGGAAAAACGGCACATCGGCCCGCCAGCCTTCGGTGAAGTTGATGGCGACAACACGCTCAAACCCTCCATACCAGCGTTCGGCGAACTCTTTCAGGTCCGCGAGGTGAGTCGATGTCACCAGGCCCAGACGCCCTTTCTCGTCTAATTCGGCGAGCCGGCCAAGCAATTCAATGACATTGTGATAGATGGTGTCGACATCCTGCGCCTGAATATCCAGTTGCGACTCGGCCAGCGAGGCAATGCGATTGATCAAGTACAATCGATAGGCCGCGATCATCTGCGACCAGACATAGCGCACTTGGTTCAGCAACTCCCTCGCGAGCTCATCGCCGCCGCGTTGCTCGGTTTCATCGTGCAGCGACAGACTTAGCGTCGTTTGAAAGCTGTCCTGATATTCCAGCATGTCACCCCTGGCGATGGCGATGGCGGGAAACAGAATATCGGGATCGAGGCGAATCTGCGTCAGCACAGCGGCCGCCTCCCCGAGGCGCAAATAGTCCGCCCGCAACGCTACGAGTTCCGTGCTGATTTCAGCTGAATCAGCCATTCCCCCTGCCAGCAGACCATCGACACGAGCGACCGCATCGCGCAGATGTTCGTGCACGCGCTCGCGGGCGACCTTCGAGGGTGACAAGGCGTAAGAATGCAGCGCGTACTCAGCACGCCAATGGGCATCGAACAGTGGCCTGGCCTGGTGAGCAAGTTCGTTGCGCGCGGCAATGCGCGAGCTGTTCAATTCAACGGCTGAATTGACGTAGCGACTGGTAAACCAGGTACTGCCCAGGACAATCGCCCCCAGCACTACGGCGGCAGTACGATAGCGGCCACGCAGACTATGCGTGATACGGCCAAATGGCGAACGGGCAAGCATGTCCAGCGCAGATTGGTCCAAGCTGCAGTCTCGTGGCGCGCCGAAGGCGACAGGTCTAATGCTCTAGTATGGTGCAAACAACAGGGTCTGTCAGTGCTGGAAGGGGGCGACTCCCTTCCAGCACTTGCTTGGCCGGGGCTCGAACGCCGCACTACTCGTCGGTAACACAGCCCTCAGAGGCGTTCTTCACGTTCTTGATGTATTTGTAGAGTGTACCGCGAGTCGCCTTATACGGCGGCATTTGCCATTGCGCACGACGCTGTGCCAAGGCTTCATCGCTCAGCTCGACAGACAGCGTGTTGGTCTGCGCATCAATGGTAATGACATCACCATCGCGCACCAGCGCAATCGGGCCACCCTCCTGCGCTTCTGGTACGACGTGACCGATGATGAAACCGTGCGAACCACCGGAGAAACGACCGTCAGTGATCAATGCCACATCGTTGCCCAGCCCGGCGCCCATGATGGCCGAGGTTGGTGTCAACATCTCCGGCATGCCGGGTCCACCTTTGGGTCCTTCATAGCGAATCACGACCACGTCGCCCTTGGCAATTTCGCTACGCTCCAACGCCGCGAGCATGTCTTCCTCGGCGTCATAGACACGTGCCGGGCCTGAGAAACGCAAGCCTTCCTTGCCGGTAATCTTGGCCACCGCTCCGCCGGGGGCGAAATTGCCGCGCAGGATGCGAATATGGCCGGTTTCCTTGATGGGATCATCGAGCGTGCGCACTACGTCCTGGCCCTCGCTCAACGCCGGGACGTCGGCCAGGTTCTGCACCAGCGTCCTTCCCGTCACAGTCATGCAGTCACCGTCCAGCAGGCCCTGCTCGAGCAGATACTTCATTACCGCCGGGATACCGCCCACGTTGTGCAAATCCTCCATGACATAGCGGCCGCTGGGTTTCAAATCTGCAATAAACGGTATGCGGTCGCTGACTGCCTGCACGTCATCGATGCTCAGCGCAACGTCAACGGCGCGCGCCATCGCGATCAGATGCAGCACGGCATTGGTCGATCCGCCCAGCGCCATCAACACGACCAGCGCATTTTCGAACGCGGCGCGCGTCATGATGTCGCGCGGCTTGAGATCGAGTTCCAACAATCGACGAATTGCGGCGCCAGCGCGCACGCATTCTTCGAGCTTACCTGGATCCTCGGCCGGCGTTGACGAGCTGTAGGGCAAACTCATACCCATGGCTTCAATCGCCGAGGCCATGGTGTTGGCCGTATACATGCCTCCGCAGGCACCCGGGCCCGGACAGGAGTGCTTGACGATCTCGGCCCGCGCGCTGTCATCAATCGTCCCGGCAATGTATTCGCCGTAGCTCTGAAACGCGGAGACGATATCCAATGTGCGCTCACCCCAGTGTCCAGGGCGAATGGTGCCGCCGTACACCATCAGTGCCGGACGATTAACCCGCCCCATTGCCATCATCACCCCCGGCATGTTCTTGTCGCAGCCGGGGATTGATATGTTGGCGTCGTACCACTGCGCCTTCATTACTGTTTCGACCGAGTCGGCAATCAGGTCGCGCGACTGCAGCGAGAAGCTCATGCCTTCGGTACCCATCGAAATTCCGTCGCTGACGCCTATCGTATTGAAGCGCAGGCCAACCAGACCGGCTGCATCAACGCCTTCCTTAACCTTGGCCGCCAGATCGTTGAGGTGCATGTTGCAGGTGTTTCCCTCCCACCAGACACTGGCGATGCCGACCTGAGCCTTGTTCATATCGGCGGCGGTGAGACCGGTACCATAGAGCATCGCCTGTGATGCACCCTGAGCACGTGGTGCTGTGATTCTTGAGCTGTACTTGTTGAGCTTCTCGGCCATTGTCTTCTCCAGAGCGTCGATCGGGCGGCTGTTTCACACCAACACGCCGCCTTCGCGGGCGCAACAGTATAAACCACAAGCGCCCCATGCTGGTGCTCTGGCGCATGCACGCAAATTGTGCTGCAATCAGCGCTGCGATTTCGGCTCAAGACCGCGGTATCTGCGGTCGAATCTAATAACAGGGGCATTCGACTCCGGTTCGAGCCTCATACAGAAACGCCACATGAATAGCGCCACCGTTCAGTCGCAGCACGGACGCACCTCGCGCCCCCAGGGCGTGGCGTTGATCTTCGTTGCCCTGACGTTGGTGTGCGCGAGCACGGACGTGATCGGCACGCCGGATGCGCTGCGTGCGCAGCGCGAAATGTTTCTGCAGGCCGAGGCAGCGCTCGAACGCGGCGCGACAGAGCGCTATCGCCAACTGCGTGACGAGCTTCGCGACTATCCGCTATACCCGTACTTGGAGTACGCCGAGCTGCAACGCGAAATCAGCCGCGCGTCGGTCGCTCAGATCGAGCGCTTTGCCACGCGCTACGCCGAAACGCCACTCGCAGACCGCCTCTATACCCAATGGTTGATCGATCTCGGTCGCCGCGGGCGCTGGCAGCAGCTCGCCAAGCACTATCGCCCCAGCGCGGACCCGGAGCTGCGTTGCTTTCATGCCCGTGCTCTGCTGGGCATCGGCGAGACTGAACGCGGTTATCGGCTGGCCGAACAACTTTGGCGCAACGGGCACTCGTTACCCAAAGCATGCGACCCCGTGCTGGCCAACTGGCGCGCCGCGGGCCATCTTACGCCGGAGCTGACTTGGGAACGTATCCGTCTGGCGCTGCAGGCTAATCAAACCCGCTTGGCACGCTATCTTGGGCGCGAGCTCTCCGCAGCGGAGCGTCGTGTTCTGGACACGTGGCTGCGCACCCGGCGCGAGCCGCGGCTGGCGCTGAACCAGTTCGATGTGCCGGCCGAGCACCAGGCTGCTGGATGGATACTGGCCGATGGCCTAACCCGGCTGGGGCGCCAGGATCCCGAGCTGGCGGCACGCTACTGGGAGAAGCTGCCGCTGGAAACCGCCTTGGATCCTGCCGCGCTGGCGCGACTGCGTGAGCAAGTTGCCAGCAGCATGACGGTCAGTGGGGAGATCACGCCCGACGGGTGGCTCGACGAGGTGGGTGAGCCGGCGGTCTTGGACCGTTTTCATGGGCAGCAGGCGCTGGACGCGTTCGCGCGGGATGACTGGCAGGGGTCCTTGGCGGCGCTGAACCGGCTAAGCGATGACGTCAGAACAACGCCGCGCTGGCTATACTGGCGCGCCCGAGCGCTGGAGTCGATGAACTACATCGATGAGGCGATGTTGATCTACGCCCCACTGGCCACGTCGCGCAGCTACTATGGATTCTTGTCCGCCGATCGCTCGGGCTTCCCCTATCACTTCGAACATCGTCCGGTGCGCGTCGCCAGTATTGATCTCGAACGGGTGGGCGCGCGGGACGGCGTGATGCGGGCACGGGAGTTGTTCCTGCTCGGGCGCACGGTCGAGGCACGACGCGAGTGGCGACGCGAAACCGCACAGATGACCGAACCTGAGTTGCTGGCGGCATCGCGTCTGGCCTACAACTGGGGCTGGCACGACCGGACCATCTTTACCTTGAGCAGCGCACGCTACTGGGATGATCTGGAGATGCGTTTCCCGGTGGCCTACACGCAGGACGTCTCGGCGCAGACAACATTGCATGCGGTCAGTCCTGCCTGGACCTACGCCATTATTCGTCAAGAGAGCGCTTTCACGCCTGATGCGCGCTCGGGAGCCGGGGCATTGGGCCTCATGCAGCTCATGCCACGCACCGCACGCCAGGTTGCTCGCAGCCTCAACGTCCGGTTGCGCCACACGCGCCAGTTGCTGGATTCGCAGACGAATATCGAGCTCGGCGTCGCCTACCTGAGCTGGATGCGCGAGCGCTTCGACGGTCACGCTGTGCTGGCCACGGCCGCCTACAACGCCGGCGCCCATCGGGTCCAGCAGTGGCTGCCCGAAGCAGCGCCAATGGCCGCGGATTTGTGGATTGAGCGCGTTCCGTTCAGCGAAACGCGCAACTATCTGAAGCGAGTACTAACTTACACCGTTATCTATCAACGGCGCCTCGGTCAGGGACAGGGTCGCATCGCCGACAATATGCCCGAGATCCCCAGCCGGCCGGCCGTGTTGAGCGTGCTTCCCACGCGATCTGAGCGTTCCTAGCAACCCCGCCCCAAGGTGTGAACCGCGGCGCAATCGGCACTTGCCGACTCAACCCGACGTCGCGCCGGCCGATATCACCTGTACAACAAACCAGGCATTCGCCCAGACCCAGGGAGAACACGATGATTCTGATCGCTTCTCTTGGCGTTGGCGCGATGCTGTTCTGGGTCGGCTACTATCTAGGGAAGCAGTTGGGGCGCACGGAGCACGTCCGGCAAGAACTGTGTCACGCACGCCAATCCAAAATCCTCGAATATCGAGCGGCCTTGGCCACCGCCCGGCCGCGCGACTGACTAAGCTAACCGATTGATTCCAGAGCTCTGGGGGTGACTCTCTACCCCCAGGGGCCTAGTCTTCTCGTTCCTGTCGAACCACGATCCCATCCAGCGGTGCCACAAGGAGGTTGGTGGTCGCCGACACATCGTAGCCGTAGAAATCCTTCAGGTAGGAATGAATATGGTGCGCGTGGTACTCGCTCTGTGCGGCAAGTTGTTCCATCACCGAGCGCGCCAGCGCACAAGCCTGCTCCCTGGGAAGCTGGATGGTGAAGCAGCGCCCGTCGCGGGCGAAGCCTGCCTCCTCCATGCCATGCTTGATGTCCTGCCACAGGCGACCCAGCAGCGCCTGCGGGTGACTGCTGTAGTCCAGATTAATCACCACTGCATACTTCATGGTGCCGAGCTCGCCGCCGTATCACTGCAGCAGAGATTGTCCCAGCCCCTGTTTAAAAATATTATTCTCATTATAATTAGTCGCTTATGATGTCTTCTGGAAAAATGATCTAAGAAAGTCCATATAACTTCTTCATACAGGTATGCGAGTACAACAATATGCCAGAAGAGCTACGTCTGTACGAAGTCGAAGAGATCATGCTGAAAGAGGATCTCCTGATCGAGGCAGCGGGCCAGCAACGGTAGCTGCTGCATGGCCAGGCGCCTGATTCTGGAGAAGGCCGGGACCACGCCCGCCACCCTCAACGGCTGAACCTCAGCCGCCTAAACAGCGGTCAGCGGTTCTCCCCAAGGGCGGCGATGACGCGGTCTTCGAGATTAATGCGGTCCGCGAGAATCTCGCCGAGGCGGGACAAGTCATCGGCCAGGGAGTCGAACGACTCGCCCGACGAATCGGCATCGTATTTGTCATTGAATTCAATGATTCTTTCGGTCGTCTCGGCGATGCGCGGATACAGCTCCTCGGCCACCTGCAGCACCGCCTGGCGGCGCTCACGACCCTCCTCGAAATAGCGGTATAACTGGAAATGCGCGCTTGCCGTGTAGTCCACCAGCGCCTCACAGAACTCCTGCAATACCTCATGAACCATCGGGTCCGAGCGGAAAGGCCGTTTCGACGCCAGTTCGCTGAACAGGGCCAATGTCTCGGTGCGCGTCTTCACCAGAGTTTTCAGCTTTGCCATGGACGCAGCGCGCCGCTCGGCCAGATTGATAGGCTCCGACATCCTCTCCTCCTCGGGCTAGTGCGCGCATAGTACCAAGAATTGGCATCCGCCAACATCTCGGCGCGAACCGGCGTCCACGGTGGGCGGCGGCTGCGCCGCTAGTCGGGACCCCGGGCAACGGGCCGCTGCGGGTCCGAGATCCAGGCGCTCCAGGACCCCGGATACAACTTGGAGCCACTCAGACCCGCCACCTCCATGGCGAGGATGTTCTGGCAGGCGGTCACCCCCGAGCCGCACATGTGCACGACCTGTTCAGGCGCCTGGCCGGCCAACTCCGCCGCAAACCGCTCCCGCAAGGCACGTGCATCCAGAAAGCGGCCATTGGCGTCCAGGTTGCCCCGGTAGGGCACGCTCCGTGCTCCCGGGATATGCCCCGCGACCGGATCGATCGGTTCAATCTCACCCCGGTAACGTTCAGGCTCTCGGGCATCGAGCAGGCACACGCTCCGGCGCGCCAGCGCGTCGCTGAGTGCGGCAGTGTCCAGCCAGCATGAGTCGTGCGCGGCACCAAAGCTCGATGCCTTCCCCGCAGTGGGGCGCGAGCGGTCGGTGCTGAGTGCCAGACCTGCCGCTCGCCATGCGGCGAGGCCACCGTCGAGCACAGCGACCCGCTCATGGCCTAGCCAGCGCAGTAACCACCACAGCCGCGCCGCGTAGGCACCGCCATGGTCATCATAGGCCACCACCTGCGTCTCGCTCGTCACACCGCACCGGGACAGAAACAGACCCAGTTCGCGTGTATCGGGCAGAGGATGCCGGCCCGTGTCGGATGCCACCGCGCCGGACAAATCGCGCGCCAGGTCAGCGTACCTGGCCCCGGGAACATGTCCGGCCGCATACGCCTGCTGACCCGCCTCGGGTGCCTTCAAATCGAAGCGACAGTCGAATACCGCCCAGCGACCCCGACGCAGATTGACCCTTAGGTCGTCAACGCCGATCAACAGCGCGTAGCTCATCGACCGTCTCCTTCATCAGGAGCGTTGCCACGCCCAGACCATCCCGCCGGGCGCCGCAGCAACGACCGCAGGGCCGAGTGCATCCCGACATCCCACTGATGGAATACGAGTCCGATCATGATCAAACCGGTGCCCGCCCACACCTGCGGCCCGAGCGGTTCGTCAGCGAACACGTTGCCCAGCCACAGCGCGCTGACTGGGGTAATCAACGTGAGCAGGGCGACGCGTCCCGCCTCCCAGCGTTTGAGCACATAGAAATAGGCAACGAAACCGACGACTGAACCCAGCGCGGCGAGATAGACGATCGACAAGCCCGCACGCAGCGATAGCTCGGCGGGCCACCCCTGCCCGGCAACTAGCCACGTGATCGCGTAAAGCGGCACGCTGACAATCAGCGCGCCGCAGGTCAAACTCAGCGCCGGAAGGTCGACGTTAATGCGTTTGACCCAAACCGAGCTCGCCGAGTGCAGTACCGTGGCGAGCGCGACCGCCCCGACACCCAGCGCCGCATGGACGCCGAGACTGTGGCTGCGGCCAAAAATCACCATCAGACCCACAAGACCGCAGCCCATCCCCAAAAATTTCAGTGGCCCCAATGCGCGCTCGGCCAGCCAGACGCTTGCCATCAGTCCCGTTATGACCGGCGTGAGGCCAAAAATGACCGAGATCCAGCCCGAGGGGATCTGCTGCGCGGCCCAATAGACGCTCAACATGGCACCGTAAATGCCCACGGCGGCAGCCAGATATGCCCTCCGCGCCTGGCCATGCCAGGGCAATGGCAGGCGTTGTGCGACAACCAACAGCCAACACAGCAGCGCACCGATGCACATCCGCGCGGCCGCGCCGAAGATGAAACCGGGTCCGTCGCCGCTCCATTTGATCGCAAGCGGGGTCGTCGACCAGATAACGATCACCGCCAGAAAGGCCACACTAGCGGGCATGGAACGTTGTCACTGCTCTGATGAATTGCCTCACGCCTCACGCCTCACGCCTCACGCCTCACGCCTCACGCCTCACGCCTCATGGCAGTCTGCCGAGCCGCTGAGATGTGCGTCAAGCCGCGTCAACCAGCGCGGGTCGCATAGACCCGCCGGCAGCCCGTATAATCGCCGCTCATCCATCGTCGACGCGAACCACAATAGGAGCCGACCTTATGGCACTGACGCCATCGACCATGTTGGAGCTTGATACCCCGGCACCGCAGTTCGCACTGCCAGAACCGCTGACCGGTAAGACGGTTTCCCTGGATGACTTCGCCAGCGCATCCGCACTGGTCGTCATCTTCATGTGCAACCACTGTCCTTACGTGAAGCACATTCGTTCACAACTGGTACAGTTTGCCCATGACTATCGCGACAAGGGGCTGGCCGTAGTCGCCATCAGCAGCAACGATGTCGCCAACTACCCCGATGATGCTCCGGAAAAGATGGCGGCCGACGCCAAGGCACTCGGCTACCCGTTTCCCTATCTATATGACGGAGATCAGAGTGTAGCGAAGGCTTACCGCGCGGCGTGCACGCCCGATCTGTATCTGTTCGACGCACAGCGTCGCCTGGTCTATCGGGGCCAATTCGATGACAGTCGCCCTGGCAACAACCGACCCGTGACCGGCGCCGATCTGCGCGCCGCGGTTGACGCCGTCCTCACCGGTCAACCGGTCAGCACCGCGCAGACACCGAGCATAGGCTGCAATATCAAGTGGAAAGCTGGTAACGAACCCGAATACTTCGGCTAGGCTGGATTCGCGCTCGCGCGCACTGGGTCACTGACTGGCGGCCGCGCTCGCCGGCAGGCCGGCATTGGGTTCGAGGTGGGAAAAGAATTGGCCGGCACTGACTTCCCACGAACAATTCAATGCGTACTCGCGGCTGCGCGCAGGGTCGAGCCTCAATGCGTCGTGGATCGCCTGCCCGAGATCCTCGTTCAGGATCCCAGTCACGCCATGCACGACAACGTCCTTCGGACCGGTCACCGGATAAGCGGCAACTGGCACGCCGCTGGCCATGGCATCCAGCAGAACGATGCCAAAGGTATCGGTGCGACTCGGGAACACGAACACATCTGCCGCCGCCATGTAACGGGACAATTCTTCGCCGAACTTGAATCCGACGAAATGCGCGTCGGGGTACTTCGCACTCAGTGCTTGCAGGTCAGGACCATCGCCAACCACAAACTTGGAGCCGGGCAGCTCGAGCCCCAGGAAAGCCTCGATGTTCTTCTCCACGGCGACACGTCCAACGTACATTGCGACGGGTCGTTCCGCCACCAGCCATTCCTTCGGTTGCGGTCGAAACAGTTCGGTATCGACCCCACGGGTCCAGATGACCAAGTTGTTGAAGCCCCAGCGCCTGAGTTCATTGCGTTGCGATTCAGTTGGCACCATCGTGCGGGCAGCGCCGGAATGGAACCAGCGCATGTACGCGTACGTCCATGACAGCGGAATCGGCGCGCGCATACGCACATACTGCGGAAATTGCGTGTGGTAAGAGGTAGTAAACCGCAACCCCCGGGCCACGCAATAGCGTCGGCCGGCCAATCCGAGGGGTCCTTCGGTGGCGATATGCACGGCCTCGGGCCGAAACGCGTCGAGCATCGCTGACAACTTGCGCGCTGGCGTGAGCGCTAATCGGATCGACCGATACGTTGGACAGGGTACGGTCTTGAAGTGTTCAGGCGATACATAGAACGCCTTATGACCTTGCTGCTCGAGCGACTTGCCAACGCTGCTGAGAGTCGTCACGACACCGTTGACTTGTGGGTACCACGCGTCGGTGACGATCGCGATCCTCATGCGACGTAGCCGAGCACCTCTTCGCTCTCGCCGCCCTGGGGCGGGAGCACCTTGATAGTCTCCTTCTGGTCGCCCCAGTGAATCAACTGCAGCGTACCGTCAAAGCGCTCGATCAAGGCGGTGCAGCTCTCGACCCAATCGCCGTCATTGCAGTACACCACATCGTTGATATGCGTGATTTCGGCACGATGGATGTGACCGCATACCAAGCCATCGACTTTGTGCTTGCGTACCTCATGGGCCACAACGCGCTCGAAATCGCTAATGTAGTTGACGGCGTTCTTGACGCGATGCTTGAGGTAAGCAGCCAGCGACCAATAAGGGAAGCCGAGCCTGCGTCTGGCATAATTGACGTGGCGATTGAGCCACAGCAAGAAATCGTAGGCGCGGCTGCCGAGCATAGCCAGCATGCGGCTGCACTTGACTACGCTATCGAACTCATCACCATGCATTACCAACAGGCGACGACCGTCGGCGGTGACGTGAATCGCATCCTTGCTGATTTTGACGTTGCCGAACGTCATGCCGGCGTAGTCACGAAACAGCTCATCGTGGTTACCGGGGACATAAGTGACCTCAGTGTTGTGTTTGGCCTTACCTAGAATGGTGCGAATGACGTCGTTGTGTTTCTGCGGCCAATAGATGCCGTTCTTCATATTCCAGACGTCAATGATGTCACCGACTAAATAGAGAAATTCAGTCTCAGTAGAGCGTAAGAAATCGAGCAGAAACTCTGCCCTACATCCTTTGGTCCCCAAATGTACGTCCGATATCCACACCGAGCGTACGCGCAAAGGTCGCATCGCGACGATTGGGCTCATGGATCTGTCTCCAGGCTGCTTCGTCGACGCGCACTGTCTCAACTTTATGTGACAGAGCAATAAAACAGTCATGACAATTCGATTAACAATGGTTGCGACGACTCACGAGCCGAACCGCGCTCGAACCACAACCAGGAAACCTTGCGACCCTGCGATCCTGCCTCGTTGACATCCACCGCTCTGTCGCGAAACCTTCACATTGCTGTAATTTCCGATTCACCGCGTCCTCCTACTCTCGGCATCACGGCGAACATCGTAGGAGACCGTGTATGTCCACCACCGCCATTGAGTTATTGCAGGAACGCCAAGTCAGACGCCGCGGCGACTACGTCGTCCGCCTGGCTCACTGTGAGCAAGAAGTAATGGAATGCCTGCGGCTGCGCTACCAGGTCTTCTCAGAAGAAATGGGGGCGCAGCTTTCCACGCGCGAGCCAGGTGTTGACCGCGACCGCTTCGATGCGCATTGCAAGCATCTGCTCGTGCGCAATGACGTCACTGGCGAGGTGATCGCCACCACACGTCTGCTCACCGACAGTGATGCCGGCCAAGCGGGTTCATTCTATTCAGAGACAGAGTTCGACCTCAGCCCGATCAAGGCGTTGGGCGGGCGGATCCTGGAAGTCGGCCGCACGTGCATCCACCACGACTATCGACGCGGGGCTGCGCTGGCGATGCTGTGGCAAGGCATTGCCCAGGTCGTCGCACTCAACCAAATCGACTTCTTGATTGGCTGCGCCAGCGTGCCACTGGATGATGGCGACAGCTACGTAGTTACGGTTCTCGACAACCTGCGCCGCGAACACATGGCCCCCGAACCGTTACGGTGCACGTCGTATATACCGCTGCCGCAGCGCGACGCGGCAGTCCTGCCTCAGGCGGCGCTGCCGCCGTTGCTCAAGGGATATCTGCGACTAGGCGCACAGATCTGCAGCGAGCCCTTTTGGGATGCCGCCTTCAATGTCGCCGACGTGTTGATCCTGGTGGACCGCGATCGCATAACGGAGCGCTATGAGCGACACTTCAATCGCGGTTGATAGCGCTGTGCGCGTGAGTCTGCGCGTGCTCGCGCGTGCCGTGCTGCTGCTCGGGCACGTGGCGCTGGCATTCGTCCTATCATCGTGGCTCCAGCATCGTTACGGCCCACGGTGGCACCAGTGTTTGACCGGTAAACGCGTGAAGATGTGGTGGACACGCCGACTGGGCGAAATCATCGGTCTGCGTATCCACACCCGGGGTCGCATCGTTGGATCCCCGGTACTGCTGGCCGCCAATCACGTCTCCTGGCTCGACATCGTCGCCATCGCCGCGGTGTCGCCGGCGTGCTTCGTGGCCAAAAGCGAGGTACGCGCCTGGCCGCTGATCGGTCGTCTGGCTGAGCGCTGTGGCACCGTGTTCCTCGTGCGCGTCCGGGCGAGCGTGCTGCAGGAAGCCGTTGAGGCGATTACCCGCGAGCTCAATCTTGGCAACGCTATCGTCGTGTTTCCCGAAGGCACGAGCACCGATGGGACGGACGTCAAGTGCTTTCGCCCAGCGCTGTTCGAGGCTGCTGTGGCCAGCCACAGCCGAATCCAGCCCCTGGCGCTTTGCTATGAGCGCGACGGTGTACGCGACAACATCGCCCCGTTCATCGGTGAGGATGATCTGGTACGACACCTACTGCGAATCATCAAAGCCCGCGCGAGCAACGTGCATCTGCACTTCCTGCCACCGGTTGACTGCGAAAATGCCGCCAGAGCGCAGCTTGCCAACGCAGCTTGCGCTCGGGTGCGGACAGCGGTACTCGCTCCCCCCGCCAGAATCGGGTCGCGCGACGCCGCCATCTCTGAACAACCCGCCTACTCGGCCAGCACCATAGACTGAGGCAGCGCGGCTGCCGTGCGCGCCGCGCCCAATGTGTGCAAGTCCTTGCTTGGGCTACCAATCGCCTGGCGCGCCGTTTAACATGCGTGCAAGGTCATTTGAATGAGCCCAAATTTTCTTCTCGTATTGTCTGCTGCAGCTGGTCTCTGGCTGCTGTTCACCAACGCGATATTTTTGCGCAAGACCTATAAGTTGAAGCAGTTCATGGCCGAGCGCGAATACTCGCGATTGCAGAGTCGGCACCTCGGCCTCAGCGCGTTCGGATTACTGCTATTCCTCGCCGCGCTGGTGCTCTATCAGTGAGCGCGATTCGCGCCTGGCTGGCCCGGCCGAGCCACGCCGTTCGGGCACAGCGCGCACACTCGCCATTGGGCTATATGTTTCTTGAGTGACCGCAACACCGCTGCTGCCAGCGAGCGTGGTTGCGTCCTCCAGACCAAAAGCTGAGATCACCGTCGCCACAGGCCAGCATTCATGAAACGTACGCTCCGCCGTCTTATCATCGTTGCCGTGATCGTCGGACTCATCGGCGCATTGATCTGGTACCTGACCCGCCCACAACCGGTGACGGTGGCGGTAGCCAGCGTCGAGCGCGGCCGAGTCCAGTCAACCGTGGCCAACACCCGAGCGGGCACGGTCGCCGCCTGCAACCGGGCACGCCTGTCCCCGGCCACCGGCGGCCAGATCGCCAGCTTGCCGGTCCGCGAAGGTGACGCCGTCAAATCCGGACAGATATTGCTCGAATTGTGGAATCGGGATCTGGCGGCTGAACGTACTCTTGCCCAGCGCGAGGCCCGGGCCGCTCAGGCCCGTGCCAAAGAGGCCTGCACCGTCGCCGACGTGACCAAGCGTGAAGCGGATCGCCTCGTTCGGCTGCGCAAGCAGGGTCTAGCATCCGAGGAGAGCACCGACAAGGCGCTGGGCGATGCCGCCGCAAAGGCGGCGGCCTGTGAAGCGGCCCAAGCCTCGGCCGAGGTCGGCGGCGCCAAGATTGAGGTCACCGAAGCGGCCTTGGAGCGTAGCATTCTGCGCGCGCCATTCGACGGAACCGTGGCCGAGATCAACGGTGAGGTCGGCGAGGTCGTCACACCCTCTCCGGTTGGCATTCCCACCCCGCCTGCGATTGACCTGGTTGACAACAGTTGTCTCTACGTCAGCGCTCCTATCGATGAAGTCGACGCACCAAACATTCGCGCCGGAATGCCGGCGCGCATCACGCTGGACGCATTTCCCAGCCGCGATTTCCCGGCCACCGTGCGCCGCGTCGCGCCTTACGTGCTCGATATCGAGAAACAGGCGCGGACCGTTCAGATCGAGGCCGAATTTGACCGTGGCAACCAGGCCAACCTGTTGCCCGGCTACAGTGCCGACGTCGAGGTCGTACTCGACACCCGTGAGGACGTGGTGCGCATACCCACCGACGCGCTGCTCGAGAACAACCGCGTCTACGTCGTCGATGCGGATAACTACGTGGTCGAACGCAAAGTCGTACCGGGGCTGACGAACTGGGAGTTTACTGAGATCACGCGCGGCCTGCAGGCTGGCGAGAGAATCATCACCAGCGTCGATCGCGAGGGGATTGAGGTGGGCACCCAGGTCAGTATTGAAACCAGCACCGCCAAACCCTGACCATGATTGAGCTGAGCGCCATCCACCGCATCTTTGTGGTCGGTGACCAGGAGGTTCATGCGCTCAACGATATCAACCTGAAGATCGGTGAGGGCGAATATGTTTCGATCATGGGTCCTTCGGGCTCTGGCAAATCGACCCTGCTCAACCTCCTCGGCCTGCTGGACCGGCCCACTGGTGGCACCTACCGCCTCGACAGCCGCGACGTCACCTCGCTCGATGATCAAGAGCAGGCTCACACGCGGCTCGAAAAAATCGGCTTCGTATTCCAGTTCTTTCATCTCGTCCCGCGCCTGAGCGCGGCACAGAACGTTGAACTGCCGATGGTGCTAGCCGGCGTGGAGCCGGGACTGCGGCGCACTCGCGTCGATGAAGCTTTGGCTGCGGTCGGCCTCAAAGAGCGGGCGCACCACAAGCCCGAGCAGCTCTCGGGCGGACAACGCCAACGCGTCGCCATTGCACGCGCAACCATCATGCGCCCGCGCGTGCTGCTGGCCGACGAGCCCACCGGCAACCTGGACCGCCATTCCGGCCAGGAGGTTGTTGCCCTGCTCGAATCCCTCAACGCTGCCGGCATCACACTGTTGGTGGTTACCCATGATCCCGAGATCGGCCGGCGCGCGCGCCGGCAAATCCACATGGTGGACGGCATGGTCGAGGAGGACAACAGCAGCCCGTGAGAGCAAATGACGTAGTCCGCCTGGCCTGGGGCACGCTGAGCAGTCAGCCGGGCCGCGCCGGCCTGATGCTTGCCGCGATGGCGATCGGCGTCGCCGCAGTGGTGATTCTGACCGCCCTGGGCGAAGGCGCCCGGCGCTATGTGGTGGGCGAGTTCTCCTCGCTGGGCACACACCTGTTGATTGTCCTGCCCGGCCGCACGGAAACGACCGGCGCCGGACCCAGCGCCTTTGTCGGTCAAACCCCACGCGATCTCACCATCGATGACGCCATGGCGCTGCAACGCACGCGGCTGGTTCGGCGCGTCGCACCGCTGGTCGTCGGCTCAGCCCCAGTGGGTTGGGGCGGACGTGAGCGCGAGTCAGTCATCCTGGGATCCACTGCCGAGTTGCTCGAGGTTCGACACTGGGACATGGCGCAGGGCCGTTTCCTACCACCGTCCGATCCGCAGCTGGCCAGCTCAGTGTGCGTGATTGGCGCCAAGATCCGGCGTGAACTGTTTGGTTCGCAAAGTGCCCTGGGGCAGTGGCTGCGCATCGGCGAGCGGCGCTTTCGCGTTATCGGCGTGCTGGCCTCGGAAGGACGTTCAATCGGAATGGACGTCGAGGAGCTGGTAATTGTTCCCGTTGCCTCCGCCCAGATGCTGTTCAATGCCCCGTCGCTGTTTCGCATTCTGGTCGAAGCGCGCAGCCGCGAGTCCATGGACGCGGCGCGCACGTTCGTTATCGACACCATCACCGCGCGGCATCAAGGCGAAGAAGACATCACTGTCATCACGCAGGACGCCGTCCTGGCAACCTTCGACCGGATCCTGCGCGCACTGACGTTGACCGTCGCCGGCATCGCCGGCATTAGTTTGGCCGTCGCCGGTATTCTGATCATGAACGTGATGCTGGTGGCGGTCACGCAGCGCACCGCCGAGATCGGCCTGCTCAAGGCACTGGGCGCCAACATGAGCGTTATCACCCGCTTGTTTTTGACCGAGGCTACCTTGTTAGCGAGCCTCGGCGCACTGATCGGCGTTGGCATCGGCGAAGGTGGCAGCTACCTCATCAGCCACTTGTATCCGGCGTTGCCACCGGGCGCACCGCTTTGGGCCATCGCGGCCGGACTCGGTGTCGCGGTCGCGACCGGACTGGTATTCGCGGCCCTGCCGGCACGACGCGCAGCGCGTCTGGATCCTGTGCAGGCCCTGGCAAGGCGCTGAACACATGCGTAATCGCGATTTGATCGGGTTCACGTTCGGCGCAGTCACGGCACATCGACTGCGCAGTTTTCTCACTGCGTTGGGCATCGCCATTGGTATTGCCGCAGTAGTACTGCTCACATCCATCGGTGAAGGCGTGCACCGTTTCGTGCTCGATGAATTCACGCAGTTCGGTACCACCCTCATCGCCATCAACCCGGGCAAGGTAACGACCCATGGGACGACGGTCGGCGTATTCGGTTCGGTACGTCCCCTGACCATCGATGACAGCGAGGCATTGCGACGCGTGCCGCATGCCACGGCCGTTGTGCCCGCGCTGCAGGGCAACGCAGAAGTCGAAGCGGGCAAACGTACCCGACGCACAACCGTGTACGGCGTCGGGCCCGATTTTCCCGCTGCGTTTCGCTTCAAGGTGGGCAGTGGCCGGTTCCTGCCGGCCGATGACCCGCGTGCACCGCGGGCGTTTGCCGCGTTGGGCAGTACGCTGCGCGAGGAACTGTTCGGTGACGCCAATCCCCTCGGCCAACGGATTCGCGTCGGCGGCGATCGATATCGCGTAATCGGCACGATGGAACCCAAAGGACAAGTACTAGGCATCGATCTGGACGACAGTGTCTATATTCCAGCAGCACGGGCACTGGACTTGTTCAATCGCGACGGCTTGATGGAAATTGATGTGGTCTATCGTGAGGGGGCGCCGGTTGATGAGGTCGTGACTGGCGTGCGCCGCATACTGACTGCGCGGCACGGGCGCGAGGATTTCACGATCACGACGCAACAACAAATGCTCGACATCCTCGGCTCGGTGCTCGACATACTCACGTTCGCGGTCGGAGCGATCGGCGGGATCTCGTTGGTCGTCGGCGGTGTGGGCATTCTCACCATCATGACCATTTCAGTAACCGAACGTACGCCCGAGATCGGGCTGCTGCGCGCGCTCGGAGCACGCCGGCACCAAATCCTGGTGTTGTTTCTTGGCGAAGCTATCGTGCTCTCAGCGATTGGGGGCATCACCGGGCTGGTTCTGGGGACCGGCGGCGCACAATTGCTACACGTTGCGCTGCCAGCGCTTCCTGTGCACACGACCTGGACCTATGTTGCCATTGCTGAAATCTTGGCAGTCGCCATCGGGCTGGGCGCGGGCGTCCTGCCGGCGCGCAATGCCGCGGCGATGGATCCCGTCGAGGCCTTGCGTACTGAATAGTCGTAACGAGCGTCAGAATGCCAGCTCGTGCGCGTCGAGGGCAAAGCTCCGGGGACGGCCGCTGAGCGGACATGAGAAACTCAGGCTGGCGGCGAGTAGACGCATGCCGGATGTGTTCTTGTTACCCTCGCCGTAGCGCGGATCACCCATCACCGGATGACCGATGCCAGCCAGATGACGACGTATCTGGTGGAGGCGACCACTGTGTATTGCGACATCGAGGGTCGCGACGTTGGTCTCCAAATCGTAGTCGCACAACCAATATTCAGTTTGCGCGGATTTGCCGTCGAGCGGTGTATCGACACGAGCGTGGTCCGCCGGCCTCCCCAACACCTGCACGCGATAGCGCTTCTCGACGGCATTGTCTTGAAACAGCCGCGACAGCGCAGCCGCGGCGCGCGATGAGTGGGCGAGCAGCACCAGACCTTGCGCTTCACGATCGAGACGATGCACCGGATACACAGGCCGGCCGGGGCCGGCGGCTTGTTCGGCTTGGCGCAGTAGCGAGCAGGCATCGCCAAACTGCGTGCCCTGCGTCAGCAACCCTGCGGGTTTGTACCAGATGCTGTAGTGCTGGTCGTTGAAGCGGCATGTGGCCAGCGGGCACGAGCTGGCTAGCAGATCAGCGTCGTAATACAGCTCGATGTGGTCGCCCGCACGCAGCGCCATGCTGGCCCGACGCAGGCGACGCGATTTGCCACCGCCCGTGCGCCGCGCGCGGCGCAACCAGACGGCGCCCTTGGCCATCGCGTCTTTCACAACGCGTTTGGACAAGCCGGTATTGGCCGCGAGCAGATCGCAGGCGGTGACTGCGAGCGGCTGCGAGACGGTGTACTTGAACGTAAAACGTCGCTTCAAGCTCAGTGCACCTCGAGCTTGGCCAACTCCTCGAGGATTGACAGCACCAGTGATTCGGTGCGGCTGTCCATGCCCGCACATAACTGATCGGGATCGCGCTCGCCATCGATCAGCCTACGCATGATCCCACCCAGCCGCGCGAGCCCACCACCGGCGGCCGTCATCTGCTCGGCCATGCCCGCCGCAACCTGCAACGCGTCGGTGTTGCCTTGGGCTGCAGCATGAATCATGTGCGCCAGGCCCGGAGCCGCGGCGGCCGGATTCACCTGTGCCTTGGGGTCAGGCAGAGTGTGCGGATTCTGCAACCCGCGCAATATCGCCTCGACGATCACTACATCATCTTCGTCGAGGCCAAGTAACGGTTCCTGTCCCCGATTGCCCGCGAGGATCTTGCGCACGGCGTCTACCAGCGGCTGTTGGCCGTATTGAAGCGCACTGCGCAGAATGGGCTCCAGCGCACTGCGCTGCTCGGCATTGCTGCAAGCCTTGACTACCATAACAATAAATTCAGCGTGGGCCTGAATGATTTGCTGTGTGCGTGGCGGCAACTCAGGCATAGCGTGCGGGATCGTCAACTCTACTTAGCGCGGTTTGAGCGCGAGAACTTGCACCACAGCGCTATGACCGTTGTGATAACGTCCCTC
>Ga0209536_100003739_pt1 | contig 24294 bp, 25 predicted proteins | sample DeeMarSeWOR28_12_FD_187461 | JGI IMG/M metagenome (GOLD analysis project Ga0209536, IMG submission 187461) | Marine sediment microbial communities from White Oak River estuary, North Carolina - WOR-2-8_12 (SPAdes) (version 2) | ecosystem: Environmental > Aquatic > Marine > Intertidal zone >...
TCTCTGCTCACATCTTCCCAATTCACAACGCCTGTTATTCCTTCCATATCCACCGAGATAAAGATCTTCAATTTCTTTTCATTTTGTGCAAATCCCGAAGTAATGATAAAAATGAACGCCAGTAAAATAGTGAATTGTTTTTTCATAAGATGCTCCCCATGTTTAAGATGATTGAACTGCTTACCATTTAAAGCAACCGTGTGTTCTTGATTTATAGTGACAGGAATAAATTTTTGTGAATTAGCACTTTTTCTGATTTAATGTATTCAATAGCATGGCTGGCACACTTTCTTCAAAATTATAAGTAATGTCAATCCCGCACGTATCGATTGGACCGCGTTATCAGGCTGCGATACACAAAACACAGAATTTTATAAAGCTGATCAATTATGGATAGTCAATAGTCCAGTTTATTGAATCCAGCTCCTCCTTCTTGTATGATTGTTTACCAAGTATGGTAAGTTCAGACCTGTTTCGTCCGGTAGTATAATACATGTTCATATCGGTGCCAATTACGATATAGAATGTGATGCGTTCTGCTCTTTTAAAACAGAATTCCAGGTGAGATTGACTAATTCTGTCTGATCGACTCCGGCGGAATCAATATATCCGATGTATTCCGCGGTGACCAGACTGGTATCCGGATAATCCAGATTGGCAAAATTAGCGATATCGTGATCACTGTTATTTCTCACTTTGAGTTTTAAATCCTCGTAGTCCATTCCAATAAAAAAACAGGAACATAGTAATGATATTATCAATAGACTGATGAATATAAGAGTTTTCATTCTTATTCGGGTATAAATTTGATAATTATGATCGGAATGTTTGTATTTTTCTCAAAATAAGCCAGAACTCACCTGTACCAGGAAGGCGTGCTCATACCCGCAAAACCGGCAGCGGAGGCTTATGTAAAATTTAAAATTCGCACATGCCCTGATCCGAAGTTTCAAATAAAAATACTAGGTTATCAGATCAATACAATTACCACAAAGCGTTTGGTAATCTTTGTAAAGGAATAAAAGACAGGATCGGGATTCAGAATGGTTGAAAAACGAAATAATCGGTGCAGTTATTATAAATAATAGCATTATTACTGCCGGCGATATCCATGATACGAATTTCCGGGCAAATCCATGGTGGATATTGGGGTGATAAATAAGCTATTTTGGAACCATCCGGTGAAAATGCCGGGGAAAAACCGTTGGAACTTAATTTTACTACCGTCTTTCCCTCATTAATCCTGATCATATAAAGTTCCGGATTTGGATTACTGATATGTACATATCTTTGAAATGATTCAAATATTATAGTTGAACCATCCGGCGAAAATTTTGGATTACGGTCATGTCTGTCGGTTGAACCAGGATAATCTGAAATTCTTAATTTGTTACTTCCGTCCGTATTCATAATGAAAATTTCATCATTCCAATCGGGATTCTGAATCATCGCATTGAAAACAATATGTTTACCGTCCGGGGAAAAGTCCGGACTCTGACCGACCGAAGCCAACCTGATTTTACCGCTTCCGTCAGTATTCATTTTATAAATGCCATAAACATTAACATCATCATGATTCGAAACATAGGCAATTTCGGTATTATCGGGAGAAAATACCGGATTCACGTCATTGCCGCTGCTGTTGGTCAAATTAATCTGATTACTACCCGTAATATCCATACGATAAATTTCCTGGTTATCTTCTCCGTCACGATTAGACACGAAAACAATCTTGGAACCATCGTGTGTAAATACCGGTGATCTGTCCCGGCTTAAAGGATTGGTATAAGTTAGCCTGACCTGATTTTTGCCATCTGCGTCCATTATATATATTTCTTCGCCGGCAGAATAATCGCGATCGGACTCGAACGCAATTTTTGATCCGTCAGGTGAAAAAACAGGGGAGTAATCAATACATTCATTATCTGTCAACCTCAGTATATTATTGTTAGTACAGTCCAGTAAGTATATTTCATAACCAGCTTCAGTTGCCGCTACGAAAGCAATTTTCCCGTTATAAGCGGGGGGAATAGATTCCAGCAAGCCACTGCATCCATCACTAACAACTTGAATAATCGGGATTGAGCATAACAGAAAATATAAAATTTTATTTTTCATACCGAACTTCCTCTGTATTGATCTCCAGGTGCTGCAAATAAGCAGCCGGGAATCCTATGAGGGCTTCATTGTCTTGTCACCTAACCTGATTCAAAGTTAGCAATTTAATTACAACAGACGTTCTTGTCCTTTACCTTCACCAGAAGGAGATAAGCCCTGAAACGCAGTGCTCCATCAATTGTATCTTATTGACAGCAGCAAATATGTGAATCGTTAAAAAAAATATTATTTTTGTTTGAATGTTGAAAGTATCGCTGTAATCATCAGGCCAAGACCTAATCCTAAGATAATGCATCCCACAAATGCAAGCGCGGATTCCCGCAGGAAAAAAAATCCAATCCCGATACCTAAAAGTACACCGCCGCCAATCGCCCATGTGCTTCTGTCTTCTTTTTTGTCTGTCTTATCCATTATTGTACCTCCTGTTGCATACAATTCAGTCATGTTCTTGGTTTAATAAAATCTTTTTCGCACTCTGTTGGAGCTGAGTGCCGGCTTTGATACCCTATCTGTTTTTTCGTATTAAAATTCATGCCTGACGGCATGGATTTCCGACCGTTCGTTTATTGTACTTGTATACCCTTGAAAAAAAGCCACAGGCCGAATATTAGTTCAAATAAACCGCCCGGCGCGTAAAAGGCCAGTTTAACCGTCTCTGAGATATCCGGATTAAGAATACTGACGAAAGCAAGTATCAGCATTGTCAGATAGGTCAAGATACCCCAGGCGGCCAGTATTCTGGGAACGAATTTAGACCTGAAGAACAGATAACAAAAGAGAGTACCACCCATCCCAATAAAGATCAAGACAACATCTAATCCGGCGCCGCGAACTGCGAGAAATAATCCTGCAAGAATCTTTACCTGTTCCGGCTCAAATGCTGCGCCACGTTTAATAAGCAGCAACGGAATAATACCACTCAGGACTGTCGTAGCACCCCCGATGATGGCCTCACCGAGCCTCCAGAGCAGTGCCAGCAATGCGAGATTCCTGTTTACCGGTTTAAGTATTACATAGAGAGCCAGGGAGAGCAAAACAACAAGCGCATACATCAATACCTCGCTGGCAACGCCGATGCGAAATAGCCATTCATTTGTACTGATGTTATTAACAGTTGCTGCAATATTCTCCGGCTCAACAAGACTGGACTCCACATAATTTACGCTGAATATTCCCAGCATTATGATGATTACATATGCAAGTCCGGCTACTTTTGCATATATACGTGCTGATGATTCGGGGGTATGTCCTGTCATTTCGATCTCTTTAAATTCTGCGGCCATATGACAGCCAGCGCTTAAAAGTGACGGTCTAGACCCGCACCTGTTTTATGAAAATATGACCTTTGCGGTAAACTCTTTCAACAAATTCCAGTTCAATCTCACTAAATTCCCGAATTTGACCGCATGTTTTAGATTATTTTTTTGTATCTGCCACGAGGTATATATACCGTAACGGTCGGTCACCATTATTGGTAACATAGTGTTCCGTATAAGGAGGGCAGTAGGCGATGACGTTAACATTGAGGTTAAGTACCGGACCGTCGGTAATTATCATTTGGCCCACACCCGCTAAAATGACAAGAACCTCCTCATAATTCTCGGTGTTATGTATTTCAATGGAATCACCCGGCTTAATTACAACAAGGCCCGATTGCATGGTAAGGGTGTGTGGGGGACCGCCGAGTAAACTTTGATGTTCTTCAACGGATTCATCCATTATGACCACTTTTGGTATTGGATGTTTGTTTTCCCCACCAACCGCATAAAACGGATATGCGAGAAAAATAATTACTATCATTCGAAGTGCAGGCATTACCGGTATAGTGTTCATTGATACCATTTTCGGTCTTCCTTTAATTTTTGTTGTATTACGGCTGACAATGGGCGATCCACCTCAACAGGAAACAAGTGCATGATCCGGCTGGAGGCTTGCGACATAAAGTGTTTGTCAGGTGTACAGTTGAGTTTCTGTTTTTCGCATGCTTCCGGTCAAAATATATCGCCATACATCTAATGATCTATCTGTACTTTCACACCTCTGATTAATAGCCATACTGCAAGTCCCACTTCTCCAACAACCATAGGTATGATAAAAATCAGCTCGATTGTCGTTTTGAAGTTGTCATAGTCAGGTAAAATCAAATTAGCTATATTGGTTATCAGATAACCAAAGAATGCAATGGTCAAGAAAACACCAAAAAATTTCGGAATATAGCCGGACTTCAAAACCAGATACCCGAGGACTAAAATATGCAGGCCAAAAACGATTAATCCAAGAGAACATGTGTCATTGAATGCTTTAAGAAAAATTAATACTTGTGCATGCAGGGATTCCATTGCAATTACCGCCAGGTATGTATCACCACTTACCAGCAACAAAATATTGATAAAATTAAGCAAAGCAGTTCCTAAAATGGCCGCATAAATCAACCTGAACCATGCCATAAGCAGCGAAAGACTCCTGTTTACCGGTTTGAGAAAGATATAAAGTCGTCAGGCCGCCAACACATCACAGATCAGAATGATAACCCAGCTGAAAATACCGGCACGAAACAGCATCTCAGAATTCTGGATGTTATTTGTCGTAGCTGTTGCATCGCCGTGCACAACAAGATTCCCGAGAACGATATCCATAGCGAATACTGCGGCTGCAGCCATGATCAGAATTGCGGTTCCGGTGACGATGGCGGCCTTGCTTAATGATATATCAACATTACGGTGTGTCATTTCAATCCCTCATTTTTTTATCATTTAAACGATGCGAATCCTCAAAGTTGCTGTTGAGATTTGTTCTTATGCTGTACAGTAATGACTACATTTCCTTTCTTATGCCCTTTTTCAACATACCTGTGCGCCTCTACAGTCTGTTCCAAAGGGTAACGTTTATCAATGACCGTTCTTAGTTTTCCTGCTTCAATGAGCTCTTTAAGTAATGTTAAATCTTCAATTCTGCTTGCAATCCCGAATACTACTTTCCTGTTACCCGCAATTGAGGTCAAGAGTGCTGTCAGAAGAGGCCAGTCAACTGTGATATAGATCCCTTTTTGTTTCAGTGAACCTTTACTGCGTAAGAACGATGTCTTTCTTACCGAATCGAAAATGACATCGTAGGTCTGACCATTCTTGGTAAAATCCTCCCTGGTGTAATCAATGACCTTATCGGCACCAAGTGATTTCACCATTTCGATATTCGCGGTGCTGCAAACACCGGTTACTTCCGCCTCATTGTATTTGGCAAGCTGTACCGCAAATGTTCCCACACTTCCTGAAGCACCATAGATGAGAATCTTCTGTCCGCTCCGGACATTCCCTTTTCGGAGGAGATGCAATGCTGTCAGCCCACCGATTGGAACGGTTGCAGCTTCCTCGTAAGTCATATTGGCCGGTTTTATCGCCACTCCATTTTCGGGCAGACATTTGTACTCGGCGTTGGCACCCCCAAAACTGGTCTTCCAGACAATCCCAAAAACCCGGTCACCTGGCTTGAATAATTTTATTTCTTTGCCAACTGATTCGATATCCCCGGCCAGCTCATTGCCCGGTACTGTTTTTCTTGGGTTTCCGAAACCATACATTATTCGTGCAGGGAGCCAGAACCAGGGAGAGTATGTGGAGCTCCGGATCCACACGTCCCCTGACGTTACGGTGGTTGCGTGCACTCTGATCAGCATTTCATTGGGCTTTGGAACAGGCTTTTCAACTTCTTTCAGCTGTAGAACTTCAGGTGGTCCGTATTTTGTGCATACAATCGCTTTCATGGATATTGCTCCAAGGCTACTAAAATGCCGACATCATCAATACAGGATAATACGATTTAACTGACATACATTTTGAATTTAACGAAATTTGTAATAAAAGGCCCGCCTCTTAGGTGTCCGCAGACAAGTCTATGGAAGCGTATGAAAAATCAAATTCAAATCAATGGAGAATGTTGATCATAATGGGAACCGAATAAATGATATATAGTTGTATCGGAATACTGTCTTATCTTGCCACCGATCCGCCGGTGGCGGGAGTTAAAGTATAGATGAATGCTTTGTCCGATTTTTTAAAGGCAACTCCAATTCGATCTCGTCACGAAGAGGAATACCGTTTTTGGACATTTTTGGCAGAGACGGTTTAATCCTGCGTGACTATTCTAACGCATTGCGATGTACAGCAACAAGTTCATAGCCGCGTTTTTGGTAAAATCCAAAGGCTTTTAGGTTATCATTCGTTGTAATAAGCCACACCCTTGAACAACCGGAGAGTATAGCCATGTCTCGTACAGATTCGAGAAGGGCAGTACCAATACCAATTCCTTCAACAGTGCTGTTTAGCGTAACAATCTCGCATTCGTCATCTCTGATTGAATAGGTAAGTAAACCAATCCTTTCACCGGAAGAATCAACGGCAATAAAACCAGGGAGAACCTGGGGTTTATATATTCCATCGTGGGCAACGACGAACTCAGTACCCCAGAATTGGCGGATGATCTGGATTATCCATTATGATCTTTTTTGAAAACTATTGTAGTAAAAAATGTTGTAACCAGAAGAATGGTTAATAGTGTAAGTAGATTCTCAGAAATTATCATCTCTTTGTATTTTTGGATGATCGGATTTCTAAAAAGGTAATTCTCGGGTAAAAGTTCGAGCCATATGTTGTTATGGGTTCTGAAATAGCTTGGGCGTAATTCTTTACTACTTGTAACTAATATGTCGGAATTACTCCTATGAATTCTTTTAAATTCATAAGCACTGGTATAATACGAATACTCTGGTAACTCAATAGTTTCTATAGGATTATCTCTTTCTAAAACTACAAAATGAGTATATTCCTCGGCCAATTCTAATTTAGTTAAGTCAAGTGATAACTTTAGTTTCACGGGAAAGGGATTAGGCCACCGTAATAATGTATATTTCATATTAGCTGGTTTAAATGAAGTAGATAATTCATTGATATTTGCGGGAATAGAGAATTGATTTTTTACGAAAACTTGCGGTGCATCACGATTCACCGCGAAACTCATCTCCTCTTTTATTCTTGAGTCTTTTGGATCTTCATAATAAATAGCGATCTCCTGATTGAATTGTTTTATTTTTGTTTCAAGCTTTAACTCCGAAACATCTATTCGCGTCAATGCAATACTTGGATTTGGAGTAATTGAGATTGTTTCTTCTAAAATCCAATTGTTAGACTCTTCATTCAACTTAGTACTTAACGTTGAACCAACTGAAATTTTGGAGGAAAGTACTTGGGAAATAGAGTTATCAAGCTCATATAGTAGTTTTTCCATATGACCATACTCGGATTCCAGTGAATAATGCAAAACTTGCAGTTTGAAATCTTTTTCAAAATCAGCGAGTTCATCAGCTTTCATTTGACTTCTCTTTGCTCGGCTGCTATCCAAAAAGGTTTCAAGGTCCCTTACTTTGCTTCTTAAATCAGTTAAAGATGAAAACCGTGACTTGATTACTCTGTCTAATTCTTCAATAGCAGAACTCAATTTTGAAAGGTCTATATTTTTTTCCTCCATCTTTCTTAAAGCATTTAAGATTTTTCGCGCTTCGGAGATTAGAATACCAGAATGTTCTGAAGATCTTGCTTGAGACATGTACTGAAAACAACTTTGTTCAAACCTTTCCTTTTCCATATCCTCATCAGGAGGATAACTACCGGAAATTTCAATATAATCAGCGCCATTAGACAACAGACGCGCCAGCAATGGAATGTGAAATTCCGAATAGCTTTTTAGGCTTCCCGATTTTGGATAGAAGTCTGATTTTACTAAGAAGATTACTAATATTATAAGGATCAGAAAAAAGATAACTTGTACCCATTTTGTTTTGCGACTGCTCCAAAGAACAATAAGGCCAATTATAATTGATAATATTATTATCACTGGCCAAAGGTAATTATAAAGTATGCCTAATATTAACCCCAATATTACTATTGCTAGCCAGACTCCCCACACGAATTTTTTCATATTTAAATCCTCACTTAATTTCAAATTTTTTTGACTCATGATTTTCTCTTCTTGAAGGATAGGTCTTGGCCTACATTTTGTGGTGATGGGCCCAGACCAAATCAGGATTCTTTTGAACCGTTGATCAACACCTTTAAATATATCATTACGGCGCTATACCGATAGTTTGTCCGGTGCCAAGCTGGATAAAATCATCTCCGAATGAAGTCTTGAATAATTGGATAGCTTCATCACCTGTACAGTGCGTGGGACCGCATTTTTGAACACCAAAATCCTTCAGTTCTTTGTTAATCTCACGAATCTTCCCGGTTGAATGCTGCATTAAATGAAAACCACCCAGAACAAGATAGATATCTTTGCCGAATAAATTTCCAACTGTTCTGACAATATGCACAATACCAGGATGAGAACAGCCGGTTATCACAACAAGACCATTCTCTGTATCTAAAATTAATGATTGTTCTGGTATATTATCTCCCAGTTCTCCAGTTAAATACGCATTTTTACAAATCTGAGAAAAATCTTTCTTACGGTGCCATGTCACTTCTACGCCCTCTATTTGCTCCATATATTTATGCGGCGTAGAATAGGGTAGATATATGTCGATATGTTCTGTGTGTTGCAACACTTCGTTTAATCCGCCGGTATGATCGCCATGATTATGTGAAATGACGACCACATCGATTTGACTCAAATCCTTATTTAGTGCTCTGACGTTCCTCATAAGAATATCCGGGTCAGATCCCGTGTCGAAAAGAATTGTTTTTTCGGTATTTTCGATAAGACAGGAAAAACCCCAGTCAGCATTGGTGCCTTTTGCAAACACATAATTGTCATACAATATAGTGATTCTTACCGTGTCTTTTTTGGCATGCTGATGTGCATGAAGGTCAGCCGCACTCAGGTAAATCGAGTGATGTACATGGATTGCATTGACAAGAACATAACTAGTTAGTAGGAGCGTAAACGGGTTATAGGTTAATTTCATATTCTATCCTTATCTATGATGTTATTTTATACCTTAGAAACCAGTCTGCTTAAAACTCTCAAGCAATTAACGCTTGTAGCATGAGTGGCGGGCGGCAAATTTAGCCGTGACCACGGATTTTTCGGTGCGCATACCAGGCTCCTTGCCATCCGTTTGATGGCAAGGCCGGATCAAGAAATGGAATATTGATCAGGCCGCGATTTGCGTGCCCACTTTATTGGCGAAGAAATCTTTTGTACATAATAAAACAGGTATAAGACCTGTTGCATTTAGATTCAGAACAAGTAAGGAGTACAGAGTACCCTGGATTATCAGTATTATCCGACTTAATATTGCAACCAGTATTGAGAGGAAATATGCCCATTTTGATAAAGGGATTTTTTTGATACTATTGTGATGTTGAAAATTAGCACATTTACATATTTCTTAAATGTATAACTTTTATCACCTATCACTTCGGCATACCAAACCATTGCGGAACTTTATCCATATATTCTTTATAGATATTTCCATAAATTTCCTGACAATATCGCTCTTCTATGAGAGCTTCATAGTTGAAGCAAATCGCAAGGATCACACTCAATAAGATAAGTATCCATGAAGCCGACGCGATACCAGAGCCTAGACAAATCAAAAAAGTTGCCAGATACATTGGATGCCGTGAAAGTGTATAGACACCTTTTTGGATCAGTTGATCGATCGGTGTATTAATGAAGCTGAATGTGGCAAATGAAAGCAACAAAGTACCAAAAATAAATACAGAAAGACCGATATAAAACCAAATGGTGCCGAAAAGAAGCGGTAAAAAAACAGAATAACCTAAAGCCAGTAACCAGACGAAATTTGCAATAAAACCTATACTATGCTCAAGAGAAGTTTGTCTCGCTTCCTTAGGGACATGACTTCGGCTCCTTATGCGTTTATCAGCAAACATAATCACTATCAGCTGTAATATGAACACGCTCATAAAAATCCAGGCATTACAAATGCCAATCTTAATAGTCATAGCAGAAAACACGTGTCGATCTCAATAGTGATTAAGAGAAACAAGCTACCAGAATGATTGCAGTCGAACTGCAGTAATAGGCGGTAAAAATCATCAGGCTAAAACCCAAAATCATGATCCGGATTTTTCCTCGGACCGGTAACGCTTGTTATCCTTATAATTTATAAACTTAATGGTATTATTCACTTTTGTAAACTGATCGGTTAAAATTTTGTATAAATTCGTTTCAAAGAAACGTTTGATTTCTTCTATGCTTCTAAAACCAGATACAAATGCAATGTTATGGTCATGGATTATTATTTTCTCTTGTCGAAGAATCCCGCCGGTTGGTGGTCAGGCTGTCTGTGGTGCTTTATTAAAACACAACTATCTGTTAGGTACATTCCTGATGTCTTTCTTTGTAAGATCATTTCACAAGAGAAAATTGATTTGAGTATAAATACTAATCATCAATTAAAAGATTGTTGGAAATATCCTGGATTTGGAATTTCATTCGAAACAAGCCCTCATCAGGATTTGTCATCAGTGAAATATTTATTTTACGTTCAGTCATTTTTCCATCTGCAAGATTTATTGGTTCCTCTGGTAATTTCTCGCAGATTGGATGCTCACTATATAACCCCCAATTTTTCTCATCATATTTTTCAATTATAATGTGGGGACCGCCACAACTGGAGTTTATTATTATTACTTCCACTCCCAAATTATTATTAAATGTCGTTAGTATACATGTAGTATTATTGAGGTTATATATAACTTCTTCTGTTCGAAGAGTAAATCTGCCGTTCGAGTTCGAATCGACAGCACTGCCTGATACATAAAACATTACCATTAATGTTAGAAATAATATTTTCATATTTTTTATCCTGTTCGTAACAGTCAGACAAGTAAAGGTCCCGATGCCTGTCTGTGACCACTACATTACTTTGATAAGCCACAAAAGCAGATTGGACGAACAAATTTCCGAACTTTTAATTTGATCTATTTAAAAATGAGTTGCCGACAATATTTTACTTAAAATTAAAAGTAAAAGATTGCTCCAATGGAAGCATAGTTTATTAACGTAAAGTTATAGACTTCGTCATTGTCTGCCCCACCCTCAAGGATTCTGTAGCCGGCTTTTATATCAATTTTGTCAGACGCTTTAAAAATTAAAGCGGCGATTACATCTTCAGCCCGGCCTTGCGGAGCAGCAAGGGCATCACCATCAAGTAAGAAAGCAAAGCTTTTACTAAATTTCCAAAAAAGTCGAAAGTGAATGATTGGGACAAAACCAACATTAGTTTTTTCAGATTCGATGCCATTTCCTTTGACGGCGATTTTAGCATCACGAATTTTCGCGGTAAATCCCACACCGAGTTCGATTTTATCCTTTTTAAGAAAATCATACCGGTAAATTAATCTGTAGGAATTAAATTTGTATATTGCTTCCAAAGGTGTATTTGCCGGGAATGTTTCATCTTCGAAAATCAGCTCGCGTTCTAATTGTCCGGTCGATTTAATCGATAAAGGTGCGTAAAGGGCGCCCAGGTGATGTCGATCGTTGAAATTATAGAATACTCGAAATCTGTAGAAAAATCCTGGCTTTGCTTGAAGTTCGCCGGAAAGAGAGAAGAGAGTGCCTCCATTGCCAGGAATTCTGACGTCATTGTAGCCGCTAAAGACAATTCCTGTTTCCACGTCTAGGTCGACTTGTGCCCGCACTTGAGCGGTAAATAGTGTCACAATACTCAACGTGATGAGGAAATCAGTGATCTTACTATGCATGGTTTACTCCTTTGAAATCTGATTTATATTTTTCAGCCGGCTTAAAGCCCAGGCACTTAGCCGCCCCGGTTTAATCGGAATCGGCTGCATACCTTTATCAGCGGTGTTTATTAAATATCACTCCCCTGGATTAATAACTAAATTTCTGAATCTTGCTAAGGTTGATGAATGTAACCACAAGACTGCCATGCCTTCAGATTCTCCATGTTCTAGTTCATTTACAATCAGACATGGCTGCTTGAGTTGTGCAAATATAATTTAACCTGCTTTCCATACGCTTCAATGTTCATCTGAATCCATTCATCGGGGATTAAATCTACATAAGATTCATAATGACGGGATTCTCATTTCTTAGCCTGTACCATGTGAACTCTGGATGAGAGACATATTGTGTTGAATGATTCCGCCGTATTTGTTCGTTTGTCCAAGCATTTGTAGGCCGAAGATAAAAGCATTCATAACCGGAAAATTCTGATGGATTTACTCTGAAGGCAATACCGACAAACCCACGTATTTGGGGATCTGCATCTAAGACAGGTTCTCCGGTTAAATCCACCGATATCATACCATTCTTAAAGTTAGATTTTCGAATAATAACCAATGTTTCGCCGTTGATTTTACCGTCGGCTTTTGAAACCTGGATTCCAGTTTTACCCTTATAGTCAACAATATCTGCCTTGACGTTGATTAATTTTAAACCGGAAAGAGAGTCAAGAAGATATATTCTTTTATTTGGTTCATCAACAAATCGAACAAAAAAGCAATTAATTGCAATCGATATTTATAATAAAAGTGTACGCACTTGAAATACGCCTTAATATCTGATTTTCTGTTAGCCGAAACGGCAGGCCGATACGCTGACCAAAACATCTCGGTTAGTCTTTCTAATTTTCCAACGAACGAGAATGGACTGAACGTACAAGAAAAACCAGTATACGTTTTTGATCAGGCTAATTGGCTGGTAATGCACCAAACATATTAATACGCCACAACATAAGGATTAGAACACGTTAAGCAAAGAAAATTAACTTCAGGATATCATTGCGGTTTTTATTATTACGTTACGTAAATAAGAATCCGTTCAACCGTGTGATGAATTTTGTTAGTGGTTGCTGGGTAAATGCTAATTGTTTTGTAAAATTCCCTCTGCAATGCTTTGCGCTTCTGCATGATTAAAGAATCCCACAATTAACAAGACCCCTTTTGTGATTTGGGCATTAATTCGAGGGGCGCTCATTAATTTATTATTTACAATCATAGCAGCATTTTTCCCTACATATCTACCGGTAAATTCAGCAAATTTTTCTTTGCCTTCTTTATTAAGAACGACTTTGACTTTTGGTTGCGTATCCCAATCGATAACTTCTGCAGCAACAATGTCTTTATTGGACAAATAGACCGAATCATGGATAAAGAATTTCTCTTCCGAATTATAAAATACCATTTCGATAAGATTGGAATCAGGTCTACTCTGAGCTAACCGAAGCTCAAATTTAGCATATTCGTAGTCTGATTTTTTTCCCGAGCAGGAAACTAAAGCTGTCAATAATAATAAACTTATCATTGTTTTCATGATTTACTTCTTATTTTTAATAATTTCGATATTTCTTGATACACGATAAACAACAATTAATCCGGATTTTCTATTCTTTGTATAATTCATTTATCTGTTCTGATATAATTTTTAACAATGGTTCATGTTTTTCCCTATGTCTCTTTCTATAAAAATGCTCCCCGATTATCCAGGCAATAGCCAATATGGCAATATAGAATATGATAAGTATTATCCCGAATTCAGCACTGGAATTTTTTAACAGACTGATGTTACTCAGGATCAAACCAGCTACAAATATAATAAAAGTCAGATAATATTTTGTCGATGTAAGTCGCCAGGATTTTAACCTCTCCCTTTTCTGTTTTAGAAATGCCAGCAGGCTCAAATCATAAGATTCTTTGGAAATGTTTTTATAATCAATAAACAATAATATGAGCGTAGATAGAAGCCCTGAAAAAATTAAAAACGATCCAATGAGCAACAGCGCCGTTTTAATGGGATTAAAAAGCATAATAAGTGTAATAAAAAACAGTCCGAATAAAACAGGGATGATTTTATTGTGCAGGATATATTTTTCATCATCCAGATCCTGTTTTTTGATTCTCTGAGCAAATTCATCAAAGTTCTCAAAATAATTGATTGAAATATCCATCATGGGTATCCTCATTTTTTTATAATCTTCTTTTATTTCTTCTATATTCATTATTACAAATCCTTCAAACATGTATTTATTTTATTTTTTATCCTGGTCAGCCTCACACCAACGTTTTTTTCAGAGATCCCCACAATTTCAGAAATTTCCTTATAGCTTAAATCTTCCAGGTATAAAGTAATGATTGTTTTTTCAATGAATGAAAGCTTGTTAATACACTTGTACATAAACTGAGTTTTCTCAGATATTAACAGGTCTTCTTCCAGATCAGTTGAATTATCAATCAATTCTATATTATTCGGATCTATACTTTTTGATGTTTGTTTATCTTTTTCATGTTTTCGCAAAAAGTCAATGCTGGTATTGACAGAGATACGGTAAATCCAGGTTTTAATACTTGATCGATTCTCAAAAGAATTTAATCCTTTCCAGATACGGATCAGAATGTTCTGAAATAGATCTTTCCTTAAATCTGCATCCATTACATAAAAGCAACATAACCGAAATATCATGTCCTGATTTTCCGATATAATTTGCTTATAATTTTTGTCTTTGTCGTCCATCTATTTATTTGGACGTGAGGAAATGAAAATTGCTACATATTAATATAAAAAATGTAAAATTTATGAGGATAGGAATGTGTATATCGTTTTTCTATAACAGGTGCATCAAAAAACTCGGGCCGACCAAAGCTTTCTTCGGCGTGTATGCTAACACCCTTCGCGTCCGCGTTGATGTGCATGATAGCATTTTATTTTTCAGCTATTACCAGCATTTCAAAATCTTCTGTTGTTAATTTATGCGTACGGTTAAAATTACCTAATTTTGCACCGCAGATATCAATAGTCTTAAAATCGAGTGATTTAAGAAGCCAGGTTATTTCGGACGGGACATAATACCTTTCATTGCATGCAAGCTCTTTTTTATTACCAGAATCGTCCACAAATTGGGTAACGTTATGATCTCGAAATGTCATTAAATCAAATGAGTTTTTCGAATATACGGCATTACCTTCTTTCATCCCTGATTCATGAAAATCTTTAACGGAGTGGAACAATGGGAACAGGCCGTTCAATGTTGTAAATATTAATTTTCCTGCCGGTTTTAAAGCTTTTGCAGCATTCTGCAAAATTTGAAAATTCATCTCATCGGTCTCCATTAGAGGAAATGCACCCTCGCACAGCATAATTACCAGGTCGAACTCTTCTGAAAAATTAAGGTTTCTTGCATCCTGTTTTCTGAAATCAATTTCCAAATTTTGTCGAGATGCTTTGAGTCGCGCTTGTTTCAACTGTGATTCAGATAAGTCTATCCCTGTAACTGTATAGCCTCTTTGTGAAAGTTCAATTGAATGTCTTCCCGTTCCACAGCCTATGTCTAATATTCTTATTGATTTATTATGCTTGATTTCTTTTTCTATGAAATCACATTCACCGGCTGTACCTGCAGTAAAACTTTCATTATCATATTTCACACCATAATTTTCGAATAATTTTTCGTACCACTGTTTCATATTGATTTCACTCCTTACAAAAAGTATTCCGGCTTTTTCTGTTCTTTATAAAGTTCACTAAGTCTTTTTGCGGCATCTTTTACCGGACCGGGTTTCATAGTCCTGGCGTTTTGAGGACAGTTCTTGATGCAGGCACAACACGTGATGCATTTTCCCTGATTAATCATCTTGCTATTTTGCGAATCGATAGCACCTACAGGACACACTTCTGCACAAATGCCACATTGTGTGCATTGATTATTCACGGCAATAAAATCAACAATCCATAACTTCGAATCTCCTCTATAGGGATAAATGCCGGGCACAGATATATCAGAAATCTGCGAGATTAATGAAATAGATTGTAGCTTTTCACGTATTTTCTGTCCAAATATTTCTGCATGATTTAAATCATCTTTATCAGGACGTCCTTGTGCTACTGGTATCTCGGAATTTGAGTAGGAGTGTTCCCCGATATATGCTGCACAGGCAATGGGGATACACCCACCTTTCATTAAAATATTTTTTAGTTCGAGTAGTGCATCGTCAAATACGCGATTACCATAGACAACAACACAGACCGTAGAGGTATTATGAGCTTGAATTGCATTCAGCCATTCAATTAGTAATGCCGGTACTCGTCCTATATAAACGGGAACTGCAACGACAAGCAATTCATTTTCCGATGTTTGTAACGGCTTTTTTCTTGCATTTGGTCTGGTAATATCGATTATTTCCACCGCGCAGTGGTTAATACCGCGTGAAATTCCCTGAACAACCGCTTTTGTTGTCCCAGTAGGTGAAAAATATACTAATTTCACAGAATCCACTTGCATTTCATTTACGCCTTCAATTCAGTCTGGTTGGTGCATAACAGCCAAGCTTCGCGGCCCTGAGCAGATTCTGAGTGACACGACTTGAGCGCGTCGACATGTCTTGCCTAAAGGCGCATCGAATGGGTTCGACTGATGCGAGTGGTTAGGTCGGGCTCGAATTCGCCGGCTGTCCCGGGCGCAGACGATTGAGCAGAAATGCCGTGAGTGGCAAGAGAATCCACGGTATTGCGTAATAAACGGTCAGATACCAATATCTCGAGATGAACTGAACACCATATCCGAGGTAAAGCCCGCAGTAAAGCCAGTCATAGAGTGCTAGTGGCACTGTAAAATAGAATGCCAGCCAAAGCGCAATCGTAAGTCGCCTTTTGGGTCGCAGGCGTCCCAAAACAAAGTAGGCAATAACACCTATTGGAATCACCAGAAGAGAATCGAACCAAATCATAAGAAGATTGGAGTACTGCTGATAGTAAGAAGGCAAGCCAGCTATCCAGAAGCCCCCCCAAACAACAGTGGCAATCAGGTAGACTCTAATATGACCTCGCACCGTCATTTTGCAATACCTCTATAAAGCCACCTAACGAGTGTAAACCGCCGGCCATTTTATTAACGTTTACCAGAACACCAGACATAAATAATTCAAAATGGCATCCTTGCGTCCGCTGTATTTGCTTGTTATACTGAATTAATACCAAAACTTCAAATCATTGTATCCGATCAACTTTATTTTACGCCGCCTGATTACCTCTTTCAATTTGCCGCTTGTCAATGCTTTTGTAACAGCATCCCGATAGACCGCATCGTCTTCAGCACCAATGTGCCAGTGTGGCTCTGCTTCATTACTTAGTAAGCCAGGGTGTTCATAAAATTCCCACGTTCCCGGACCAAGATTTTCAAGCACTTCTACTGCATTTGCAATCATTTGTTCTGCCGCAAAGGCATCACCAAACAATCGGACTTCTTTTAATGGCAGAAAGTGAATATTTGCATCAACATTATATTCCTGGATCAGATTAAATGCCAATCGATTAACTTGAGGAGAGATCGATTGAAATCCCATATGTGGGGTTGCATGACTGCAGTTTGGAAGATGGTGTAACACCAATTCAATTTGAGCACGCAACTCTTTTTCAATTTCATCCAATTTCCAATCGGACGTTCCAAGTGCATTGCTTGGCGGATATGCTTCATCAGGCCAAATCATTTGGAAAAAATGGCCGTTTTCATCCACAAGACTTGGCGCGTCGGTTAGCGGACCCCATTTAATATTTTCCCATTCACTCGTCAGCGTCAGATGAATGCCGACATCCAGCCCGGGATTTTGATTAAGCAGTTGCACTGCTTCCAGGAATGAATCGCAAGGTGCCATAACTTCCACTGCGGTTAAAATACCTTGCTGATAAGCCTCAATGCATGCCACATTTACTTCGTGAGAGAATCCCATATCATCGCCACGCACAATAAGCCTGATTTGGCCGTACCTATTCCAAATAGAATCGAAAATCAAAATGAGGACCAAGAAGATTAAAAAGTAGCATACCACAAGTATTTTCTTTGAGCTAATCTTCACGATCCACCCAATTGCTTCAGGCAATATAACTATTATCCATCGACTTTTAGATATCTTTTTGCTTATTGATACCAAATTGGGTCATAGACAAATTAGACAAGCTAACAGTTCTACTTCTACAGTTTCATCATCTGCGACTGTGATAGGTTCGTGATAGTGAATATATCCAGGTCCAACACAGCACACATCCGCATCTATATAATAATCACCTGGATCAACTTCAAAGCTGGCTATTCCATTTGCATTTGTCTTCTTTATAATATCGCCAGGTGTGATAGTGATTTCCACATCCGGGACTGGTGTTTCTGCGGGATTGTTATCGATGACTGAAACATATATTATTCCTGTTTTGGATTCTGTAGGTTTGTTAATGCAAGAAACAAAAAAGAGAAGCAAGGAGAGGAGAAATATTGAATAGATTAATTTCATAAATGAGGCCAGTATAGTTTTTCCTTTGCACTAGACTCTTAAAGCATATAACGGCAGGACGATAATCCGACAAAAACGCTTGATTATCCTCCACCGATCAGAAACGTAGGCGCGTTTTTGGTGGGTTGATTGCCTGGTTATGTGGGGTTATTGTTTAAAAGTTTTGTCAAGTGGTTATATAATTAAATCTAACATGTAAAAATAATTAATCCGTGAACTGATCCTTAAGCTACTTGGTCGATAGCCAACCTTGTTCCCTAGATCTGCTTACCTTATTAATTGAGTTAATAGTGTGTATATCCAACAATTTTTCCTCTGAGCTGTTCTTAGTGCTTCAGAAATTTTCTGCCAATTCTAATCTTATAAATACTTTTAATTAATTATTTTACACATAGGAGAGATACCTTCAATATTAAGGTTTTCCATTTTACCATCAAATAGAGATTTTAGGATGGCTATCAATTCACCTGAGGCATAGAGTACATATATATCCGAATATTCGTTATGATCGATCCTGTTATCAATACTATCAATACCGCCCGATGCCCGCAAAATATCAATGTTTTTCGAGTTACATTCCCGCATGACAACCATAAAATCAACCATACTTTTATTGTTATCAAAATCGGTGATGAGCAAAGGTTTCTCGGCTTTTGTAATAACGCGTGCATTTTCAATATATACATTCATCTTATTACCAATATGCCAATGTTTGGCTTTAGAAATGCTGTTAACCGAGCTTATTCCAATGAAAATCAATGCCAAAAAACAAACAAAATAAAATAATTTTCCTTTTTCTATTTTTTTGTACAAGAGGTTGGTGATTCCAAGGATGACTCCAGGTGCAATAAAAATCAGGTATCGCCACCACCATGATGTCATTGCGTCTCTTAGCAGGTCATTTAGGTAAAAAAATACTGACCCGGGAATAATGATTAACAATAGAAAATATCTGATTTCTTTCCTGGTATTCCTGAAAAGAAAAATAATCGACCAGATTATTATGATTAAAACAATCGTATTGAATATAAAAGCGCTGCCTGCTTCGCGCGAGATATTAAATGATGTTTGCTCAAATGCTGTAAGATAATCCAGTTTGAATGAAAACATACTAACCAGGTAAAGGCATTGACCCAAAAACGGCAACCAGAAAGCGACAGGATGCTTATTGCTCGACTGCCACGACAACCCAGAGGTGATTTCATCGAGATTAAAGAAAAGGGAAAGGGCCCAGGGTAAATATATTAAAAAAACGAACAGCATACTGATGCCATATCTTGGCAGGAGATCTTTTCGGGTTATTCCTACAAATACGAGATGACCGAAAATTATAATAAATGAAATGGGTGAAGCATAAAGGGATAGAGCAGCTATAAAAGTGTAAGCTGACCACCATTTAATATTGTTGCAATGAATGACTTGTAAAAATAGATAATGCAGAACAACTACAATGAAGGACCAAAGGATATAGTATCTTGCTTCCTGAGCAAATAGATGAATAAAGGGTGAAACTGCATACAGGCTGACAGCTATCCAACCGGCAAGACTTGAATTAAAAAACCTCTGTGAAAGCAGAAACAAGAAGGGAAGTGTGACCAAAAAGATGAATACACTAAATAATCTGAAGTGAATAAAATTATCGCCGACTATTCGATGCCAGACCATTAAGAGTGGATAGTGTAAAGGATTAAGCTGGGTCGATGTAAGTAATCCCTTTAACTGTGAACCTATTTTGTAATCGTGTTTATTCAGCCGGTACAAATCATAATAAAAGTTGATATTCTTAATTTCATTTACCGGTATCAATGTTGGATACTCGCTATCCGGAATACCAGATGTATGTTGAACAGTATATACCTCATCAATCCATAGCAATTTATAATCCAAGTGATAAAATTTTAACGATACTCCTATCAAAGAGATAAGAACATATATGTAATAGCGCGTCAAAAATTGTTGGGTTATTTGCATGTTATATTTTTTAAAAATTATTTTTTAACACAAAACGACCCCGCAATTATCAGACGCTTAAGGCGGGTCCGCTACATTGCATTATTAGGTAATTAATATTCACTAACTATTTTGATAGGATTCCACTGCGGTGAGGATAATCCGCTTGTGAGCTTTTGATAATTTCCAGTTGCTATATCCATAATGTAAACTGTTTCATTATTTCCGTCTTCGTTGACGTCCGCCGCATAAGCTATTCTTGTCCCATCTGGGCTCCAGGTTGGGTAATAAGAAAAATGCAAAGTTTCGTTTGTAAGATTGACAACCTCACCACCGTCTACGTTCATAATATAAGCATCACTGTCGCCATCACGATTCGATATAAATAAAATCTTAGATCCATCAGGTGAAAATACCGGGGTATGATCCATACCTATCGGATTATTGGTTAAATTTTGTATATTTTGCCCATCGATGTCCATAATGTAAATTTCCCTGTCATCATCATCAGAGATATATACAAAAGCAATCCTCTCGCCACCGGGACTCCAGTCAGCATCATAACTTCGATATGTTGAATCAGTTAATTTAAGAAGATTACTCCCGTCATTATTTATCTGATAGATGAAATAAAGATCATCAAATATAAGTTTTTGGCCATCTGGCGACCAATCTGGTCTTCTGATGTTGCTACCCTCAAATATCTCCATCCTGTCAGATCCATCGAGGTTGATGCGAACTAAAATTTCAACGAACGGATCCCTTCGACCTTCAATGTAAACAAGTGATTGACCGGAAGGCGATATTTTTGGAGTATCACACCAATATTCCTTTGCACCGATATGTATCTCATTCGTACCATCGGAATTCATTTTGTATAGACTTATATTATCAGAATAGCGTGAAGTGGTAAATATTATTTCTTCACCGCTCATTGTCCAAAATGGTGTATGATCATAAAAATCATTCTTTGTTAATTGCTTGAGATCACTACCGTTTGATTTGATTGTAAATATCTCTTGTTCCCAGACAAATACAAGCTCATACTGGTTTTCATATTGATTAAGATCCAATATTTGTCTCATAGAAAATTCGTCTGGCGGATCAGTTGAGTTTTTGCAACTTACTAAACAGACGAAGATCAAAAAAAACATGGAGTATTGTGCAGTTTTCATAATAAAAATTACTGTTAATATATGCCTATATACTTATTCGACAGTCACAACGGCTGGCGCTTAATAGCCCGCCTCAGAAGGGTCCACTACAGCGTATTGCCAGAAAGCCAGCATTTCTTTATAGTCCAGCACATTCTTCTTTACGAATGTGGCATTCATTTTATATGTATTTCCGAACTCTAAATCTTTTAAATCCAAGTCGGCAACAATTAAAGTGTCAGTAACACTTACAATTCTTAAAGTGCCTTCAAAATTATCTCGAAGTATATGATAATGATGGTAATCTGAATAATGCAGTAATGTGATATCGCCACCTGGATAGAAAATGGTTTTATTAGCTGCGAATGTATTAAAATCGGCTTCAATGAAGAGGGAAGTACCACCCCAACCTGTACTTCCGAAGCCAGGTTTTGTGAACCGGAATACTTCAAGAACTATATTAGATCCAGAAACTCTCTCGAACTTTCCATCGGTTAATTGACGAATATGTCCATCAAATTTTCGACAATCATTAATTTCTTGGCTGTTTATTCTAATACCACAACTGACGATTTCAAATATTGTTAATACGACGGCAGTAAAAATGATTTATTGTTTCATTTAATTTTGGCTTTCTAACGATATGCCGATAATCAGACAAATACGCTTAATTTCACCTTAAACGCTGGTCCAGTTTTTGGGGTCCACTTCACGAACTCTACGCGATCCGGTGCGAAGCAGATTCGTTAGGTGTAAATATATTATGTTGCCTTTTTCTGCTTTGAGACATATTCATCCAATAAGCGTCGAATCATCTTTTGATATTGAGTATTATATGATCTAGCAACCTGTTTAAAGTAATCTACACTTGATTTGCTCAATGAAATTGTTACTTTGATAGTCTTATCCTTAAATATCAATTCTTCTGGTGAAGGTAAAAAATCCTTTATAATCTTAAAATTTTCTATTGGTTCGTCAGTATATTTTATATTTTTTTTCATAAATATTTTTCCCCTTCCTCCAATATCCTGCACCAAAAATGCGAATCACCTTTTCTCGATATGTAAATCTTACGGTAACAATTCCGTCATCAACTCTACCAATACAATAATATCTCCTATCTATCACTATGTTCCAAATCTTCTAAAATAATACGTTTTGGATCTGCGAAAGCATACTGAGCAATATCAAAGGAAATACCGTGTTTTTGTTGATTATCTCGATTTTTGGTTTCATCCCATTCAAAGTGCGATTTAGTTTTCATGCCACAAAGATAGCGCGAAGAAATGTGAAAAGCAATACGTTTATATGGTTAATTATATGTATTTACACCTAACGTACTTGTATCAGCGGACTTAGGCATGCAAAAACCTTCATTCGCCGATTCACCGTACGATCCTAAGTTCCGCTGCATACGATTGTTAGGTTTACCTTGAAGGTGCCTGCCAGAACAATTGCTCATCGTTAATGTATATGATCCTCCGGCGTTCAGTCATCTCTGATTTATTCATAAGTTCCTCTCGATATCCATCTGGTATTAACTCGACGTACACTTTATCTGGATTCGAGCGTTGATTGAACATGCTCACCTGCTGGCAACGAACCTTGAAGATGTTTTTCGAGAGATACCATTGATAGTCTGCGGCTTCGACCCAGCATATAAAAAGGTCCCATGCCTTCGATAACACACCTTTATCGGTTCGTAGATTATGTTCTACCAAAGGATCACCAGATATCAGACGCTTGCGGATTTCAGGATAGCCCAGTATGTTTCCCTTTTCATCGGTCAGATAGAGACCGAAATCTGGATCCATCCATAGCCATTTCCCGAGAGTCCAGGAATAGACTGACGTAATAAAGTGGCTTTCATCCTCTTCGTGGGAATGAGGTAGAAGGTGTGTCTGACGCGAAGCGTATCCCATGGATAAGAATACTTCGTTCAGTACCACCGTCTTCAAATAACAGTTGATCGTTCTATTCTCAACTGTGGCCATACGGATCACCGTGAAAGCATTTATTTCTTTGGGGAATTCCGGATTATCCGCATGACCAATAAGATTAAATACCCACCTTGTCAAATTAATGATCTGATCTATCTCGGAACCTTGCCCAGCGATCGTTTTCAGATCGTAGGTATCTCGTAATACTCTCAGATTTTCATCCGAGGAATCGGCATAGGTGAAAATTATTTCAGCAGGATCTCCGGGAGGTTTGGCTGAAAAAGTCTGATGTCCATCTAAGTGACCTGCCCATTCTTTCCCAAGGGCGATATTTTCAGGACGCTCCCGAAGTGAAGGAAGAATGTATATATACGCCAAAACGAGGATAGCCGTGATTACAAGAGCAAAGGCGAATGGTTTGATATGTTTACGCTTCATTTTTGACTACACTTATTAATATTCGTTGTTAAACCTAACGAGACTGTCGAAAAAGCTATTATTAACAATGATAATCATTTTAATATGAAATCACCAGCATTTTTTTGTATCGGCGTTAAATTGATAATAACCATTTACTTAGCTAAATTAATGCTGAATGCTGAAGAACGATGGATGATCTTTATGGCAAAATACAAAAAATATAATTATTCCCAGTTGGCCATGATACCGGTCTGCCTGGAAGATCAACTGCTGCCGGGCACTTTAGAATTTATGATCCACGAGGTTGTCGAGACTAAAGTCGATGTATCGGTCTTCGCTGACAAGTATAATAACGATCAGACCGGTGCCCCTGCCCATGATCCAAAGTTGATATTAAAGGTCGTTTTACTGGCTTTTTCACGGGGTATAACCGGTTCCCGCAAGATA
>Ga0209536_100003740_pt1 | contig 24294 bp, 15 predicted proteins | sample DeeMarSeWOR28_12_FD_187461 | JGI IMG/M metagenome (GOLD analysis project Ga0209536, IMG submission 187461) | Marine sediment microbial communities from White Oak River estuary, North Carolina - WOR-2-8_12 (SPAdes) (version 2) | ecosystem: Environmental > Aquatic > Marine > Intertidal zone >...
ATGGGTCAGGATCGCCTTGCGGCGCGGGAGTCTCCGGAACGTCGATCCCCTCTTCCCAGTAGCGATCAGTGGGGCGGTCCGTCATGACGCACCTCCTGCCTCACGCTTCAACACCGCGGCGCGCTGCGCGGCCTTGAAGATGTGTGCATAGGCTCCGCAGCGGCACAGATTGCCGCTCACGCCGAGGCGGACATCCTCGATGGACGGATCGGCGGTGGCTCCGAGCATGCCCTCGACGGCCATGATCTGCCCGGACGTGCAGTACCCGCACTGGAAGGCATCCTCTTCGAGGAATGCCTGCTGTGTTGGACCCAAGTCCTCCCCACGCATCAGGCCCTCGACGCTCGTGATCCGCTTGCCGGCGGCCTCAACGGCCAGGGTCATACAGGAATAGCGGGGGACGCCGTCGATCAGGACCGTGCAGGCACCGCACTCCCCGCGCTCACAGCCGATCTTGGTCCCGGTGAGGCCAAGCCGCTCGCGCAGGACGTACGACAGCGACCAGCGCGCCTCGACCAGCACTTCCTCACGACGGCCATTGAGGTGGAGCGCGATCTTGATGAGCTCCTCCGGGCGCACCGGCGGGTCCTGCGGTGGTCCCTCGGCCCCTGCCGTGCCGGCGGCCGCGACAGTCATGGCACCGGTACCGAGCGAGCCGAGGAACCCCCGCCGGCTGACCCGACCGGCATCTCGACGCTTGCCGGCTCCAGAGCCGGATGTGTCCTTGGTCATCTCGCGCCTCCATCGTGCGAGGATACTGGAGTCGGGCGGCGCCGAAAGCTGGAGGGTGCGACCCCGCCTCGGCGTCCCATACATCGGGGCGCCTGGATCCCTCTCTACTGCAGTCCTCAAGATGAAGGGGCGATGAAGCTCCGATGAAGCGGGAAAGGGGGCTCGCGGAGTCCTGTCGAGCACGACGCCGGGGGAAGGGACGATTGGCGCCCCGTGCCTGCGCGGTGAGGGGGCGCTGAGGGCTCAGGTGTCCGAGCGCCCGCGCGCCAACTCGGATGCCGGTGGGCCGCCCGGCCGGGTGCCGCCGTACACATCGACCAGTGTCCTGTCGAGGAGTTGCTGTGTTCCGGCGGCGAGCACCCGGTGTGGCTGCTCGGTCCGGAGACCGCTGCCGGGGAGTGCGAGGTCGTCGATGACGGTTTGGCTGATGCCGACCCGACGGTGATCGGGCGTGTGTCAGGTCCGATCACCGATCAGCCGCAGCACTTCGGGCAGCAGTACCTGGGTAGTGGCCATCGCCTCACGAGCGTGGATCGTCTCGGTCCCCTCCCAGTCACCGAAGTACCCGCCGGCTTCGCGAAGGATCGGCGGAAACGGTGCGCAGTCCCACGCGCTCATCACGGGATCGAGCGCCACTTCCGCCCGCCCGGTGGCTACGAGCAGATAGGCGTATGCATCGGCCCAGCCCGCACAGAACCCGGCGGACCGTGTGAGCCGCGCGAAGGCATCCGAGCGGCCATGCGACTCGAACGACGCGACGTTGGCATGCGTGACAATGCCGTCGGCAATGGTACGCGCACTCGAGACCCGCGCGGGCCGGCCGTTCCAGCGACAGCCCAAGCCCGTCGCAGCCGCCAGCATTTCTCTGAGCACGGGGAAGTAGGCCACGCCGATTTCCGCGCGCCCGTCAATCTCGAGCGCGATGAGCACCGCATAAAGCGGGACCCCACGAGCAAAGGCGCGGGTCCCGTCGATTGGATCGACATACCATCGATACTTCGCGTCGCTGGCTGGCTCACCGCCGAACTCCTCCCCGACGATCGAGTGGTCAGGGAACGCGGTGCCGATCCGTTCCCGGATCAGCTCCTCGGCGAGTCGATCGGCGATCGTCACGGGCGACGCGTCCGCCTTCACGTCGGTGTCGAGATGCTGCTGCTGGTAGTAGCCCAGGGTCAGTTTGCCGGCTTGCCAGGCGGTCTCGATGGCGAAGTCGAGATAGGGTCTCAAGTGCTCGGTCACGTGGGGCCTCGGTACGTGGAATAGTTGCGGAGCCCGGTCGACGCTGGTCGAACCTCTGCGCCAGTGTAGGTTATGGTAATCGTCGTGCGGAGCGCGGACCACGGGTGGGGGCATTGGGATACCTGTTCTTGGCGACGGGCCATGACGGCTCGTGGAGCCACGTGGAGGAGCATGCCGTCTTCCAAGCCAGCGCGCAGGTCCAAGCCGGTGGCGGCCGACATCGATGTCTTTGGGCTCACGGATACCGGCCGCGTCCGCTCGGACAATCAGGACCACTTCCTCATCGCCAGCCTGCACAAGCTGCTCAAGGTCCAGCGCACGAGCCTCCCCGAGCCGAACCTCACGGATCTCGTGAGCGAAACCCGAGGCTACCTGTTCCTGGTTGCTGACGGCGTGAGCGGCCAGCCGGACGGGCACGTGGCGAGCGGGACTGTCCTCCGGACCGTGGCCGAGTACGTGACGGACTTCATGAACCTGTACCGCCGCCTCGATTCGCAGATGGAGACGCCATTCCTGGACGAGTTGGCCAGATCGGTGGAGCGGAGTCATGCGGTGCTACGCAAGCAGGCACCGTCCGACGGATCCGACGAGAGCCTCGCCACGACGCTGACCATGGTGGCGGTACTCTGGCCACGAGCGTACCTGGTCCAGGTGGGAGACAGCCGGTGCTACCGACTCCGAGACGGAGCGCTCGAGCTGCTTTCGCAGGACCAGACGATTGCACAGGCGTTGGTCGACTCGGGGGCGCTCACCCCCGAGGAGGCGAGAAGGTCTCCGTTCCGCGGGATCCTGGCAAGCGCGATCGGTGGACCCACGGCCGATCCCATGACGTTCGCCACCGACTGCCGTTGGGACGATATTCTCCTGCTGTGCACGGACGGTCTGACCCGACATGTGTCGGATGAGGAGATCGAGGCGGAGCTGCGCACGATCGAGTCGGCCGAGCAGTCCTGCCGTCGCCTCGTCGAGCGTGCCCTCGAGCGCGGTGGCCGGGACAACGTGACCGTCGTGATCGGTCGGCTGCGGCCCCAGCCGGGGAGTGATGCCATCGGCGTGGATGTCGATGCCGCGTAGGCCGACTGGCGAACGGACGGATAGTCGGACAGACGGATGGGGATTGGCACGAGAGCGGCGAGTTCCGGGTGACTGTCAACCCGTGAGCCACTCGCTCAGCACACTCAGAAGGCGACCACCACCGTATCCGGTCCTGCGACCGGCTCGAGTCCTCGGATCACGCGCCATCGTTCCGTGCCCGGCTCGCCGATCCGCACCGTGTACGTGCCGGGCCCGAACACCGGCGGTGTGAACCGGTTCTCCCGAATCCGAATCGTGTAGAGCGTACCGCCATCCGCCTCCTGCACGACCTGCACGACCGGATCGGTCATGCCACTGACGGTGAGCGTCGGGAGGCTGGCGGCCGCGTGTGCCGTGAAGTTGTCGAGCTGGTCGAAGGTCACTGGCCACCCCTCGTAGGGCGTTCCGCCGCCGGACGGATCGGACCACCGAGGCCATGCCTCGAACGTGATGCGTCGCGTGGTGCGCTCGAAGCGCGCGATGCCGTACCCGGGCGCACGCTCGTGCAATCGCGTCGGCACGCGGTCGCTCCGGGAGGGGTTCGCGACGGCGTGCACGGTGATGCGGTTTCCGAACCCGTCGCGGTACCGCCCCGTGTAGCGTGGCGCTGACGGATCGCTGTTGGCGCCGCGTGCGGGAGGGTACCACCGCCGCGGCCAGAAATTCGCGACCGAAGGCACGCACAGCGCAAAGGACGCATCGCCCCAGTCATCGACTCCGTACTGTATCGTGCTGGCGAGGTGCTGATCGCCGGCGATGTGCACGGCAAACCCGCGGCGCATGGCTTGCAGCGCACGGTTGCGGCCCGACGGTGGCCAACCGTTCGAGTCCATATCGGCGACCGGCCGTTCGTCCTCGGGGTATTCCGTAGCCTGGAGGATCGGGAGGGATGGGATGACCGCGCCGGTTAGGGCCGTGTCGGGGAGTGTGGCAACGTTGGCGAAGATCGTCTGCGAGAGGACGACCTTCATCCAGGTTCCGTCCCGCCAGTCGGCTGCCCATGTGTCGAGAAAGTCGAGCTGCCGCTCGCCGAGCAGCACGGCGTCGGGGTGGTCGGCGTCGGCGACCGGATCGAACGCCGGGTTCAGTGACCAGCCATTCCACACCTCGGCGTGTGGCAAGAGCGGCTTCGGTGCCGACTTGAACTTGCGGTCCTCGATGACTGCGAAGCTCACGCCACCGTACAGCACGTCGGTGTAGTACACGCCGATCCCCTGCTCGACGGGCACGGGATCGAACGCGTCGGGAAGGTGACTGGTCTGCGTGCGCTGCACCATGTTCACCCAGTCGGCCGGCAGCTTGTATCCACCCGCGTCCTGCGCCTCCGCTCCACTCGTCCCGGGCGGGGTGGCGCGGCCTCCGGCTCCCCACACGTTGCCGTGAAACACGTCATGATCGTCAGGAATCGTGATCGTGGGAATCTCGGCGGTCAGCTCGCCGAAGGCCCAGAGCCAGAGATACCACTTGTACAGATAGTCCTCGTACGGGTGCGCGAAATCGGCTCGGGTCGGACTCGCCCCCTCGTAGACTTGGTCGCCGCTGAAGAACAGGAGATTGGGGCGGTGCGCACCTACGTGCCGCACGATGTCGCCATGGGGGAACCAGACGTCGGTCGCCCAGTCGAAGCTGGTGCGATCCACACCTTCGGCCACGTTGTGGTTGCCGGTGAATGCGGCGACCACGATCGTGTCCTGCGCGCTGGGATCACGGCGGACGACCCCCTGACTCTCGTAGCGTTCTGCCTCTCCGTCTGTGGCCGTCAGTGGGTACGTCACGCGAAATGGCGTATCCCGCGTGTCGTCCCAGTCGGGCACCGTGAAGGTAGCCGTGTACCCGGGCGCGATGACGTCCGCACGGGCAACTGCCGTCCACCGCCCATCGCGTCGGATCTCCAGCGTGGTCGATCGTGCGTCATCGGCACCGATCGGCATGAACTGCGCTGTCAGTCGCAAGGTGCGCCGGCTCAGGGTGTGCTGCGTGCCGAGGATCGGACCCGCCGTGCGGTCGTCATGGCGCTCGAGCTTCGTGCCGGTCACGATGGCTCTCGAGAACCAGAACCTCGTACCAGGCTCGGCCCGGCTGTCCGACACGAGTGCGATACCGCCGAGCAGTCGGTCCGCAGCGATGCCGCTGGTGGTGATCCGAACGGTGTCACGGTTCGTGTTCCACAGCGCTGCCTCGACCGAGATGTCGTAGGCACGCTCGCGGGGACGGGCTTCGAGTCGGATCGACACCGAGTCGATCGGTCCTCGAGGCGTGTCAGTGGTGATGATGGTCTGCGCTCCACGCTCGAGATCGCGCAGGAATAGCCGTCCCTCGGTGTCGACACCGGCGTACAGTCCCGCTGACGGTCCGGAGGCGTGATGGATCAACGCTGCGGCACGGTAGTCCAGTCCCCGGCCGGCTCCGACGAGGACACCGGCGGAGCCCTGTCCGCTGTCGACTGCCGTCCCCCCGAAGGGCCCGAAGGTGGCGGACAGCTCGACGCGGCCCTCATGTGCTCCGAGGCTCCGAGTCAGGAGGTGGACGGTGCGCAGCGGCATGGCAGCCGTCGCTTCGAGCCGGCCGTCCGCGACGCGCCAATCCTGCAGTCGGTTGGCCCAGAGCCCGGGGCCGACCCAGCGGCGATCGGGATGGCTGGACCAGTCAATCCGCAGCGGTACCGCATCGCCCGTGCACGCGACGAAGGCGGCGGCAACGAGTGGGAGGAGCGAGCGAGGGTGGGGCACACGGCCTCCAGCGAGCCGATTCGAGTTGTACATAATGGAATTGCGCCGAAGCAGGAAGATGCCGATGTCGTGTCCGACGTGACTCAATCGGTCGCGCCGGCGAGGCGACGCAGCACGGATCCCACGACGTTCCGGAGCTGCCCGGCCGTGAAGGGCTTGGGCAGGAAGTCGGCTGCACCGCGCCGCATTGCCTCGATGGCGGCATCGATCGTGCGATACCCGGTGATCAACACGATCGCCGTCCCCGGCGCGAGAGTGCGGATCTTCGGTATCAACGCGAGCCCGTCCGTGTCGGGCAGATAGAGATCGAGCAGGATCAGGTCGGGCGCACTCGAGGCGATCGCGGCGAGTGCGGCGTCGGCGTCTGGAACGGTGGTGACGCGGTATCCGTCGGGTTCGAGAATGCGCGCACACGAGTCCCGCGTGACCGTGTTGTTGTCGACGACGAGAACCGCAGGACCTCGGCGATCGCCAGTCATGGGGTACCGTCGGCGTGAGTCATCTCCCCCTACCCTACGGTATGCGGGGCTGGTCCACCATCCGGAAATGCTGCACCAGCATCTCGGTTTGCACGTACGCAGCGGAGCGGCTGACGACAGGGGGGGCATCGCGACGTTGCTGGCCGAGACGACGCCGGCCGGATATGCTATCGCGAGGTAGGTTCGGCAGTCCGAACTCGGGGCATCACCAGCATCCTCCGTGGAGCGGTCCCAATGCACCGATCGATGCTCTCAGTGCTCGTCGTCCCTTGCTATGTCGCCGCCGCGGTGGCAATCGCGTCTCCGGCGGTCGGACAGCCGACCGTCGACGAGCTGCTCCAGGCCTTTCGCGCCCGCAGCATCGGGCCGGCCAACATGGGTGGCCGGGTCGTCGACATCGAGGCCGTCGAGCGCGACTTCGCAACCGTATACGTGGCTGCGGCGTCCGGCGGTGTGTGGAAGTCGGTCAATGCCGGCAACACATGGACGCCGATCTTCGACGAGTATGCGTCGGCTTCCATCGGAGACGTCGCGCTGTTCCAGCCGGATCCCGACATCGTGTGGGTGGGTACGGGCGAGGCGAACAACCGCAACTCGGTCGCCTGGGGTGACGGGATCTACAAGTCGACCGATGGTGGCGAGACCTTCGTCAACAAGGGACTCGAGACGACGCAGCAGATTGCGCGTATCGTGCCGCATCACAGCGATCCCGAGGTGGTGTACGCCTGTGCACTCGGTCACCTGTGGGGGTACTCGGGAGACCGGGGCCTGTTCAAGACCGATGACGGCGGGGAGAGGTGGACGAAGCTCGGTGGCGGCCTCCCGGACGATGGCAAGACCGGCTGCACCGATCTCGTCATGCATCCGACCGACCCGAGCACACTGTACGTCGCATTCTACCATCGTCTCCGGCAGCCCTGGACGTTTCAGAGCGGCGGCCCACGCGGCGGGATCTTCAAGTCCACCGACGGTGGAAGCACGTGGCGCAAGCTCACCTCGGGCCTGCCCGACGGGGAGACGGGGAGAATCGGTCTCGCGATCTACCGGCAAGACCCCGCCATCGTCATGGCGTTCGTGGAGGCGGCGCAGAGCAACGATCTCGCCGTGCCGGGCTCCGGAGTCTACCGCTCAGAGGACGCGGGCGAGACCTGGAGCTACGTCAACACGTACAACAACAGGCCATTCTACTACTCGCAGATCCGGATCAACCCGGCAGACGACCAGCGCGTGTACCTGCTGACCACGCGGTTCATGGTGTCGGACGACGGTGGGAGCACGATTCGCAACGGCAGCGAGGACCAAGAGATCCACGGCGATTTTCACGCAATGTGGATCGATCCCACCGACGGCGACAGGTACTACATCGGCGACGACAAGGGGCTGCACCTCACGTTCGATCACGGCGAGCACTTCTTCTTCCTCGACAACCTCCCGATCGCGCAGTACTACCGCATCGGCCTCGACATGCGGGACCCGTACTACGTGTACGGCGGACTGCAGGACAACGGTACCTACGGCGGACCGAGCTTTGCTCGGGACAATAGGGGAATCCTGAGTGATTACAACTGGAAGCTCCATTGGGGCGACGGCATGTATGTCGCAGTCGATCCGTACGACTGGCGGATGCTGTACACCGAGGCCGAGAACGGCAGCTTCCGGCGGTATGACGTCTTGACCCACCGGGTCGAGTACTCGGAGCCCAATCCGGGTACCATCGTGAACTACGCGGCGGTCGTCCCCGAGCGAGAGCGTCGCGGCGGCGCCGAGTTCCGCTACAACTGGTCGGCGCCGATGGTGATGTCACCGCACGATCCGGCGACGGTGTTTCTCGGTGCGCAGTTCCTGTTCCGCAGCACGGACCGTGGTGCGACGTGGACCATCATCAGCCCCGACCTCACGGCAGCCCGACCCCCGACCTGCGTGCAGGGCGAGAGCGGAGGCATCACGCCGGACAACACCGGTGCGGAGTACCACTGCACGATCACGTCGATCGCCCAATCCCCCATCACACCTGACGTGATCTGGGTGGGGACCGACGACGGCAACGTACAGGTGACGCGGGACGGCGGCCGGTCATGGACCAACGTGCGACGCAACGTGCCCGACGTACCGGAGGGTGTCTGGGTCGGCAGAGTAGAGGCATCCCATCACGATCCGGCCGTCGCGTACGTGGTGTTCGACGGCCACCGCAGCGACGTCTTCACGCCGTGGGTGTTTCGGACGGCCGACTATGGTGCCACGTGGTCGAACCTGAGCCAGAGCCTGCCAGATGGCGAAGTGGCCTATGTCATCCGTGAAGACCCGCGAAACCCGGATCTGCTGTTTCTCGGGGCGGAGTTCGGGCTGTACATCTCGCTCGATCGGGGACGGCGATGGACTCGGTTTCGCCATGGGCTTCCGACCGTGGCGGTGCACGACCTGAAGATCCACCCGCGGGACAACGATCTCATCATCGGCACGCACGGACGCGGCATCTGGATCGTGGACGACATCACGCCACTCCAGCAGCTCGGCGCCGTCGCGGCGGAAACGCAGCTGCACCTGTTCGATCAACGCGTGGCCACCCTGTGGGAGAACACGAGCCGTGGTGGCCAGCGCGGCCACTTTTGGTTTGCCGGTGAGAATCCGCCGACCATCGATCCGGTGGGCAGCCTGCCGCGTGCCGGATTCCGCAACACGGCATTCGTCACGTACTATATCGCGCCAGACATGCAGGGACCGCTAACGCTCGAGATCGTCGATCCCGCGCGCGGGCACGCACGAACGGTAACCGTCGACTCACGGGCCGGCATTCACCGATATCGCTGGGACCTGTCCTTCGATCCGATGCCACTGACCGACGCGCAGGTGGCCCACGTCGAAGCGACGTTCGAGCGCCTACTGGGCGATGCGGGCGGAGGAGGTATGCTCCAGCGACTATACGACCGCTTCCGCGTGGCGCAGACCGGCGAGCAACAGCGCGCCGTCGTACAGCAGCTGCTCGATCGTCGTGCAGCATCGGGCCTGGGTGACGAGTACGGGCTGCCAGTGGCGGTTCCGGGTTCCTACGTGGTCAGGCTGGCAGGCAATGGAACGCACGTCAGCGGCGGTCTCGCCATTCGGGCAGATCCCCTGCTTGAAGGTCGCTAATGGAACGAGCTGCTGCGATGTCTCTGGGCGACGCTTGGGCCGGCCCGTCGTCTATGGTATTGCTCTGCAGAGCGTTATGAATCACGTACTCATCGTATGGCTGCCATACTGCTTCGTTGACGTCGTGATACTGTCGCGATGTTTTCCACACAACAACCGGCATCTATGGCGGCGAGCTGCCCGCGCCCTGGTTTTCCACATGGACAGGTAGATCTGACATGATCGAACGGCTTCTTCGCTCCTTTGCGGCGGTCCTGATTCTCACGGCGTGGTCAGTCGGGCTCCAGGCGCAGGACCTACCCGAGCCGCCGGAGTACTTCGGGTTCGAGATCGGAGCCGACCGTTCCCTGGCCGATTGGGAGCAACTGACCGGCTGGTACGAGCTCCTAGCGGAGCGATCGCCGCGTGTCGTGCTCGACACGCTCGGGCTGAGCACTCTGGGCAGGCCGTTCGTGATGCTGACGGTCACGAGCGCGGCGAACCACGCTCGGCTCGCAGAACTGCAGGGCATCCAGCTCCGACTGGCGGATCCGCGCAGGGTATCCGGTCCCGAGGAGCGCGCACGCCTGCTCGAGCAGGGTCGGACCGTGGTCCTCGTCACGCACGGCATCCACGCAACCGAAGTGGGAGGCCCGCAGATGGCTGCGCGGCTGCTGCACCGGCTCGCGACATCCGAAGAGCCGCAGGCTCGGGAGATCTTGGACAACGTCATCCTGCTCGACATCCCGTCCCTCAATCCCGACGGGTTGGACATGGTCGTGCAGTGGTACCGCCGCTGGGTCGGCACGCCGCACGAGGGCGCTCCGCTGCCCTGGCTGTATCACTTCTACGTCGGGCACGACAACAACCGCGACTGGTACGCGTTCACGCAGCGTGAGACCGAGCTGACGGTCACGAAGGCGCACAATGCCTGGCATCCGCAGATCGTGCACGACATCCATCAGATGGGCTCGAGCGGCGCCCGGATCTTCTTTCCGCCGTATGTCGAGCCATGGGAGGAGAACGTCGATCCCGCGCTGACGGCTGCCGCGAGCCAATTGGGCGCCTACATGGCCGCCGAACTGATCGCGCAGGGGAAGCGAGGCGTCGTCATCAACGCGCAGTACGACGCGTACACGCCGGCTCGTGCCTATCAGCACTACCATGGCGGCGTCAGGATTCTGAGCGAAACGGCGTCCGCACGGATCGCGACGCCGATCGTGGTGGCGCCTGAGGACCTGCGCAGTGGCCGAGGGTTCGATGCGAGCACGCGGTCCTGGAACTTCCCCTCCGTGTGGGAGGGTGGCGAGTGGGGGCTGCCGGACATCGTCGACTACATGGATGCCGGCGTCATGGCACTCCTCACGAACGCGGCAACGCAGCGGCGCTATTGGCTGGAGAACTTCTACCGCATCAACGAGCGGGCCGTGGAAGGCTGGCGCGCGTGGCCCGCGGCGTGGGTGCTGCCCGGCGATCAAGAGGGAACGGGACTCGATGCCGTGCTCCGTATCCTGACGCTCGGCGACGTCGAGGTGCACCGCGCCAAGGTCTCGTTCTCGGCGGAGGGCCACGCGTTTCCCGAGGGCAGCTTCGTGATCCCACTCCGGCAACCGTATGCCTCCTTCGCGCACACCCTGCTCTCACGACAGGTCTATCCCGACTTGCGGCAGTATCCCGGCGGACCGCCCCGCCCACCGTACGACGTCACGGCGCACACGCTGCCGCTGCTGATGGACGTGGAGGCCATTTCACTTGGGGACATGCCGGATGTGCCGTTATCAGATCCGATCCCGGCGCACCAGGTCGAGTACCGTGGGCCGCCGGCGTTGCTCACGCGCCGCGCGACGGATATCGCCCTCTACAAGTCCTGGGACGAGCCGATGACCGAAGGCTGGACCCGCTGGATGTTCGATCGCCACGCGATCCCGTACGACACGCTGCACGACGCCGATATCCGTGGCGAAGCGCTCGAGCGGTATCGGGTCCTCATCTTCGAAGATCAGGATGCCGAGGATATCGTCGGGGGATGGTCATATGAGCGCATGCCCCTCCGGTACGCCGGTGGTGTGGGTTCGGAGGGAGTGGAGGCGGTGCGCAGGTTTGTCGAGCGTGGGGGGCGGATCATTGCGATCGGGGATGCCACCGAGTTCGTAATAGAAACCTTCGGCCTGTCGCTGGACGATCCGGTCGACGGACTGCCGTCCGGCGAATTCTACGTGCCCGGCTCACTTCTCCGGCTCACACTCGATCCGGGACACCCGATCGCACGCGGCGTCGGCCAGGAGGCGGCGGCGTGGTACTGGCGCAGCAGCCGTGCGTTCGACGTGCGCGAGTCGGGCGCGACGGTGGTCGCTCGCTATGGCGACGGCGACCCACTCCTTTCCGGGTGGGCGCTCGGCCAGGAGCGGATCGCAGGGCGGCCGGCGATTGTGGAGCTCGAAGTTGGCGAGGGTTCGGTCGTGTTGTTCGGCTTTCCACCCAACTACCGCGGTCAGACCATCGCGACTTGGCCACTGCTGTTCAATGCGATGATTGGAGGGGGAAGGGAGTAGGGAGCGGGGAGCAGAGTGAAGAGTGAAGAGTGAAGAGTGCAACAGGCTGTTGCGTCCGCTCAATTGCCTAGATCGGTCTGAACACGTCCGCCGAATCCCCGAGCCAGTAGACCGGAGTCCTCTCCGCTGGCGCGGTCTTGTACCATTCGAGAGCTTTCGGGCGACCATCACCACCCGGCCGGTACCATGCATTCGACGATTCGCCTCGTCTTCCTCACGACTCTCGCTGCGGCGGCGCTCGCCTGCGAGCGCGGTCCGCTTCCCACTGCGGTTCCCCCCGGGTGGCCGTTTTCGCTCGATGCTGAGCCGGTGCGTGTCGCGCACGGCATGGTCGTGTCCACGGATGCCTACGCGAGTGAGATAGGCAGGGACATACTCCAAGCAGGCGGCAACGCAGTCGATGCAGCCATAGCCACATCGTTCGCGCTGGCGGTGGTGAATCCGGAGGCTGGCAACATCGGCGGCGGTGGATTCATGGCGATCCGGTTTGCCGATGGTGATGTAGCGGCGCTCGACTATCGGGAGAAGGCTCCCCTCGCTGCGCGCCGGGACATGTATCTCGATGCCGACGGCAACCTGACCGACGCGTCCGTCACCGGACACCTCGCCGCAGGTGTGCCCGGCACGGTTGCCGGACTGTGGAGAGCGCACCAAGCGCACGGCTTGCTCGAGTGGGAGCGACTGGTCGAGCCGGCGATTCGCCTGGCGGACGGGTTCGAAGTGCGCGCGCGCCAGGCGCGCATGTTCCGGGCTGCGGAACCGGACCTCAGGCTGTACGCCACCACCGAGGCGACGTTCCTACCGCAGGGCAGGCCGCCCGCCGTCGGGGAGTGGTTCAGCCAGCCCGAGCTCGCCGAGACGCTGCGGCGCATCAGCGCCCAGGGGCGTGACGGTTTCTATCAAGGCGTCACGGCGGATTTGATCGTCCAGGAGATGGAGCACGGGGGCGGGATTGTCACGCACGACGACCTCGCGCGCTACGACGCCGTGTGGCGAGACCCCATCGTGTTCGGTTACCGTGGTCACACGATCGTGTCGATGCCGCCGGTGTCCTCCGGAGGCGCGACGCTGGCGGAGATCGCCAACATCCTGGAGGGCTACGATCTCGGGTCGCTCCCTTGGCATGCGCCCGAAGCGATCCACCTGGTGGTCGAAGCGTGGAAGCGCGCCTACGCCGACCGGAATGCGTACCTGGCTGATCCGGACTTCGTCGCAATGCCGCTCGAGCGAATGATCTCCGATGGCTATGCTGCGGAGCGACGCGCCACCATCAGCCGCGACAGCGCGACACCGGCCTCGGCGATCGGTCCAGGACTCGGTACGCCCGAGCGGGAGACGAGCACGACACACCTCTCGGTGGTCGATGCGCAGGGCAACGCCGTCTCGCTTACCACGACCATCAATTCGTTCTTCGGCAGCAAGGTCACGGTGACCGGCGCGGGCTTCGTGCTCAACAATGAGATGGACGACTTCGCCGCGCGCCCGGGATACCCGAACCAGTTCGGGCTCGTTCAGGGCGAGAACAATGCCATCGAGCCCGGTAAGCGTATGCTCTCGGCGATGACGCCGGCCATCGTGGTCGATCCGAGCCAGCAGCTGCTGCTTGTGATCGGCAGTCCCGGCGGGGCCACGATCATCACGAATGTCTTCCAGAGCATCTCGAATGTCATCGACTACGGAATGGGAATCCAGACAGCCGTGAACGCTCCGCGGCTGCACCACCAGCACCTGCCCGACCGGCTGCAGTATGAAGCCGGATCGCTCCCCGAGGAGACCGTACGCAGCCTAGCGGCCATGGGACACCAGATGTCCGAGCGGCTGCGGCCGGACGACGCCTACCCCTATATCGGTGATACCCAGGCCATCATGGTCATGCCGGACGGCACACTCGAGGGGGCGGCGGATCCGCGTCGGGGGGGAGCGGCGGCTGGGTACTGACTGCAGGTCGCAGATTGCAGATTGCCGATCGTAGATCGCCAATCGCCGCTCACCAATCGAGCGGGGGAGCGGGACTGGGTAGGCCGACGCGATGCCGCGTAGAGCGTGCAGTGTGCCCCGCGCATCGCGCAACGCACAACATGTAGCGGCCCAGGCGACACAGTATCCGTCCGCCCGTCCGGCTGACCGGCCGCGCGTCCGCCTGACCGCCTGTCCGTCCGCCCCTAGATTGCCGGAACGCGCCGTGTCCCGTAACCGGTCAGTTCCACGTAGCCCTCGCCGATGCGCTGGCCGTCGCTGGTCCGCACCTCGACGGCTCCCTCCCAGTAGAACAGATCTGGAACGAGAGCGGAGACGTTTTCCTGTTCGTCGAGAAACGGCGTGATCGTCGCGTCGAGCGCGATCTCGGGTACCGTCAGCTCCCACGCTGCGGGGTACTCAGCTCCGGTTCGGTCACTTTGCCACCGTCGGCTGGGGAGCAGCGTCCACGCTGAGTCATCGATGTACGTGGCATCTCCAACTGCTGAGATGATCGTACCGCGTGCGTAGTCCGTGCCCGTTTCGCTGCGCAGCACGTAGAGCATCAGCTCACGTCCATCGTCCAACCTGAGGCTGAACCAGTCCCATCCCACTTGATCCGCGGCGAGCTGGTTTGAGCCGAACTCCTTATCCATCCAGCTCTCGCCAGCGACGTGGAGCGTGTCGGCGCCGATTGTGACCTCGCCCGATGTCATGAGACGGGTGAAACTGTAATAGAGGCTGGCCGCCGTCGGACCTTCGCCCTTGCGCGAGTACCCGTTCGGACCCTGAAACACCATCGGCTTGGCAGGTTCCGTCGACAGAGAAAAGGCCACACCCTCAGCGTCGTCGCGCATGGCGAAATCGAACGCCTTGCCGTTCCACGTGAGCGTCCACTGCCCGTCGGTACCGTACGGTGCCCGGCTCCAGGCGATGAGCGAGTCACCCGGCGCGCCGAAGTCCCCGAGCAGCTTGTTCGGTCGGAATAGAATCTCGCTGAAGACGTGGCGCCCGGTGGACAGATCGGAGATGCTGGCGTGCCCCATGATCAACGACTGGGTAGCCCAGGCCGACTCGTAGTCCAGCGGCTGCGGTATGAGGCCGACGCGGAAGAACGTGAACTGATAGCCGAACCGCCGCTCCGGATTGCTCGTGTCCGCGACGATTCCCGTGACGTACCACCACTCCGTGCGATAGTCGGGATGACCCCAGTGGTCCCGTGGAAACGACCACGCGTAGTCGGGCTCGGCTGGACGCCAGCGCTCCTGGGCGGTTGCAGCCCTCGGTAGCATCAGGGTCACGGCTGCGAGGAGGATCAGGCGGTCGGTGGTGCTCACAGGTCCTCCCGACTCAACTCGCCTGCGGGGGCCCGAGCCGCCCTCAGGGCGGGGTACACCGATGCGGCGGCTGCTGCGGCTACGATCGCGACGTCCTGCCATAGCAGCGTGCCCCACCGCCAGTGAGCCTGGATTGTCCAGCCAAAGTAGGAGCGATTGATCACGAAGATCAGGATCACGGCGAGCAACGAGCCGGCGATCGTGCCGAGCACGAGCGCGAGTGCTGCCATCGACAGCCCCTTGCCGAGGAACAGCGTGAAGATCTGTCCACGGAGAGCTCCGAGCGCACGATACAGCGCCAACTCCGACACGCGCTCGCGAGCGATGACCAGTAACGTGAGCGTGATGCCGCATGCTGCGATCAGGAGCCCCATCGCCTGAAGAATGCGGGTGATGGCAAACGTTTCCTCGAAGATCCGGTAGACCTCTCCTTTGAGACCTCTGTTGCTGCGAACATCGATCGGCTGTTCCGCTACGAGCGCCCGGACCGCATCAACCGTGCGCTCCGCATCGGTGCCGCCCGTGAGGTAGACAGCGACGTTGGTCAGTGGTCCCGGACCGAAGACGGCATCCATGGTCGTGAGGTCCATCGTCACGTAGCCCGCCTCGGTGGCGTAATCGTAGTAGACCCCGGCGATCGGCAACGTCACCGGGCCGCGGCTCCCCATGATCGTGAGCGAGTCACCGCTCCAGCGGTCCTCCTTGCGCGCGAGCGGCTCGCTGATGATCACGGCTCCACGCTCGTGCACCCGTCTGAGCGGGTCGGGCCCGTCGGTCTCGAGGAAGGGATAGCGCGTCTCGGGAAGCCCGGCCCCGAAGTCCACGCCGCCGATGCCCACTCGGCGGTCGCCGAGGATGGCGGTGAACGTGCGGACCAGATCGATGCCCGCGATGCCCGGCATCGTGCGCACGGATGGGAGGAATGTCGTGTCGAGTGGCGCCGGACCCGTGGATCGTGCCCATGACTCGGTCGTGACGTACACGTCGGCGAGCAGCGTGCTCTCGACCCACACGGTGAGTGTCTGCCGGAAGCTCGAAACCATGACGGTGATGCCCGTGAGCATGCTGACTGCGACGGCGAGCGCGGCAACGGCGATGGCCGTTGCCCGCAACCGCACGGCAAGTCCCCGCAGGCTGTAGGTAAGGCCGAAGTCGCGCACGCGGATCGGCGTCGTTGCGAGCCGGATCGTGAGTGGGGTGAGCAGTGGAAAGCCTGCGAGCAGCGCGATTGCCAGGACGAATCCCGCCGGTTGCCATGCCTGACCCGCGATCACGTACCACAGACCACTGCCGGCCACGACCGCTAGGCCGGAGAGCGCAAGAGGCACAGCAGCGGTGTGCAGGCGCTCGTGCAGCACGAATGCGGACAGTAGCTGTTTGGGATCGCGGCGCGCCATGTCGAGGGCGGGGCCCAAGCTCCCCACCAGCGCCCCTCCGATGCCGATGGCGCTCGCGAGTGCGAACATCCGCGGAGGGAGCTCGAGTTGCTCGATCTCCGACAGCAGGTAGATGTTGGTCAGCGTTGCGCTCACGACGTCGACGTTCGTCGCGGCCACCCAATACCCCAGTGCCAGTCCAAGTCCCACGCCGACCATGCCGAGGAGAACGGTCTCGGCCAGCATCAGGCCCAGCACCTGACCGCGTGTCGCGCCCATCGCCCGCAGCAGACCGAACTCGGTGCGCCGCCGCACGAGCGAGGCCTGGGTGCTGGCGAACACGAGGAACAGGCCCACGAACAGCGAGATCAGGCTCAACGCCGTGAGGTTCAGTCGGAAAGCAGCGAGCAGCCCCTCGGCGCGCTGTTCGCGCTGCTCTGGTGTGAGTACGTCGACAGCCGGTCCGAGCCGCTCCCGCAGCGCTACCCGGACACGTTCCGCGTTGGCGTCCGGTTCGAGTCGGATGTCGATCTGATTGATGAGCCCGCCGGCGTCGAAGAAGTGTTGTGCCTGTGCGAGGTCCATCACCACGATCGTCGTCGAGGCGAGCGGGGCCAGGCGCCGGAAATCGACGATACCGCCGATCCTGAGCGTTGCCGTGTTCGAGCCGGCGGACACAACGAGTGTGTCTCCGATCGTGAGCCCGAGCTGCTCGGCAAGCTCGGGCATGATGGCGGTCCAGCCCGGAAGGGCCAGGACATCGGTCACATCGCCGCTCGCCGAGTCGAGCGGCAAACCGATTGGCTGGAACAGGTCGATACCGTAGACCTCGAGGAACTGCCCAGCAACGTTTCGGACGGCGACGTCCGTTCGGTACATCGGCCACGCGCGCTCCACCCCAGGGGTGCCCGTCACCGCGACGTACACGGTCTCGGGAAACACCGGGGTGCGGCCCAGCACCACGAGATCCACCTCGCCGCTGACCGCGCGCATGCTGCCGCGAAACGCTGCGAGCGCGCTGCCGTTGATGATCTGGATCGACAGCACGGCCCCGACGCCGAGGGCGACGCCCAGGACCGTGAGGACATACAGGCTACGACTCCGGCGGACGTGCGCCGGAGCGCTCCGTACCAAGTAGCCGATCATCCGATGTCGAGCTGCCCGCTGTGGATCTCCCACACCTGATCGGCCCGAGCGGCGAGCTCCCTGCTGTGCGTCACGTAGATGAGCGTGCTCCCCTCCGCGCGGACCAGCTCGAGCATCAGGTCCATGACGGCGCGACCCGTCTCGTCATCCAGGTTGCCGGTGGGCTCGTCGGCCAGCACCAGGCGAGGCCGGCGCAAGAGGGCTCGGCAGATCGCGACTCGCTGCATCTCGCCGCCACTCAGGCGGTCCACGGCGTCGTCCGCGCGATCGGCGAGCCCCACCCGTTCGAGCAGCTCGGGAATCCGCACAGCGTAGCCGGAGCCGGCACCGCCGGCGATCAGGTCCGGAACGGCGACGTTCTCGCGCACCGTGAGATGCGAGAGCAGGTGAAAGAATTGGAACACGAAGCCGACGTAGTCGCGGCGCCTCAGCGTCCGCTCGCGGTCGGGCAGCGTTCCGATATCCCGACCCTCCCACAACACGCTGCCGCTCGACGGGGAATCGATGCCCGCCGCGAGGTTGAGCAGGGTGGACTTGCCGCTTCCGCTCCGACCCACGACCGCGATGATGGCCCCGGACGCGATGTCGAACGAGACCTCGCGTAGCGCGTACCTCGTGCCCGTGGCGAAGCTGTCGTAGGCCTTGCTGACCGTTCGGAAGGCGACGGCCTGGTCCTGTGTCGTTCCCATCAGAACTCGATGTTCACCCCGATCGAGGGCAGAACGCCGAGCGACTCGTTCGGCTCGGCGGCGCCGATCCTGGGGTTCCACTGATACTGCGAGATGTTGGTGCGGCCGTACACGTTTTGGACGTCGAGGTAGACGTCCAGCTGCCAGCCACGAAAGCTCCAGCGTCGGTCGATCCGGAGATCCAGCGCGTGAAACGTCGGCAAGCGAGGGCCCGCGTTGTACCGCGTGAAGTCGAGCCTGCCGGCATCCGGTCCCGATTCGACATACGGTGTCGTCGGCAGGCCCGTGGCAATGCGGAACTTGCCACTCACCTCCCAGGCGGAGCTGATCCGCCATCCGGCCAGGAGATTGCCGATGACACGGCCATCGTACGCTCCCGGTCGTGTGACTCCATCGAACGACTGGAACTCCGCGCGCGCGACGGCGACACTGACGAGGCCGTAGACCGGGATGCTGCTGAGCCGTTTCTGCAGGAACAGCTCGGCGCCGTACGTGAATCCCTCCCCGGCGCTGCCGAGCGGCTCGAGTCCGAAGGGAATGTCGTTCGTGGCGTCTTCGAATCCGGATGGTGCCAGCACCGCCTGCGGTCGGAACGCTCGCGCCGGATAGTCGCCATAGCGCTTGACGTACCCTTCGAGCTGAAGCTTGAGATCGGGGCGCACTTCCCGCTCGATCCCTGCAACGACCTGGTCGGCACGGATCGGAACGAGGGATTCCTGGTTGTCCGGATCCCCGACGAGCCAGATGTACGACGGTGCCTGGTAGGTGCGCCCGTAGCTCAGCGTGACCGCTGTCCGACGGTCGATCTCCAGCCGAGCGCCGAGGCGTGGCGCGACCTGGATCGCATCGAGGAAGCCATAGTAGCTCCCGCGGAGCCCACCGCTGAGCCGCAGTGTTGGCGTCAGGTAGTAGCGTGCCTCCGCGTATGCGGTGGTGCGGAAGGCGGTGAACGACGTGTCGACCGTCAGAGGCTGCGGCATGCCGTCCTGATCGACGCGGAGGGCCCCGTCCAGGAACACGTCGTACCGCAGCTTGCTCGCGTACCGGGTTGCGCTGCCCACGTTCACTTCCAGCCGACGGGTCGGCTCGAGGAGAAGGTCGATCCGCAGGCTGTTCTCTCCCTCGGTCGAGAAGCTGCGAAAGACGTCGTTGGGGGGCACGAGTGAGTCACGCTGGGCCGACTCGAATTTCACGTAGGTGCGGCCGAGCGTCACCGTCAGGAGGCTCGGGCCGAGGAATCGCTTCCAGGTCAGTCCGGCGACGTACTGGTTCTGTTCGGGAGAGAGGATACGGCTGTTGTCGTAGCGATCGTCCGCCGTCTCGTCGTTGAAGCTCACCGTGTTGATGGCGCCGATTCCTAGGAATGACAGCGTATTCGCATCGTCGATGCGGTGTGTCGTCTTGAGCTGGAAGTCCCAATAGGTCGGCACGAAGCTGAAACCGGCTGCCTGGAACAGCAGGTCGAGGTAGCTCCGCCGTGCGCTGAACAGGAAGGAGCCGTCCGAGCCCAGCGGCCCCTCCATGATCGCCCCGAATCCCGTGGCCGAGAGGTTCACCTCCCCGGCGAGCGCATCACGTGTTCCCTCCCGCAGCGTGATGTTGGTGAACGAGGCGGTGCGATCACCCCACTTTGCGCCGAGTCCGCCCGCCGAGAAGGTGGCATCCTGCACGAAGTCGATGTTGATCAGTGACAGGGGGCCACCGGTGGATCCCTGCGAACCGAAGTGGTTGATGTTCGGCACCTCGATGCCGTCGACCACGAACAGGTTCTCGTACGGTGCACCCCCGCGCACGATCAGGTCGTTGCGACCGGCCGCGGTGACGGCGACGCCGGGGAAGAGCGCGACCGCGCGCACGACGTCCTCCTGGACACCAGGCGCACGCCGGACGTCTTCGGCCCCGAGGTCCTGCGTGCTTACGATCGCCTGGGTCGGCGGGACGAAGTACGACGGTTGCACTTCGACGGCTTCGAGCACGACAGGCTGGGGCGTCAGAGGGACAGTGATCTCCAGCGGTTTGCCGCTGCCGACGACGACCTCGGCGACGAGGTAGGGCCGGTAGCCGATGGCACGGACCCGCAGGCTGTACACGTCGGGGGGAACGGCGGCGATGGTGAATTCACCTCGTGCGCCGCTCCGCGCGCTGAGGACCGTCCCCGCGAGCTGCACCAGCGCTCCGTCGATGGGCTGCTGCGTGCTCGCGTTCACGACACGGCCCGTGATCCGTCCCTGCGGTACGTCCTGCGCGTATACAGGAAGGGACGCCGGTACCAAGATGGCCGTCGCGAACATGCAAGCCGGGATCCGGAGGCGAAGTCTCATAGTGCGGTGGAAGCTAGCCGGGAACGCGGGTGCGTGTGGAGGCCGCAACCTCACCGCTGATGCTGCAGGAGAAACTCGGCGATCGCCGTGTTTGCCGGAAAGACGGTTACCGGCCAGAGATGGCCCGCACCCTCCATGGCGTACAGCTCCACGTCCCGACCGTCCGTGCACCCCGCATAACGCTCCCGGCGCGTGGTGATGCCGTACACGGGATCCACGTAGACGATCGACGTCTCGGGAGACGTTGCGCAGCCATTGCGCAGGGCCCATGTCCCCATCGTCGCGGCCGCCGACAGCAGGGAGAGCTCGCCGGTTGCCGTGTCACCCTCGAAGGGGATCAGTGGATCACCGGTTCCAAGGATCGACATCACGGCGAATCGTGAGTGGAGCATCAGGGCGGAGCGGCACTGCTCGCTGACTCGCCGAGGCATCGTGGCGCCGACGACGGCGATGCCGGCAAGTCGCGACGGGATGCTACAGGCGAGCTTCTGCGTCATCATGCCACCTGCGGAGAAACCCGTCACGTAGACACGGTCGTGGTCGATCGCCAGTTGGGCATCGAGGCGGTCCAGCAGGCGGGTCAGGAACTTCACGTCATCGACGCGCTCGGAGAAGCTCGCATCCCACACCCACCCGCCGTCGATTCCGTCAGGATAGACGACGATGAAGCCGTGCCGATCCGCCGTGGTGTCGAGACCGGTCGATCCTCGAATGCCGTCACCGCCGAACCCGCTGCCGTGTAGGGCAAGGAGGAGAGGGTGCTCCTCCTCGCCGGTGTATCCCGTCGGCACATGCACCTGGTAGGTGCGGAGTAGACCGTCCACTTCGAGTCCAGTCTCGAAGTCCTCGGTACGTTCGGGAATCGGTGCTGCCGTCGAGCAAGCCCCGCCGAACAGCGCCAAGACGAGGGCCAGCAGTCCGATACGAGTGCTCGGAGGTCTAAGCTGAGCGAGGTCCATGTACGGAAGATCGCGAGGTCGGTAGCCACGCCGCCACCCGACGTGCCACGTGCCGGTCGAGTGCGGTGAGCCGAGGGCCCGGTGCCCCGTGGTCAGCGAAGCGCTCGGTTCGCTCCCGCTAGACCTGGTCGCGTTGCCGCGCGAGGAGCCGCTCCATGAACTCGAGCCGCTCCTCCAGTTCCGCGATATGCGCGGCGTTGTCCTCGATACCTGCCAGCTCACGGCGGGTCTCGTCGCGTACCTCGGTGAGTTGACGCACCACCGACTCGTCGAGCTTGCTCGTGGCACCCACCGGTCCCAACCGGTGAGCCTTGCGGGCTTTGAGGTACAACGGCACCGACGAGCCCCAGGCCACCAACGAGAGCAAGATGACGGGTGGTGCGTCAAAGCCGATGCCACTGGCGAACAGCAGGCCGCCGAACAGCACCCGGCCGACGATCGAGCGGGTGGCGTCGAGTACCGTGAAGGGGATGAGCGGCACGCTCGAGCGAGCGTGCTGTGCGGTGTGCCCGCCAAGCCGCTTGATGGGGAAGCCACACTGGGGACAGAACGTGGCCTCGGTGGAAGCAGCGGTCCCGCACTCCGGGCAGTCGATGAGCGCCATCCCCAATCTTACCGCCGCGGAACCCGGCCGTCAGCCCCGCTCCCCCTCATTGCCTCGGAGCAGGTGGAGCCGCGGGACGGCGGCTCTGCGGTCACTCGATCCCCGGCGCTCTGGCTCATGCCGCGGCCGAGCCGTATCGTACCTCGACCACGGTGCCGACCGCACTCTCGAGCGACTGGCGGGCGCGCGATGCGATTTGAACGGATGATCACGGCGATCGATGTCCATGCCGCGGGTGAGCCAGGACGCGTCATCACCGGCGGTGTGCTCGACGTCCCGGGCGATTCCATGCGAGGTAAGCAGCAGTGGCTGGCCCGACATGCGGACGGGCTGCGCAAGCTGATGCTGCGGGAGCCTCGTGGGTACCCGGCACTCTGCTGCAATCTCCTGCTGCGGCCGAGCGACCCAGCGGCCGACGCGGGATTCGTGATCATGGAGCAGACCGAGTATCCCGCGATGTCGGGCAGCAACACCATCTGCGTCGTGACCGCGCTGCTCGAAACGGGGATGCTACCGGCAGTCGAGCCGGTGACCGAGCTGAGGCTCGAGACACCGGCGGGGCTCGTGAGCGTTCGCGCGACGGTGCGCGATGGCAAGGTGGTGGACGTGACGTTCGAGAATGTCCCGGCATTCGCCGTGCATGTGAATGCCTCGATCGATGTTCCCGAGCTGGGCCGGGTCGCGGTGGACGTCGCCTGGGGCGGGATGTTCTATGTCATGGCCGACGCCGCGCAGTTCGGAGTCGAGCTGACGCCGGCCAACGGTGCGCGGTTGGCACGCATTGGTGAGATGCTCCGGGCCTCCGCGAGCGCGCAGCTATCGGTGTCGCACCCCGACCACCCCGATCGTGGAGGCGTCTCGATCTCCCAGTTGCACGGGCCTCCAGCCCGTGACGATGCCCATGGCCGGAACGTGGTGGTCGTGTCCACGGGGCGGCTCGACTGGACGCGCCCGGACACCTGGACCGGCGCGATCGATCGCTCGCCGTGCGGCACCGGCACGTGTGCCCGGATGGCAGCGCTTCATGCGCGGGGGGAACTCCCGTTGCACCGGGATTTCAGGCACGAAGGCATTCTGGGTACGGTGTTCACGGGTCGCCTCCTCAGGGAGACGCAGGTAGGGCCGCATCCGGCGGTCGTTCCGTCGCTCACCGGCTCGGCGTGGATCACGGGGATCAGCCAGTACGTGCTGGACCCGTCGGACCCGTTTCCGGAAGGATTCCGCGTGGGGGACATCTGGGGAGGCGTCGGGACCGAGTGAGTACCGTCCCTCGCTCGCTGTGGCAGCCCGTGGGTATGGTGCATTGGTGAATTCTGTCACCAGCGCGCGGTGCCGCAGCGGAGGGCTTAACATCCGGAGCCGGCCAGCGTCCAACGGTCCAGAACGGCGGCCAAGTCCGCCTCGGCTCTGGACTGCACTGTTTGGAGGATCGTGATGTTGAACCGTACACACCGCACCCTGGCTCTTCTTCCCGCCCTGTTGCTCGGCACGGCCTGCAGCGACGCGGGTGAGCCCCTGAGCCAGGCCGATCTGCAGCTCAATCAGGATGTCGCGACCTACGTGGCGGACATGACCGCCGACGACCTGTACATGTTCGACTTGCATGCGGGCGGGATCCTGATGGACGGCCTGTTCGCTTCGCCGCCGCCGCCTCCGCGATTCGATGATCTCTCCGTCACGCGGGATGTCACCTTCTATGGCGACAGCGACGGCGACGGGATCGGCGATGTCGAGCAGGATGGCTACCACTGGCTGGAGACCGCGAGCATCCACTTCGTGTTCCATATGGAAGGGAGCCACACCCGCACCGGCGAGATGGGGACACTCGAGGCATCCGTCAATCGGGATCGTGACATGTGGCTGACGGGCCTGCTGGATCAGGAGACGGAGCGGACGTGGAACGGCACCGGCAGCTCGGCGGTGAGCCGCGGCATGGTGTCTGACGAGAATGGAGACCGGCAGTACGAGATGAGCTCGACGTCGCTGGTCGAGG
>Ga0209536_100003742_pt1 | contig 24283 bp, 20 predicted proteins | sample DeeMarSeWOR28_12_FD_187461 | JGI IMG/M metagenome (GOLD analysis project Ga0209536, IMG submission 187461) | Marine sediment microbial communities from White Oak River estuary, North Carolina - WOR-2-8_12 (SPAdes) (version 2) | ecosystem: Environmental > Aquatic > Marine > Intertidal zone >...
TGGATGGAGGAAGGCTTTCCATTGCCGCCATGGGATTGGGACTGGCACAGGGAGCTTTCGAGGCAGCGATGTCCTATGCGAAACAGCGGGAACAGTTCGGACGCCCGATCTCGAAATTCCAGGCCATACCTTCAGGTGTATGGTTAGGTATTGTCTGGTATATGCGGTCATGGACGAAGGGGCAATTGGAATACGATACAGCAATGGAGACCGCTGCGAACAGTGAATTAGATTCTGACGTCTTTTAGGTTAAGGTGCTCCAGTGAAGAAGTTAGTGCCTAAAGAATGGTGGGACAGTTGGTATGAAAAGAAACGGACTTGTTCGAGACCTGATGCTCCAAGGAAAACATTTACAACCACAAAGCTGGGCCAGTATTTTTGCCACTATTCTGATTATCTTTTGTGGGACGTGACGTTAAAGAAGTTTCTTCCAAAGACTAAAGGTGTCAAGGTATTAGAGGTTGGGAGCGCTCCGGGAGATTTCCTTGTAAGACTACACAAGAGATACGGATTCATCCCTTATGGTGTTGAATACTCAGAGCCCGGTGTGATTCAAAACAGAAAGTTATTTAGTTTGTATAACATCGATCCTGATAATGTGATACATGCAGATTTCTTTGATTACAAGTTTCAAGACAGATTCAGGCAACATTTTGACATAGTTATTTCCAGGGGTTTCATAGAGCATTTTACCGATGTTGAAGATGTTATTGATAAACACCTCAATTTGCTCGCCGATGGCGGCTATCTGATGGTGAGTATTCCGAACTTAAGCCGCCGCAGCATTTATGGAGCATGTTCATCGCTGATTGACTCGGAACGTTTGGAAATGCACAATCTGGATATAATGTCAAAACAGAAATTTAGCAAGCTATTTGAAAGGAGAGGATTGTCTGCTCTATATTGTGACTACTGCGGGACACTTCGTTTGAGTTTGTTGGCCAGCAGTGATAAATTTTTGTTCAGATTAGCACTGTCAGCCTGTCATAAACTGCAAATGTTATTGAATCCGATATTCCGCCTCATTCTAAGAGATAGGGGTTTTGAGAGCACTCGCTTTAGTCCGTTTTTGTTATATATCGGTTTGAAAACGGACGAGGGAGACAGAGTTTGATAAAGGTCGTAAGCTTCTATGGCATTTATTAGTTTTTGATATGTCCCTGTTACGCAAAGCCATCTTGGTAAATAGCACTGAATTTGTATGTCTTGGTATCGGACTCGCCCAGACGATAATACTTACGCGGGTGTTGCAGCCGGCCGGGATTGGTCAATATTCCCTTCTAACTTCCACTTTAATGTTGGCAGCTCAACTGAGCTGTTTGGGATTCCCGATTTCCTTTCTTTACCACAGTCAGCGCAACCGTGATAAAGCAAGCGAGTACCTGATGAATACTATATGGGCTACTTTATTTCTGGGTATTGTGAGCGGTATAGCTGTGGCCGTATTAGTCTATTATGGAGCGGGATACTTTGGTCCTATTCCGTGGTTTGCTTTGTTAGGTATGGGTTTGTATATACCAATTGTGCTGCAAGGTGCCGTAGCTCGTAACTGTCTTTTGATCCAAATCGAAGCGAGAAGACTTAGCTTTATGAGACTTTTTGCCACGATTGGCACCTTTTCTTTGGTACTGATTCTATGGATTTCAGGTGTCCTCGATACCGGACAGGCAATATTGTGTTTTGTATCAGTGGCGGTGTTCCGTGCCGGTATTGGATGGTACTTGATGAGAGAGAGGGTGAATTTCTCTATAAAGCCCACGTGGACCGTCAGCCACACACTTGGCATAATGGGAATCAGACAGTATTGGGCGGATGTGATGGTGCTGCTCAATTCCACATTGAATATTATGATAATAAAGCTGCTGGTCGATGATTTTGAAAGTCTCGGGTACTTTAGCAGAGGCTTACGGATTGCGATGCTAATGGTTACGGCTGCTCAGGCCATTTTCCCCATGTTGTTCAGTCGGTGGGCTTCACTGCCAGATGATAAACTGGCCAGGCATGTGGAAAAAGTAATGCGATTTACCAGTACTGTCAGCGTAATAATAGTCACAGCTATATTATTAGGTGGTAAATGGTTAATAATTCTGATGTACGGCTGGGAGTTTCTTCCTGCTGTTAAGCCCATGATGATTTTGCTGCCCGGTACGGTATTATACTTGATGAGCAGGATTTTGATGCGATTGTTGGGCAGCAGAGGTTCGCCGGAATGGTCTGCAATAGCGCTTTTTGTGGGGGCGCTGATTAACGCTGCCCTCTGTTTTGTACTGATTCCAACAATAGGTATCGAAGGAGCATCTCTGGCATCAACAGCAGGTAACACAGTATTACTGGTTACGTTGACAATAGTGGTGATAAAGAAATACCAGGTGGCCTTGCCTCGATGTTTATGGTTGAACAGAAACGACTGGAAAGACATTAGAACTCAATTAAGTTTGAGCAGAAAGCAAGATGTTTGACAATCTCAAGTATGATTATTTTCGATATGGAGGCAAGAAGGGAAATGTACTGCTGTTTCTCCCTAAAGCCATTCGAGATATGGGCTTTCGGGCGGTATTGTTATATCGGATCGGTCACTGGTTCCGAAAGCGGCGGATTCACATAGTAGCAGGATTTTGTGAACGTTTGATACATCATCTCTGTCTTTGCTGCATAGCGACCGGAGCAGAGATAGGGCCGGGTTTAAGAATTTCCCACACAATAGGTTTGGTAATCGGTATCGGCACGATTATTGGGAAAAACTGTGACGTTCGCCAGAACACCACTTTTGGTGGTAATTTCAATAAGGTTGACGCAGCCGGGCGAAGCAAACCACAACTGGGGGATAACGTTTCTGTTGGAGCGGGTGCTGTGGTACTTGGACCTGTTAAGGTAGGGTCGAATTCGATAATAGGTGCCAATTCCGTAGTAACAAAGGATGTGCCTGAAAATGTAATTGTTGGGGGTATCCCGGCAGTTATAATCAAGAACAGATGGGACGAGAGCACGGGTCGGGGACTGTAAAGGCAGATACTCGTCTGAGTACATGAAAAATCGAAGACTTGTATACTTTGACTTCATCACGCATTACGGGGGGGCGCAGAACTGTACAGTGCTGCTTTGCGAGCAACTCAGTAAATCGAACGAAGTTCACGTAATTGATGCATATGGTTTCTGCCAGGAATATACAACTGCGATGGCCCAAAAAGATGTTCGTGTGTATACCTTGATTGCCAATGCAAGAGATGTGGTTATTGGTTCCGGGGACAGGCCACTGATGAGAATACTGAGGTTGATTAAACAGCTGCCTATCCTGCTCAAGCTGCGCAGAAGACTGATAAAGCGGATATTGCAGTTAAATCCTGACTTGATATGGACAAATAGTGTCAAATCCTTGTTTTTTCTGGCCACAACCATGCGCCTTCGCAAGTACGCGATTGCACTTTACACACACGGCTGGTACAAGGAATCTCAGCTACCCTGGTATGCCCGGTGGTTAATAAAGTATCGGACAGATTTACTTCTTGCGGTGTCGAATCCAACCAAGAAAGCTTTGATGAACTGGGGTGTTAATGAAAGCAAGATCCACGTCGTGTTTAATACCGTCGATTTTAACAAAGTATTAGAAGGCGCTTCCAAGGAACCTTCGACGCCTTTACCCGGAGATGACAAGAGATACAAAATCCTTGTTCCGGCTTCGTTGGTTCGAACCAAGGGACAACACACGGCTATTATGTCGGCTGCCCTTTTAAAACAGAAAAAGCTTGATTTTGTGATGTGGCTGGCAGGAGATGTGGGAGAGGGGGGCAAATTAGAATACGTAGATTATTTGAAGGAACTGATTTCGGATAATGGGCTTGAAGAAAGGGTGTTCCTATTGGGATGGCGTTCGGATATCACCACGTTGATGAGAATGGCTGATGTTGTGGTTCTACCAACGCATACGGAGGGTTTGCCTCGCGCGGTTCAGGAGGCGATGATATTAGAACGTCCGGTTATCTCGACCGCAGTTGGGGGGATTCCAGACCTGGTCATTGACGGTGAAACAGGGCTTCTTGTGCCGGTGGAGGACGAGTACTCACTCGCTGAGTCCGTAGAAAAACTCATGCTCGACGGGGACCTATCGACTGTTCTGGCGGCAAACGGTCACAGGTATATGTATGAAAATTTTTCCACACACAAGCACATAGCGTTGGTACGAGAAGCATTTGAATGGGGAATTGTCGGACAACGAAAAAGAAAAGGCCGTCAACTAAACAACATAGAATGAGAATTGCTTTACTTGCACACTCACTTCGTACTCAAGGTGGCTTACTCCGAGGGAAAGGTTTTATCAGTTCATTGATTAGGTCCGCGCCTCAGAACGAATACTTGGTAACTGCACCAATTGGTTGTGGGTACGAAAAAATAAAATTGCCCGAGAACAGCAATTTCTATTTTTGTGAAAACGCGGACAGCAACAGGGCGTTATTAGCGCGCATCGGAATTGAATTCAGGGAAGTTCCGGTTATTTTAAGGTCTTTTAAAGCAGATGTCATTTTTGGTATGGGTAATCACGGCCTGAGGAAAGTAGACTGTCCCCAAGCCATATGGATAAGCAATGCATACCTTGTTTATCCGGGCAAGCATTTTGCCCATGCCACGTTGCGAGAACGATTGCAAATCAAGCTTCAGCGGTTTAATTTAGGCTGTGTTTTAAAACATACGGACCTTCTTTTTTGTCAAACGCCGGTCATGCGTCGGCACGTCTCGGATTATTACGGTTACCAGATAGACAAGATACGCATACTTCCCAATGCGTTGCCGATTTTCCTGCCGAAGGCCGGAGAAGAAATCGCAAAAACTCGACCTCACGGAATTTCAGAGGATAAGTTCAACTGCCTGATTCTAACAAAATACTATCCTCATAAAAATCCCGGGATGGTTTTAGACGCGTGTCTTCGGTCTGGTGAGAATTTTGACGATACAAGATTCATCACGACTATCTCAGAGCATGACAACGTACATTCAAAGAAATTTATTAGACGGCTTAACACAAATCCTCAGCTAAAGGATTTGGTGCATAATGTCGGTCCTATTGCCTGCGAGGACTTGAAGTCATATTACGACAGCGTTCAACTTGTCATAATGCCTACTCTCATAGAAAGCTTCAGTGTCACCTATCTGGAAGCCATGTACTTTGGTGTTCCCATTTTGACATCTGATATGGATTTCTCACGTTACCTTTGTGGTGACGCTGCTGTTTATTACGATCCCTGGCGGCCGGTGAGTCTTGTAGAAAAACTCTCAATGTTGAAATCCAACCCTCGGATGAGAAGAGAGTTAACAGCCGCCGGTTATGAGCAGTTGAAAAAATTTTCACTCACCTGGGATGATATAGTAAGAATGGCTGTAGGCGAATTAGAGAACCTAACCGCGTAGACACATCGTGAGAAACAGGAACGGTAAGGACCGGTTCTTGTATCGAAGACAGTGTCACAGGTTTCAAGAAGGAGTGCGATCGACGTTCTAAAAGATATTAAGAGTTACGGAATCAGATCAGAACGCTTTGAGCACGGTTATTGAAGAATCATTTTTCAAATTCTTATGGGAAGACAAAGTTTTATCGCATACAGTTCGGAAGAAGTCCTGTTAACGGTGGTTGGCTCAGATAAAAGTAGATATGAATGACATGCCCAAATATCCGCGGATCATATTCCTCAATCAAATGGCAGGACCTCTTTTCAGGGAATTGGCGGAAGATATCTCAAAGGAAAGGACACCGTCATTGTTAATAACCGGTCATCCTGATACTTTGAGAGCTCCCAGAATCGGCTCACTAAGGATTGTAGTTGCTCCTACTTACCGAACTGAAAACAACACAGTCCGACTCATATCCTGGCTCAGATATACTTTTTGTGCATTAGTTAGGTGTTGGCGACAGCCGCGTAGCGCGCTCCTATTTTTGGTGTCGAACCCACCGATTCTGGGAATTGTCGGTTATTTATCCAAGCGTTTGCGAGGACAGCGTTACGTTTCTCTTATTCATGATATTTATCCCGATGTATTAATTAACTTTGGAGTTCTGAAAAAAACGGGTCTTATAACTCGCCTTTGGGAGCGAATGAATCGTTTGATCTACGAGAATGCCGAGGTTGTGTTCACCATAGGTAACAAGATGGCCGAGAGGCTTGGCCAGAAATTTGACCGCAGTAAGACGCTGCCGGGCAATGTAGTTGTTATACCTAACTGGGCGGATACCGACCGGATTCGACCGATCTCAAAAGATAAAAATGATTTCGCCAAGAGATATGGACAGGTTGGAAAACTGACTGTGATGTACTCGGGCAAACTCGGCGAAACTCATGATATAGAGACCATATTAGCTGCGGCCAAAGAGCTGAAGGAAGATGATTCCATCAGTTTTATGATTATAGGGGAGGGGCCCAAAATGAAGCTTGTTTTGGAGGCAAGACTACAGGACGATTTGGATAATTTAACAGTGCTGCCGTTTCAATCCGAAGATACATTGCCCTTTTCACTGCCTACCGGGGATATTTTTATTGTGACGCTCGATAAAGGTTGTGCAGGATTGAGTGTCCCAAGCAAGACCTACTATGCCATGGCTGCCGGAGCGGCTCTGATCGGCCTGTGTGAGGATGAGAGCGAAGTGGCGCACACGATTCAGCAACATAGATGCGGTATTGTGGTTGCGCCTGATGACCTTGAGGGGCTGGTAAGCGGTATTTTGGCCTTAGCCAGTGACGAAAGCAAGTTAAACGACTATCGCGCCAATAGCCGCAGTGCGGCTGAGAAGTTCTATTCCAGAAGGAATACAAGCCGATATTTGGAAGCTATGTGTACAGTTGGCGCTTTGCAATAACGGTCATGAAGGGGAATGGTACGGCGTTTGCGGAATCAATGCCCATGCGAACCTGATGGCAAGCGGATTACAGGCGGCTCATACCTGTTGACTGATTTTGTCTTTTGTAGTAAGTAGAGATAATTCTGAATAGACTGATAAAATGGAAAGAAAACATGAAAATACAAAGCCTATTTAGGAAATGCATAAGAATTGGGCTGCTATCTTGGCTTATAGTTGTTGTTTCAATTGTTCTGGTTGCACTGAAGGCTTGTTCTGCAGATGAGAACGGCGCCCGGGAGATTAATCCAAATGCTAAGACAGTGGATGCAGTGGATCCTAACAAGACGCCAATGATTATCTGGTATCATAATGTGCATAGAGACAATGTCGTTGCACTTAAGACAGCACTGTCTTCAAAGTTGATCTCACATGTTATGATAAAATGTATGCACAGGAAAGACTTTGATTACAGAAGCAAGAACGACGTTCTTAAGGCGATAGAGATAGTTAAGAAGTCAGGTGCTAAACTCATCTGGAGTCGGACTCTTTGGGTGTTATATGATGTTAAGGACAGCAGTGCCGAAGACATCTTCGACCCGGACTATTATATTCGGGAACTCCAGATATTGCGCCGGGAAGGTAAGGAAGTGGGGGCGGATTTTGTGGCCATAGATACTGAGACGTATGCTAATACACCCGTACACAAATATTGGCGTGGGAGAAAGAAAGTGAGTCTGGAAGAACAGGAGCGTTTGAGGCGTGTAATCAGCGAAGTGGTGGGTAAGATTGGCAAGGTGGAATTTGTGTATCCAGGCGGGTATATTCGTAGAGAGCATCCTGCAAATACTCTTGGGAGATTGGGCAAGTATAGAATTGCTACAGATACTTACTGGTTCGATGATAAAAGAATAAAGAGTATACAATATGGATATGAGATCTTTGGGGCTTATATTAACACAGTCCGTGACGATGGGAAGTGGCGGTGGCCATATTTTCTGGTGTCCAATATTTTCGAGCGGTCAGATCTGTGGTCCGGCAAGAAGGGGCTTTTCCTTTATCCCAGGGAACATAAGGCGTTGGCAGTAGCCCGAGAACTCGTGGCTTATTCAAAACAGCATCCTTTCAAGACTCACGAGCCGGGCCAATCTTCGACTCTGAAAAAGCAGTAGGACAAGGCGCTTTTCGGATATAGAGTTCAGTGCAAACACGAGAACAAGGACAATCAACACTTGTAGTGGCTATTGAACATCACTTTGTCGAAGTGGGGGGGCGAATCTACAGCTCTTTGTCGTTCGGTTATGATTATTGGAGTGAATATTTGGAAGTATTTGACGAGGTCTATGTTCTTGCTCGGGTGGGTCATTGTGATCACGTACCTGAGGATCATTTCATGTCCGACGGTGTTAATGTACATTTTATTGGCATACCGGATTATATTGGTGTCCGGCAATTCTTGCGTTATTTGCCTAGTTTGTTTGTCGCCGCTTTCAGGGCAGCTCGTTTGGGCAAATGTTTTATCCTCCGCTCGGGTAATGTTTGCACAGCATTGTGGTTGTGTCTGAAGATTCTTGGCAAGCCTTACAGTCGTGAGTTGCAAGGTCATATTGGGGAGGCGCTTACGCATTTTACCAGGAATGATTACCCTATTGTCGGCAGGACTATTGCGTGGTTGAGTGATTACATGGCGAGGAGGCAGGTTTTGGGTTCGTACTGTGCCAGTTATGTCAGTCAGTTTTGCCGCAGTCTCTACCCAACTAAAAACGCGGATCGTGAATTTGTGTTCTCCAGTATTCGTTTAACCCCGGAACTGATACGTGGTCCGCGGACGGTTGAGGATTTCCGTCACCAACCACTTCGGGTTTTGTCCGTCGGACGTTTGGAGATGGAGAAGGGGCATCAATTTTTATTGGATGCGGCCGCCACGCTCATAGCGCAGAGTGTGTTTGGATGGCAATTACAAATTGTGGGAGGGGGGCGACAGCTTGAACCGCTCAGGGAGAAAGCAAGGTCTTTGGATTTGGAATCAGTTGTTAAATTGATGGGCCCGGTACAATACGGGGAAAAGCTTTTTAGCTATTTGGACTGGGCCGACTTGTTTGTTTTGCCATCTTTGACGGAAGGTATGCCTCGTTCACTAATTGAGGCTATGGCTCGAGGACTGCCGGCTATAGGTAGTCGGGTGGGTGGTATCGTAGAGCTTTTGACTGATTCTCAGCTTGTTGCTCCTGCACAGCCGGCGATGCTGGCAGAGGCCATTGCGGAGCGGATAGGCAATTTTGAGCAGTTGGAGGAAGAATCTCGGGTTAATTTTGAAAAAGTGATAGAGGCTTATGAACTTAAAAAGATCCGACAAACTAAGATTGCATTTTGGAATTGTGTTTTAGCTGGTGCGAAAGGAATCTAATGTGAGAAGGGACCGGTCTTTAATTGAAGAAGTGAAATACCAACTGCGCTACGCCTTACCGCTTGGTCTGGTATGCTTGCTGACAAACTGGTGGTCTGACAATGCTATTACAATCCGAATTCGAGGGATTTTGTTCTCGTGGTTTCTTGGAAAGTGCGGTAAAAACTTCACCGTGGGACGAGATGTTACTATTTTGGAAGTAGATCGATTGAAAGTTGGAGATAATGTATATTTTGCCAAGGGTAGCTGGCTCAATGCCGCCGGTGGACTGGAAATCGAGGATGAAGTTATGCTCGGGCCTTATGTCGTGGTTGCGACAAGCAAACATGGCTTCAAAAATGGTTCTGTCAGGTTCGGAGGCTATCGTTGCATGCCAGTTCGAATCGGACGAGGCAGTTGGTTAGGAGCACACGTTGTAGTGGCAGGAGGTGTCACAATAGGAAAGGGCAACATAATAGGTGGAAATGCCGCAGTGACACATGACACACCGGACAATGTGTTTGTAGGCGGTGTTCCGGCTAAGGTTATCAGGGAGCGAGAAGACGATTCCGATGGAGACAAAGTCGAAGCATGAGTGAGCATAGACCCCGTTTGTGCTTTATTGTGAATCCTTCTATAGGATTGCTTGTGTTGTTTCGCAAGCAGTGGTCTTATTGGCTGCGACAGGGCTACGAGGTTGTTGGTGTCGCGGGGCCAGGCCCGGAGCACGAGATTGTCAGAGAGATGGGAGTGAAAACTCATATCATACCTATGGAACGGTATCCGAGTCCTCTAAAAGACCTTTTGTCTCTAATGCGGCTCTTTTGGTTTCTATTATGGCATCGGTTTGATATTGTCCATGTATCGACGCCAAAGGCCGGATTTTTGGGTGCTATTGCTGCGAGGCTAAGCGGACACAAGCGATTGATCTATACACTTCGAGGGCAGCCTTATGCGCAAATGACAGGGTGGCGCCGGCGCCTGATGAACGCATGTGAATGGTTGGTGTGTAATCTGTCTTGTAAGGTTATACCTATCTGTCATGAACTTGGGCGAGCGGTGGTGAGGGATGGGCTGTGTCCGGCCCGGAAGGTTCACGTAATTGGTTCGGGTTCAAGCAATGGAATTGATTTGGACAGGTTTACGCGTAACGAAAAGAACATAAGGATTGGTTTGGAGTTCCGGGGCAAACTGGGCATAGGCGAAGGAGATTTGTTAATTCTGTTTGTCGGCTGGCTTCGTCGGGAAAAGGGGACTAACGAGTTGGTTCGCTCGTTCGCGTTATTAGCGAAGAAGCACTTGAATTCGCATCTGCTTCTGTTGGGCAACTATGAACCCAGCGACCCATTGGATGCGGAAGTTGTTTCATTGATTGAGAACCATGAGCGCATTCATCATATGCCATGGCGCCCTGAGCCCGCCCCGATTTATGCGGCAGCAGACATTCTTGCTTTTCCAAGCTGGCGGGAGGGATTTGGTAATGTCGTGTTGGAAGCTTCGGCGATGGAGTTACCCGTAATTGCTACCAGGGTGATGGGCTGCCGGGAATCAGTAGAGGAGGGCGTGACGGGATTGTTGGTGCCACGTTCCGATGTGAAGGCGCTAAAGGATGGCTTAGAGCGGCTTTTGAATGATGCAGCACTACGGGAAGAGTTGGGCAAGAAAGGTCGGCAACGTGTCGAGAGGGAGTTCCGCCAGGAAATTATCTGGGAAGGAATTCTAAAGCAATATAAGGAATTGTTGTCGGAGAAATAATTCGGACATGATACGCATTTGTTTTTAGACAGTGACGTGAGTCGTATTAATTAACGGCAGGTAGTGGGAGAGTGGTAAATTCAGGTTTTGTGGCCTGGCATCAGTTCGTTAATACTACGGGAGACGGTTGTTATCAAGTTTGTTTTTCAGGATAGATATTAAGTCTTTAACGCGCCACAAGCAATAACCTCTTTTGTATAAATCAGCTATACACTTTCTTGTTGGCATGGAAAAATATGAGCCTTCTCCTTCCTGTTCAAAACCGGCATTGGGATTATTTTCAAGATCATCGACTGCCTGAGAAATCATTTTTCGAGCTATCAAGCAGCCGCGGATACAGACACCCATTGCAGAGTCCTTTTGTTTGAGCGGCATCCTCTCCTGTCGTATAAGTTTTCCCTCGTCAAATTCGAGAACCATATGGTGGACACTCAGGCCAATTTCTTTTTCACCATTGGCCATTGCCCATACATATGGCGCCATACCACGATATTTAGGTAATAAGCCAAAGTGATTGTTGACCGCTGCTATTTTTGGTAGAGACAGTAGTTGTTCAAGCATACGCTGATACACGTTGATAGAGAGCAGTATGTCGATATTCTTGCTGCGTAAATAATTCAAAGTGGCATCATCATTGCAGTCCTGAGTATAATGTAAATCGATATTGTAGCGTTTGGCGATATTGCTTGGTGTAATACAGTGGTGTACAATTCCAACCTTGTGCAAAGCCTCTGCAAAATATACCCACAGGCTGGCTACAACTTTGTATATCAGGTTTCTCCAACCGGTCTTCTTAAGTACGTGCATTACCGTTCCGAATGTGCCTTTACCTTTAACCCTGCTGGGGCTGATTAAAATTGATACGATATCTTCGGGGCGTTGGTTAACTAAATCCGAAATTAGCAAATAACTAAAGAAGCTGTCTGAAGTAATTATCGCGATTCTCATGTTATATCTCTAAATGTCACTATATTATGGTGAATCCGTAGTATAAAGCCGACGTTAAAAATATATCGAAACCAAATTTTTAAGCTCATTTTAATTATTTGTCATAGTGTTAGCAACGATTTATTTTCTAAGAAACAGATGGGTACTCAAACTTATCCGTTGTTTATCGTATCCATGTAATTGATAATAAATGCCCTGGAATACAACGATAGAGTGGTTTGTGGAGGATATATGTCCAAAAATATCATCAGCAGATATGAAACAGCATTCTCCAAATGGTTTAGCGCAGACAAAGCCTTTTCTTTTTGGAAGGGCCGTGTTGCGTTATATGCGATTTTAAAAGCGATGGATATAGGTCCCGGAGATGAAGTCATCTTACCAGGCTATACGTGTGTAATGGACGTAAACCCGATTAAGTATCTCGGGGCCAAGCCGGTGTATGTGGATATAGAACCTGAGACTTTCAATATGAACGTCGAATTGTTGGAAGAGAAAGTTACAACGAATACCAAGGTTATTATCGCTCAGCACACGTATGGCTATCCCTGCGATATGGATGATATTATGAATATCGCCAACAAACACGGCATCCCTGTAATCGAAGATTGCTGCTTAGCGTTTGGGTCAAAATATAAAGGTAAAACAGCGGGCACATTCGGCAAGGCCGCTTATTTTTCATTTCAGTGGAACAAGCCATATACTACCGGCCTTGGTGGAATGGCTTTGTGTAACAGTTCAGAACTTGCAGAAAAAATTGAATCTCTATGTGCTAAAGAGTGTTGCAGGCCTTCAAAAAAAGAAGTACTCATGCTTGCCACCCAACTTGCATTCTATCGGACCTTTATTTATCCGAGGACTACGGCGTTTGCTCAATCTCTTTTCAGGTACCTTACAAAAAAGGGCATTGTTGTCGGCTCTTCGAGTACCCGTGAGTATGAGCCGAAGATGGCGTCCGATTTTTTTAAGTCTATGAGCAGCATACAGGCCAAATCGGGACTTAAACAGCTTAGGAAAGCCGAGCACAACATAGCACACCGCAGAAAGATGGCGCAGCTTTATGACCAGCTTTTCTCAGAAAAGGGCTGGCCCAATCGGCAGTATGACGCATCGGTTATGGAGCCGGTTATGGTACGATATCCGGTGAGAATTACTGATAAAGAGAAAGCTCTCGCAGATGCCACAAGGGCAGGTATTGAACTTGGAAGTTGGTTTGAGTGCCCCCTGCATCCGATTGAAACGCCTTTGGAAGTTTACGATTATGAAATTGGAATGTGTCCGGAGGCGGAAAAAGCAAGCAATGAAGTCGTCAATTTACCCCTGCATCCCCGCGTTAATGAAAAAGTAGCAAGGAGGACAGTGGAGTTTATAACGCGTTTTACCAAAGTATGATAAAAACATGAAAAGATTTCTTGATGTAGTTTTGTCTTTTTCGGCAATAGTGATTTTATCGCCGGTTTTTGCCGCCATTATTATTGCGATAAGAGTCAGCAGTAAGGGGGCGGCTGTCTTCAAACAGGAAAGGGCGGGCAAGGACGGCAAGCCATTTACCTTTTATAAGTTCCGCACGATGAAAGCAGGTGTTGATCCATTTGGTGCAAGTCCAAAGTCCGGCAGTGACCCGCGACTAACAAAGATAGGAAAGTTTCTGCGGGAATATTCGCTCGATGAGCTGCCGCAATTGCTCAACGTGCTAAAAGGGGATATGAGTATAGTTGGGCCGAGGCCGCTGTATATTTCGCAAATGGCGGAATGGAATGAGCGGCAAAAAAAGCGACTTCTTGTTAAGCCGGGGCTAACGGGATTGGCGCAAATATCAGGACGTGGTGAGCTGACACACGAGGAAAAACTTGAGCTCGACGTCAAATATGTGGAAACGGAAAACTTTTGGATGGATTTAAAAATAATCCTGAGGACACTTGTACAGGTCTTCAACCGGAAGAGTATTTACGAAAAAAGATACTCTCAAACCGAATATACCCGCGGGGAAAATTCTAATCGTGAATAAACATCCTATTGCGTGGTTTCTTGCGCTGCTCCTTTTTGGTCCGGTATGTTTTGCATTAGAGCCGGAAGAAATACTAATCATAGCAAACGAAAACCACAGCGACTCTGTTGCAATTGCTCAACATTACTGCAGCAAGCGAGGTGTGCCGACGGAAAATATTCTTACCCTGCCGTTAGGGACCGAGCTTAGTTATACAATCACCAGAGCAAATTATGAAAAACAGATGGCAGAACCGATTCGCGAGAGATTATTAAGCCTTGGCACCGGTGGGCACATCAAGTGCCTTCTGACAACAAACGGCGTTCCAGTAAAGGTCGGAGGACGAGGGCCATTAGAAGGAAAGGCAGACAAACTAAAACAATTACAAAAATTAGCTGAGCAGGAAAAAGGCAAGATTGAACAGTTAGAAAAGGGTAGTTTGGCCAAGTCGGCTATACCCAAAGAAAAAGCAAAACGGAAACTTGCGCTGTTACAATCTGAAATTGGTCGTATCACCGGCAAAGAGACAGGAGCGTCGGTAGACAGTGAATTGTCAATGGTGTTATCCAATAATTATGAGCTATACCGGTGGCAGCCAAATATACTCAAGAATAATACACTGGGTCTGAATTTTAATACGCTTATGGTGTGCCGCCTTGACGGGCCCGGGATGAGGATAGTCAAAGGGCTTGTCAATAAGGCAATAACAGCGGAGAAAACGGGCTTAAAAGGAATTGCCTACATCGATTCGCGTGGTATTGCGGAAGACAGAAATCCCTATTCGACAGGCTATTATGATCAATCTTTGCGGGAACTGGCGGCTTTTACAAGGTTGCGAACCGAATTGACCGTTAAAGAAGAACGCACAGAAAAACTGTTTACAGCCGGTGCCTGTCCCCGGACAGCTATCTATTGCGGCTGGTACAGCCTGAAAACTTATATCGACGCCTTCGATTTTGTCGATGGTGCTGTGGGTTATCACATCTCAAGCTGGGAGGCTGTTAACCTTCGCGACCCAAACAGCAGCCAATGGTGTCCTGCCATGCTTAAGGATGGGATAACAGCAACGTTAGGGGCGGTGGCTGAACCCTATCTTCATTCATTTCCTGAGCCGCGAGCATTTTTCTTAGAGTTATTCAACGGCCGCTGTCTTGTAGAGGCATACTATCAAACAAAACCGTTTAATTCGTGGCAACTGGTTTTGATTGGCGATCCACTGTATATACCTTTCAAAAGGCCTTAACCGTAACAGGCCGACAGGTTACCAGTTACGTGTCAGCGGAAGACCGGGCTCGGCGACAGCGAAATAACTCGATGAGGTAATTTATAACAACACCAGCCGCAATTCCTACGGCGGCTACAATCACATCCTGCAATCTGAAGTCTCTTCCGGAAATTACAGAAAATAATTTCACCGCGACCAGAAAACCTATCGGCAGGGCCGATGTCACTATCAGCCATTTGAGCTTTGGAGCTTTGAATGGAAGAAAAAGACGCATATTTTGAATCCAAAGCGCAGCAAAAAATCCATAGGAAAACAGAAGAAATACCCTATATGTCACCGGCAGCAAATCAGCCAGATTTACGCGTGTCACATTTGTTAGAGCAAAGATGATAATACCCGTTACAACAAGAAATGCGGGCCAAAATGTGAAAAATGTAAGTAGAATCAAGCCTGTAATCGCGCCCCAAAGGTCAGCGAAAAAATCCATAATATCACAGCTACGTCCAACTACAACACCCTGAAGCAACTCGTCAATAATACCATAACAAACGGTTACTAAAAGTACCCACCAGACAGCAGGTTTGCGCCAGTTCACTTTCCTATCGGGATTGATTGCACACCACAGCAGGAAAACCAGTGCCAGATAGGCCATAAAGTGCAGGCTTTTATCAGACACTCCGGCCTTGCGAACCATAGACGGAATTGGTATATGAGCAAGGACGAAAAGCGTGGGCCAATAAATCAACAATGATATTATAATCAGCTTTCGTCGGCGAAATATAGCCATTAAGAGCACCTAAATACTCATCAGGTTTTAAAAAAATTGTCAAAACAATAATATTTCGATCCTTTTAGGCATAACCTTCATTTTACCAGATATTTGCTAATGATGTAACGAATAGATTGGTAAAATGGGAGAAAAGCCATTTTCGATTCAATGTAGAAGGTGAGGACTGAAAAGGTGATTGGCACCGGCAGGTAATACAAAATGGGCGTATAGATTTTTAAATTTTGAGAAAGGCTTTCTATTGTTTATTCCGAATGTATAATATGGACTGTTTGCCGCTCATTACCTCAAAAACTTATATGGAGGACTTAACAATGAAGCGCTTTATAATTCCAGTGATTATCTTAGTCGTTTTCTCAGCCCTTTGCCCCGGTCAGCGCAGGTCTCGTGTTTCTCCACTAAAAATAATTCAACTTACTGAGCCGAGTCTAACAGGTTCGGTCAGTTTCGAGGAGGCGCTGGCCAAGCGTCGAAGCATTCGTCAGTTTACGGACCAACAGCTCAAGCCGGCACAAATTAGCCAACTTGCCTGGGCCGGCCAGGGCATAACAGAGCCCGTAAGAGGGCTTCGAACAGTACCGTCAGCAGGCGCGACTTATCCGATAAAGCTATACTTTGCCACGCAGGAAGGAATGTTTGTTTACAACGCCGAGGAACATAGCCTGGAACAAACCTCAAACCTGGATGTACGGGCCAGATTGGCGACGACCAACGCACCGTGCAATATTCTTCTCGCAGGCTCTGAGAGGAATCTTGCGGTCCAATTCCGCGGCGAGGCAAATAAATATATGCTATTGGAAGCCGGTCACATCGCTCAGAGTATACAACTACAAGCTGTCTGCCTGGGTTTGGGGTCCGTACCAATCGGCGGTTTTGATTCAAGGAGCATCAGCAGAGTATGCAGGCTGTCGAGGGGTCTTGAGCCACTTTTGGTTATTTCCGTTGGTTATCCTGCCGCTGAGACAAAAACAGAAGAAGACAAAGAAGAAACCGATAAAACGGAGGGCCAAAAGGAAAAAAAAGCGGTGTTGATTGTCAGCAGGGAGAATTTTCGTGATGAAGAGCTTTTTGAAACAAGACGTGTCCTTACCGATGCGGGAGTAAAGGCGGTCGTAGCAAGTACAAAGACAGGAACTATAAGGGGTATGCTTGGACGTTTAACCGAGGCAACAATTCTTGTGAAAGACGTTGTCGTCGATGATTACGATGCGGTAATATTTATAGGCGGTTCAGGTGCGATGGAATATTTCCACAGCAGATTTGCGTGGAATATTGCCCGCGAGACGGTGCAAAAGAAAAAGTTTCTTGGTGCAATTTGTATCGCACCTGCGATCTTAGCGAATGCGGGTTTGCTCAACGGCATACGATGTACCAGCTTCCTATCCGAACGGGACAGACTCCAGAGGGCCGGTGCCCTATATACCGGCGTTCCCGTCGAACGAGACGGGCTTATTATAACGGGGAGCGGGCCAATGGCTTCGGTCCAATTTGGCAGAGCTATCGCGGACGCCCTGGCCGAACAATAATAACCTCTACTTTTGAATATAACCGGCGGTTTATCCAGGAATTCCTGTTAACAGGCTATTAACAACCCTTTTTGCGTTTTTTAAGCCGGAAAAAAACACAACAAAGGAGCAAAATCCAGCTATCTGAAGATAATCTTATGTCCGAAGAGATTCATATGGGAAATTACGGTTGACAATCGCCTCACAGTCTGGATAATAGCTTGTATGTTCATCAGGACTCCACATTTTAGTCCTGCTGAGAGGAAGGAAACAGCCGATGCAAAGATTTGGAGGTTAATAATATCATGACCAGAAAAAAGAACTCGCCCAAGGAACTTAACAACCCCGAAAGCAGTGGACACATCATGAACCGTCGCGATATGCTCCGTGCAACCGGCGCTGCGGTATTGACATCTTCGGCCTTTCCGCTACACTGGGTGGCTGCGGCTGAAAAGAAAAAACAGAAGATACTTTACTTCACACGCTCTGCCGGCTTTGAGCACGGCGCGGTCAAACTCAAGGATGGTAAGCCCAGCATCTCCGATAGAACCCTCACCGAATTAGGCAAACGCCACGGCTTCGAAGTTGTCTGTACGAAAGACGGCCGCGTCTTCGATGGCGACCTCGATCAGTACGATGCAATCGCCTTCTACACGAGTGGCGACCTTACCAGGCCCAACAAAGCCAAGACTCCGCCAATGTCGGCCGAAGGTAAGAAAAAGCTTCTGAACACAATAGCCGCCGGCAAAGGCTTTGTCGGCTTTCACTCCGCCACCGACTCTTTCCACTCCAAGGGTCCCAGGAACCAGAACCAGACCGAAGTCGATCCGTACATCGCAATGCTCGGTGGTGAATTCATCGTACATGGCGCCCAGCAGGAAGCCATTATACGCGCCGCCTCGCCAAAGTTTCCCGGTGTAAAGCAATTCGGAAAGGTCCAAAAACTTAATGAAGAGTGGTATGCCCTCAAAAACTTCGCCAAGGACCTGCACGTGGTCCTCATCGAAGACAATGAGGGTATGAAAGGTGACTGCTACCAACGTCCGCCGTTTCCCATGACGTGGGCCCGGATGCATAAAAAAGGCCGCGTCTTTTATACCTCCTTCGGCCACCGCGACGACATCTGGACAAATCCCAAGGTTCAGGGCATTATCGTTGGCGGCCTGGCCTGGGCAATGGGCAACGTCAAGGTCGATGTAACATCCAATATCGACAAAGTCACCCCGAAGGCCGGCCAGTTGAAATACTGATTGAACTTCCGGAAGCAATACGAAATATTAGAGCAGGGTGGGTTTGACAACCAGCCACCCACCCTTCTGTTTTGCGCTCGGCCAATCCCAAAATTCCTTGCAGAAATCCCTGCTCTAAGATAAATTTGCCACATCAAGCAAAAGGTTCGTTTCGATAATGGAAGGAGTGTATCAATGTCCAGCCAAAGACGTTTTTTTAGCTCAATAGTGCCTGTGAAAGTAGTCGCAATATCACTGATTTTTGCCGGCTGCATTTATTTTCAAACCGGTACCGCCAGGGCAAACACAACGAGGCCCGATTGGGAAAATCCCGAAGTCAAAGGGATAAATAAAGAACCCGCCCACTGCACTCTTATCCCCTACCCCGATACCGCAATGGCGTTGGTCTAATCGCTGTCGGTATGCCCTCTATAGACATCAGTGTCTGGCCTTATACCATGGAAGATCTGGAAAAAGCCAAGCACATCCACGAACTGCCGTAGCGCGACACGATAACCGTAAATCTCGACTACCGGCAGATGGGCGTCGGCGGAGATGATAGCTGGGGTGCGCGAACACACCGCGAATACTCCATGCCGGCAAAGACCTACGGCTATTCCTTCCGTCTTACACCCTGTGAGCCGAAACCTGGTGACATCGGCTCCCTGATACGGAACGGCTTGCCTGAGATAGGCTAACTGCACCACTACTGGGCCGGGCACAGGTCCTGTCTGTCAAGTCCCAAGAGCAGTTCTGAAGGATTCTTCTTAATAGAACCCTACGGAGATTTTGTGTGATCTAAAATCCCAAAAACCTGCAAAACCATTAAACTCAATAATTCTCTCACAGTCGTTGGGACGATTATATCTTTTTGTGTGACTTGATGGATGTTTGAGGATAAAATTAATTCTGACGTTCCAATGTGTCGATTTTTCTGACAGGACTAATTGCAAATGCATTTCAAAGATATTTTCTGTTTGACGATTTTTAGTATTGCAAGTACGAGTTTGTCGGTTTGCGTTTTTGCCGGCAACGATAAAATACAGGATCAGTTAAATCCTCGCGGTAAGGTCCACATACCCATAGGCATAGCAAATACACTCGATACGCTGAAAACTTTCGTTGAAGCTGAGGGCAGCTTTTCGCCGGGCGTTGGAAGCTATGGCATATACTTCTGGCTTTTTGATAAAAACACCGGCGGCCTTATCGCGCCTACGATAGATAGCGTAAAATGTGAGCACGGCCTGGCCGAAGGGAAATATCTCATTCCCTTCTCGAAGTGGTCCTCAGGTGATGTCACGGCCAAGACCGAAGTCTGCGAGGTTAAACGCAAGTCACCAAAAGGAGATGTTTTTATTGTTGGCTGTCGTGTTACGTTAAACAACACCGGCAAGGACAAGAGAGATGTGGCTTTTTACGTTGCTCTGCGCGCGCTTGGCCCGGCCGGCTTTGATGTAAAGAAATTAACAGTCAGCAAAGAAGGCGATGCCTTGCTGGTAGATGACCATCCTGCAATCGTGGCAACGAAGAAGCCTTCCAGGGCAGGCGTTTTGGCGAGCGACATAATTGGTGAGTTTGCCCTACAGGGCAGGATGCCGAAAGATATATCCGCCATCTCAAAGGACGGAAATTGCTCCGGCGCACTACAGTTTGAGCTTACTCTTGCAGCCGGAGCTACTAAGACACTTAATTTTATATGTCCCGTCCTGCCCGGCCGCCGTGCCGCCGGACACAAGTGGGATGGTGTGAGCGAATGGGCACAATTCGACTTGGCTGAACTCAATCCATCCATCGGTGGAGTGTTGCAGCCTGATGCCGGACTGCAATATTACCGCCAGCTCGATGTCACGGAGATGTTCGAAGATGCCAGGAATTACTGGAAGCAGCTTGTCGAGCGGGTCCGGCTTAATCTGCCCGACAAACGCTGGGAAGAAGCATTTGCCGCAATCATCGGCCACGCGGCAATGGAGATGAACGAAGGGGCACCCGATGTTGCGGTCGTAAACTATAACGTGTTTAATCGAGATGGCGTGTATGTAGCGAACATTTTTCAAAAATCAGGGAATATTGACCTGGCTGCAGCGGCCATTGATTACTTTACCAAACACCCGTTCAACGGCCGCTCATACCCGGAAGCAGACAATCCGGGCCAGATTCTCTGGGCGATGGGTCAGCAGTGGCAGTTTACGCGCGATAAAACCTGGCTTAAGAAAATATACCTTGCGGCTCGTAAGATTGCGGAGATGATACAGTATTATCGAACGACAAGCGGCCCACATTGGGTACAGATGGACAATCTGGAATTCGGGTCGAAGCTGCCCAAGGAAAAACGCAGGGAATTAAAACCCGGCCGGTGTGACGGCCACCATCCTGAATATACCGAGGCATTTGATATTGCCGGTTTGCGAAGTGCGGCAATCCTTGCGGATACACTCGGCTTGTCTTCCGAAGCAGCACGGTGGAAAAAACTGGCGGCTCATTTGCTTGATGTATATGACAGAAAATTCGGCGGCAATCTTGGAAAAGGATATGGAAGTTTCTCTGTGCTGTGGCCCTGCCGGCTCTATCCCATAGGTAGCGACAAAGCATATAAACAGTTCAAAGGCTACGGAAAACAAAATCCGAGCGGTTGGCGATATTTTCAACTTGCCAGGGCACATCAGGGACTGCTTGCGGGAAATCGAGAGGCCGGTTACGTCACGCTGCAATTGCATCTCAACCATGAGCAAATGCAAGGCTGGTACGCGTTTGACGAAGGCGGCAGGAGTGGTTCCGGCGGTTGGGGACATGTACGCACCACCTGGAATGGCAGTGTTGCTATGCCTCACGGCTGGGCCATCGCCGAAGTCTGGCTGCTCATGCGTGACTGCCTTGTATTTGAGGCCGATCAACGGCTGGTGCTGTTGGGTGGAGTGCCGTCCGATTGGTTTATTTATGAGAATGGGATAAAGATCGAGAACATGCCTACTTATTTCGGCAAGCTGAATATGCATTGGAAGCCAACGAAGGCAGGAGCAATATTAAGGCTGGATGGTGATGCAAGGCCGCCGAATGGTTTTGTCTTATGTTTGCCTGTATCGTTGAAACCAATTATAAAAGTGGGCGGTCAGACTATCTCAACTATATCAAACGGTGGATTTGTTCTGCCGCCGGGGACAAAAAAGGCACACGTTAGTTTTGAAAGGTAAACTCAAGCGGTCGCACCCGGTTCAAGTCTGACAATAATGTCTTCCTGAATAGCCGGTGACAGGTCCAGGAAGTTGACGAATGTTCCGTGGATTCGCATAATGTATATGCCGGTCGGAGCATATTTTTCGGGGTTTTTCAGGACCTGCCGCAGGTGACTTGCGCTGTCTATATTAAAATAGACATAGTAGGGTGACTCGTTCGGTTCGATTCCCAATCTAAATAACGGCTTAATGATATTATCCCGCAACCAGATTCCTTTCTCCTCAAGGTCGTCGGTATCTTTTGCACTGTTCCGGCGCAATCCAATATGTGAAGCATACCCTCCGGTCATTTTCAGAAATGGCAGCTTCCATGCTGAAAGGAACCGATTCGGCAGACCGCCACGGTCGGCCCCAGGCCGTGGGTCTACTCCGAAACCCAGCATCGACCTTGCCGCTCGTCCATCCGGTGTTGCACCCACCCAGTAGCCATAAAGAAGATGGGTACTCGGGGTCGAGAAGTCAGCGAGGTAATCGCAGCCCGTTGGGTTCTTCAGGTTACAGACTAAATCGCTGACATGATTGACAAGCCGGGCTGCTATTGCATCCACTTCATCACAATTATTGCCGAATTTATCCTGACATGATAGAAAGTGGCACAGTTCTCCGTAGCCTTCAAAGTTTTTTTGAAGTGCGGTGCGAATGTCATCGGCTGCCCATTTACCGTAAGAAAGAGCACGGTCGACCGCGTATAGAGAATCCGCAACAACAGAAAGACCGTGAATAAGACAGCCGCTTGCATTGTAGCGAGTTCCCTGCTCCTGAGGATCACGCATGTCACGGAAGGTGTAGAAGCTATCCATCAGTGCCGAAGTAAAAGGAACAGGTTTTTCCTTACCCAACAGAACCGTACAGGAATTGCCTGCATCACGCATCCGTGGCAGCATCTTATCAAGTAAATCAAAGAAGAATTTTTCCAGATTTGCGTAAACGTCATCGGCCCCTCCCGTATAGCCGAGTTCCCGCCATGACGGCCCTATCCTTTTACCGGTTATAAGGGAGATACCGTCGTTCATTGCCAATTCCAAAACCTTTGCCAGATTCAGCCAGGAGTTGGTCGTATTCAACGATGCCTTGCCCATAATAAGCGGCTCCTGACAACCGGCTATACAATAGTCCGGCAGGTCCTCGTCAGCCACACCACGGGCCCTTAATATTTCAAACATCACGTCATCATTAAATAGGGAAGGATTTGAATGGCCCGGCGAGAAAAAGAAACGTCCCAGTGAACGATAAAAGCGTTCGGTTGTGCCGGAATGAACCTTGATGGATAAAGCCGGCTGCGGGTCGTTTGTCTCGAAGAAGGCATCCAGCACGATATAGGTCATGTCGCAATCGAGGTCCTGACCTGTTTCATCCCGTCCGCCAACGATTATATTCTGTGATATTGCCCAGCAGCGTTTGCCGACCTGGAAAAAACACAGTAAGTGCCTGATAAGCTCAACAGCTTCTTCGCGAGACGTATCAGCCTGTCTGTAATATGGCTGCAGAATTCTGTCGAGATTACCCACGGAAAAGGCATAAGGATTAGGTGCCTGTTCCAACGCCATTACCTGCCACAGGAGCGCAAAAGACTGAATAGCCTCATGCAGAGTCTTTGCCGGCTGCGCGGGAACGCGACTTAAAATCTCTGCGATGCGCGACAGACGGGCTTTTTCTTTTTCGCAATCCTGCTGCTGCGCCAGAGATTCAGCAAGTTTTCGATAGCAGTCGGCCAGAATGATTACAGCTTCGAGAGCAGTGGCCATAATCCGGCCGTATTCCTGCCCCGATTCGCGGGCCTTTTGCTGCATAGCACGAACGCCATTTTTTAGAAAGGGCCGCAGGTCCGGAATGGTATGGCCGGTGACCGGCTCAACAAAATAAACAACCTCGTTAATCTCATCGCCGGCCTTGCTGTAAATTGCCCGCAAGCCATCAACGTAGGCAGTCTTCTCCCAGTAGCGACGAACCGCCTGTATTCTCTGTTTTGTAATACCACTTTTGGGATTGGGCGAGATATCATCATAGATTTCGGTCGGATCGCAGTAGCCGGCAAATTCTTCCACCTTAAAAGAAGGATTTATCAAGGCATAAGAAGCCGAGAAGGCCCCATCCTGCGTTCCCGCAATTGCACTTCCTTTAATGATGGATATCGGCATACGCCGAACCACCCGGCAGAGAAGTTCGGCCTGTCCGGCCGGGTCATCGGGGTTGCCCCCCTCAGACCGCATTTGCCGGCGCTCCTGCATCTTGATTTCCTGAACAAAGAACCACTCCTCCATATTTTCCTGAGAGCGTTTTGCTTTTCGAACAAGCTCTACACCTTCTCTTAATATGTCTTTGAACTCAGTATTTAATCTTATCATTGCCCGGTTCCTCTTTTCATAACTAACCTCCCAGTGATGCTCTGATTCCGCAACTTATCAGTTCATCAA
>Ga0209536_100003745_pt1 | contig 24255 bp, 14 predicted proteins | sample DeeMarSeWOR28_12_FD_187461 | JGI IMG/M metagenome (GOLD analysis project Ga0209536, IMG submission 187461) | Marine sediment microbial communities from White Oak River estuary, North Carolina - WOR-2-8_12 (SPAdes) (version 2) | ecosystem: Environmental > Aquatic > Marine > Intertidal zone >...
CCAGTAAACTGAACATTCTCTATTCACTGATTTTACCCGGTGCCGGACAATGGGCCATGGGATATAAGGGCCGCGCGAAATTTTTCATGGGCACTGAATTTGTTCTCTGGGCAGGCTTTATTGGTTCCCATCTTTCTGAAAAACTAATGGCAAATAGTAATTTTGTTGTTATAATTGATAATTTTAGTAATCAAAACTCCGAAAATGAGAAGAATATTTCAGAAATAACAGAAGATTACGAATTAAAGAAGGATTATGATTTAATCCAAAAGGATTTATGTGATTTCTCAACATTATCCAGGCTTGATTATTGTTTTGATTTCATATTCCACTTAGCGGCTAAACCAGGCGTACGTTACTCAATTCAAAATGCAGAAGAAGTAGCTAAAAATAATATCCTAAGTACAATAAATATTTTTGAGTATGCTTTAAACACAAAAGCGAAAAAAGTAGTTTTTGCTTCCTCCTCTTCGGTATATGGAAATCCAATTTATACTCCTGTTGATGAGGAACATCCAAAAAATCCGATATCCCCATATGCTGTTTCAAAATTATGTGGTGAACTCTACGCAGATTATTATTTCCGAGAGAATAATTTACCTATCAATATATTGAGATTTTATACCGTTTACGGCCCAAGAGGAAGACCCGATATGGCGATTCGGCAATTTTTTCATGATATAATCATGAATAAGCAGATACATATTTATGGGGATGGGAATCAAATAAGAGATTTTACTTATATATCTGACATTGTTGACGGGTTAATATTAGCAGGAGAGAGCGTTGGATCTGCTGGAGAGAGCTTTAATTTAGGTTGTTCTAATCCAGTTTCTGTAAATCAATTAATTGATAAGATGTATACCATAACTGGAAAACTTAAAAACATCAAATATGTAGAAAAACAAAAAGGAGATGTTGAGGTAACGTCTTCTAAAATTGATAAGGCAAAAAAGATATTAGGATTTAAACCAAAATATAATATTGATAAGGGATTGAGAAATACTTATAAATGGCATAATGAAAATATAATATAGTGGACAGAAAAATTATGAAGAACGTTAAAGCAAGCTTTTATCGACTTCTTTTTTATTTACGAGCCCGAATTCAATTAACAATCTTCCTTGTATCTATAATATTTATATTAATTGTTTTTCTAAAGTTAATAGGAATTTATTCTGTAGTACTTCAACCGATTTTTCTTGTGAGTACAGGGTTTATCGTCTTATTCTTACCCTCATACCCCCTTTTTTTTGTCATTTCAAAAAAAACAAAATTTAATTTCTATGAAAAACTTAGTTTGACGATAATAATAAATGCAGTCTTCTATATCCTTTCAGGATATTTAGGATTTATATTAGGAATTCCTATAACCGGATTTTTTTTCTTCGGTGCGTTAATAATTACTTATTTCTCAATCATATCCTATATAATTTATTGTGAAATAACAAAGGGGTCTTATTTTTTCATTAAATCTAAAGAATCTTTTGATTTAGTAAGTGATAGAGCTGTTAGTTTTTCTTTATTGAAATATATCAAAGCAAATGTTACTATTAATGGAGTCTTATTAATTATATTTATAGCATTGATCTGTTTCTTGAACACAGTTAGAGTGAGCTTCTTTGCAGGTACTGATCCTTGGTTACATATTTTCAATAGTAAAATTATAACTCATTTAAATTACTTACCTCTAGGAAATTATCATAAAACTTTGGGATTAAACATATTTGAGGCGGTAATATCATTTTTTTCAGGTTTAAATCATATTCTTATCCCACGGTACTTTGTATTTTATACATTTTCTGTGTCAAGTTTAATTTTTTACAATATATCTATGAGAATTTTTAAAAATAGAAATCTAGCATTTTTAAGCGTTTTTATTTTAGAATTCTCTTCTTTAGGATTTTCTACTATGATGCTACAGTATTGGCCCTCGGGATTTTCACTAATTATGTTTTTAATGATATTCTTTTTGTTGTATGTGAGATTGCAAAAGCTAGTTAAGATTGAACGACCACTAAAACAAAACATCCTCTCAGATCTTCCTGTAACTTATATTTTAATTTTAATAATTTTCATAGGAGCTATTCTTACTCATATCATTACTTCTTTAATCTTCTTATTATCGTTTTTATGGTTATATGTAATTTATTTCTTTAAAGATCGCAATCGCGGTATTGATTTTTTATTTATGTGTGCCCTTTTTGGGATTTCGTTAATTGCTATAAACTTAGGAATAGGTAGTGGTCAATTTGGCTTTTTTACCATTAACATTTCTTGGTATTATGTAGTAATGATTGGTGTTGTAGGGATCGTCGCAGGATTATTAGTTCTATGGAAGATACAGAAATCAATCGTGTTTACAAAAGGTCGATATAGAGCAGTGATCGGAAGAAGAGATTCCTATTACAAAATTATTGGGGATAAGATCATCATCCCTCTCATTTTTGCTTGTTTAATTATAATCACCATATTGTTATTGATAATCAATATAGTTTGGTTTAATTTTGCTGTAATTAACATCTTAAATATCTCAGAAATTCTGTTATTAAGTTCATTCGCAATAGTAGGTTTATACTTATTTCAAAAAAAGTCGAGAGGAAAACCCTTGTATCTCTGGGGATTGGGACTTGCTCTCCTTTTAGCTATAGGTTTTATTCTTAATCTTTTAATATTCAGTAATATGATATGGCAGAGAATTCTGTATTTAATCCCACCAATTATAGTGATTGGATTTATATCTTATATCTACAAACTCGTGAAAACAAATTCAATTCAATTTAAATGGATAAATATCGTACTATTAGCAACAATTATTTTTTCCTTATTCACAACTTATTACAATGAATCAGTAAGTCACGATATTTTTAATTTAAAGAAAAGTGAAGTAAAAACCATGCAATGGTATGATACCTACACATCCAATCGAAATGTAATTCTTACGGAATTTGGTTGGGGATATGTATTCAATTATTATGATTTTCCTTTTAACGATAAAAATGAAACCTTTTACTATAATGCAAATATCTACATTTTGACAGCAGTAACAGATTTATTTCCCCCTAACAGTCATATTAATGAAAGTGGGGTAAATCTTCTGCGTGAAATTAAGGAGAAATATAATTCTGATGTATATATAATTTTTGAGGGTGATTATGTAATAAACCGAGGATTCGAATTATTTGGAGGCTTAACACCTAAGGAAAATGAAGAATATTATAATCTCAGTTATTTAAACAAAATATGTTCTTCTACAACCAAGAATGGGGAGATTGTTCCTCTATATTGGGTTATTTAGTGACTTTAAAATAGTGATAAATGGTTTGAAAATTTTCAGTTTATCGTAAACAAAAACCACACTTCCCAAATGATTTTATAGTCTGTTCCCAACAATGTTGGTGATAGGCTCTATTACAATGGGGACATTCCGCATGACAACTCTCATCTCCCGCAATCTTTTTGGAACAAATTGGACATTCTATTTTATGACAAATAACACAGGAAACAACTGATACCTCAAAAATTTTCTTAGAGATTAAATTGAATAAATCGATAAGATAACTAAAAGGGGACCATTTATCAAAAAAATCATCAAAAGAATTATGAAGATCCTTTTTAATTTTTTCATGAGCCTCAAGTTCAAATTCATTTAAAACTTGTATTTCAGGTATCTTCATTGGGTATTCTTCCGGTAAATCGATTTGAATTTTAAATGTTAGATCTTCAGTTTTCATTTTTCCTTTCATGTCAACAGTCAAAGTTGTAGTGACGGGATCATATTTCAGATCATTATAATTATCTTTTATCAAATCAATTTCAAAATTAATTCTTGAGTTTTTATCAACTAACCAAGCAATTTCTCTTATAACATCTAATGGTTCTGATTTATTATCAATCCAATTTTTATACGCTTTTAACTCTGTTATTGGAACGCTAATTATTTGTTCTAATTCGAAAGGCAAATTTATAGTGGGGGGATTAGGGTATGTCTCCAAATCAATGTTCATTATGTATTCTTTAAAACCGTATGTTAATAGCTTTACTTTTAATCCCATTAAATTGTCATGATGCTTTTCGCTTTGATACTCCCCAGAGATTTTTTTAGTTTGAGATTCGATCTCCTTGATGAAGAATAATTTCTTTTCTATTTCATGTAGAATATCAATTATATGTAAGGGATTTTTGGGATCCCATTCTTTTAATGAATTCAAGGTTTTTTGTGGAACTCCCAATAATTTTTCAATTTCGCTTGGGAATTGAATTTCTGGTCGTTTAGGGTAATTATTAAAATCAATTTTAATTATAAATGTTCTTGCAAGAGTTATCGTTATATAGATATTAATCTCAGCTGCTTTTTGACCAATTTGATCATAGGCATATTCTTGTTGAATCAAGCTTAATTCAGTGTTAATCGCTACGTCTAATTGAGGAGACTCTTCATACTCTTGTTCACTTACTAGTTCTCTAGGGGTAGCAACATTTTTTTTGGTAGATTCTTGATTAGAATCATAAGATAGATCTTCTTTATATTGTTCAGTAAAAATATTATCATTGTCAGATTCAGAAGGGGTAATAAATTCTTCATATTGAAAATCAGGGGGATAAGCATCCAAATCAGGTGTAATAAACTCTTCACCTTCTGAGCTATCTACAAATTTTTCCTCTATTTTTACGGATTCCAATGGATCTTCTTTAACTGGTTTAACTGGTTTTAAAGACTCTTGGATTTTAATTTTAAGTTCATCAATAACATCAATAACTTGAAATTCAGAAGACCATGAGTTATGTTTCTTTAATTCAATGTCATCTCCTAGTAACGTTTTAATTTCATTATGATAAATCAATTCTGGGGGATTATCTGGAAAATTTTCATCAAACTTTAGCTCTAGTTCATATTTTTTTTCGGGTGATTCATAAACATACCCATATAAATGAGAAATATTTCCTGAAACCATCCAAAAGGAATATTTTTTAGCAATAGCTTGAGCTTCCTTCAGTATTCTCTGTTTATCCAATAAACTTCTCACAAATTTGTATTTTTTCTATATAAAAAGAATAGACTTTCTTCTTAAAAATATTTACAATACATTGCATTATAAGAATAGCTACACGGTTTCTAGCTTCAAATGCTATGTTTATGGATACTATATTTTAATTCATTCGTTTAACTTCCCATAAGGTATATGGTTAATTAAAAACCTCATCACTATTGAAAAATGAAGCATTAATTTTATCTATAATAATTTTATTTCTGTCTCCTTCTATTTTAATTAATTTTGGTATTTTGCCTGTATGGCCAACCTTGTCTTCTCGACTAATAAATGCACCGTAGACACCATCTATATCATCTGTTATATCTAATCCTTTTTTAATCGATGCTTCAATATCTATTCCTTTTACGGCATTTGCAACTCTTGTTGCTGCAGCATCGGCTAAAGACGCATCTCGAGCAAAAATAGTAACTGCATCAGCTTGACCAAAACTAAATGCATGTCCCACCGTCGCGGAACTTGTTCCAATGCCAATTGGGCAATCTTTCTTTTCTATTAAGAAACCGAGATTTAAATTTAACTCATTATTCCCAGCGAATAAGGCAATTTTCATAGGTTTTATTGAATCCACAATAATTTCTCCCCCATTTTCAACAAGAGCAACTTTAACTTGGGAAATTGAAGATTTATCACCGGGATGTAGATTTTTCATTGATTCTAGCATAAGATCGGCTAAAGCCCCTGCTACTGCTGCCATTGGTCCTACATCGCACGCCCAAGCTACTTCTGCCATCTTATTAATAATTTTAAGATCAGTATTCACATTTACCGGAGAAAACGACTTTAAAAATTGATCATTTTCTTCTATATATTTCTCTAATTCTCTTCGATGTTGAAAGAAACTATTTTTCGCCCTTTTTATAGCGTTTTTAGATTCTGATATGATTGTAATATCAGATTCCTTCTCTAAAAAATGTGATTTATAGACTTTCAAATTTAGATTCTGATAAGTTTCATCAAGATTTAGGTGATATATTGATTTTATAACAAAATAAATATAAATAAATAGGTTTTCATTAATAATTCAAAACCATAATTTCCAAATTATGAGTCAATTAAATTACGAAGAAATTATCGGACAACTAAAATCTGATTTAAGCGCTGAATGTGCTATAGCGAATAAGTATGGAGTTATACTAGGATCAAAGATTAAAGAATTTTCTAAAGGGAAAATTATACCCCACCGAATTCTTTCCTTAATCTCTAATTCAAAAGAAATAGCAAATGAACTAAAGCTTGAAAAGATAAATTCATTTGCTTTGGAAGCTCAAGATTATCACTATTTATTTTCTTATACCACGAATTTGATTCTAATTTCGAAATTAAATTTAAACGTTAATTTGGCAAAATTTATGCCAAACATTAGTAAATTTCTCGCAAAGTTAAGCGAGAATTCAGTTGAAGAGGAGATAAAGGAATTTTCTGTATTCGACTTTTCTAAAGAATTAACAAAAATAGAGGAAACTCAAAAACAAGAAGAAATTAAAAAAGAAAAATATTCTATTATTAAGGATCTCGTAAAATTTATCTCGAGTTAACCCTAGTAATTGAATTGAAAATTTTCCAGGTGAAATATTATATTAAGACAAGTTTTCATATATAAAGGAGATGAATTACTATATTATAGGCATTTTGGTAAAGCCCTTAAGCATGAAGCTTTAAATTATCTTGTTGGGGAAATACTAAACGACGAGGCAGTTAGAGAAGAGGACAGAGTTGAGTTTCATGATTATTATAAATTTAGAGTTTCTTATATCACCCAAAAAGCTTTGAGTGTAACAGTATTATTTGTTACTGGACTAACAGATAAATTTGATAATATAAAAAAGGAATTAGTAAAATGTCGAAAAGAATTTATTAATCTTTTCGAAGAGATTCTGCAACATAAATTTGATGCAAAAACCTTTGAAGTATTTGATCCCATCGTAGACAATATTCATAAAAATCTTCGACCAAAGATTTCTTTGGTTGGATTTTCTGGTGTTGGTAAAACAACAATAACAAAACTAATTAGAGCTGAGGAAATCCCCGTTCAGCACATCCCAACAATTACCGGAGATATCGCTACTGTAAAAATCGGGAAATTGCACTTTCATTTATGGGATTTTGCAGGGCAAGAACAATTTAGCTATCTCTGGAATAATTTTATAAAGGGAAGCGATGCAGTTTTACTAATTACCGATTCCAGTTTAGAAAATGTTGAAAAAAGTAAATTTTTCTTAGAACTTATCAAGGAACAAGCACCCCACGCTCATGCAGCTGTTATAGGCAATAAACAAGACTTACCAAATGCAACAAATCCGACTAATATTGAACGAATTCTTGGCTTAAAATCATATTCGATGATTGCCAAACAACCTGATAATCGAAATAAAATGATTCAGATAATTGCTGATATATTAGAGATGAGTGCTGAGATTTCTCCCTTATTGAAACCACTTCTTGAGAGAGATAAATTAATAGAGGAGGCATCGAAAGCTTTAAAAGAAGCGAGTTTTGAAAAAGCGGCGTTCTTATTCGATAAAATTAGTTATCTTTGTATCGAATTAGGAGATGATTCATTAGGGAAAGATTTTTTTGATAAATCTCAGAAAATAAAGGGTATGCTAGATCAAGTTGGTGCTCCTCAACCTACACCTGCGCATCCAATTGAAACAGATAGAAGAGAAATTCATCAAGAACCAGCTAAAACAGTAGAACCATATCCCGTTAACCAGGTGAAACAAACTCCGTTAACTCAGGAACCAAAAGGACCTATGCCTCCTGGTCCAAAAATGCCTCCAAAAGTAACTGGTCCAGTACAACATCCTGTTAACATTCCTGGGACCCAAGATCTATCTCGGAAGACGGATATATCCAGACAACAATCACCAAATCAAGAAACTTTAAAGCAACCTCAAATGGATACCAGCAATTCTGGATTGAAACTAAATCCAGATGATTTCATGGTGAAGATCAGGTCAAAAACAATTGGACACGTCCCAAAGGATGCAAAATCCAAACTAAAAACTACTGCTTTTGGTCATGTTAAGAATGTACCTTCTCAAAAGGTAGGAGGAGATAATCAACTTCCTTTTGCTCTTTTTGGAACAAGGTCTTCACAGGAACCAGCAAAACCAGTACCAGTCAGAAACGCTATCCCTACTTCAACACAAGCTAAAATTGAACAGACGATTCCACAATCCCAACCTAGCCTAAAAGCTCCTGTAACAATTGATACTCAACAAGAAGAGCATATAAGGAAAACCTTAGTGGAACTTAAACTGAAAAAGGCTGATCTAAACAAGATGAGTTTGGATTTTGATATGAAAGAATTAGCTGGTGAAATAACAGCAGAAGAACTCAATGAAAAACTAAGTAAGGTTCGAGTCTATCAAAAGAAGATAGATGATCAAATTCTTGAGTTAGAGAGTCTTCTAAAGAAATAGAGAGATCTTTAGTTAGACTAAATAAAACTCTTCAAATATTCATCGGGAACATTAGCATCCCCTATTTTTATTCCTTTTTTCCCCCCATGATAATCAGAGCCACCAGATTTTATTAAGTTATATTTCTCTGCGATTCTACGAAAGTACTCGGGCAATGTTTTCTGAGCTTCAACAAGTTTTTTTGTTTCATAAAAAGGCCTGTTTTTTGAATATGTATATTCAACCTCAATTCCTTTAATACCCACGTCAATCAGCATCTCCATAAAATGTTCAAAATTAGACACGTTATAGATTCCTGGATGAGCTAAAATGGGAATACCTCCAGCAGATAAGATTAATTCGATTGATTTCTCTAGATTCAACTCGATAATCCTATCTACATATGCTGAACCCCCCACACTAATCAATTTGAAAAGTTGATTTTTAGATTTTCCTTTTGTTATATCAGGATTATTTCTGACCATAACTTCTACAATGTGAGGTCGACCTATTATATTACTTCCCGCGATTTCTTGAACTTCTTTGAAGGAGATATCATATCCAAACTCATTTCTTAAACGATAACAAATGGCTCTTTTCTGTTCAAGCCTCCCCTTTATTTGATCTACTATCGATTTTCTTAAGTTTGCTGAGTTATGATCAATATTTAATCCGATAATATGTATATCTATTAATTCTCTTTCAGGTTCATGTTTTATAGAAATTTCTATGCCGGGTATCACAATGATGTTTTTTTCCTCCCCGTATGATAAAAATTCCTCTAATCCAGAAAGAGTATCGTGATCTGTTAAAGCAATTGCTCTAAGATTAAGCTCTAAAGCTTTATCCACTATCTTAGAAGGTGAATCCTGACCATCAGAACTAGTTGAATGAAGGTGCAGATCAATCATATTGAATTATAAGAAATCTAAAAATTTGACTTTTACCCTAATTCTAAAAATAATAGTTGAAAAAATTATAAAGCTACAATAATTAAAGATCAAACAGAGGTGTTCAAATTTATGCCTATAGTAATAATGAAGTTTGGAGGATCTTGTCTTTTAGACAAAACAGCATTTGACAAGATATTAAGAATCACTAAGATCTATAAAGATGTTAAAAAAATATTTGTCGCATCTGCTTTTAATGGGATTACAGATTTATTATTAAAAACAGCTTTAAATCTTGAAGATTTTAAGGCGACAGATCAAAATATTGCATTAATCGAGAAAAGGCATTTTGATATAATTGAACAAATATTTGAAGAAGATTCAGAGCATTATATTAATGCTAAAGATTGGGTTGATGATAAATTAAGTGAATTAGATGATGCTTTTTCTGATATCAGAGAGTTTGGTTTGGAACCTTATTATAGGGATTATGTTCTAAGTTTTGGTGAGATTTTATCAACATATATTTTAAATCAATTTCTTCTAAGTTCTGGATTAGATTCTGCCTACGTGCCAGCTAGTAAGATCATTATTACTAATGATGAGTTTAACAATGCTTATCCCCTATATGACCTTACAAACTCAAGAGTTAATAAATTAATAATTCCCTTTACAGAGAATCCTAAAGAAGATATTATCGTTTGCTTAACAGGATTCATTGGTAGAAACAAAATAGGGTACATTACTACTCTTGGAAGAGGAGGTTCCGATTATACTGCTACAATTCTAGCTCATTCACTTTATAATGTTGGAGAAGATAAAAATATTAAAGTTATTCTCTGGAAAGATGTTGATGGATTACTAGCGATTAATCCAAAGTATGTGCCTGAATCATCTTTGATAAAAAATTTAGACTATGATGAAGCAAAACATATTGCTAATTTTGGGGCTAAAATCCTCCATCCTAAATGTCTTGAAGCAATAGAGGTATATAAAATACCCTTGGAAATTCGAAATTTTAACAATCCACTAGATAATAATTTTACGGAAATTTCGGATCGAACAAATAAAGAACTAATAAAAGGGATTTCAGCTGTTGAACTATCAACAATTATAACAGTAATTTCTGGTAGCTTAGTAGATGTTCCTGGAGTCTTAGCGAAGATTTTCAGAGTAATGAGTAAAAAAAAGATAAGTGTCTCTTTAGTTGCTCAGAGTTCCTCAGAAGTAAGTACATCATTTATAGTTAAAGAGGAGGATTCAGAAAGGGCTGTTGCTGCTTTAAAAGATTCGAAATTTTTCTCAGAGTTTTTTCATATAAAATGGGAAAATGTTGCAGTTATTAATATTATTGGCTTAAAGATCCTCGAAACTAAAACAAAAGCAGAAATTTTTAATGCATTAGATAAAAAGGACATAAAAGTTAAAGCGTTATCACAAGGTCTTAATGAATTAAATCTATCAATAGTTATTGAAAGGGAGAAGCTCATTGAAGCAATAAATATAATTCATGATGATTTATATGATGAATTTGAAGCGTAGGTTTTAAGACCTGAAACTTATTGACATAATCAGGATCAAAAATACTACAATAAACAATCTATAAAATTAGGATCGAAAATCAATAATTCTACGTGTTAATTCTGTAAAAGATTCATCAACGTTTATACCAGTCTTAGCTGAAGTTTCAATATAAATACTCCCCTCATTTTCAGCAAATGAACGAGCCTCTTCTCTATCAATTACAACCCCTACATCCTCAACAAGATCTGCCTTATTCCCAATTAACACAAATGGTATATTTTCTCCGGCGAATTGACGAATCTCCGTTAACCATTTTCTTGTTTCCGTATATGTTTGTTCTCTAGTTAAATCAAAAACTAAGAGTGCACCTGCAGCTCCCTTGTAAAAGGTACTGCGAATAAATTCAAAACGTTGTTGACCTCCTATATCCCATATGCTTAAAGTTGCGATTTCCCCAGATCTGAATTCTACATCTTTCGTTAAAATATCGACCCCAACTGTTAATTTATAATTTGCTTGGAATCGATTTTTAATAAATCTTTGAACTAAGCTCGTTTTTCCAACGGCAGCAGCACCAGTAAGTAACACTTTCAGTTTAAAACTTGACATTTAGCTTCGCTCACGTTGATTTTTTTGAATTTTAATATATTATTTAGTTCTGTATATTAATTAATATCGATACAGATATTTAATAATTTATTTAATTTATTAATACAAATTAAATTATAGATTTAATATATTAAAAATTTAAATAGTTTTACATAAACTAAACGATACTTCTAGTAATTCTAAACCTAGTATTAACATTATTGCTGTTTAATCTTTATAATAATTTTATAATTTCTAAAAGAGATTATTATCGTTTCTGTATCTCCTTAAATTCATTCAACGACGAAAAATACTTAAGATTCAAATGAGGAAAGTACATAGCTTCGGCGTACTCTTTTTGAAATTCCTTGTTTGTCGCGATTTCGATGTATTGGATTTGCTTTAGTAATTCTTCTGCTTTTAGTCTTGAATCTTTATTTACTAAACAGTGCTGGGCTCCAGTTCCCGCTGCGTTTCCGATTTGATAAATTTCACTTTCATCAATATCGGGAATCATCCCAATAAATTTTGCGTTGCTCGTATTGATGTAATTCCCAAAAGCTCCTGCTAAATAAACTTGTTGAATCTCGAGTTTTTCATTAAATTGTTGTAGAATTATTCTCATGGCAGCATAGAATGCCGCTTTAGCCATCTGGATTTGTCTAATATCATTTTGTGTTATGGTTATGTCTTTACCCAAATTTGTTTCGTCCTTCTTTGCTATTAGGAATTCAATACTTTTGTCTCTTTTTCTAAAACGCTCATGGTGAACTAAGTTTTTATTAAAATTCCCGCTTCTTGTAAGAATTTTTGATTTTAACATTTCTGCGACAGCATCTACTAAACCGGATCCACAAATTCCAATTGGTTTTTTATGTTTAATCGTTGTATATGAAACATCAAGAGATTTAGGATTTATTCTTAAAGTGTCAATTGCACCTGCCGCTGCTCTCATACCTTGACTTATATGCGCTCCTTCTAATGCTGAACCTGCAGCACATGAACCTACTGCTAATAATTTTTGATTTCCGATGATTATTTCTCCATTAGTTCCAATATCAATCGCTAGCGTTAATTTCTTTTCTTCATAGATTCTAGAAGAAAGTATAACACCAATTGTATCTGCACCCACAAAACCAGAGATAATAGGAGAGAGATAAACATTTCCATTAGTATGAATATTCATACCTAACGCTTTAGCTTTAATATTTAGACCTCTCTGTATTACTGGTATAAAAGGGCTTAGCCCAATATTAATAGGATTTATTCCTAAGAAAATATGATGCATAACGGAATTCCCAACAACAGTAGCTTCATAAATTTGAGAAGGGGAGAGATTTACATCGTCAAATATTTTTTGTAGAATACCATTCAAGTCATTTAATACTGCAGAATTCAATAGCTCCAGGTTTTCTTTATTTTCCTTTATAAAAGTCAGACGTGTGATGAGATCTTCACCATATGCGGTCTGGCTATTTAGACAAGAGTTTAGTGAATAAATTTTCCCATTTTCAAGGTTGATTAAATAACCTACAATCGTTGTCGTCCCGATATCAAAAGCAATCCCGTAATTGTCCTTTTCTGTATTACCTGCTTCACAGGCAATAATGGTGTTACTATCTCGTAATGTAACTGTTATGTTATGATCATTTTCTCTTAAAATTTTTGGCAATTTATTAAGTAAATTATGTTCTATATTGAAAGGAGTCTTATTTCTTAATGAACTATCCACAGCAATAAGTTCAGCGACTATTCTTTCAAAATCAGGAATCTGATTATTTAATGAAGGTTTTTGGACACTAAGAAAATATTTCTTTATAGCGGGATTTAAGCTGATATCTTTACTTGTACCAGATGTAAGAATTTTGAAATCTTCTAGAAGTAACTCATTAGGTAAAAATATTCGAAATTGAGGCGGTTGTATTTTTTCAATTAATGATATTTTATCAGTATCTATTTTTGTTTGACAAGCAAGCCGCCAACCAAATTCCAAATCTTTGAGATCTAACAATTTTTTCTCAGCTTGAGTAGGTGGATTTAGAAATTCTTTTCCTTTTTGAATTAATATTTTACATTTTCCACATGTACCCATCCCTCCACATATTGATCTGATTTGAATTCTTAAGTCTGAAAGCATCTCATAGAAAGTTATATCACTTAATACAAATACACGTCTTGAAATTGGTTCGAAATCAATAATAATACCTCGGTTTTTAAGATCCATCCCCGTTTTGCACCATTATGTTGTTATTTTTTTATTAATTAAATTGTGTATTCTTTTTCTTCTTATTTCTGAAAATATCGACGTTTTTCCTACATGTGTTAAAGTAATTATTAAAATATAAAAAATTTAATTACTTGGTTGCGATATGTTAAAGTAAGAAAAGGATTTGTGATATTATATTTCAAATTACGATTAATTAAATAATAAAAATGCAGAATCCAGAAGAATTAGCTGAAGAAGCCTTGAAATTCCTAGACAATGCTCAGAAGTCTGAAGAAGAAAGAAATTTTAAGAAGGCAATAGCTAATTACCAACAAGCTATGGAGTTTCTCAAGCAGAGTGGGTATTTATTACATAGGGTGGATGATATTTATGAAAGAATTAATGAATTGCAGAAAATGGAAAAACAAGAACAATTTTACCAACAAACTCAATTGAAATCTCAAATAGAACAGTTACAAGATCAAGCTTTTGCTTTACTTGAAGGAGCTAAACAGTTTGAACTTGATGGTTTTTTTGAGGATGCGATTGCTCAATATTATTCTGCAATCAACCTACTTGGCCAAGCTGGGTGGTCTAATACCCAATTAGAGAATTTAAGATTAAAAATTAAGGGTATATCTGATACGCTAAAAAAAGAACAGGTAATTCAAGAAAGTAGAAAACAAGAATTAAGTGCTCCCGATGAGTTTCTACAAGAATTGGATGATCAGACTCCTGAAGTCGTTGGTATGTTTGGGCAAAAGAAAAGTATTGAGAAAACAGAATCTGTGGCAAAATACAGAGCGCGAAGGAAGAAGGAGGAAGAAATCCAAAATCATGCTTTTAATCATATTGACAAGGCAAAAGATTTTGAGAGGGAGAAAAAATTCGATAACGCTATCGAGAACTATGAAAGAGCAATAGAATTACTAGATTCAATAGGGTGGGATGAACAAACAAAAAATATTTTAGTTATTATTGAAAAGCTGAAGACTGATAAGCAACAATTCGAAATTTTTGAGAAACAAAGAAAATCTGGACCGACGGAACTCCTTAGAGGGGATTTAGTTAAAGAGGCAGCACCAGAATCAGAGATAAAAAAGAAAAAGCTTATTGAGTTTGAAAAGATAAGAAATAAAGAAGAACAGGTTCAAACTAATGCATTTAACCTGATAGACATCGGTAAAAGACTTGAGAGAGAGAAAAATTATGACGAAGCAATTCAAAAATTTGAACAAGCCACAAATTTGTTTAGATCAATAGATTGGGATTCGTATATTCATCCAATATTAGGTTTGATAGAGGATATAAAGAAAAGAAGGGATAGAGAAAAAAATGCAAAATATTTGAAGGAAAGAAGGCAACAAGAATTAACAACACTTCAAGAATCCATATATAGAAAGCAAAAAGAGAGTGTAGTCGAATCCGCAAAAGATTTAGCACAAAAAAGAAAAGATATTGAAGAAAAACAGATAGATTTAGAGAAGAAAGAAAAAGACTTTTTTACTCTCCTAAGCTTTGCGGATACTCTTTTATCGGAAAAAAAATATGATGAAGCTATAGGTGAATACCAAAAAGCCTTAAACTTCATTAAAGAGTTAGGTGGGGGATGGGAGACCTATTCTACTAATATTAATAATACCATTATTAACGTTCAAAAAATAAAAAACTCACAACTACAGAGAAAATATGAAGTTCAACAAAAATTAGATAAAAGAAAAGCCTCTGAGCTTGAGTTTCAAAAACAGATTGCAGTTCAATTAAATAAAGAACGTGAACGTCTAAACCAAGAAGAAATTATAATAAAAGACAGAGAAAAAGAATCTGTTTATTTTGAGCAGCGGAAAAATGTCGCATTTGATATTTTAGATTCTGCTACAAAGTTGGTCTCTCAAGGTGATTATGAGAATGCCATCAAAGCCTATCAAAATGCAGGAAGCATATTTTCTGAGATTCATTGGAGAGAAGAAATTCCCTTAATTGAAAAATCTATTAGGGAAGTTGAAGAGATACAAAGAAATCAAAGATTCTTAAAACAGCAAAAAATGCAAGAAGCATTAGAAAGGGAAAAAGAAGAGATAACATTCCAAAAACAGATTGCTGATTCATTACGTCTTGAACGAGAAAGAATCAAGCAAAAGGAAGTAGAAGTAAAGAAACGAGATGAGGAATTAAAGTTTCGAGAAGAGCGGAGGGAAGCAGGATTCAAATTGCTTGATCAAGCCCAGGAAGAAGTATCTAAAGGAGATTACGACAACGCAATAGAAATTCTTCATTATGCTACAAATTTCTTTGCTGAAGCTCATTGGAAAGACGAAATTAACTTGATTCAAAATTCAATAATTGAAATTGAAACTAAAAAGCGAAATGTTGAACTGCAGAAACAAATTCAGTTTCAAGCTCAATTAGAAAAAGAAAAACAAGAAAAAGATTTTCAAGAACGCCTAGTTACTGAAATTAAAACACGTCAACAAAGATTAAAGCAAAGAGAGATTGTACTTAGGGAAAGAGAAAAAGAAATAGCCTTTCGAGAGGGTAAGAAAGAGGAAGCATTCAGATTATTGGATGATACTCAGAATTTAATACCAAAAGGAAATTATGACGTAATACTTGAAAATTATTACAAAGTAATAGCTATTTTTGCTCAAATCCAATGGAATGACGAAATCCCTATTATTCAAGAAGCAATAAGAGATATTGAGACAAGAAAGAATGAAGAAGCGATAATTAAACAGAGACAATTAGAACGATCGATTAAGAAAGAAATAGAGGATAAAGCATACTTTGATAAAATAAAGTACCAAAGAGAAATTGAAGCTGCAATTTCAACAAGATCTCTGGAGCAGGACGAAACTCAAAAAATACTACATGTTGAAGCCTTGGCCAAGCAACAACAAGCGTTTAAATTCATTGAATCAGGGGAAATACAACTCCAAGAAGAAAATTTTGATGCATCAGTTAAAAGTTATCAAGATGCAATAAAGATTCTAAATGAAATTGGGTGGGAAAAACCATATCTAACATTGCTTAACGATACGATTGCAACAATACAGAATAGGAAGAAAGAAAAAGAGCTTGAAAAGAAAAAGGCATTTGATTTAGCATTGAAAAATCAAAAGAGAGAAGAGAGGTTACAGAAGAAAATAAGTGAAGCTATGAAAATGCAACAGGAGCGAATCAAAGTAAAAGAAATTCAATTACTTCGAAAAGAAGAAATGCTAGAGTACCTAAAAAAAAGAAAAATAGATGCATTCAATGCAATTGATAAAGCGGAAGCTCTGCTTAGTGAAAATCAATATAACCAATCAATAAAAGAATATAGAAATGCAGAAATAATATTAACAGAAATTAATTTTCCCACAGATATAATAAAAGACATGATTTATAAAATCGAAGAGAAGAGAAGAGAGGACCTAATAAACAAGAGTAGAGAATTTGAATCAAATTTCAGAAAAGAACAAGAAGAAAAATTATTCCAACAGCAAATAACTGAGAAGGTTCGTCTAGAACAGCTAAAGTTGATAGATAAACAAGACGAGCTCAGGAAACAAGAAGAATATAGGCAATTAACAGAGGAGAAAAGAGACGAAGCTTTCAATATTTTAGAAACTGCCCAATCCCTTATTGTTAATGGTCAATATAATGAAGCTATTGAATCTTATCGAAAAGCGGCAAGTATCTTTGCTGAGATTCAATGGGATGATGAGATCAAACTAATTCAAGATTCAATTGAGGCTGTAAAAAACAAAAAACGGGAAAGTGAAATTAGGAAACAGCAAGAGTTAGAAGAAGCAATAAACCAAGAAAAAATGGAGAAAGCATTCCAAGAACAAATTGCAAAAGAAATATCAATTCAACGAGAGAGGTTCAAGCAGAAAGAAATAGTTTTACGAGATAAAGAGAAAGAACTTGCATTTCGGGAAAAGCAAAAAGAAGCTGCTTTTAACCTGTTAGATAAATCTCAAGAGCTAATTTCTCAAGGAAAGTATGATGAAGCACTTGAAATTTATCACACAGTTACGAATACCTTTGCTCAGCTTCAGTGGATCGATGAGATCCCTATTATTCAGGAAGCCATTAGGGAGATCGAAGATAAGAAAAACGAACAGGCGATATTAAAACAAAGAGAGTTAGAAAACGCCTTAAATAACGAAAAAGCTAATTATGATTTTATGAAAAAAATAAGCTTACAAAAAGCTAATGAAAGGGCAATGGCTTTAAAAGAAATCGAAAGAGTAGAACAAGATAAACTAATTTCCTCTCAAAATTTGAAGAAACAACAAACGGCTATTAGCCTTATCGATCGAGGAGAATCCCTACTTAAACAATATAATTTTGATGAGGCAATAAGTAATTATCAAACTGCAATTGGGATTTTAACTGAAATTGGGTGGACAGATGAGTATTTAAAATTATTATATGAAACAATAACTACAATCGAATTGAGGAAGCAAGATCTAGAAGGAGCAAATGTGCTAAACCAGCAATTACTAGCCAAACAGAGGAAGGAAGAGCAAGATTTCAATGCGAAAATTTATGGATATATACAAAAAGAAAAGAAGAAATTTGAAGAGAAAAAGATAGAAATTCAAAAAAGGGAGAACCGCTTACAAAATTTGGAGGGTAAAAAACTAGGAGCATTTAAAATAATGGATAAAGGAGAAGAATTTTTAAATAATGGACACTATGACCAAGCACTTTCGAATTATCGCCAAGCAGAACTGATTCTAAACGAAATTGGATTTCCTACAGGATCTATTGTCGAAATGATTAATAAAATACAAGAAAAACAAAGAGAAAAATTATTTGCAACACAAAAAAATATGGAAATGCAACTCCAACAAGAACGTGAACAACTTGATTTCCAGATGCAAATCGCAAAAACAATCAGAATCAAAGAAAAAATGATGGAGGAGAAACATAAGCGGATTGAAGCCCAGCATAAACAATATGAGTACATGGAAAATAGAAAAACTGAAGCTTTTGAACTTTTAGAGGAGGCAGAAATGTATATGAATCAAGCACGTTATGATAAATCACTTGAATATTATCATTCGGCAGAACTAATTCTAAATGAAATTGCTTTCCCAACCGAGGTAGTTAGAGAGATGATTCAGAAAGTTCAAGAGAAGAGAAGAGAGCAGCAACTACAAAAACAAAAAGATCTTGATATCCAGCTTGCAAAGGAGAAGCAAGAATGGGAAATCCAACAAAATTTGGCTGAAAATCTTAGAAAAGAACAAGAACGTCTTCGCATAAAAAAAATACAAATTGAAGAAATGGCAGAAGTTAAATCAAAATTAGAACGAAGAAGGCAAGACGCTTTTAAGATTTTAGATGAAGCAGAAAATGTATTGAAAAAATCAGATTATACAAGTGCTATTCGATTATACAGAAAAGCAGAATTAATTTTGAACGAATTGAACTTCCCTACTGCTTCCATCAAAAATATGGTGCAAAAAGTTACCCAGATGATGAAACAGAGAGAGGAAGAGGAAGAATTAAAGTTTCAACAAGAATTACAGAAAGTAGAAGAGGAAAAGGACTTACAACTTCTTATTGATGAAAGACAAAGACAAGAGAGAGAAAAGAAAAGGGCTCAATTACTAGCAATTCAAGAGAGAGAGAAAGCTATCCAAGAAGAAGTGTCTATAAGAGAATCCGCTTATTCTATGCTCGAAGAAGCAGGAAAGTACTTGAAACAACTCACACCAGATTATGATAGAGCTATTTCTTTATATAATCAAGCCAAAAATATATTAGCAGAACATATAGGATGGGAGCCAGAAATTAACAATTTAAATGCTCTTATTAAGGATCTACAACAAGAACAGATAAATTTTAAGGAAAAGAAGCGACTTGAGGAAGAAGCTCGGATCCAAAGACAAAAAGAATATGACTTATTTCAAGAAGAAATAAAGAAAAGACGATTAGAACAAGAAAAAATTAAAAGAGAACAAGAACGGCAATACAGAGAACTTATTCAAGGAAAACGGCATATAGAGGATATCAGAGAAGATGGCCTTAAATATTTAGACGAGGGAAAAAGATGGGCTGCATACCACGATTTCAAGCAAGCTTATGAGAATTTCGAGAAGGGAATAGAAAAATTTAGAGAAATTGGATGGGTAGATGAAATTAAATATATAGAAACAGAGATTAAAAACACTAAGAAGTTGGAACAGAGGGTAATTTCCGAAGAATCAAAGATCCGGAGTATTCAGGAACAATTAGAAAAGCAGAGAAAGGTAGAGGAAAGCCGTAGGAAATCTGAAGATGCTCATTTGAAGAAGACTATAACTGAAGTCAGTGATTTAGCGGGTGATGTGATAAAAATAATCGAAGAAAGAAGAAATGGAGAGAAACTAGCTGAAGAAATGAGATTAAAGCAAATTTCAATTGATGCAAAAGAATTCAGGAAAAAAATGAGTGATTTAATAAAAGTTAAACAAGAACTAAAAGAAGAACTGGAGAAAAAAGAAGGGGAAAAACGAAAGATCCAAGAAAAAATGCAACAAGCTAAAGAAAGAGAAGAAGTTAATGCTCTGAAGAGAATGATTAAGGAAGCTAAGGAAAAAAAGAAATAAACATCACTATAATCATATAAATTAGTAATTTATACTTTTTTTCATATTTTACCTAAAAGAGTTTTTATTTAGATGATAAGATTATATTACTATAATTGTTAAAAACGAGGATTTTTTAGATGAGTGAAAAAGTTGAAGATATCGTTAAAGCACGAATGTATGCTCGTCAAACTTTAATTGAGGGATGGGATCAAGAAGTAATTAATAAGGGCTGCCTCATGATCGTAGGAGTAGGCGCATTAAACTTGTTATAAATCATAACAAGTGTGAAAGGTTGCGAAATTGCAAAAGACTTCGCGCTCATGGGAATTGGTAAGCTAATCTTAGTAGATCTTGATACGATAGAAACATCAAATCTATCCCGTCAGATGCTATTTAGACCTGGAGATGAGGGACGACCAAAGGCAGAAGTTGCTGCTGAACGTTTGAAAGAAATGAACCCTTATCTCTCTATCGATTTTTATTTTGAGAAGCTCCAAAAATTACCAATATCTGTGTATGAAGAATCTGACGTTATTATTGCTGCTCTAGATAATTTTAATGCAAGGCTAGACCTAAATAAGATCTGCCTTAGATTGAAAAAACCAATGGTTGAAGGAGGAACAGTCGGATTTGAAGGACATGTACAAATTGTTGTTCCTAAAGATTCAGGATTGAGATATAAGAATAAGGAAAGCGAAATTGAAGGTTTAGTAGAAGTAAAGTTATGGGAACTTACTGAAGCTGAATATCCGGACTATTTTAGGGCTCAAAGAGAGATTGAGCTCTTAGAGGAAGAAATTGAAAGAATTAGAGATAAGCATATAACCCCTTTAATCAACAGATTTCGAAAGGAATTTGAGAATGTTTTTGATTGGAAATACGCACCTAATCTATTAGACCAAACTCCTTGTTATAGATGTCTAGTTCCAATTCCTCCTGCTGATGATAAGTTAGTTGCAGCTTGTACTTTAAAGGGATTACCACGTAACAGAAATCACTGTGTTATAAAAGCTGAGGTTGAATTTGAGAAAAAATTCGGGCATAAGCCAGATTTAAATGTAGATGATGAATTAATAAAGTTAAAAGAGTTAGCCCAAAATGAATTAGAAAAATTAAGAGAGAGAGTTTTCGATGAAAATGTACCCCTTGAAGACAGGGATTCCTTGTCTGAAGATCAGATAAAAGAATGGAAAGAAAACATTAAAGAAACTTTTGGAATAGACTACAAATTTGAAGAAATAGAGAATATTTTGGGTAACAAGATAGCTGCTATACAAACGGTCAGCTCTGTAATCGCTAGTATAGAATCTCAAGAAGCCCTAAAACTTTTATTTAGAGTAAACGGAAGAAATATAGGTGCTCCAATGGATCCCCCTTATGTGAATTATAATGGAATTTATGGACAATTTGATCATTTGAATATCATTAAGAGAGATGATTGTCTTGCCTGTGGAAAAATCGAAGGAGAAGAAAATGTAAAAATTGTAGTACCTTTTGATGCAGATGTTGGATATATCTTCGAAGCCATGGATATCTCGGGTCATGAATTAGATCCTGAACTGTGGATGATTACAAATCCAATGACTAAGGAAATCTATTGGAATCCCTATATGCCTTCATTAAAAGATCCAAATATTAAATTGAATACTTTAAAGATAAAAAGTAATGATATAATTACTTTAAGCCCTTTAGGAGAAGCGTTGAAGGAATCAGATATAAAGAAGTATAATGTAATAATTGCATTTATGTAACAATTTATTCTTTCTTTACTTTTTCTTTTTTTTTACAAACTTGGATAGATCATTAATCCGGAATGCGTCAATCCCACTATTTTTACCAGTTATAATATCCTTTTTCATATCACCAAAATATATTATTTCATCCTTTCTTACGCCAAAATAATTCTTGATTTTTAACAATCCTTCTGGATTTGGCTTCCATTTTCTTACGTCTTCTCTTCCTACAATATAATCGAATCGATCTTTTATTTTTGCTATCTCCAAAGACTTAATGATTGTGTCCCTCATATTGAGAGATAGAATTGCCATTTTGGTATTATATTTAACCCCAAATAAATTTAAATTATTAATAAAAAACAAAGTCTCCTCAATAGGTCGAGTCTCATGTATTTTTTCCATTTCATATTGTAGTATTATCTTAAAAAATGATTCTAAGAGTGCAATATCATTTAATTTCACAATTTTGCTCAAACATTCTGAAACGCTCTTAAATGAGTGATTTCCACCATGAACTTGAATGAATTTCTTGGATAGGATCTGTTTTAGAGTTTCCCAATCCACATTTAACCTTACAATTGTGCCATCCAAGTCAAAAACTATAACTCTCTTATTTTTAAATAATTCCTTCTCTATCATTTTTCTTCTTAGAGGTATAATTCTTTTACAATCGTCTGTAAAACATAACTTGATATCCTATCTTATGGAATGGACATTTCTCAATACAAATGGAACAACCTGTTGTTTTATAGAAATATTCAAAACATTTCTCACTATCTATTCTGGTTATTGTTCCATTCTCGTTTGCCACTGGTTCTTCCAATATCGCATGGACGGGACAAAAATTAATGCACCACCTACAGTTCTTACAGAAATTAGATATTTCTATTTCAGTTTCCTGGTTTTCTGGGAGGGGCCCAGTATTTACCGAAATTAAAGATAATCTTTGCCGTGGTCCAAATTTTTTAGTGATAAGTAATCCCTGTCTTCCGATTTTTCCCAATTTAGCTTTCACTGCCATTTCAGGAAGGAGAATTGGCCCCCCGAGGGGGTGACAAGCAATCGCCCTAACACCTTGGGATCGTATAAAATCTGTCAGTTTGTTTGTTGCATCTCCTAATTCTGCATATATGTGTATTGACTCTAACCCCGCAGGAGGATCTGGTGCAGTATTGATGGCATCATAATCCATTTCCATCCCTAAAACAATCCCATTTTCGTAAAGGTATTCAATTCCTCCTACATAGTCCTTTTCAAACATTAAATTTTCATCTATAGGTGCAAATCCAATAAGATCAATTCCAAGAGACTCAGCTTTCTCAATGACTTCCTTCCAGAACTTTGGAGAAGCATGTGCGAGTTTCTGGGAGGAGTTTTCAATTTCTTTCTTGTAATCACTCCTTGCTTTTTGGATCCCTTTGAACATTTTTGGTATTATTTTCGAAGCTTGTTCAACATTGAATAAAGAGATATTGAACTTGGTTTGGTCAATATATTTAGTTTTTAATCCTTTAGATTTTTTCAACACTTTGAAAACCACTAGGCAATTGTTTGTTTAAATTTGGATTTTTCTTTAAAGGTTTGGATTATAGTTTTGAAAAAGATCAAAAAAAGATTTAAAAGAAATTTCTACACTTATTTGGAGAGATCACTTTAAGTACTTCAACTGATCTTCAAATTGTTCAATTTTAACATTTAATTCTTCAAGTCTCTGTCTTTCCTTTTGGATTAGATCTTTTGGGGCTCGTTCCGAAAACTGACTCTCAAGCTTTTTTGATAATTTTGACTTCTCAAGATTGGTTTTTTCAAGGGAGTTCTGAATTCGAGATCTTTCTTTCTCAACATCAATCATTCCCGCCAAAGGGATAAATGCTGGGATACCATGAAGTACTATCCTAACAGACTGAGAGGGAATCTCTATGTCTCTCTTAACAATGAATTCAGTTTCATTAATAAACGCCATTTTTACGAAATCATATCGAATTAAGTCAAATAAATCTGACTTTTCAGTTTGTATTCGAAGTGGGACTAGAGTTTTTAATGGTACCCCAAAATCATGTTTCACCCTTCTCACTTCTCTAATAAAATCTGACATTATTATAAAGCTTTCATTTAGTTCCGCATTTATAAATTTCTTATTGCTCTCTGGCCATTTTGCGTACATTATTGTCGGGACAGTTTTAACGGTATCGGGTAGTGCTTGCCATAGCTTTTCTGTTATAAAAGGCATGATAGGATGCAGTAATCGATAACAGGTATCTAATACGTGAATAAGAATAGATTT
>Ga0209536_100003746_pt1 | contig 24254 bp, 21 predicted proteins | sample DeeMarSeWOR28_12_FD_187461 | JGI IMG/M metagenome (GOLD analysis project Ga0209536, IMG submission 187461) | Marine sediment microbial communities from White Oak River estuary, North Carolina - WOR-2-8_12 (SPAdes) (version 2) | ecosystem: Environmental > Aquatic > Marine > Intertidal zone >...
AGTTAATATTGGTGCTGGTAATACAGTAGATGTAAATGTCCTCAATCCAGTCACAGAGGTTTCCGTAACAGGTATTGGTTCTACTGTATCAGTTTCGGGAACGGTAAGTATCAATGATGGTGGTAATAGTATCACTGTTGATGGAACAGTTTCTGTTGGTGCGGGTGCATCAATCGCAATCACTGGACAAAATCTTGATGCATTTGGAAGATTAAGAGTATCAGAACCATTTACACTTGCAGATTATTCGCACGTTTATGGTGAAGAATTAGAACTTCTCACAAAAACAGTTGGTGCAGCATCAACAACAACTTCAAGTGCAACAGAAGCAGCAATTATTCTTTCAGTTGGAACTGGTGCGACTGATTATGCAGTTCACCAGTCCAGGATGTATCATCATTATATGCCTGGAAAATCTCAATATATTCTAGAAAGTTTTAATTTCAGAGAACCAAGAAATAATACTTATAAAGCAATTGGATATTTTGATGAATATAATGGTGTTTTTGTAAAACAAGTTGGTATTGGAACAACAGCAAGATATGATATTGTAAAAAGGTCTAATGTTGGTGGAGCAGTCACTGAAACATCAATTCCTCAAAGTGAGTGGAATGTTGATTCACTAGACGGAACTGGACCTAGTGGTATTAATATATTCTTTGAAAGGTCTCAATTACTCTTCATTGATTATCAATGGTTAGGTGTTGGTAGAGTCAGAGTTGGTTTTGAGAACGGTGGAACTTTCCATACTGCTCACGAATTTACTCACACGGGAGATATTGAATATGTTTATTGGAGTCTTCCTTCACTTCCAATAAGATGTGAGGTTGGTAATTTTGGTTCAGCAGTTGGTATTGCATCTATGGCTCAGATGTGTGCGACTGTAATGAGTGAAGGTGGATATATTGAGAGTGGAGTAGAATACTCGGCAGATAATGGTTCTACTTTAGTTGAAGGTTCTAATAATGCTCCTGCGGATTATAAGTGCGTTATGGTAATTCGTTTGAAGAATAGTTATAAAGGACTTCCAAATAGGTCAATTGTAAGAATTAGTGATTTAGAACTTTTAAGTGATTCCGCATCTTGTAAGTTTGAATTATGGAGAGTTGATGATTCCAATGCTTCAATTACTGGTGGAACTTGGATAAGTGCTAATGACGATTCAGTTGTTGAATATAATACAACTCCAACATCAGTATCACTTACAGGTGCAGATAAGAGAGCATCTGGATTTGTTTCAGCAAATAATCCATCAGGAAAGCAATCGTCAGGAAATGTTTCAATTAACCCAACAGGAGCAAAACGTTCGTACCTATCACAGAATATAGATAGTAATAATAGCAATGCTTATGTAGTGATGGTAAGAAACTTAACTACAAATGCAAACACCAATGTTTATGCAACAATTCAGTGGAGAGAGACTAGATAATTATTATGATGATAATATTAAATTTGATTAAATAACTAATAAATTAGAAAAATATGCCATACATTAGACACGACGAGAATAATAATCCAGTAGTTTCTCAACCAGGATTTACTACTGTAGGTGTTTTTACTGGAACCGAGGGATGGTCTTCAATTTTTTATGAAGATTTTAATGTTGATTATGTAAGACACGATGAGAATAACAGTCCAGGAATTGTTTCATCATATGTAAGACACGATGAAAACAACAGTCCGATTGGAATTGGAACTTATCAGAGACACGATATAGATAATAATCCAGTGATACTATAATATTGGAGATTTATAATGGCTGCAGATGATAGTGTATACTTAGGCAATCCCAATTTAAAGAAAGTAAATACTCCGATTGAATTTACTGAAGAACAAATTCTTGAGTTTTTAAGATGTAAAGAGGACCCAATTTACTTTGCAAATAATTATGTAAAAATTGTTTCTCTTGATGAGGGATTAGTTCAATTTAAACCATATGATTTTCAAGAAAGATTAATCAATAATTTCCATAGATATAGATTTAATATTTGTAAGATGCCAAGACAGACTGGAAAGTCTACGACTGTAGTATCTTACCTTTTACACTATCTAATTTTCAATGACAGTGTAAATATTGGTATTCTAGCAAACAAGGCAGCAACTGCTAGAGAACTTCTTGGTAGATTGGCAACGGCATATGAAAATCTACCAAAATGGATGCAGCAAGGCATTATTTCTTGGAATAAGGGTTCCATTGAACTTGAGAATGGTTCAAAGATTCTTGCAGCATCAACATCAGCATCTGCTGTCCGAGGAATGTCATTCAACATTATTTTCTTGGACGAATTTGCTTTCGTTCCAAATCATATTGCCGATTCATTCTTTGCATCAGTATATCCAACAATTACTTCAGGTAAATCTACTAAAGTTATTATAGTTTCTACTCCACATGGTATGAATCATTTCTATCGAATGTGGCACGATGCTGAGAGAGATAGAAATGAGTATGTAACTACTGATGTTCATTGGTCTGAAGTTCCTGGAAGAGATGATAAATGGAAAGCACAGACAATTGCTAACACATCAGAACAGCAGTTTAAGGTTGAGTTTGAATGCGAATTCTTAGGTTCTCTCGATACACTTATTAATGTTACTAAACTAAAAACTTTAGTTTATGAGGACCCAATTAGAAGAGACAAGGGATTGGATGTTTATACCAATCCTATTAAAGACCACAACTATATGGTGACGGTTGATGTTGCTAGAGGTATTGGTAATGATTATTCTACCTTTATTGTTTTTGATATTACAAATTTCCCATATAGACAAGTTGCAAAATATAGGAATAATGAAATAAAACCAATGTTATTTCCAAGTATTATAGACCAAATTGCAAAAGTTTATAACCACGCTTGGGTATTGATTGAGGTTAATGATATTGGAGACCAAGTAGCAAATATATTGCATTTTGATTTGGAATATGACAATGTACTTATGTGCTCTATGAGGGGTAGGGCAGGACAACTTGTTGGTTCTGGTTTTAGTGGTAAAAAATCTCAACTTGGTGTCCGAATGACTTCGGCAGTTAAAAAACTTGGATGCTCCAATTTAAAAACATTGATTGAGGATGATAAATTGGTAATCAATGATTATGATATTATCAGTGAACTCACTACTTTTATTCAAAAGCACAATTCATTTGAAGCAGAAGAAGGTTGTAATGATGATTTGGCAATGTGCTTAGTTATTTTTTCCTGGTTGGTGGCACAACCTTACTTCAAGGAAATGACGGATAATGATGTTCGTAAAAGAATTTATGATGAACAAAAAAATCAAATTGAGCAGGATATGGCACCTTTTGGATTTATTGATGATGGATTGGAAGAAAGTATTGTGTTTGACAGTTACAGTGGAGATAGGTGGCTAATAGCAAATGAGAGTAATAAACAAGAGACTTTAGAGGTCTGGAATGTCGATGAATATGGTGATAGAAGTTTTATGTGGGAGTATTTGTAAAAGGTCTAATTTATAAATATTTTTAGATATTCTGGACTTGTAGGAAAAAAAGATGACACTTAATTTAGCGTCTCCTGGAATTAAGGTAAGAGAGGTTGATTTAACCACTGGGGGAGTAAGACCATCTCAAGCTATTACTGGCGCACTTGTTGCTCCATTTGCACAGGGTCCAGTAGAGACCCAAAATTTAATTACTACAGAAAATGAATTGTTGACTGTTTATGGCAAACCATATAGCGTAGATAATCACTTTGAACATTGGTTGGTTGCTTCATCTTATCTATCATATGGTGGACAATTGAGAATGGTTCGTGCTGATGATAATGGACTAAAAAATGCCCACGTATCTGTTGCAGGGACTAGTAATGGTGTCGGTGGTGGTGTAAAAATTAAGAGTCCACAACACTACCAAGAACTGGCATATAATTTAAATATACTTCCAACAACTTTATTTGCAGCAAGAAATCCTGGTTCTTGGGCAGATGGTATTAGAGTTGCTATTATTGATGCTAAAGCAGACCAGATTCTTACAGCAACAGGAATTGGAGCAACTATAGCAAATTTAGTTGGAACTGGCGTAACACAGGCAATCTCAAAAACTTTGCCAGGTTCTGGTACAACTTCAGTGTTGGATGGTTATTTGAAGGGTATTATTACAGGTTTTAGTAGCACTGCAAATACTATTGATGTTAAGGTTCTTGCTCATGTATCTGCTGGAGGAACAGTAACCAATGTTGATTATCAAGACAGGGGTATTTGGGAATTTGAAAATGGAACTATTACTGTAGGAATTGAAACGGGAACTGATGCTTCTCCAGGATCTGGAGCTTCTTACACAGTATCATCAAAATTAGATTGGTTTGAGAATCAGACTATAGCAATTACTCCATCACTCAATCTTGATTGGGATGGTGTTGCATCAAGACCACAAACAACTGAATTTGGTGAAGCGAGGGGAGCAAGATTTGATGAATTCCATGTATTGGTAATTGATGGAACAGGTTCAGTCACTGGTAATGCTGGCTCAATCTTAGAAAGACATATAGGACTTTCAAAGGCAACTAAAGCAACATTTAGTTCTGGTTCTCCAGCATACTGGAGATCATATCTTGAGGTAGAATCTGATTATATTTTTGGTCTTGCAGGCCCTACAGGTATCACAACTGTTGGATTTGGTGAGGACTTTGAATTGGAGTCAGATACTAATTGGGACCAAGATGCAGATTCAATTCTATTTGGATGTATTGGTGCTCAAAATTATGTATTGTCTGGTGGAAAAAATTATGGTGGAATTTCAACTATAACTGCTGCTGGTGCCCTTTCAGCTGACGTTGGTGATATTGGTGCAGGATATGATTTATTTGAAAATGACGAGATTCCAGTTGATTTTCTTTTGATGGGTTCAGCGTCATATCCAAAAGCAGATGCTCAAGCATTGGCAAATAAGATTATCTCTGTTGCAGAATTAAGAAAAGATGCTGTTGCATTTATATCACCATATAGAGGAGCATCTATTACTGACACCACTTCACAAACAGGTACAAGTGTAAGATCAATTCAAGAAACTACAGATAATATTATATCATTCTACGCTCCAATTACATCTTCTAGTTATGCAGTATTTGACTCTGGATATAAGTATATGTTTGACAGATTTAACGATACATTTAGATATGTTCCACTGAATGGTGATATTGCTGGTCTTTGCGCAAGAACTGATATTAATCAATTCCCATGGTACTCACCAGCAGGAACTGCAAGAGGTGCAATACTGAATGCAGTCAAACTACCATACAATCCAGGAAGAATTCAAAGAGATCAACTTTATACAAATAGAGTTAATTCAGTAATATTCTCCCCAGGTTCAGGTATCGTATTATTTGGTGATAAGACTGGATATGGAAGAGTTTCTGCGTTCGATAGAATCAATGTTCGTAGATTGTTTATCTATATTGAAAAAGCAATTAGACAAAGTGCAAGAGATGTACTCTTTGAATTCAATGATACTTTGACCAGACAAAATTTTGTTAATACCATTGAACCGTTCTTGCGTGATGTTAAGGCAAAGAGAGGTATTTTTGACTTCCTCATTGTATGTGATGAGAGAAATAATACCCCTGCGGTAATTGATAATAATGAATTTATTGCCGACATTTATGTAAAACCAACTAGATCTATTAACTTCATCGGTCTAACCTTTATCGCAACAAAAACTGGTGTTGCGTTTGAAGAGGTTGTTGGTCAATTCTAATTTGCAAAATAAACTTGTTCTTTTTCAAAAAATAGAGGTTATTTAAAATGCCAGAACAAAATTCAACGGTTAATTATCCAACAATCAAAACCATCAGTGACTTTAAGAGTAAACTGGCTGGTGGTGGTACTAGATCTAATCTATTTGAAGTTGAGTTGTCATTCCCAATCAATGCGCCAATTCCATTTGCACAAGATGCAGTTGACTTGGGTAAGTATATGGTAAAAGCGGCTGCTTTACCTCCATCTCAAGTAACTGCTTTACCAGTTGCATTTAGAGGTAGAACTCTAAATGTTGCTGGAGACAGATCATTCCAGTCTTGGACAATTACAGTCATCAATGATACTGACTTTAAGATTCGTGCAGCTTATGAAAGATGGATGAATTACATTAATAATGTTGCATCCAATAGAGGTGAGACTAATCCAACCAATTACATGGCAGATGCTAGAATATTCCAACTTGATAGAAATGGAAAGACTCTAAGATACTACAAGATGTATGATTTATTCCCAACTCAAATATCACAAATTGGAGTGGATTATGAAACTGATGCAGTTCAGCAATTTACAGTTGAATTACAAGTTCTTTATTGGGAAGCATATGAAGGAGATTATCTCGCAAGAGGTCCTGAGTATGATGTTGCATCTGATGTTGAAGCAGTAGCGACAGGTACTGGTCCGGAGCAGTAATTTTATTGAATAAATAGAAGAACAGTAAACGGTTAGATTTATAAGATGGCAAAACTCTTTGGTTTTTCAATTGAGGATGGTGAGAAAAAATCCAAATCAATAGTTTCCCCCGTTCCTCAAAATAATGAGGACGGGGTTGACTATTTTATTCAAAGTGGATTTTATGGTCAATATGTTGATATTGAAGGGGTATATAGAACTGAGTACGATTTAATTCGTAGATATAGAGAAATGTCTTTGCACCCAGAGTGTGATGGTGCAATTGAAGATGTTGTAAATGAAGCTATCGTTAGTGACTTGTATGATTCTCCTGTTGAGATTGAATTATCAAACTTAAATGCCAGTGAAAAATTAAAAGGAATCATTAGAGAAGAATTCAAATATATTAAAGAACTTCTTGACTTCGATAAAAAGAGTCACGAAATTTTCAGAAATTGGTATATTGATGGAAGACTTTATTATCTCAAAGTAATTGACTTAAACAAACCTGAAGATGGTATTCAGGAACTGAGATATGTTGACCCAATGAAGATGAAGTTCGTTCGTGAGGAAAAGAAGGACCCAAACTCTATAAGAAAAGGAAATAATCCATTGGTCAGAGGTCAAGACCAAGAGCAATTTAATTTTCCTGAGATTAACGAATATTTTATCTACACAATGAAAGGCCCTTCAATGGGGGGATTTGGAAAAGGACCTAAAGCATCCATCAAAATTGCAAAAGATGCAGTTACTTATGTAACATCTGGTTTATTTGATAGAAATAATGGAACTTGCCTTTCTTATCTTCATAAAGCAATTAAGGCACTCAATCAGTTGAGAATGATTGAGGATTCACTTGTAATTTATCGTCTATCAAGAGCACCAGAAAGAAGAATTTTCTATATTGATGTGGGTAACTTACCAAAGGTAAAAGCTGAGCAATACCTCAAAGAGGTTATGTCTCGTTATCGTAATAAACTAGTATATGATGCAAATACAGGTGAAGTGCGTGATGATAGAAAGTTTATGAGTATGCTTGAAGATTTCTGGTTACCTCGCAGAGAGGGAGGTAGAGGAACAGAAATTACAACTCTTCCAGGTGGTCAAAATCTTGGAGAACTTTCTGATATTGAGTACTTCCAGAAGAAACTTTATAGAGCACTTGGAGTACCAGAAACAAGAATTGCTGGTGGTGGAGATGGATTTAATCTCGGAAGGTCTTCAGAAATCTTAAGGGATGAACTCAAGTTTTCAAAATTTGTTGGGAGACTTAGAAAAAGATTCTCAAGACTTTTCAATGATATTCTAAGAACTCAACTACTATTAAAAAATGTTGTTTCTCCAGAAGATTGGAAGAGAATGGAGGACCATATTCAATATGACTTCATTTATGATAATCAGTTTGCTGAACTTAAGGAGACTGAGATGCTTAATGGAAGATTGAGTGCATTGGCACAGATTGAACCATATATTGGCAAATACTTCTCAACAGAATACGTTCGTAAAAGGGTTCTTCGTCAAACTGATGGAGAAATCATTGAGATTGATATGCAGATTGATGATGAAATTCAGAAGGGAATTTTACCTGACCCCAATGCTCCAGTAGATGAAATGGGTAATCCAATTCCACCACAAGAAGAAGGAGCTCCACCACCAGAAGAGGGTGGTGGTGATTTGGGAGCAACCCCAGAAGAACCTGGAATAGAAACTACTGGTATGGAAGCCCCCGAAATTCCAGAACCAAAAGGTGGTAAGATATAAATATTTTTATAATTAAACTATTATAACTAAAAAATGGAAAGTATTGTAGACTTGATTGCCTCAGACGCATCTCCATCAGATATTTCTGATGCCATTAAAGCAGCATTGTTCGCAAAGTCTGCTGAAAATATTGAACTGGTGCGTCCTGCAGTAGCAGCATCTTTATTTGGTCAAGAAAATTCCGAAGGTGAAGAGTAATTCACGCAATAGAAAAAAAATGAAACTAATTACAGAAGAAGTATCAGAAGTTAAATTTATTACAGAGGGTAAAGGCTCTGACAAAAAACTCTACATTGAAGGAGTTTTTCTTCAGGGAGATATTTGCAATCGTAATGGAAGAATGTATCCAATGCAAACTCTTGCCCGTGAGGTAAAGAGATACAATGAAAATTTCATTGCAAAGGGCCGTGCTCTTGGAGAGTTGGGTCACCCAGATGGCCCAACCGTAAATCTTGACAGAGTATCACATAAAATTGTATCTCTTACTCAAGAGGGTTCAAACTTTAAGGGTAAAGCACAACTTCTAGAAACTCCAATGGGTAAGATTGCAAAATCTCTTATCTCTGAGGGTGTTACTCTTGGTGTATCTTCCCGTGGTGTTGGTTCATTGCAAATGAGTAATGAAGGACACAAAATTGTTGGCGAAGACTTTATGCTCGCTACTGCTGCAGATATTGTGGCAGACCCTTCTGCTCCCGATGCATTTGTCCAGGGAATTATGGAAGGTAAAGAGTGGGTTTGGGAAGGTGGAATTCTTCGTGAAAAACTTGCTGAAAGTACAAAAAGAAGAATTGATTCCTTATCATCAAAGAAAATGTTGGAAGAACATAAGTTAAACCTCTTCCAAGACTTTCTCTCAAATTTATAAATTATAAATAAATATAGATTATAACACATATATCTAAAAATGTCCGTTGGTAAGAATTTACAAGAAATGGAAAACGTAGTAACCAAAGGAGCAGCTTCCGCAGAACCAATGCCAAAGTTGTCACATTCAACACCAGGACAGACTGGTGCTTGGGAAGATCTTGGCGGTCCTACTCCTGACAATTATCGCACTGACGATAATTCAGCAAAGCTAAAAGAACCTACAGTCAAAACTGTTGCTGATGTAGTTAACAGCAAGGCTGTAAAAAAAGAAGAGACTGAAACCGAAGAAGAATTGGTTGAAACTGAATCAGTTGTATCAGAAGATACTACTGAGGAAGAAGTTTCTGAAGAAGTTTCTGAAGTTGCGGAAGATTCCGAGGTAGTTGAATATAGCATTGAAGAGGATATTAATGCTCTTCTAGAGGGTGAAGAACTTTCTGAAGAATTCCAAGAAAAGGCAAGAACTATCTTTGAGGCTGCAATCAATTCTAAGATTGAAGAGATTGCTGAAAGTCTTGAAGAGAGATATGAAAATGCTCTTGTAGAAGAGGTTGCTCTTATTAAAGAGAACCTTGAAGAGAGAGTTGATGCATACCTTGAGTATGTTGCTGAAGAATGGATTAAAGAGAATGCTCTTGCCGTAGAAAGCGGACTTAGAACTGAGATGACTGAATCATTCCTCCAAGGAATGAGAGGTCTTTTTGAAGATCATTATGTTTCAATCCCTGAAGATAGATATGATGTAGTATTGGGTATGGCAGATAAACTTGATGAAATGGAAGCAAAACTCAACGAGCAAATCGAAAGAAATGTTGCTCTTAATCAAAGATTAGCGGAATCAGTTGCTGATGTAATTTTTGCAGATGTCGCTGAGGGTCTAGCACTTTCTCAGAAAGACAAACTCGCTTCTCTTGCAGAAAATGTTGAGTTTGATGGTGAAGAGAGCTATCGTGAGAAACTGGTAACCCTGAGGGAATCATATTTCCCAACAAAGTCCAGTGCTCAAGAGACTATTGCTGAGAATTTGACTGAGAGTGCGGACATTTATGAGGCTACTGAAGAAGTAACCCCAAGAATGGCAGCATATCTTACTGCTCTCGGTAAGGTTTCAAAAAAGTGAATTCTAGATGATACAAATCAAACTAAAACTTTTTTAAAGAGGTAAATTCAAATGCAGATGCACAATGCAGAATATCTGCAGGAGAAGTGGGCTCCTATCCTTGATTACCAAGGACTTGATGGAATCAAAGATTCACATCGTAGAGCAGTAACCGCTATCCTGCTAGAGAATCAAGAAAGAGAAATGCGTGAGGCCGCTGAGTTCCTCAGCGAGGCTCCAACTAACTCCACTGCTTCATCAGTAGGTTCTGCTGGTTTCGGTGGTAGCGCACAAGGTTTTAGTGCTGGTCCAACCGCAGGTTTTGACCCCGTTCTAATTTCACTTATCAGACGTTCTATGCCAAACTTGATGGCATATGACATCTGTGGTGTTCAACCAATGAACGGTCCTACTGGACTCATCTTCGCAATGCGTTCACGTAGAGATAGTCAGTCTGGCCCAGAAACCTTCTACGATGAAGTAGATTCAGCATTCTCAGGACAGAATGCTGCCCGCACTCTTTCTGCTTATAATAGCGGAAGCAGTGTTGGTATGGGTACTACTGGTCAACTCGGCTCCAATCCATCACTACTTGATCCAACTAACCAGGCAAATAACCTAACTGGCGATAACGCATATAACGTTGGTCAGGGTATGGGTACTGCTGAGTCAGAAGGTCTTGGTGACGGAACTGGTGCTTTCAACCAGATGGCATTCTCAATCGAGAAAGTCACCGTAACCGCTAAGTCAAGAGCCCTCAAGGCTGAGTACTCACTTGAGCTTGCTCAGGACCTCAAGGCAATTCACGGTCTAAATGCAGAAGCTGAGTTGGCAAACATTCTGTCAACTGAGATTCTTGCTGAAATCAACCGTGAAGTTGTTCGTACTGTCTATAAGACTGCTAAGCCTGGTGCTCAAGCAAACGTAGCAACTGCTGGTACTTTCGACCTCGACGTTGACTCCAACGGTCGTTGGTCAGTTGAGAAGTTCAAGGGTCTTCTTTTCCAAATCGAGCGCGATGCAAACGCAATTGCACAGCAAACTCGTAGAGGAAAGGGCAACATGATCATCTGCTCTGCTGACGTTGCTTCAGCACTCACCATGGCAGGTGTTCTTGATTACACCCCAGCACTCAACGCAAACCTGAATGTAGATGACACTGGTAACACCTTCGCTGGTGTTCTCCAAGGCAAGTATAAGGTCTACATCGACCCATATTCAGCAAACGTATCTGCTAACCAGTACTACGTTGTTGGTTATAAGGGTTCATCTGCTTATGATGCAGGTCTCTTCTACTGCCCATATGTACCTCTCCAGATGGTACGTGCAGTTGGTGAGAATACCTTCCAGCCAAAAATCGGATTTAAGACTCGCTACGGCATGGTTGCAAATCCATTCGCTGCTGGTCTTGCGCAAGGTGAAGGTGCTCTTACCACTAACTCCAACGTATACTACAGAAGAGTTAAAGTACAAAACCTCATGTGATCCATTAAATCACAAGGTTTCTTTCAGAGGGTCTTCGGACCCTCTTTTTTTATCTAAATAAAAATAAAAATGACTTCTTCTTTTCCAAAACAGATAGAAAATAGAAACTTTCTATCTCCAGTTGGATTTTTATTTTCACTAGCAAAATACCCAAAGGTATCATTTTTTAGTAATGCTGCAAGGATTCCAGAGATTTCTTATCCTTCATTAGAACAACCATCTTATTTAAAAAGCATCTCAGTTCCAGCAACTGTATTAAAGTATGGTTCTTTAAATTTAAAATTTTTAGTTGATGAAGACTTGACTAACTATACAATTATTCACAACTGGTTAGTTGGTTTGGGATTTCCAAAAAGTACTGAGCAATTTGCAAGATTTAGTAATAATGGACCATATGATTCAGGTATTGAAGGGACTGTTGATATAAAAAAACATTTTAGTGATGGTTCATTGACTATTTTAAATAGTAACTATAATCCATCAGTAGTTGTTAAATTTACTGATTTGCACCCAACCAGTCTTTCATCTCTGGAATTTGACTCCACAGCATCAGACATTAAATACTTTACAGCAGAGGTGTCTTTCGACTATACTCTATATGAACTCACTGACAAAAATGGCAATCTTTTATGAATCTTGAAAAAATACAGGAGATGTGGGAAAAGGACTCAGTTATTGACCCAGACAACTTACACGATGAGTCCATAAAAATCCCACAACTTCATTCAAAATATTATACACTACATAATACAATAACATTACTCAAAGAATCAACAAGAGAAAAATATAATAAAACAAAATTAGATAGATACAATTTTTATATGGGAAAAGCAGACCCAGAGGTTTATGTAGAAGAACCTTTTCCCTATAAAGTTAGAGATAAAGAATCTCTCCAAAGATATATGGATGCTGATGAAAAATTGGGAAAACTTGAATTAAAGATGAGGTATTATGATGTAATGCTCCGTTTCTTAGAAGACATTATCAAAACCATTTCAAATAGAACTTATCAAATCAAGAATGCTATTGAATGGCATAGGTTCCAAGCAGGATTTAACTAAATACAAATAAACTGTTTGTAGAGATGAAGACGTTTATAAATTTTGTATCTGAATGCTATCATATTCTTGAAGCAAGAGGTGGAAAACCAAAGTATAGTGATGAGCACGCAAATATAAATTTTTATAATCATCTTGTCTCATTTCCAGAGGTAAGAGAATTAATTCGCAACAAAGATTATGAGGCAATTAATCAAATTGTTGCTCAGGAATTGGAGGCAGCAAAGAGTGATGAAAATCACCCACTCCACTTCAATAATGCTTCAGATGAAGGATTCTCTGGAAAGTCTAAAACACCAGAACACGCCGATTCATACTATTCTGAATTAACAAGAGCGGTTCCTGGATTTGTTAGTTTGATACAAAGTAACAAAGGTAGAAATTTTGCATCTAAAGGTTGGGTTGGTAGAGTATCTGGTGGAGAGCACGAAGCATCGAAGAAATCTTGGACCGGAAATGTAAAAGGTCAAGGTAGATTTGATTATGTGTTTTCAGACCCAGAAGACCCAAGAAAGCATCATCGTGTAAGTGGAAAAGATTATAGAGGTTCTCAAGCAGGTTCTGCACAGTCTGACCAGGCAGCAGCAACTCTTGCAAGGGGTGTTGAAGTAGTTGCTCAACAGCAAATTAAAGCATTGCTCGCAAACAGACCAAGGAGAAAATCTGGAGAATCTGACTCAGAATATAAAAAAAGAGTTAATGTTGCAAAGGCTGAGGCAAGAGAAAAGAAAGCAGAAATTCTTTCAAAATCGAAGAGTGAAATTGATGCAATTAGAGATTTGATGGCATCAACAAAGGGAATGTCTCCAGAAGAACAAAAAGATGTTTATAATCAAGTTCAACTTAAAATGAATGAACTGGAAAAAGTTCTTCCTGGAGTAAAACGTGCTGCTGGCCAAGAAATGGTTGCAGGTGTCGGCCAGTTTAGTAGAGGAAAAACTGCACAATCATTATGGACAACTGGTGGTGAAGGTTCATCATTTAGAGACCCAAGACAGCAATCTGTCGGTATAAGAGCAAGGGCTGGTAAAGGTGGTGGTAGAGAAATGGCAATTGCTGGAGATATTGCAGCAGCACCAAAAGAAAAATCTGCGCAGAAAGAACGTCAATCAACCTTTGCACAATTCTCAAGAATTGCATCACAATCACAAAAAGCACTGTCTAAAGCAGATAGAGAGTTAGAGGATGCAAATGATGAAATGCAGGACGCATCAGTTCCTATTGACCCCGATACAAAGAAACCCGTCTTAAGACAGTTTAGAAAAAATATTGAGGGACATATTGCAGCAGACCCAACATCAAGGACTTCAAGAGTTAATGCTCAAAGAAGAACTAGAGCTGAGTTGAGGTTATCAAATGCTCAAACAAATCGTGATAATGCTGCTACCACACACGATGCAAATGTACAACAGGTGCAAGCACAACAACAGCAGCAACCAGCACCAGAGCAACCACAACAACCTCAACAGGCACCACAGACGCCACAGCAGGCACCACAGCAGCAACCAGAACCAGAACAACCTCAACAGGCACCTCAGCAGCAACCAGCACCACCAGAGCAACCACAACAAACTCAACAGGCACCAGAGGATGATAAACAAAAAAGAAGGAAGGAAGCACTATTGAAGAGAATGGATACTGCGGCAACTAGAAATAATATTGAATAATAAATGAAAAAGAGGCATTTCTGCCTCTTTTTTATGCCAATAAATATTAGTATGCTGAAGTGAATTTATGTCTCATCTTATTATTTCTAAAAAGAATGAGGTTTTTCTGGAAATTGAATCCGACCCTCACGTTTATTATGAACTAAAAGACCAGTTCACATTTGATGTTCCTGGTGCAAAATTTATGCCCCAGTATCGCAATAAGCACTGGGATGGAAGAATTTATCTATTCAATATTCAGACAAGAGAAATCTATGTTGGTCTGTTGGATAAGATAGTAAAATTTTGTGATAACCACGGATATACTTACGAATTTAGAGACAATAAATTCTACGGTCTTCCTTTTGAATTCAACAAAATGATTTCAAAGGATGGAATTAAAGATTATATGACTTCTATCAGCAAGCATTCTCCTAGAGATTACCAGATTGAGGGAGTATACGACGCTTTAAGACATAATAGAAGATTATTGATATCTCCAACTGCATCAGGAAAGTCTCTGATGATATATTCTGTTGTGAGATACTACGTTGAGAAAGGACAAAATATTCTGATAGTCGTTCCAACGACTTCCCTTGTAGAGCAAATGTATAAAGACTTTGCAGATTATGGATGGGACGTGGGTTCATTTTGCCACAAGATTTATGCTGGAAAAGAAAGGGAGACAGATTCTCAGGTTATCATCACAACCTGGCAGTCCATCTACAAACTCCCCCGCAAGTATTTTTCAAGATTTAATGTGGTAGTTGGAGATGAAGCACACCAGTTCAAATCTAAGTCATTAGTATCTATAATGACAAAACTTTCAGATTGTAAGTATAGATTTGGTTTTACTGGAACACTTGATGGGACACAAACTCATAAATGGGTTTTAGAAGGACTTTTTGGGCCTTCATACAAAATTATTAAAACAGATGAACTTATGAAGAAAGGTCATCTAGCACAACTTGACATTAAAATTCTTCTTCTTAAACACTCCCCACAAAAATTTAATACTTTTGAAGAGGAAGTTCAATATATCATTAATCACGATAAAAGAAATCGTTTGATTAAAAATCTGGCTTTAGATTTAAAAGGAAACACACTCATTCTATTCTCCCGTGTAGAAGGTCACGGCAAACCTCTTTACGATTTAATAAATAGTGATACAACTGAAGATAGACATATTTTCTTTGTTCACGGTGGTGTTGATGTTGAAGACAGGGAAAAAGTTAGAGAAATTACTGAGAGAGAAAATAATGCAATTATTGTAGCATCTTACGGAACATTCTCTACAGGAATTAACATTAAAAATCTACATAATGTTATTTTCGCTTCACCATCAAAATCAAGAATTAGAAATCTTCAGTCAATCGGAAGAGTATTGAGAAAGGGAGATAATAAAACTAAAGCAACTCTCTATGATATTTCCGATGATATTAGTTATAAGTCAAGAAAAAATTATACACTAAATCATTTAATAGAAAGAATTAAAATCTATAATGAAGAAAACTTTAATTATGATATTGTAAATTTACCAATTAAAGAATAAGTATGGGAGAAGAGTTTTATTGCATCATCAAATTAGTATCGGGAGAAGAAATATTCTCCCTGATATTGGTAGATGAATCTGAAGATAATCCGATTATTATTCTACAGAATCCTGTTGTTATGGTTATGGTTCAAGCAAATGGCAATTCATTTGTTAAAATCAAACCCTGGATGGAATTATCAAGTGAAGATATTTTTATGATTCGTTTAGATAAAGTTATTACTATGACTGAATGTAGTGATGGTAAACTTATTGATGTATATAAAAACTATATCTCTTCTGATAGTGAAGAACTAATATCTTCTGATGGGAAAGTAAAACTTACTGAAGATATGGGATACAAAGGTTCAGTAGATGATTTCCGAAATAAACTTGAAGATATCTATAAAGGTATTAAAGAAAGCTAATCCTTCTCTTCAACCCTGACAAAGCAGATTCTACTCGTATTCTAGGTACTTGTCAAGGCCTTCTTACTTATGGTACAATGGTAACAACTCACAAATTACGCAGTTAAAATGTTATGCCAAAGAAGAAGTCCGAACACTATGTAAACAATAAAGAATTTCTGGAGGCACTGGTTGTTTATAGAACTAAAGTTGCAAAAGCAAAAGAAGAAGGGTTGCCCAAACCAAAAATTACAAATTATATTGGGGAATGCTTTTTGAAGATTGCAACACAGTATTCTTATAAACCAAACTTTGTTAATTATATGTACCGTGAGGATATGATTTCTGATGGTATTGAAAACTGCGTACAATATATTCATAATTTTGACCCAGAAAAATCTAAAAATCCGTTTGCATATTTTACTCAGATTATTCATTATGCCTTCTTAAGAAGAATTCAAAAAGAAAAGAAGCAAATGGAAATAAAAACCAAAATTATTGAAAAGACTGGTTACGATGAGGTTATGATGATTGATGGGGGCTTGCTTTCTGGAACCAGTTCCGAGTACAATACCATCAAAGACAATATCCAGTACCGAAACAATCGATGAAAGTAGCAATCGTCACAGATACTCACTATGGTGCCAGGAAGGGTTCTAAGTACCTTCACGATTATTTTGAACTCTTCTACAAGAATATCTTTTTTCCCGCCTTAGAGGAGCATAGAGTGGAGTCTGTGATTCATATGGGTGATGCATTTGATAGTCGTAAGTCAATTGATTATCAGAGTCTTCAGTGGGCAAAGAGAGTTGTATTTGAACCACTGTCCAAGTATGATGTTCATATGATTATCGGTAATCACGATTGTTATTATAAAAATACTAACAGCGTGAATTCTCCAGAACTTCTTCTTGAAGATTATACAAATATTAAAACTTATAGTTCTCCACAAACAGTTAATATTGGTGGACTTGATATTGCAATGATTCCTTGGATTTGTTCTGAGAACTATGATGAAACTCTTCGTCTAATTGATAAAACTCCAGCAAAAATTGCGATGGGACACCTTGAATTGAATGGATTTAGAGCCCATCGTGGACATACTATGGATTCTGGAATGGAATCTGATGTATTCTCCAAATTTAAAAAAGTATTTTCTGGACACTTTCACACTCGTTCTGATGATGGGCATATCTTTTACCTTGGTAACCCATATGAGATGTTCTGGAATGATGTGAATGATACGCGAGGATTTCATATCTTTGATACCGAAACCTTAGAGCATATCCCAGTCAATAATCCATATAAACTTTTTTATAATATTTACTATGAAGATACACCATATCAAATGGTTGACTTCAGTGAATATGAGAATAAGATTGTGAAAGTTATTGTAAGAAAGAAGAGTAATCCAAAGTCTTTTGAAAAGTTTATTGATAAACTATATAACACAGGTGTTCAAGACCTAAAAATTGTCGAAAACTTTCAAATTGAAGAAAAGGAAGACTTTAATATTGAAGAAGATGAAAACACACTTTCAATTCTCAATCGATATGTGGAAGAATCTGAAACAATCTTCGACAAAAAAGTAATCAATGCAATTCTTGAGGAAGTTTATAAAAAAGCTTGCGAGGTAGAATAGTGTATCTATTAACTCTAAAAGGAAAAAGAGATGATGGTGCATTTTCAGTCCAAAATAGATTTGGTGAAAAAGTTCTTTTTCTCTTTGAGGAGGAGGATGATGCTGAAAGATATGCTATGATGCTGGAGGACCATCCACAGTATGAAAAGGAGATGGAAGTTGTAGAAGTTGATGATGAACTTGCCATCAAGACTTGTACAATGTATAATTACAAATACGCTGTAATCACACCAGACGACATTGTTGTTCCCCCTGAATTATGATTCATTTTAAAAAAATTAAGTGGAAAAATTTTCTTTCCACTGGCAATCAATTTACTGAAGTTGATTTCCAAAAGAACCATACAAATCTAATTATCGGAACAAATGGTGCAGGTAAATCAACAGTTCTAGATGCTCTTACTTTCGTCTTATTCAATAAACCTTTCAGAAAAATTAATAAACCACAACTAGTCAATACTACAAATGAAAAAGATTGTCTGGTGGAAATCGAATTCTCCATTAACAGTAGAAACTATCTTGTTCGTCGCGGAATTAAACCGAATATCTTTGATATTGAAATCGACGGTAAGAAACTTCATCGTGAATCGGATGACCGTGCCAATCAAAAGATTCTTGAAGAAAACATTTTAAAGGTTAATTATAAATCATTTACACAAATCGTAATTCTGGGTTCAAGTACATTTGTTCCCTTTATGCAACTCTCAACTGCAAATCGTCGGGAAGTTATTGAAGACCTTCTAGACATTCGTATTTTTTCATCAATGAATGCGATTGTTAAAGAAACAATTCGTACAATGAAAGATGAAATTAAATCTTTAGCACTCAAAAAGGAATCATTTGAAGATAAAGTTGAGATGCAGAAGAATTTTATTTCTGAATTAGAGAATCGTGGAAATGCAAATATAAATCTCAATAAAGAAAAGATTTCCTCTCTAATGTCTGAGAATGAATCTTATATGTCTCATAATAATAAAATTGAGAAAAAAATTGCTGCAGTAACAAAACAAATTGATGAAGTATCTGGTTCTGGAAAGAAACTAAGTAAACTTATTAATCTGAAAGGTAAAATCTCACAAAAGGTATCCTCTATTACAGAAAATTATAAGTTTTTCAATGAGAATACGGTATGCCCTACTTGCACTCAAAATATTGAGGAGGAATTTAGGTTAAATAAGATTGTAGATGCTCAAAATAAAATCGATGAACTCAGTCAGGGGATTGATGAACTTGATGAGGCAATAAAGGGGGAGAAGAAGAGAGAGCATCAATTCAATAGCCTTTCTAAGGAGATTTTAAAACTCAACAATGACATTTCTCAAAACAATACTCGGATTTCACTCAACCAGAGACAAATCGGAGACCTTGAAAATGAAATTCAAACACTTGCCAATCAACTTAAAAACCGAAATACTGAACATGAGAAATTAGAAGAATATCAAAAGAATCTCCAAGATACTTTTAATGAATTGGTTGAGAAAAAAGAAAATCTAGTTAATTATGATTTTGCGTATTCACTACTAAAAGATGATGGTGTAAAAACTAAAATTATTAAAAAATACCTACCCTTTATCAATCAACAGGTTAATCGTTACCTTCAAATGATGGATTTTTATATTAATTTTGAATTAGATTCTGAATTTAACGAAACTGTTAAATCTCCAATTCACGAAGATTTTTCATACTCCTCATTTTCTGAGGGGGAAAAAGCAAGAATTGATTTAAGTTTGTTGTTTGCTTGGCGTGAAGTTGCAAGAGTCAAAAATTCCGTAAATTGTAATATTCTTTTATTTGACGAAGTTTTTGACTCTTCTCTAGATGGTTTTGGTGCAGATGAATTTTTAAAAATTATTAAATATGTAGTTAAGGATTCTAGTATATTTGTAATTTCTCATAAAACTGATTTGCAAGATAAGTTTGATGGTACTATAAAATTTCAAAAGAAAAACGGATTTTCATATAAAACTGAATTATGATATTTTATAAATAATTTATAGTTCAATTCTCATTTAGTTTGGTGTACAGTTTATATTGTATTGAAAATAAAATTACGGGACAGAAATATATTGGTATAACTTCTCTTAATCCTGAAGAGAGGTGGAAAAAGCACCAGTATGCTTATAAAACCGAAAAAAAGAAAAATGATTGTCCTAAATTCTATAACTCTATTAGAAAATATGGAGTTGAAAATTTTAAATTATCTATTTTAGAACAAAGTGAAGATGCTTCTTATATTGAAAATTTGGAAATAAGATATATTTCTGAAAATTCCAACTTACTAAACGTTTCTTCTGGTGGTGGGGGAATGACTATAAATTCTGGATGGAAACACTCTCCAGAAACTATAAAAAAATTAAAGGAAAAAACACCGCCTATGTTGGGGAAAAAACATTCTCAAGAGACAATTAATAAAATGAAAGATGACCCAAGAAGGAAAAACTTTGGGGAAAAAAATGGAATGTATGGAAAAAAACATAGTGATGAGTATAAGGAGAATATGAGAATGCGAATGTCTAAAAATAATCCTATGAAAGGTAAAACGCATTCTCCAGAAGCAAAGGAAAAAATGAGACAATCGGCATTACGGAGGTGGGACAATAAATAAAGTGTCACAAGGTTCGACAAAATCAAAGGATTCTCCCGTATAGTCAGTTAAGATTCCAAAAACCGATGACCACTCCAAATTGGCAACACAACTCTGGCAAACCTCAGAAACGAAAACTTAAACCACAAGCACTGCGACAAGCAAAAGCACGTCGTCAGGCACTCAAGAACAAGCACCCCAAACGGGGTGTTTTTTTATTTTTATAAATAATTTCACGGTATAGTAAAAAAAAATGAATTCCCAAGATTTACGATATCTCCAAGAAGCATATATGGAAGTTGTTAGTAATAATAGTGAGTTGAGTGAAATGTCTTATAAAAAACTTCCTGTCGGCAAAATGATGAGAAAAGTTGAATATAGGGCAGAAAGAGAGGCAGATACGAGAGCAGATAGAGAAAGAGAGGCAAATGACCCACATAGCACACTAACCTACGACAGAGCAAGAAAAGAACACGAAAAAGCAGAAAGAAATAAAGAAAGAAGTAATAGAATGATAAATGTTGCTGATACTCATAGTAAGAAAGAAGCAAAGGCAAAATCAAAACTTAAAAAAGAACAAGTAGATATCTACGACATCATCCTCTCACACCTTCTTGATGAAGGATATGCTGAAACACTAGAAGCAGCAGAAACCATTATGGTTCATATGAGTGAAGAGTGGAGAGAAGGTATTGTTGAAGAAGTTCTTTCTGAAGGTGAAAAACCATTCCCCCACGAAAAAGTTGAAAGAAAACAGAAATCTCTTCGTGATAAAGGTGGTGATGCGCTAGAGCGTAGAATGAGGATGGGAGCTGCTCGTCGTCGTGCTAAAGAAGCAGAAAAAAATGGTGGTTCTCAAAGAGATGCTGGAAAGGGTTGGTATCACGGTAGATAAAAACCACTTTTCAAACTGTCCACCAGGGGGGTCGCAAGACCCCCTTTTTCTGTATAATACTTTCATACGCAACCGAAACCACCGATGCCTGTAAATTTTGAAGTCAAGGGAATGCTTGCCAAACTGCTGGCAACGGAAGACCTTGTAGTTGAACATAAGAACGTAGAAACTGCCTGCTTTAATGTCCACACCCGTGTTCTGACTCTGCCGATGTGGGAAAAGGCAAGCAATACTGTTTATGATATGCTTGTTGCCCACGAAGTATCGCACGCACTTTACACTCCTAATGAGGATTGGACTGAGAAAGTAAAAGTTCCTCCAGCAGTTGTAAACGTGGTAGAAGATGCCCGTGTAGAAAAACTCATCAAACGTCGTTATATGGGTCTTGCGAAGACCTTTTATAGTGCCTATGGTGAACTGAACCGTGATGACTTTTTCTCACTTGCCGATGAAAATCTGTCTAAACTGAATCTTGCTGATAGGGTCAATCTCTATTTCAAGATTGGGAATTTTATTGATGTTCCTTTCAATCAGGAAGAACTGGAGATTGTAAAACTAGTTGGTAACACTGAAACCTTTGATGATGTTCTAGAAGCATCTCTGATTCTTTATAAGTATTGTACTGAAGAGAATCAAACTCAAAAGGTAGATATGCCTGAGCTGAATTCCCATCAGAGTGGTTCTGTTGGTGAAGGTGGTGAAGGTGAAAATAATGGTGGAATGGAAGAACCTATTTCTTCCGAACAATCAGATGATACTGAAGGTAATCAGTCAGAATCTGTCCCAGAGGAAGGTGAACAATCAACTGGAACAAATGATAAATCCCAACCTAATTCTTCTCCTCAAGGTGGTGTAGGTTCAACTTCAAAGGACTTTGATGTTCAAACGATGAAGTCTTTTGAAGATTCTGTAAAAGACCTGATTCGCAATTCTGTTTCAGATACTGTTTATGTTGAGGTTCCAAAGGTGAATCTTGATACGGCAATCGTTAAGAACAAAGACCTCTTTGAGTATATTGATGATTTCTGGTCTCCATATGCCGAAGAACCAACAACCTTTGCCTATGTTGATGCTGACTATCAAAAATTCAAAAAGTCAGCACAGAAGGAAGTCAATTATCTAGTAAAAGAATTTGAATGCCGCAAGGCAGCAGATTCCTATGCCCGTGCAACAACTTCCCGCACTGGTGTTCTTGACTGTTCCAAACTTCATACCTATAAGTATCAGGAAGACCTTTTCAAGAAAGTAACCACTCTTTCTGAAGGTAAGAATCACGGTCTCATTTTTATGCTTGACTGGTCTGGTTCTATGGGTGAAGTTATTAAGGATACAATCAAGCAACTTTATAATCTTGTTTGGTTCTGTAAGAAGGTTAATATTCCCTTTGAGGTTTATGCCTTTACAGATTCTTTCGGGCAAGTAATTCTGAAGGGTGAGAATGGTTATCCTCTTCCTCCTGCAGAACACACTAAACCAAAAGAAAATGAGATTGTGATTGGAAACTGGTTTGGTCTGATGAACCTATTTACAAGTAGTGTTCGTGGACCAGAACTAGAAGACCAGATGAAGAAGATTTATCGTATCGTTGACTCATTCAAGAGTTACGGTGCATATTCAATTCCTCCAAAGATGACTCTTTCTGGAACACCTCTGAATGAAGCAGTGATTACTCTGCATCAAATTCTTCCCAAATTTAAGAAAGACCACAATCTTCAAAAAGTCCATTGTGTTTGTCTAACCGATGGTGAAGGTTCTGCTATGGGTCGTTATCGTATGGTAAAACGGAATTGGGAAAAAGAACCTAGTCTGAGAACTGCCTATATTGATTCGACTACTTATCTTCGTGACCGAAAAACTGGTTTCGTTTATAAGTTCGGTCAACAAGGTAAAACCGTTACGGATGTTCTACTTCAGAATCTTCGGGATAAGTTTCCTTCAGTGAGTTTTATTGGAATGCGTATTCTATCTTCCCGTGATGTAGGACACTTTGTTCGGATGTATTGTGGTTACTATGGTAATCTTTATGAGAAAACTATGAGTACCTGGAAGAAAGAAAAATCATTCTCTCTGAAAAACTCTGGTTATCACAGTTACTTTGGCCTATCATCCAATGCTCTAAATAATTCCACTGAATTTAAAGTAGAAGAGGATGCTACAAAGGCAAAGATTAAGAGTGCATTTGTAAAATCTCTTAATTCCAAAAAGATGAACAAAAAAGTTCTATCTGAGTTCATCGAACTGGTCGCATAGGTTCGATGGGTGGACAGCTATGAGACTGTCCACCAGCAACTCCCAAACCCCCTTTAATGCCCTATAATTACTTCAGTTCAAACAAACCCACCTCTTCATTATGGCTTGCACTCACGACTACATTGTCTCTTCTCTGAAGGCACTCTATGGTTCTAATGTTACTTCTGGTGATATTCGTGCCTGGTGTGCTATGAATGGTGAAAACTACCAGACCATCACTAACAAGATTGCTAATTACAAAACTGGTCGTGGTAAGTGGAATCTTGAAGTGACTCAAGAAAGTGTGGAACAAATCGAACGCACCTACCAGGCACCTGCTGTGGTGCCTCCTGTAGAACAAAACCTCATTCCTGAAAAAGATGATACCTTCGTCAGCTTTGGTAACTTTAGTGATATTAAAAAGATTGTTCAGTCCCGTCTATTTTATCCTACGTTCATTACTGGTCTTTCTGGTAATGGTAAAACGTTCGCGGTGGAGCAAGTTTGTGCTCAACTCAAGCGTGAACTGATTCGTGTAAACATTACTATTGAAACCGATGAAGATGACCTTATTGGTGGTTTTCGTCTTGTGAATGGGGCAACAGTTTGGCATAACGGACCTGTCGTGGAAGCACTCCAACGGGGTGCAGTCCTGCTACTTGATGAAATT
>Ga0209536_100003747_pt1 | contig 24251 bp, 18 predicted proteins | sample DeeMarSeWOR28_12_FD_187461 | JGI IMG/M metagenome (GOLD analysis project Ga0209536, IMG submission 187461) | Marine sediment microbial communities from White Oak River estuary, North Carolina - WOR-2-8_12 (SPAdes) (version 2) | ecosystem: Environmental > Aquatic > Marine > Intertidal zone >...
CCCGTGGTCAATGCCGCGGCCACCACGGTCCTTGGCATGGCGCCGCTGCTGCAGGATGTCTTCTGGGTCTCCATGGCCGTCACCATCATGTTCGGCCTGGCATTCGGCACGCTCCTGACCATGATCCTGGTGCCGGTGCTGTATGCCCTGCTGTACCGGCTGCGTTCACCGGACGAGGCGGGGGATAATCCGGCGACAGCAGAAGTTTCCGAGTCTTTATAATCATATAAATCAGAAGCATATGTATAATTATTTATCAGAATTCGAGACTGGAAGCCAACTCGACTTCGCAGATCCGGCATGGGACGCAGTCAGGGCAGTCGCAGAGGCCCGGGGATAATCTGATGACGCGCAATCTCGCATGCTTTTCCTGTATGAGCACAAAAACCTTCAGACGAATCTTGACGGCCGTGTCACTGTTTGCCATGGCCGGTTGCGCCAGTCTCGGGCCGGATTTCACCCCGCCGGAGGCACCTGTCGAATCCGACTGGAACTTCTCGGATCCCGATGTGCTGGCCCAGCCAGTGACCCGACCTGACTGGTGGGGGATCTTCAATGATCCGGCGCTGGACCGGCTGGTCGGCATGGCCTACGAGCAGAACCTGCCGCTGCAGGTCGCCGGACTGCGCATCTACGAGGCGCGCGCCCAGCTGGGCATCGCCGTCGGCCTGCAGTACCCGCAGACACAGCGCGCCACCGGTTCCGCGACGACCAATCGCATCAGCGAGAACAGCCCCAACTTCATCCCCATCACGGACACGAACTTTCGTAATTACCAGGCGGGTTTCGATGCCGCCTGGGAACTGGATTTCTGGGGACGCTTCCGGCGCGGTGTCGAGGCGGCCGAGGCCAGCCTGGCAGCGACAGTTGCCGATTACGACAACGCCCTGGTCAGCCTGACTGCCGAGGTAGCGCGTACCTATGTGACGATTCGCACCCTGGAAGAGCGCCTGCGGATTGCCACTGAGAATATCCGCCTGCAGCAGGAGAGTCTCAATATCGCCAGTGTGCGCTTCAAGTACGGCGCAACAACCGAGCTGGACGTGCAGCAGGCGAAAACGAACCTTGCGGATACCCAGGCCCTGGTGCCCACCCTGCAGAAAAGCCGGCGTCAGGCCACGAATGCGCTTTCCACCCTGCTCGGCATGCCACCGGCCGACCTGTCGGAAATCCTGGGCGAAGGCGGCAACATACCGGTGGTACCCGAGGCGTTGACGGCTGGCATTCCGGCCGAGTTGCTGCGCCGCCGGCCGGATATCCGGCTGGCCGAGATGCTGGCTGCAAACCGCAGCGCCCTGATCGGGGTGGCAGAGGCTGACCTCTATCCGAGCTTTTCCCTGTTCGGCATTATCGGCTTCCAAAGCAGTGATACAAACGAGAGCAGCGCCGGTGATCTGTTAGACTCTGACAGCCTGTTCCTGTCGGCCGGCCCGTCGTTCAGCTGGAACATTCTCAACTACGGCCGAATCCGCAACAACATCCGTGTACAGGATGCCCGCTACCAGCAGGCCATCATGAACTACCGCAACACCGTCCTCACGGCCTATCGCGAGGTCGAGGATGCGATGATCGGCATGGTTGAGTCGAGAAAGGAAAGCCGGTTCCGGGAGCAGGGCACCGGTGCGGCCAGGCGCTCCTCCCGGCTTGCAACGATTCAGTACCGCGAGGGTGCCGTCGACTTTCAGCGGGTGGTGGATTCCGAACGAGCCCTGGTGCTGCAGGAGGACCAGTGGGCCAACGCGCGCGGCGATATCGCGCTGAACCTGATCGCCATGTACAAGGCGCTCGGTGGTGGCTGGGAAATCCGCGAGGGCAACGATGTCATATCCGGGGAAAACCGCGAGGCCATGCAGCAGCGGACAAACTGGGGCGACCTGCTGGAGCCTGAATCGGAACAGGAACAAAATAACACCGGGATGCTAGACTGAACTTTAGCCCTGTTACTCATTCTTTCCTGCATCGAATGTCTATGGACGCTTTCCGTGGCATTGGCATAGACTCTGACTGAATTCCGGAAGGCAGACTAACGATGAATAATCCAATCGCAATCGACCGGATCAAATCCAGCTGGCTGTACACGGTAATACTTACGGTAACGGCGCTCGCCGGCTGCGGTAAGGCCGAGCCTCCGGCTCCACCTGTTCTGGATATCCCCGTCATCGAGGTCATCCAGCAGGATGTTCCGGTTCCGATTGAAGTGGTCGGCACCACGCGCGGATCGGTGGACATCCCCATTCGCGCCCGTGTCGAGGGCTTCCTGGAAAGCATGGACTTCGAGGAAGGTCGCGAGGTAGCGAAGGATGCGCTGCTCTACACCATCGATCCGCGCCCGTTCGAGGCCAAGGTGGTCGAGGCCCAGGGCAGGCTGGCCGAGGCGCGCACCATGCTGGTCAAGGCGAAGAGCGACCTCGCACGCATCCGGCCATTGGCCGAGATGAAGGCCGTCAGCCAGCAGGACCTTGATTCCGCCGTGGCTGAATACGAGGCGGCACAGGGCTCGTTGCAGGCAGCCGGGGCCCAGCTCGAACAGGCCGAAATCGAGCTGGGATACACCCGGATACATTCACCCATCGACGGCCGGATCGGCATCTCCGAGGCCAAGGTCGGTGAATTCGTTGGCAAGGAACCCAACCCGGTGGTGCTGAACTACGTTTCCCAGTCTGATCCTATCCGGGTGCGTTTTTCCATCAATGAACGCGACTACCTGAAATTCGCACGGCGCTTCGTGGAATTCCGTGAAAAGAGCGGGGAGGAGCTGGAGGCAAAACAGGGGCTGGAACTGATTCTGGCCGATGGCACGGTTCACAATTACCGTGGCCACGTGGTTGCCTATGATGCCGCGATCAACCCCACAACCGGCACATTCACCATGGAAGCCGACTTCCCGAACCCGAACAATATCGTACTGGCCGGACAGTTCGCCCGGGTGCGCGGCACACTCGAGACCCGCGATGGTGCCCTGCTGGTCCCGCAGAAGGCCGTGTCGGAGCTGCAGGGTAATTACCGGGTCTTCGTAATCGACAGCGAGAACACAGTCAAGGTGCGGGATGTCACCCCGGGTATCCGCACGGAGAATCTCTGGCTGATCGAGAAGGGGCTCAAACCCGGCGAGCGGATCGCGGTCGAGGGCCTGCTGCGCCTGCAGGCGGGCATGAAGGTCAACCCGCAGCCGGTAACCCTGGAGAGTCTCAGCATGCCGCCGGAAGAGAAAACACAGAAGAAACCTGAAGAGCAGGGCGCCGGGGAGTAGCATGGCCGGGTTCTTCGTCCGCCGGCCCATCGTGGCCATGGTTATCGCGATCATTATCGTGATCGTCGGTCTGGTTGCGCTGGGACGCCTGCCAATCGCGCAGTATCCCGAGATCACACCGCCCATGGTCTCCGTAACGGGGACCTATACCGGCGCGAACGCCATCAACGTCGAGCAGTCCGTCGCCACCCCGATCGAGCAGAAGGTCAACGGGGTCGAGGACATGATCTACATGCGCTCGATCAACTCGAGTGACGGCCGTCTCAATCTCGAGGTGTCTTTCGAGGTCGGTACGGACCTCGACATGGCCAACGTCCTGACCCAGAACCGCGTCTCCGAGGCACAGGCCAGTATCCCCGAGGAGGTGAAGCGTCTGGGGGTGACGGTCAAGAAGAAACTCTCCTTTCCCCTGTTGCTGGTCTCGCTGGTGTCTCCGGAGGGTACCTATGACGAGCAGTTCCTGACCAACTACGGCACGATCAACATCATCGACGAGCTGGCGCGTATCCGTGGCGTCGGACTGGCGGAGGTTCTCGGCGGCAGTGTCACCGAATATGCCATGCGCGTCTGGATCCGGCCTGATCAGCTGGCCAAGCTCCGCCTGACAGTCCCGGATATCACCCGCGCGATCTCCGAGCAAAACGTGCTGGTGCCGGCGGGACAGATCGGCGGCGAACCCGCACCGCCCGGCACCGAGTTTACCTACACCGTACAGACGGCCGGGCGCTTCGAGACACCGGAGCAGTTCGGCAACGTTGTGGTGCGTTCCAACCCGGACGGTTCGCAGGTGCTGCTCAGGGACGTCGCACGCATTGAACTGGGCAGCCAGAACTACCAGATTGACATGCGCCTGGACAGGCAACCGACTGCCGTGTTGCAGATATTCCAGCTACCTGACGCCAACGGTCTGGAGGTGGCGGAAAAAGTTCTTGCCAAGATGGAAGAATTGTCAAAGCGCTTCCCGGACGATCTGGAATACGTCATCTCCCTCGACACCACCAAGCCGATCACGGCCGGTATCCGCGAGATCGTCATCACGCTGTTCCAGGCGGTCGCGCTCGTTATCCTGGTTGTCTACATTTTCCTGCAGAATGCACGCGCGACCCTGATTCCGACCCTGACCGTACCGGTATCGCTGATCGGCACCTTCGCGGTGTTCCCGCTGCTGGGTTTCTCGGTAAATACCCTCTCCCTGCTGGGACTGGTGCTGGCCATCGGTATCGTCGTGGATGATGCCATCGTCGTGGTGGAAGCGGTGGCGCACAAGATGGAGCAGGGCATGACTCCCAGGGAGGCCACCATCGAGGCCATGCGCGAGGTGTCCGGGCCGATTGTTGCGACCTCGCTGTCGCTGATCGCCGTATTCGTGCCGGTCGCTGCCATGGGCGGCATCACCGGTCAGCTGTACCAGCAGTTCGCCATCACCATTGCCATCTCGGTGGCGATTTCCTCTATCAATGCCCTGACCCTGAGCCCGGCGCTGGCAGCCTCGCTGCTGAAACCGCCGGGCGAACAGAAGAGCCTGTTCCAGAAGTTCTTCGACATATTCAACCGCTGGTTTGCCGTGGCAACTGACAAGTTCATGGTGCTGACCGGCTTCTTCACCCGCAAGTTCATTCGCGCCGGGCTGCTGCTCGGCGTGATTGTCGCCGGCGTGGTCCTGCTGTTTCGCCTGGTGCCCGGCGGCTTCGTCCCCGAGGAAGACCAGGGTTATCTCCTGGCTGGCCTGATCATGCCCGATGGATCCTCCCTCCAGCGAACCAACCAGAGCCTGGCGAAGATCGAGCAGATCATCAGCGAAGTGGAGGCAGTACAGAATTCCACCGCCATCACCGGCTACAGCATCATCACCAGCACCGTCCAGCCGAATGCCGGCACGGTTTTCATCCAGCTCAGGGACTGGGACGAACGCCAGGATGCTTCCGAGCATGCCAGTGCCATTGCGCGCTACCTGAATGCCAGGTTCGCAAGGGAGATTGTCGGCGGCGCAGCCTTCGCCTTCGGCCCGCCGGGTATACCCGGCCTGGGTACCGGTTCCGGTTTTTCCATGATGCTCCAGGACCGGGGTGGCAACACCCCGAATTACCTGTTCGAGCAGGCGCAGGCCTTCATCGCCAAGGCGAAGGAACGCCCCGAGATCGAAAGCGTGTTTACGGCGTTCCGGCCGAATTCACCGCAGATCTTCCTTGATGTCGATGACGCCAAGGCCCTGAAACTCGGTGTGCCACTGGCCGACGTCAACACCTCCATCGGTGCATTCCTCGGTGGTGCCTACGTCAACGATTTCAACCGGTTCGGCCGGCTCTACAAGGTGTATGTCCAGGCCGAGCCGGAGTATCGGCAGGATGTCGAGGGCATCAGTATGTTCTACGTGCGCAACCGGGACGATGAAATGGTACCGCTGTCCACGCTCGTCAGCACCAGCACTACACAGGGACCTGAATTCACCAACCGCTTCAACCTGTTCCGCTCGGCCGAGATCAGCGGTCAGGCCGCAGCGGGTTACAGTTCGGCGCAGGCACTGGCTGCGCTGGAAGCGGTGGCGACGGAGACCCTGCCGAACGATATGGGCTATTCCTGGTTCAACATGTCCTACCAGGAGAAGATTGCGCAGGGTACCGGATCCATTGTTTTCGTCATGGCGCTGGTGTTTGTCTTCCTGATCCTGGCGGCACAGTACGAGAGCTGGTCGCTGCCCCTGTCCGTGCTGCTGGGTACACCCATCGCGGTGTTCGGCGCAGTCGGCGGACTGTTCATCGCACGCCTGTTCAGCGAGAGCTATGTCAACAACGTCTTCGCGCAGATCGGACTGGTGATGCTGATCGGCCTGGCGGCAAAGAACGCCATCCTCATTGTCGAGTTTGCCAAGCTGGAGTCCGAGAAGGGACGCGATGCCATCGAGGCCGCCATGGAAGCGGCAAAACTGCGTTTTCGACCCATCCTCATGACGGCATTCTCGTTCATTCTCGGCGTGCTGCCGCTGCTGATCGCCACCGGTGCCGGTGCAGAGGCGCGCAAGGTCATGGGCATGACGGTCTTCAGTGGCATGCTGGTCGCCACCGTCATCGGCGTGCTGGTCGTGCCGGCCCTGTATGTCATCGTCGAGCGCTACATCAGCCGCTCGAAGCCCGTAGCGGCCAGCGAACCACCGGCAAGGCCGGAGGGGCAATAGCATGGGCCGGCATCTGTTTTCGGCCGTCCTGCTCCTGCTGGTTTCCGGCTGCACCCTGACGCCCGACTATGAAAGGCCGGCTCTGGATATCCCCGAATCCTATATCCAGCCGGCCGATGGCGGCGCCTCCATCGCCAACCTGGAGTGGTGGAGCCTGTTCCAGGATGCGCAGCTGCAGTACCTGATCCGCACCGCACTGGAGGAGAACAAGGACCTGCGGGCCTCGCTGCAGCGGATTCGCGAGGCCCGTGCCTTGCTGACATTCACCCGCGCAGACCAGTACCCGTTCATCGACGGCTCGGGCTCGGTGTCGCGTGACCGTCCCAGCAAGATCCTGTTCCCCGGCTCGGACACCAGCAACAACTACAGCCTGTCCGTCGATCTGTCCTTCGAAGTGGATCTCTGGGGCAAGCTGCGCCGTGCCACCGAGGCCGCGGAAGCCGACCTGCTGGCCACCGAGGCCAGCTACCGCAATGTCACCATCAGCCTGGTGTCGAATGTCGCCAGCGTCTACTTCCTGCTGCGGGATCTTGATGCCCGGCTGCATATCGCGCGTGAGACCGTGAAAAGCCGCAGCGAGAGCCTGCAGATCATCCAGGCACGCTTTGACAAGGGGACGGTGCCGGAACTGGACGTCAACCAGGCACAGATCGAGCTGGCCATCGCCGAGGCAGCCGTCTCGGTCTTCGAAAGGGAGTCGGTACAGGCCGAAAATGCCCTGCAGTTTCTCCTGGGAAGAAATCCGGGCGCAGTGCAGCGGGGACTGCCGCTGGAACAGCAGGTTCTGCCTTCTGACATTCCGGTCGGCCTGCCCTCGGAACTGTTACAGCGACGCCCCGACCTGGTCGAGGCCGAGGAGCGACTGCGCGCCGAGACCGCCCGCATCGGCGTGGCCGAGGCGCTTCGCTATCCCTCCATCGGGTTGACAGGCAGCCTTGGCCTGGCGAGCGATGACTTCTCCGATCTGACAGACAGTGATGCCCGGACCTGGAGTGTCGGTGGCGGCCTGTTCGCGCCGTTGTTCAATTCCGGCAAACTCAAGGCCCAGGCAGAAGGTCAGCGTGCCCGCACGGAACAGGTGATGGCGGCCTATGAGTCTACCCTGTTGCGCGCCTTTCGCGAGGTCGAGGATGCGCTGGTTGCCATTCACACCTACAATGCCGAGAATGAGGCTCGCCAGCGACAGGCCACGGCCGCCCGCAACGCCGCCAGGCTATCGCGTGCCCGTTACGATGGTGGTGTCGTGGACTACCTCGAGGTGCTGGATTCCGAACGCAGTCTGTTCACTGCCGAGCTGGAAGATTCTGTCACGCGGCGCCAGTACCTGAACGCCATCGTCGAGCTTTACAAGGCACTCGGGGGTGGCTGGAACCCCCAGGGTTAAAGCCCGAGCCACCTGCGATTCTTCCACCTTTTCTGAAGCCCGGGCTGCCGGGCGGGCATTGCCTGGCGGACAGCAGATCGAACTCTCCCTAGATCGAGTACAGCATGTTGATCTCGTGTGCGATCAGCACCATGTACATCGGCACGAAGGCATAGATGAGGTAACGCACGGCAATGACGCGGTAGACGCGGAAGTTGAAATGCAGCACGAGGATAACCAGTGCCAGTCCCGTCACGGCCACCTTCACAATGGTGAACAGCTGGGTGTCCTTCTGGATAAGGACATCCATGAGCACATTGAGTTCTACCGCGCCTTTGTCCAGCAGTATCAGGGTCAGGAAGGCATCCACGCAGCAGAGGATGATGATGAGCAGGGTGGCAACAAGCGGCCAGGGGCCGTACCAGTCGGTGTAGCTGTTGACCTCGTCCTTGTGGCGGCGACTGTTACGGCGGCGGCATTTGAACAATGCGCCAAAAAGGGTGCGCGTGCTTGCGCTGCGTCGGTCACCGGCGCGGCGCTCGACGGCTCGGTCATCCAGGGATTTGTCCGTCATATTCATGGCCTTGTGTACTCCGTGGTTTTAGTTGTGTATTTTCCAGAGCAAGTCCTGCGCCATTCCCGGCCACGTCCTGTAAATCATCACATGGGCCGCGGTTATGTACTGATTATAATCCAGTATGCCAGCTTTGACCGCGGTGCGGCCAGCCCTGTGGGTGCCAGATACCCGGTTTTCCGGCAACGTTACCGGGAAGCTGGCAATCCATAAACCCATCCAGGACGTTCCAGCGGCCACGCTGCCGACAGAGTCAGACACCCGGCCAGTGAGTCAAAATTACTTCCTCAATCGGCAGCCACGCGGCTTCGGCTCCCTTCGCAAACAAAAGTCCGCATTCGACGGGTACATCATCTTGTGTTTCGGATGGCAGAGACTTCCACATGTTGTGACTTGAATGTAAATATTTCTGTATTTTGGATAGCCAATTTGATAATCTTGCGCGCCTGTTTCCAGGTATTCCAGACTTTTGTTCTATAAGTGATTTTTTTTCGGATAAATGCTTTAATTGTTGTGTGTAACGTTCAACCAAGACCAACACAGGAGGGGACAAAAAAATGGCAGATCTGTTTTCAGACGAGTGGATGAAGAGCTACATGGAACAGTGGAATGCTGAACCTGAATTATCAGATGCCCTGGCACAGATTAATTTCAACTCGGTCATTGCCTACGGCTTTGATGGCGAGGACACACCTCGTGGGTATATTGACGTACAGAACGGCAAGGCCGTATCCGCCGGCGCCTACGACGGTCAAACCATGAACTGGGATCTGCGTGCCTCGATGGACAACTGGAGCAAATGGATGTCCAAGCCGCCCGGCATGATGGGCCTCGGCATGGCGTATACATCACGCAAGCTCAAGTTCAACGTGGGCGACTACGGTGCGATGATCAAGGATCCGCGCATGGCTGGTCCCTTCATCAAGAGCTTCTCGGTAATGGGACGTGCCTGATTGTACGTCCCGCTGAACAGGCACTACGACCGGCGGTCTAATAACAAGGCGATTACGCCGGTTTTGAATATAACAGCCCCGCAGGGGCATTTTTGACTGTAGTTACTTAACAATTAGCGGAATGTCTGGTAGGCGCTGTCCCTGACAGCGCCTGGATTTTTTCCCGAGTATCCGCCTTATCGCAAGTGTGTGAGGATTAACCCATGTTGATCAGAAAGACTTTACTGACTGGCCTCCTGATTTCGTTGGTGACCAGCCCCGGGATATTCGCCGAGGAGGGTGAGACGATCATCACCGTGCCCAGCGTACCGGTGGGAGGCGCCGTATCGCTTGGCGGCACCGTGGTGCCACACAAGGAGGCCACCCTGGCAGCCCAGCTCCCCGGTCGTATCGAAAGCATCGCCGGAGAGGAAGGCGACGGCTTCGAGGAAGGCGCCACACTGGTCACGATCAACGACGACGATCTACTGGCCCAGCGCCGTGCGGCATTTGCCCAGCTGTCCAATGCTGAGGCAGCAATGCGCAACGCCAACGTGCAGTACTCCCGCCAGTGGATCTCCCCCTACGGTGGTCAGACCAATGACATGATGGGTGGCATGAGTTCCATGATGCGGAACTTCACCAACCCGATGCAGGGTTTTATGGGCGGCTCGGAACCCCGGGTTGATCGCCATGCCCAGTTATACCAGCAAGGAACCGCTGTAGAGCAGGCAAGGTCAGCAATCATACAGGCGCGCTCCCGCATCGAGGAAATCGATACCAAGCTGCGCGATACCCGCTCGATCGCGCCGTTCGACGGTGTCATCAGCAAGAAGCTGGTTGAAGTCGGTGACCCGGTACAGCCCGGTCAGCCGCTGGTATTTTTTGCCGATACCAGCCAGTTGCAAATCCAGGTAGAAGTGCCGGCGCGCCTCATGCCCGGCGTGAAACTGGGCATGATCGTACCGGCCAGACTGGATGTCGGCGACGTCAACGTACAGGCCCGCGTGGCACGCATCTTCCCGATCGCCGATCCGGAGCGGCACACTGTCACGGTGAAACTGGACCTGCCACCGGGTGTCCCCGGGGGTGCGGGCATGTATACAGAGGTCATGCTTACCGACATCAACGCCCGGGTGCGCGATCTGCCCGTGGTGCCCAAGCAGGCGCTGGTCTGGCGCGGCAGCCTGCCGGGTGTCTACGTGGTCGGGGAGCAGAACCAGCGTGAATTGCGTCTGGTCAGGACCGGCGACGAGGTCGGCGCAGATGGTGTCGCCATCCTGTCCGGTCTGCGGGCCGGCGAGCGTATCGTGGTTGGCGCAGGAGGACAGGGAGTCTGGCAGTAGCCGAGAACTGCAGCTCAACACCGCGCCCTCTGACCTCCGACGGAGTGGCGGTGTACAAAAACGGGAGGTTCAGCATGCAGGCAGCAGCCTGCCGCTGTTTTTCAGCCGGGAAGGCGTTCAGTTCCGGCGATGTCGATCAAAGTGGTTGATTATAAAGAACAAGGTTACAAGAAGGCGGATTAGGTATGGCTGAGCAACGAGAATTTTCCACTCCGGCTACACACATCGAAGCCTACTCGCTGGGTATTGCAGGCCGTACCGCGCGGCTGTTTATCTCCTCGCCCGTGACCCCCATGCTGCTCATTGCGGCGCTGCTGGTCGGCCTGATGGGGCTGTTCTTCACACCCCGGCAGGAGGACCCGCAGATATCTGTCCCGATGATCGACATCTTCGTGCAGTATCCCGGCGCCTCTGCCGAGCAGGTCGCCAGCCTGGTGACCGAGCCGCTGGAACGGCTCATGCTGGAGATTCCGGGGGTACGCCACACCTACACCGCGACCGAGCGCGGCCGGGCCATGGTGACGGTGCGTTTCCTCGTCGGGCAGGAGATGGGCGCATCCATTGTCAAGGTGCACGACAAGCTGCAGTCCAACCTTGACAAGATACCACCGGATGTCTCCATGCCACTGGTCAAACCGGTGGCGGTCGATGATGTGCCGGTTGTCACCCTGACCCTGTGGTCGGAAGACGTCGATGACGGCTCGCTGCGCATCCTGGCACTGGATCTGTTGCAGCGTCTTGGCGAGGTCAAGGGTGCCGGCAAGGGCTTCGTGGTTGGCGGGCGCGAGGACCAGCTGAAGATAGAAGTGCTGCCCGAGCGCCTGTCCGGTTTTGAAATCAGCCTGCCACAGGTCGCCGAAACCATCCGCACCGCCAACGCGGAAATGACGGCCGGCGACATCGAGTCCGGCGGCACCTCCCTGTCGGTGCGTACCGGCTCCTTCCTGAAAACCTCATCCGATGTCGAGCGGCTGGTCGTCGGGGTACGCAACGGCGCACCTGTCTACGTGCGCGATGTGGCACGCGTCTCGCACGAACCGGCCGATCCCAGCCAGCTGGTGGCCCATTACACGGGACCTGCCTACCAGGGCGACAATCCGCCGGCGCGTGGTGCGCAGGCCGTGACCATCGCCCTGGCGAAGAAGGAAAAGACCAATGGCGTCGTCGTGGCCGAACGGATACTCGACAAGGTCGAATCGCTGAAGGGCGACCTGATACCGAGCAATGTCCATATCGAGATCACGCGCGACTATGGCAAGACGGCCAACGACAAGGTCAACGAGTTGCTGCAGGCCATGCTGGAGGCAGCGGCGATCGTGTCCATCCTGTGTCTGGTCGGCCTGGGCGCACGTGCGGCCTTCGTCGTCATCACGGTCATCCCGGTGGTGATCCTGCTGACTATCTGGTGGGCCATGATGGTGGATTACACCATCGACCGCGTCAGCCTGTTCGCACTGATCTTCTCCATCGGTATCCTGGTCGACGACGCGACCGTGGTGGTCGAAAACATCTTCCGGCACTGGCTCATGAAGGGCAAAACGAGTATCGCGCAGGCCGTCGACGCCGTGCGCGAGGTCGGCAACCCGACCATTCTCGCGACCTTCACCATTATCGCCGCGCTGCTGCCGATGGGCTGGGTCAGCGGACTGATGGGACCGTACATGCGGCCGATCCCGGTGCTGGGCTCCTCCGCCATGTTCTTCTCGCTGATTGCCGCCTTCGTCTTCACACCCTGGTTCGCCCTCAAGGTGGCGCCGCGCCACGAGGCACTGGAGAAGGCATCGAGAAAGGAGGCCAAGACCCATGAATGGATCAGCAGGATGTACCGGCCCATCATCCTGCCGCTGGTCAACAACCGCGTACTGGGACTCGGATTCCTGTTCGGCATCATCGGTCTGACCGCTGGCCTGTGTGTCCTGTTCTACACCCAGCACGTCGTCGTCAAGATGCTGCCGTTCGATAACAAGCCCGAGTTCAGCGTCACCATCAACATGCCGGACGGCACGGCCATGCCGGTGACCGCCAACGTCGCCATGCAGCTGGCCGAGGAGGCGCTCAATATCCCCGAAGTGACCGCCGTGCAGACCTATGCCGGCACGGCCCAGCCCTTCAACTTCAACGGCATGGTGCGCCACTACTACCTGCGACAGCGCAGCTGGGAGGGCGATCTGCTGGTCATGCTGCTGGACAAGGACGAGCGCGTGCGCAGCAGTCACGAAATCGCAGTGGATGCACGCCAGCGCCTGACCCCGATCGCCGAGCGCCACGGCGCCAAGATTGCTGTTGTCGAGATGCCGCCCGGCCCGCCGGTACTGCAGACAGTCGTGACCGAGATTCACGGCCCGGATGACAAGACCCGCCGTGAGGTGGCTGCGAGGATGACCGAATTCTTCGAAGAGGTGCCGAATGTTGTCGACGTCGACAACTACATGGCGGATCCCTATGACTACTGGCGTTTCGAGGTGGACACCCAGAAGGCCGTGCGTCGCGGCGTCTCGGTAGACACCATAAACAACACCCTGGCCATGGCCATGGGCGGCTTCAAGCTCGGCGACATCAAGCGCGGCACGGTACTCGAGCCGACCTACATCGTGATTCAGGTGCCGCTGTCTGTCCGCTCGCAGATCACGCGTCTGGGCGACCTGCCGGTGTCCACCAGCCAGGGCGGCACCATACCGCTGTCCGAACTGGGCCAGTTCGTGAAGCAGAAGGAAGACCCGATCATCTACACCAAGGACCTGCGCGGCATTGAGTATGTGGTCGGCGAAATGGAGGGCCGCCTCGGCGCCCCGATCTACGGCATGCTGAGCATCGAGGACTTCGTCAAGGAATACACCACGCCTGACGGCAACCAGATGACCACCATGCCGATGAACCTGTTCGGGCCGCCCAAGGACGACTTCCAGTCGAACTACGAGTGGACCGGCGAGTGGACGGTGACCTACGAGACCTTCCGCGACATGGGCATAGCCTTCATGGCGGCGCTGGTGCTCATTTACGGCCTGATTGTCTGGGAGTTCAAGAACTTTGCGCTGGCCGGCCTGATCATGTCGCCGATCCCGCTGACCATGATCGGTATCATCCCGGGCCATATCGTCTTTGGTGCGGAGTTCACCGCAACCTCCATGATCGGCATGATCGCGCTGGGCGGCATTATCGTGCGCCAGTCCATCCTGATCGTGGAGTTCGTGAAACTGGAGGTGGCCAAGGGCAACGAGGTCAAGGAGGCCGCCATCAAGGGCGCCGAACTGCGTATGCGGCCGATCTTCATTACCTCGCTGACCCTGATGGCCGGTGCGTTTGCCATCCTGCAGGATCCGATCTTCAACGGCATGGCCATCAGCCTGCTGTTCGGCGCCGGTGTGGCCACCGTCATGGCGCTGCTGGTCATTCCGCTGGGCTGCATCAGCGCGAGGAGGCAGTTCTATGTACAGACCTCCGATGACGGCACGGTGTCCGTCAGCCCAATGTACGAGCGAATCGAGCAGGTCGAGGCCAAGGCGAGCGCCGCAGCACCGGCTGTTTACAAGACACCACTGTGGATGCGGCTGTACGGGGGCGTGATCTCCGCCTTTACCTGGCTCTACTACATTGTCCGCGCCGTGTTCACCATGGTGGGCATGGGCTTCAAGGCAATCCTCGGCCGGTTCGGCGGTGGCAAGAGCACGCCGCCGCCACCGCGTGAACCGCCGCCGACCGGCGGCACGCCACCGCCTCCTGCGGGTGGCACACCGCCGCCGGCACCGGCCGCGGAACCCGCTCCATCACCGGTGGCTGACAAGCAGGCACAGCCCGCACCGGCGGCGGCAGCAGAGCCGGCACCAGCGGCGAAAACAGCCGCAGAACCGGAACCAAAGCCGGCACCGGCAGCAGAAACAGTTGCTGAACCGAAGCCGAAACCGGCACCGGCTGCAAGCGCTGCTCCTGCGGCCGAAACAGTTGCTGAACCGGAGCCGAAACCGGCACCGCAGGCAAGTGCAGCGGTCGACGTTGACGAGCCAGGCGACGATTCTGCCGAGCTCGAGCATGAAGACGAACAGCCCGAAGGGGTCACCCGGAAGCGTCGCGGCATTCGCCTGAAGCAGGATCTGGGCTAGCTCGACGAGGGCAGGGCACTCCGGGAATCCGAAGCAAGCGAGGTGATGATGGCTGACCGCAACAAGGTGACAAGGAAACTGGGGATAACGCTATGGCTGGCCACGGCTGGCTGTATGCCTGTCTGTTATGCAGAGGTCCAGGCTGGCGACGAAGTAACCGCCCAGGCGGCCGGCTACCGGTACAGCGATGACTGGAAAATCGTCTCGGCGCCGCCGCCGCCCGGGCCGTACGAGACGGTAAATGTCGACCCCCGCGTGCCGGGACAGGACATTACACGCCCGGTACCCCGGGATGTAATGACAACAGATCCGGTAGAGAGTATGCCGAGTGAACTCGGGCAGATAGCGCCGCCGGCAGCCGGCCGTCCGGAGGACGCGCAGCAAACACACAGGCGGCAGGCATTTACCCCACCACCGCCGGCCGGTGCGTATGGCTGGCAGGAGCCTCGCAGTGCACCGGCAGCGGGCTACGGCCGAGGCGGTTATACAAACTACCGGCGGCAGTATTCATACCCCGGTTACGGCCAGGGCTACAGGCAGGATTATGGCCGCGGCTACAACCCCGGCTATGGCTATTCCTACCCGGGGCAATATGCACCTGGTCTTCCACAGGACATACCTCCGCCGCCGTATGTCCTGACACCAGACAGGTAACTGACACCAGAGCGTTTTGTGGGCAGCGAAGCAGGGGAACGATGCGACACCACTTAACCGGATGGACTTGATGTGAAGAGGCCAGGCCAATACCCGCACACGGCCACAATCTGGATTCTGCTTTCCTGCCTGTTGCTGGCGGTAGCTGGCTGCAGTGACGATGAACCGGTTGAACCCGTGAAGCAGGTAAAGGTAAAAAAAGCGCCGGAACCGGTTGTCAGGGAATGGTATCCCACGCCCAAGCATACACAACAGCATGCGCTGCAGCCGATGCAACAACCCATGGCAACGCAGCCTGGTGTTCAGTATCAGCAAGCACCGCAGCCCCAGGTGATCATTGTACAGCCTGCCTACCAGCCGCAATTTGCTCAGCCCCAGCAACAGCCGGCCACTACCTGGCAGCAGCCAGTCTATCCCCAGCAGGTGTTCCCGCAGTCGCAGTATGTGCCCCAGTACCAGGCTACGCCGCAGTATGGACAGCGACCCTGGGGGGAAACCGGCAGTTATGGCCAGAGCTGGACAGGGCAGCCAGCCAGTGGCGGACAGCAGCAGACGTTCGGAACACCCTACGGGGCGCCGCCTGCGGCCGTCTATCCCGGCTGGGGCGTCTCGCCTCCGGGCACCTTCCCGGGCAATCCGTATCCCGGCAGTGTCTGGTGATTGCGGCCAGCCGGAAACGCCCGTGTCCGGGAGAAAGTGCTTGATACCCGGTGCGCGGGGATGTTAAGGATAGTTGTTGGATAACAGGGATTCGTGTCCTGGATCGGGCCTGGGGGCGAAATACAGGCGCAGAACAATATACGAGTGGCCAGTGGTCTTTGACAGCTGTCTGCCGTTGAGAATCAGTATCGGATCTTCTCCCGCTGATGCTGACGAAACCTTGAGGGAGAATCCGCCTGCGAGAGGTTCTTGCAGGACCAACTACTGGAGGTAGTAAAGATGAAGATAATGAAAAAGACCTTGCTGGCCGCCGGCGTCGCCGGTCTCATGGCAGTTCCCTTTTCCTCGGCCAACGCCTGGTGGGGCGGCGGTCCGGGTTACGGTGGTTCTGACTGGGGTCCCTTCGACGGCGACGGCTGGGGTGACTTCGACATGAGCATGAGCGGTGGAGGTCGCGGCCACGGCTACGGTCGGGGCTACGGCTACGGCTATGGTGGTTACCCGTACTACGGCGGCTGGGGTGGTCCCTACGGCTATGGCGGTTATCCGGGTTATGGCGGCTGGGGTGGCCCGTACGGTGGTGCTCCGGGTTACGGCGGTGCTCCGGGTTACTACGGTGCGCCAGCAGCACCTGCTGCACCGGCGACAGGCAGCGCCCAGTAACATCAGCAGTACTTCCAGGCGGGCCCTCACAGGGATGTGTAGTGGCTCGCCCTGGTTTTTGTACCCCCCGAATTATTCAATCAGACGTCATTAACTCACGAGATACCGGAAGATGAAGCTGAAGTTTGCCTCCTTATTTCCATTGTTATTCGCCTCCCTGACTGCTTTTGCCGGAAATGGTGGCGAATTTTCCGCAGAATTCACCCAATCCGCTCCACAACAGGATGAGCAGAACGGCAGGATCTATGTCGGCGATGGCCGCATGCGCATGGAATTTGACACCGATGGCAGCACGATCATCCAGATCGTCGATTCCACGACCCAGACCGTGTTCATGATCAACACCGAGGAGAAAACCTACATGCGCCAGGGCGGCCAGGGCGGCATGATGCCCGGCGCAGGCCAAGACGATAGCGATAATCCCTGCGCCGGTATGAAAAACATCACCTGCAAGCGTCTTGGGGATGAGAAAATCCATGGCCGGCTGGCGGAGAAATGGGAATTCTCCAGCACCACCGCGGGCCAGTCGGGCACCATGACGACCTGGCTGGACAAGGAGCGCAGGACGCCGCTGCGGCAGATCATGCCGGATGGTTCCGGCATGGAACTCGCGCTTGTCGGTCATGAAACGGTCAGTGGCCGCAAGACCGAGAAATGGGAAATCAAGAGCATTGGCCCGGATGGCGAAAGCCAGGTTTCCCACCAGTGGTTCGACCCGGAACTCAAGACGAACCTTCGTGAGGAAAACCCGAACGGTTTCGTGCGGGAGATGCGCAATATCAAGCCCGGCAAACAGCCGGACAGCCTGTTCACCGTACCGGACGGTTACAAGGAAATCACCATGTCGCAGGGTAGTGGTTACCGGTAAAATCTACCGCTTGTGAATCCGGTGCCGTGTCCAAAACAGGGGATACCTGACATACTATGATAACTGTCATCGCCAACCTGAAGGGGGGATCAGGCAAGAGCACGGTGGCCTTCAATCTCGCCGTGTGGCTGGAGACACAGGGTCAGCACGTCATCGGCTATGATCTGGACCCGCAGTGCACGTTCAGCGACCTAGCCATGCTGCGCCAGGAAATCGGTATCAAGCCGGATCTCACCATTCACTCGGTCAGGGCCGTCCTCAAGGATCAGCTGCTCAGCCACACCGGAGAGGAAGTGCTGATCGATGTCGGTGCGGCCAACATGGCAGCCATGAAAGAGGCACTGACAGCCGCAGACAGGATTCTGATACCGGTGCCGCCCAGCCAGGCCGATGTCTGGGCCACGCAGCGCTTCCTGCATATCGTCGGACCCGATATCGAGGCGGTCAAGGCCAACGGCCGTCAGCAGACGCTGGCCTTCGTCAATCGTGCGGATACCAACAAGTCGATCCGTGAGACGCATGAAACCGAGGCTGCGCTGCGCATGCTGCCGGGCATCGATGTGGTCCTGCCACAGCGTTTGCGTACCCGGACGGGTTTTCGCCGCTCCCTCAGTGAAGGCCTGACCGTGTTTGAAATGAGCCCCCGCAGCCAGGCGGCGCACGAGTTCAGGAGTCTGGCAGAAGCCCTGTATCCCCATCTGGCGGCAGCATCAGAACCCGGACAGGAGGAAGAAAAAGTCATATGAACATCCTTGCACGCATCCTGAGTCATGGTTTTGCCATTGTCGTCGTGCTGCTGCTCGCCAGCGTTTTCATCTACCGCGGGGAGTTGTTTCCCGGGATGCCGATGCCGGCATTCCTCGGGCTCGAGAGGCAGGACACGGCGGAGCAAACAAGTGTTGATGAATCCGAAGTCACTGCTACCACAGGTGCCGCGACTGCACCGGTGACCAGTGATGTTCAGCCGTCCCCGGCCATGGAACAGCCGGCCGGCGAAGTCACGGAAGCTGCCGTTACAGCGCCCGAATCGCCAGCGGAGGCGCCGATGCCTGCCCCCGCCGTTGACGCGCCTGCTGCCGAGCCCGGTCCGGATGCAGCAGAAGATATGCCTGCGGCGCCAGCCGGAGAGGAACTGGCACCGACGGCCGCGGAGGAACCGGCAATCGGTGCAGATGTACCGGCGCCTGCTCCGGAAGAGACGGCTCCGGACCAGCCGACGGCATCTGCAGACACCGCAGCTGACGATGTTACTGCCGAAACGGGAACCGGGCTGCCTGCGTCCACAGGTGACGTTGCCGAGGCCCCTGTTCCCGAGGCGTCACCGGTGGATGTGCAACCTGAAGCGCCGATGCCGGATACCACTCGCCAAGCGCCGACAGCCGGGGAAGCGCCGGCTGTGATGTCCACGGAAGAGCCCGCGTCACTGGCCGTCCCTGAGGTGCCGTCACAGGCGGCCGATGAACCGTCTGCCGACGTCTCACCCACACCCGTCGACCGGACGCCTGCGGTGGAAACCGCTGCGCCAGCCGCACCAGTGGAAGAGGGAACGCCTGCAGACCGCATGATCGCCGCTGTTGCACCGCCACCATCCACCGGGATGGCCAAGCCCGACCTGGACATGACACGCCCCTACCACGTCCTGGCTGCTGCTCGTGAGGCCTACTGGCTACATGACCACCAGGAAGCGGAATCGCTTTACCGGCAACTGATTGCGCTTGATCCGGATAACCCGGATGGTTATGGCGAACTTGGCAACCTGTATTTCACCCAGGGTAAATGGGAGGAGGCCGCCTCTGCCTACTTCGAGGCCGGCAGCCGCCTGGCCAGAAGCGGTCACATCATGGAAGCGGAGAACCTGCTCGACGTGATCCGCGGCCTGGAGAGTCCGCGAGCAAACGAGCTTGCTGATATCATTGCCCAATCCCGCTAGATACCGGAACAACACGACTTATTTCAGGAGGAATACCCCTATGTTCAAGTTGATATGGAACCTGCTTGCCCTGCTCGGACTCGTTATCGTTGCCGGCATCATTGCCCTTGGCGTGCAGCAGGGCACCAGCATCATGAACCTCAAGGACTTCGACCCGAGGGCACCGAAGGTCTATGCGGAAATGGCAAAGACCCTGATCGAGACGGGTAATGCCGCAGAAGCCACGGTCTGGAAGGTGCCGGTGGAGGAGGGACTGGGCTGGGAAGACGTTGAGCAAACCATGCGCTTCGTCGCCAACGAACACAACATCAAGAACGTCGGCGAACTGCCCCTGTCGGAACAGGTGCAGCTGATGACGGGTGAAGAGCAGCGCTTCCTGAAGATCTACATGTTCTGCAACCCGCTGACCGCGGCCAACATGTTCGAGTACTCGGTGGCCTTTTCCGCCTACCTGCCTTGCCGGATCTCCCTCATCGAGGACCCGGACGGCAAGCTCTGGATCTATACCCTCAACATGGACATGATGATCCACGGCGGCACGCCGCTGCCGGACGACCTCAAGGCCGAGGCCATCAAGGTCAAGGAGATCATGCTCGACATCATGGAACGGGGTGCCGCAGGCGACTTCTAGAACCAGCAGCTCATCGCAAAGTCAATAGCGTCTTTTCCCGGGGTATTGGGTATACTGCTCCGCCCGGTGGAGCTGGACTATATCTTGAGAGGCTGCTAAATGACTGAAAAGATGGAAGTTAAATCTGCTGATGCCGTACAGCTGGAAGAGGAAGAGCTGCCGAAAAGCATGGCGGCCTGCCTGGATAACTTCTCCCGCACCTTCGAGGCCAGTGCACGACGCTGGGAACTGGTTGTCTATCCGTCGCTGCTGGCCTTCATCGTGCTCGCGGCCTACGGATTCTTCCTCATCTATACCCTGACGGGTGACGTGTCGCGCCTGGCCCGCAGCATGGAATCCGTGGTCGTGTCCATGGACGGCGTGGTAACTACCATGACAACGGTCTCCGGCAATGTTGCCGCCATGTCCAGCAACCTGACCTCCATTGCCGACGATGTCGGCGAGGGCTCAGATACCATGGCCAGCATGCACGAGAGCATGGTGGAGATTAAGGAAACCATGCACGTCATGACCGTACCCATGTACCAGATCCGGCATGATATGGCAGGCATGAATAACAACATGCACAGGGTCGCCCAGCCGATGCGCATGATGGGCGGCATCATGCCGTTCTAGCTAGGATGTGATCATGAGCGTCCGCCTGCATAAATCCCTTTGCCCGGAGCCTGCACTCCGGCGGTAGAGGTTTCAGCCGATATCGGTAGCTGGGTGATACATAAAAAGCCAGCCACGGAATCACACGGAAGCACACGGAAACAACAACCCACTTCCCGGTACCTGCATCCCGGCGGGAGCGGCTTCAGCCGCGATCAAAGACTACACAGGCAGTTGCTCAGGCTATAGACTGTTTTGTGGGAATGGTAAACCGCAGGAACCCCGCATGACCGGCGCAGGCAAGACCATCAGGCAACGGCTCAAGAGCCTCGAGCAGCACCTCAGGCAGGAAAACCCGGTACTGGTATCCGCGGTCCAGAGCTACCGGCATCTCGACCAGGTCGGCAGGACACTCGGTATGCTCGAGCAGGAGCAGTCCTTCGCCACGCAGATCTCCTGGTGGCCGATGATCTCGGTACTCGGCACCTTCTCGGCCGGCAAGTCCACCTTCATCAACCACTATCTCGATTACCGGTTACAGGCAACCGGCAACCAGGCCGTGGATGACAAGTTCACGGTCATCTGCTTCGCCGGCGAGGGCGATCCCCATACCCTGCCGGGCAGTGCCCTGGATGCCGATCCACGTTTCCCCTTCTACCGCATCAGCAACGAACTGGAGAAGGTCGCCACGGGTGAAGGCCGGCGCGTGGACGCCTATCTGCAGCTCAAGACCTGCCCGTGCGAACGCCTGCGCGGCCTGATCTTCATCGATTCCCCGGGATTCGATGCCGACTCGCAGCGTAACGCTACGCTGCGCCTGACCGATCACATCATCGACCTGTCGGACCTCGTGCTGGTGTTCTTCGATGCCCGTCACCCGGAGCCGGGCGCGATGCGCGATACCCTGTCGCACCTGGTGGGCAACACCATCCACCGGCCAGACGCCAACAAGTTTGTCTACATCCTCAACCAGATGGACATGACCGCACGTGAGGACAACCCGGAAGAGGTCGTCGGTGCCTGGCAGCGGGCGCTGTCGCAGGAGGGACTGACCGCGGGGCGTTTTTACACCATCTACAACCCGGAGGCCGCGGTGCCTATCGAGGATGACGCGCTCAGGAAGCGCTACGAGAGCAAGCGGAATCATGATCTCGCCGACCTGCACGATCGCATCCAGCGCGTCGGCGTGGAGCGCGCCTACCGCATCACCGGTTCCCTGGAAAAACTGGCGCGCCATATCGAGGAAAAGGCCATACCCCGACTGTCAGCCTACAAGGCACGCTGGCGCAAGCTGGTGCTTGGCGGTGACGCCGTGCTGCTGCTCGGACTGGCGTTGCTGGCCCTGCCGGTAACGGGCCTGCTCGGCCTGCGCGACGGCTGGCGGCTTGGCCAGCCCGGCTGGTGGCAGGGATCAGGCGTCGACATCGCCACGCTGCTGCTGGCGATCATAGTCATCCTGACCGGCTATGCCTGGCTGCACTTCCGGGTTCGGGGCATCGCCGCGGCCCGCATCATGAAACGCATCGAAAAAGACCATGCCCCCGGCCTGGAGCGCGACCGCATGGGCAACGCCTTCCTTGCCAACACCCGCCCCTGGCACAGCATCTTCCGGCGCAACCCGGTAGGGTGGGGCAATCGCTCCCGCAAGCGCCTGCACCGCATCATCGGCGAGGCGAATGCGCATGTGCAAACACTGAATGACACCTTCACCGATCCGTCGGGTGAGCAGGGCGCCAGCGAGGCCGCTTTGTCAGAAAGATTACAGGAGCGTGCCGATAGTACGGAGGCACCGAAACAGGGAGCGGGATAATTTATCCAGCACGGTTTTTTCACAGTTGCGCCACTGGCCGGGTTATTCGGCCGTAGACCTGACATGCCGTATCAATCCACAAGGGTGCCATCTGCAACCAGTTTCCGGTATGACCGGTAAATCATCCATGACGGACAGCCAGAACATGGTTCGCCTGAAGCGAATACTGGAACATCGCACCAGGGAACAGGGGCAGGTCCTGGAAATGGCTGCCAGTTGGGCCATTGAATCCCACAAGGGACAGCTGCGCGCTTCGGGGGATCCGTATCACGACCATGTGCTGGCAGTTGCGGAAATCCTCAACGATCTGAAACTCGATTACGAGACTATTGCCGCGGCCATGCTGCACGATGTGGTCGAGGACACCGATGTCACGCTGGAGCAGGTGAAGGCGGAGTTCGGCCCGGCCATTGCCCGGCTGGTCGATGGCGTCACCCGCATGGAACGCATCGGCGAGTTCCAGGAGAAGACCCATGCCGGCAGTCGCGAGCATGTCCAGGCCGAGAGCCTGCGCAAGCTGCTTCTGGCCATGGCCGAGGATGTACGCGTGGTGCTGATCAAGCTGGCCGACCGGCTGCACAACATGCGAACCCTGCGGCACCTGACCCCGGAACAGCAGCGCCGCATCGCCCGGGAGACGCTGGATATTTACGCGCCGCTTGCCAATCGCCTGGGCATCTGGCAGGTCAAATGGGAACTGGAAGACCTCTCATTGCGTTACCTCGAGCCCGAAGCCTACCAGCAGATCGCGCGCCAGCTGTCCGAGACGCGCACCGACCGCGAACGTTACATCAGCAAGGTCGTCGGCATACTCGAGGTGGAGCTGGCAAAGGCCGGTATCAAGGCGGACATCAGCGGGCGCCCCAAACACATCAACAGCATCTGGCGCAAGATGCAGCGCAAGCAGCTGGACTTCGAGCAGATCTTCGATGTGCGCGCCGTGCGCGTACTGGTCGGGGAGGAAAAGGACTGCTATGCGGCGCTCGGTGTCGTCCACGGCCTCTGGCACCACATACCCGGCGAATTTGACGACTACATCGCCAATCCAAAGGAGAACCTCTACCGCTCACTCCACACCGCCGTCGTAGGCCCCGAGGGCAAGGGGCTGGAGATCCAGATCCGTACCGAGGAGATGCACCGCCATGCCGAGCTCGGCGTGGCCGCGCACTGGCGTTACAAGGAAGGTGGCAGTTTCGATCCCGGCTACGAGGAAAAAATCGCCTGGCTGCGGCAGCTACTCGAGTGGAAAGACGAGGAACGCACTGCCACTGATTTCGTCGACCGGTTCAAGTCCGAGGCCTTTCAGGAGCGGGTTTATGCATTGACACCGCAGGGCCGCATTATCGATCTGCCGCAGGGCTCGACGCCACTGGATTTCGCCTATGCCATACACACCGATGTCGGGCATCGTTGCCGCGGGGCCAAGGTCAATGGCCGCATCGTACCCCTGACCCACAAGCTCAGCAACGGCGAGCAGGTCGAGGTCCTGACTGCCAGACAGGGCAAACCCAGCCGGGACTGGCTGAACCCGCACCAGGGTTACCTGAAGACATCGCGCGCCAGGTCTCGTGTACGGCAATGGTTCAAGCGCGAGGACCATGAACATAACGTCACGGCCGGGCGTGAAATCGCGGATCGTGAACTGCACCGCCTCGGTATTACCGGCCTGTCGCTTGACAGGCTTGCAGAGCGCTTCGGGTTCCGGCA
>Ga0209536_100003748_pt1 | contig 24250 bp, 19 predicted proteins | sample DeeMarSeWOR28_12_FD_187461 | JGI IMG/M metagenome (GOLD analysis project Ga0209536, IMG submission 187461) | Marine sediment microbial communities from White Oak River estuary, North Carolina - WOR-2-8_12 (SPAdes) (version 2) | ecosystem: Environmental > Aquatic > Marine > Intertidal zone >...
ATCCAAGGTTGTAATTATTGAAGGTGGTATCGTTTGATTTCTGTCTTGAGGCCAGACCGGAAACCTGCTGCTGTTGCGGGAACTGATTGCCTATGGCTATGGCGAGCTGCTGTTGCGACTGCAGTACCCGCAGCCCGGCCGAGCGCAGCGACAGGTTCTGCTGCAGGGCGGCTTCGACAAGCTGATCCAGTTCAGGTTCATGAAAGGCTGTTTTCCACCATTGCGGATCAATCGGCGACTCACTGGCAACCAATGGATTGCTGGCCTGCTGCCAGTCGGACTCGACCGCTGCCTCCGGTCTGGTATAGTCGGGACCGAGAACCGTGCAGCTGCTGAGCAGAAGAGCCAGTAAAATATTGTGTACTATAATTATAATACGCATGTTTTTTGAGTGTGTAGTTTCTCTTTTGTTATTTACTTCCCACTTGCCGGGAAACAAAAATGACACAGAATTTGTCATCCCCGCGGAAGCGGGGATCCAGTTTTTTCAAGATATAATATTCAATCTGGATTCCCGCCTACGCGGGAATGACTTTGCAATATATTCATTGCCTCTCTCTTTAATTGATTTTCCAGCGCTCAACTTTCAATTGTATTTTTTTATTGAACATTCGACGTTCGATGTTCAATGTTCGATGTTCATTCTTTATCAGACGAGCCGGTCTTCACCAGCACCGACGCAGTTGTGCCGACCCGCAGCTTGACCTCTTCCGGTACTTTATCCAGGTGAATCCGCACAGGTACCCGCTGGGCCAACCGGATCCACTCAAAGGTCGGGCTGATACTGGGCAGCAGTTCAAAACCGGTACTGCCGTCATCCTGGGCAATGCCCCAGCCCAGGCTGTCGACATACCCCTCTAAAGGTGTATCCGGATATGTCATCAGGGTGACGATCGCCTTGTCGCCTTTTTGGATTCCTTCTATGGTTGTTTCTCTGAAAAAACCGTGGATCCAGTAACTGTTGACATCAAGCAGCGCCATGAGCGGCTGGTTGGCAACCGCCTGGCTGCCGAGCCGCAGGTTGAGATTGGTTACGTAACCGTCCACCGGCGCTTTAACCTGGGTGAACTCGAGGTTCAATTCCGCCTGCCGGACATTGGCCCGTGCTTCGCGGATGCTGGCATTAGCATCACCCGGCGCCCCGAGATTGGCCCTGGCCTCGGCCAGGGCAGCCTCTGACTGGCTTAATGTGGCCTTCGCCTTTTTGACACCGTCAACTGCACCCTGGCGTTTTTGCACTGACACCTCGTAGTTCGCCTTGGCCCGGTCCACTGCCTTCTGGGAAGTTGCCTTCTGCGGCATCATCTCCTGCTGGCGTTCGTATTCAGCCTTGTCCTTGACAATCTGGGAATCTTGCTGCTTGATCTTAGTCTTTGCCTGCTGCATCGCTGCTTTTGCTGCCTCTACTTGCGCCAAAGCCGCATCAACCTGCTTTTCCTGCGCCAGGTAGTCATCACCTGTCTTGTCATACTTTGCCTGTGCCTGCTCCAAGCTTGCCTTAAAGGTGCGCGGATCGATCTCAAAGAGCAGGTCGCCGGCCTTGACAAACTGGTTATCCTGCACCGGCAGCCTAACGATCGGGCCGGACACCCGCGGCGTGATCTGGATGACTTCGGCTCTTACCTGGCCGTTCCGAGTCCACGGATTGGCGACATAGTCCCAGTATTTGAAAAGTATCACGGCAACGGCAATAAGGACGATGACCCCGGTAAGCAGATATTTCTGGTAGTTTTTCATATTACACCCTGATAATGAAAGTCCCGATGAGCACGGTATAAATGACCATCAACGCCACAAACACCAGCGGCGGATACGAAAAGTATCTCGACAGCCGGTAGCGGTTAAGCAGCCGGGCCGTTACCACGGCAGCTATAGTGCCCAGGATGCTGACGACCAGTAGTGGCGACATGAAAACTCCGCCAATGGCAAATTCGTGGGGTATTTGATTCATTTAAAACCTTTCCTCACGCCAAAGATTCCAATTAATTATTTCGGTAGTGCCGGCATAATCAACCAGTGCCTCTGAAACACCCCGGTAAGCACCCAGTAACTGGTAGAAGTTTTCATTATCCTGCTTACTTAACTGGTTTTCCGCAGCCTTGTCCAGGGTTTCCTCTATACGCTGTTCCAGGCGATCAATTATTTCAGTAAGCCTGGCACCTAATGTCTCTTTTTTGCCGGCATCAAACTCATCAGTCAGCCGCTGCAGGATCTCTTCCACACGGTCGCGCCAGGCCTTTATATTCGACTGCAGTTCCTGTAACAGGAATGGGGACTGCGCTTTATCACTTTCAGCCAGTGACTCCTGCATCCGGTAGCTGAGCGCCTGCAGGCCGGTCAAGACTGTCTGAATCTGTGGCGGCTCTGTGCCGGGCAGTACTTTAGTGTCAATAAACCTGGCCCAGACACCCAGTTTTTTGGGCAGGCTAGCCAGTTGGTGCTTATGATAATTTTTCTGCCAGCGATCAAAACGCTTCTCCTGTTTCTGTGTATCCCGGTGCATATTATGTATCAGGTATCCACAGCTGCGGAAATAACGGCCGAGCAACCGTAGAAAAACCTTCTCCGGCCGGGCCGAAAAGGGAATGTTTACAATGATGGTCAACAACAGAAAGATAATCATGAAAAGCATGGCGGTGGTTGCAACACCCAAAAAACTGTACGTCTGCTGATTAGTAATACCGGCAACTTTAATAAACAGGGCCATTCCGAATACCTTGCTCAGTGCTTGCTGGGGGGCAGCGAACAGATAGCAGATGCCAAAGATCGTTGCGAAAAGCAACAGCCCGAGCTCATAGAAACTCGAAAGCTGCGGCATGACAAAAATATGGATGACCCCACCGAACAGGACACTGCCGGCCACCGGCATGAACATTTTGCTTACAGGCAGCTGCGGGGTACCCGCCAGAATCATCCCAAAAACACCGGCCATGCTCACCAGGGCGCCACCACCCGGTATGTCGGGAACATAGATCACAGCCAGATAGGCCAGCCATAAAATGGTCATGACATGGAAAACTCCGGTCAACCGGTCCGGATCAAACACGAACCCACCACTTGGTTGAGGCTTGGCTACAGGCACTTTTGCTTTCTGATCAAAACCTTGAATATCATTAACGGTTTCGAACAGGGACCGGGACAGTGTTTCAAGATGGTTTAGCCGCTTGCGGGTGACTGCCAGTGCCGCCCGGTGAAAGTGGGACATGGATTGTATGCCGGTTTTATTCAGCGTCAGATCAATGGGTGCTGGCTGCTGTTCGGGTGGTTTGCCGGCCAGCATGCGCTCGACTTCGGCAAATCGCTTGTCAAGTTCAGCGCTAAAGGTCTCTAGGTTGGGTATGAGGCTTTTGACATCGAGCAACTGCAGCTCAATAAAATTCCCATGCCATCCCGCCATGGTCCCTGCGAAGTCTGTTGACAAACGTTGGAACTTTTGCCACTGCTGCCGCATTTCCCACACTTCGTAACTGTCTGTTTCAGCTGCTTCGAGGAGCTGGCCGAACCTGGTCTGTACCTGCAGCAAATGGGTTCGCAGCTCCTGTGTCGCATCAGTCTTGTCTTTATTGCCCATCTGTTCCAGGGATGCCTGGTACAGTTGACGCTGCGTTTCTGACAGTTTGACGGCAGCAGCGTCGAAGTCCCCCCGGGATCTGGTCGGCCAGAGAAGAATCGCCACCAGGCTGTAAACCAGGATACCCAGGCCGGTCTCCTGGCTTCGTAGGATGGCTATCCTGAAGGCGTTGGCCGAATCCATGCCGGCACTTACACAGATAACAATGCTCGCAAAGCCACTGAGGTTCCAGAAGTACTGATATTTGGTACCGCCCATCATGTAGGTGCAAAAGCCCACCCATCCGGACAGGATCAGCATGAAAAGCCAGCGATCCTGTGGAAACAGCCCGATGACCGTCAGGGCCACAACGGTCGCTACCAGGGTGCCGAACATCCGGTTTGCAGCCTTGTTAAAAGACTGACCGACCGTTGCCAGGCTGACAAAGGCCACCGCAAAACCGGCCCAATAAGGCTTGTCCCAGTTCATCTGCAGGGCGATGCCGTAGGCAATGGTCATTGCCAGGGCAACCTTTATCGCTTCTTTTGCTTTTCTGGAAAGGGGCATAAAGGTTCTGGGTTCAAAAAAATAAATTTCAATGCTCAATATTTAGCGTCTCTGGACCGGAGTCTCCCTCTGGTCGCTTACCTCCCGCCTGCGCGGGAGTGACGGTTAAAAAGAGTTTGTCATCCCCTTAAAATGTTTGTCATTCCCGCGCAGACGGGGATCCAGTTTCTATAATTTCAGTACCGTCTTCTTCGTCAACATAATTGACCCATTCCATGAATACCTGGTAACCGACGGCCAGTAACACGGCGCCGATAAACATACCGATAATGCCGCTGTAAATCATGCCGCCAAGAGCGCCAAGCAGGATAACCGGCATGGGTGCATCAACACCACGCCCCAGCAGCATGGGTTTGAGCACATTGTCGGCCATGCCGGCAGCAACCAGGTAAACAGAGAGTGCAACATTGACCAGGGTCGAACCGTCTCCTGACCACCAGATGAATGCAATTACAGGAATTGAAATGATACTGGCAGGCAGCTGTAAAATGCCGATTATCATGACAATTACAGCCAGCACGCCGGCCGCTGGAATATCGGCCATTATAAAACCTACGCCAAGCAGCAGGGCCTGGATAAAGGCCACGCCGATGACGCCGCTGGCCACTGAACGGACCGTTGCTGTGGACAGGTTCTGTAATTTCGGGCCTCGCTCCTTACCTGCCAACCTATTAATAATTTTCTGCATGGTGTTACTGCCTGACTCACCAAAGGCCATAATGACACCGGCAATAACAAACGCACCCACAAAAACCAGCAAGGATCCGGCCGTGTTCGCTGCTGCAGATAAAAGCCGTTTTGAAATATTTCCCAACTGGCTTTTATTCTCCTTAATAAACACAGGCAGGTTATTGGCTGCCTTGCTCCAGCTTTCGTAAATCTGCTCGCCGACCAAGGGCCAATCAGCCACCTTAGGATCCGGCTGTTTTATGGTGATGGTGTCGTTTTCATAAGCGGTATAGGCCTTATGAATATATTTTGCAAAAGATCCCCCAATCATTGCCGAGGGCACTGCAATCAGCAGTATGCCTGCCAGCACCAGCAGCACTGCTGCACGGCCCTGCTTGCCCTTCAGACGTTTTGTCAGGCCTTGATGTAATGGATAGAGGGTAACCGCCAGGATCAAGGCCCAGAGCATTATATTGGCAAAGGGGGCAAAAATCCGAAAACACATGACCACCAGAAACACGATGAGGCCAATGCGGATCATGGCGTCCGTGAAGTTTTTCTTCAACAGTTTTTGAACTGTCGAGTAATCCGTTTGCATTTTAGGTTTACCCTTTGTTTATCACTGGACGTTCATTTTTTAACTACTTTTCCCCGCTGTCTTCTGCAGCCTCGCTGCAAGTGTATTGACCAGTGGGTTGGCGCTGATACCGTGAAAAACGACGCTCAAAATAATCGTACAGGCTACTGTCAATGAAATGGTTTCCCCGCCAGGCAGGTGCTCGTGCAGTACGATGACCGCAAAAACGATACTGGCCAGGCCCCGGGGGCCGAACCAGCCCATGAACAGCTTTTCATCAGTCCGTATATTCATGCCGGTGAGCACCAGGAAGACCGGCAGCATGCGGACCAGGGTGAGACTGAGGACTGCGTAAACCAGTACCTGCCAGGTGAGAGAATCGATATAGTGGCCTACCACGGTGGCGCCGAACACCACCCAGGTGATCAAAGTCAGGGTATCACCTGTCCCTTCCCCGGCCAGCAGCAGTTTATGTTTATGCTGCTGGCTGACGATCTTGCCGAACAACAGACCGCCAACAAAACAGGCGATAAAGCCGCTGCCGCCGATCCACTGCGCCGTTCCAAAACAGGCCACGGCCAATGCCGGTATGGGCAGCAATATCCAGGTTTCTGTAACCCAGCCCCGTTCGCCATAACGCTTCAGCATCCACCTGCCCACAAGAGTCAGCCCGATGCCGACCCCGGCACCGATACCGATCTCCTCAGCCAGCAGGGTTAAAGCAAGCTGCGTAGTCCCACCATGTTCACTGCCTGTTTTGGTGGCCAGGGCCAGGAACAGGAAGAGTACCGGTACGCAGATGCCGTCATTCAAACCGCTCTCCACGTTGAGACTTTCACGGATGTTGGATGGCACCTTCTTATTGGTCACCACCGCCTTGCCCAGGGCCGCATCGGTGGGTGCCAGCATGGTGGCCAGGATAGCAATCTCCAGCAGGCCCAAGCCTTTAAACAGGACCAAGCCGGCCCCAAAGCCGAGCAGGATGGTGAGTGGCAGGCCGACCAGCAGCAGACGCATGGGAATCTGTTTGAAACGCTTCAGTTTGTCAAGATCTGCATTGGCGGCATCCGCGTACAGCAGTAATGCCAGGGTAACCTCTGCCAGGGTGCTGAGCCCCTCTGAGTCAACATCTCCGGTCAGGAGATCCAGGCCCAGCGGGCCGACAAGCAGTCCGAAAGCAGTGAACACCAGCGCCCCGTTAATCGGGGTCTTTTCCAGCCCGCCGCTGACAATGCTGTAAAGAAAAACAAATGTGCCAAGGATTGCCAGGTTTTCATACATGATGTATTGTCTCCGGTTTACTTTTCAACCTGCTTAGAGCGGGTTACACTCTGTCTTTATGCACTTTGGTAAATCTTTCCAACAGGTTATCAATTAATACCAAAGTTATCAAAAAGCGAATATGGGCCCTATTACCGGACCATGTATCTGCAGGTCCTCAAGCGCCGAATCATCTTCAAGTTCCCAGTCCATGTAACAATAGCCGCCCACCATTTTATGAGAATTTCTCCTTTTGAATTTCTGCCATGACGATAAATTTATTCTTTGTAATTTCATACCAGCTTACGGGGATCAGAATGTCAAGTGCAGTCGTCCATACAGCACGATCGCGTCATCAGTATCCTTTATACTAGGTTCCAGATACTGAAGGTTGACGGAAAACTTCGCCGCCGGTGTCAAGGCCAGGTTGTAGAACGTTTCTCCCCCCTGACTATGACCCCTGAAACCGATATCCTTGGTGAAACGATCGGAAAAGACATCATTATAAAAGTAGCCGAGGCCGAACACGTCGTTGGGTCGGGAATCAATCACACCGCGACCGCCGATGCCGAAGCTGACGCTGGTCTCAAAGGGATTCGTGTCTTCGTCAGCAAAGCCGAGACGGCCGAAGAGACCCCACCCCTTAAGATCCGGTTGCTTATTCATCAGGTCGAGCGGTCCCTTGACGGCCTCCTTCACCGAGAGATACTGCCAGAACGACAGGACAACCAACCACGAGTTGTCTTCCTCTGATGTCACAAAACCATGTTCGCCGTCCCCCGGAATAATGGAGAGTGAGCCAAGTTCCGTGAAGTCCATGTCAAAGAAATAGAGGCCCGTGACGTTGGCGCCGCCGGGCAGGCCGCCCAGGCGGTATTGAGTCATGACTGCGTTGGCCCAGATTGTGCCATCGTCGTAGGCGTCGTCGATGCAACTGTTATACGAGCAGTCAGTGGCGCTGAGCATCATGCTCGAGAAAGTTATGTTCTTATTGGGCAGGATGAGGGCTCCGGCAGCCAGGGTGCTGGCCGGGACGATCAGCGTTGACGGGGCATAATTCAAATTATAGTTCATGAATTGGGTGCGGCCGCGTCCGGACGCGAACTCGTTCAGGTCGCCGGATTCGAAAGTGTCCACTTTCCCCAGTAACAAACCGAAATGCTCGGAGAGCATCTGCAGGTACGTCAGGTTCGTTATGGTAAAGTCGGCATCTCTCTGCAGATCGCTATAGTCGACGGGCACGAGAGAGGCCGTGAAGTGCGGCTGTGTTGTACCTGAATACGGGTTGGTGTTGTCTCCGTAACGGGTCTCGGCGCGGATATCGATCAGGGCCCCGGGTATGATGCCGGCGCGCATCAGGTCCAGTTTCAGTTTATAAGTTATATTGTCGCCTCCTTCGGTCGCGCTGTCAACACCGCCATCGACCACAGATCCGACCCAATGTAGGTACTCCAACTCAAACTGTATACCCTTGTTGGCCCATTCGGTGCGCTTGCCGCCCCAGTCTCCCGAGAGGTGCTCCCGATTCGCGAGGTCGTCCCCATAATCTGGAATCGGCAGTATCCCCTGCGGCTGGCTGTCCCCTGTTTCCTCTGCATAGGATAGTGAAAACAATAGAAATATCGCCATGCACCCGGCCGCCAGGACGGTTAGTAAGATTTTTCCGCCTTTCATCATTTTTCCCTCCTCCTTCTTTAATTTAAAAAAAAGAAACTAGAACAGTTTAAGTTTTTTTCATATTAATGATAAATTTCCTTATATTACCCCTACCTGTTCCTCGTGTTATTCAAGAATACCGGATACAGTCAAAGCTACCCTTGGCCCCGCAGCAGCCAGCCGAACATCAGCATGCCGATGGCAGCCACCCAGCTTCCTGCTACCCGCACCACTACCCTTGACCAGGGTCTTTTCAGTGAAACAGTGAAGGCTGAAACCAGCGTCACGATAACAAACAGGGTGGCCATGATGCCGATCAGCCCGAGAACGCCGGGCCCCTCCCTCAGGGCAACGCCATTTAATACACCGTGTACAAAACCTACTATCAGCACAACGGCGGTGAATAATGTACTGGAGATATAAAGATCAGCCGCCACCAGCACCCCGAGAATTACAAAGGATACGGGCGCCACCGGCAGTTCCGGCAGCCCTTCCACAAATACTCCCAGGAGACCGCCCAGGAACCAGGCAACAGGCAGGACAAACAGGGCTCGTCTGCTTTGTACTACACCACGCAGGCCGGCGTAAAGTGCCAGGGCCAGGACCGGGATCAGGTCTTCCGGCGTCATGACCAGATGGCCGATACCGTCATACACCGGTCCCAGCCCGGTGGTCACGAGATGGGCTGCAGCGACTGATGGAAAGAACAGTATGACGAGAACTGCGATCAGAGTCTTATGCAATTTCTGCTGTAGTAATTTGTCATTTGTTATTTGTTATTTCCACAGTAGTTTGTTTGGGATTTGTATATTATTATTTTTATACCAAGGCTCTCCACAGAAAAAACATTCCCATTGCCGCGATAAACGTACCGGCACCGCGCAGGGCCAGTCTGCCGGCAGGCAAATGATGGACCAGGCCGAGGGCTACGCCCAGGCCGTGCAGGCAGCCGGTGGCAATCACGAAACCCATGCTGTACAAAAGCCCGCTCTGTCCCTCGGGCAGCTCGGTGCCGTGCGCATGGCCGTGGAAGATGGCAAAAATACCAACCATGGCAATGGCCAGCGCCAGCTTCGGGCGCACCTCGCCTAAAATCATCGCCCCCAGGACAATGGCCGACAGGGCAATACCTATCTCCACACCGGGTACCGGGATGCCTATTAAACCAAGCATGGCACCCACGGCCATCATCATGGGAAAGGCTATGGGCAGCAGCCATAAAGCCGGGCTGCCGAGCTGCGCCCCCCACAGGCCCACGGCTATCATGGCCAAAACATGGTCGAGCCCGGACCAGGGATGCTGCAGACCGGTTATAAAGCCGGCTGCCTGGCCACCCTCCACATGGGCCCAGGCGGTTTGTGCCCATGCCAGATAGACAAGCAGAGTCAAAACACCGGGAAATAATCCTTTGCGCGATAAATATGTTCTCATAATTATAAATTCCAAATCTCCAAATACAAATTCCAAGTAAGATTAAAAATCCATGTGCCTATAAAGTATTTTCAGCTAACCTCATTCTGGACTCCCGCCTTCGCGGGAGTGACGACTGTATTCTTAAAATGTCATCCCCGCAAAAGGAGGAGGTAAGCACCCTAAAAAACAGGGCATAAACGATCAGTGGGAGACTCCGATCCAGTTTTTCGATTTTATACCAGGCCTACATCCCTGGATTCCGGCTAGGGACATGCCGGAATGACGGCTTAGACTATGTAATTTCTGCTGTAGTAATTTGATATTTGTTATTTCCACAGTAGTTTGATTTTTCATCTCAATATCCTCAAATCATTCCTCCTACCATTATGGCAACTCTCTGGATCGTCCAGAAGGCGCCGAGCCCGCCCACCGTATAGGCAGGCATTGCTTCAGTCCAGCGCGGCCAGCGGATCTCCAGGATACGGAAGGACCGTTCGAGCATCAAAATAATCAATACGAAGAAAAGCTGCCCGAACTCAACTCCGATGTTGAACATCAGCAAGGCCAGGGGAATTTCCACCTTTGATAATCCGGCGGTGGACAGACCGCTGGCAAAACCGAAACCGTGCAGCAGTCCGAAAGCAAAAGCCACCACCCATGGATGGCGGATAGTGAAACTTGTCTGCCCCCGCCAGACCCGGACGATCTCCGGCCCAAGGAATAATATACTCAACGCAATGGCCGCATTGAGCGGCGGGCCGGGTGCACTGGCGTATCCAAGGGTGGCGATGGCCAGAGTGATACTGTGGGCAATGGTAAAGGCGGTGATGGTCTTCAACAGCATCCAGCGGCCGGCAACGATCAGCAGAAGACCGAGGACAAAGAGAAGATGGTCGACACCGGTCAGGATATGATGCACTCCAAGAACGACATACTCCCTGGCAGAGACATGCCAGGGACGTTCGCCGCGCAGCTCTACCCATGTCCGGGTGGGGCGGACGACCAGGCTCACCCGGCTGCCGTCCAACCGCGAGATGCGGACAAACACATCGGTGATCGTCGCTTCCAGCCCTGGAAACCGCACAACGCTGCCGTCAATACCCTCTTTGCCCACCTCCACGACCCGGCGGTGCAGTGCCGAGTCAGACAGCTGCCTGACGGTCGGCTCACCGACGGTCTGCCAGCTATCCGGCAGCTGCAGCCGGGCCGGATGCGGTCTGCCGTAATAGATAGGCGCCCGCCAGATGACCTCGTAGCGATTTTCACTCAGCTGCATGAGTTCCAGCAGGCCGGGCTGGGATTCATGGGCAAAAGATTCGTCCCGCAACCCGGCGCACAGGGCGAGCAGGACGACAAGTATGCATAAAACAGTGCGGTTCATTGTCCGGCCCTCTTTGGGAGAGATACGGCAACTGCCCCTCGTGATCCATTTTCTGCAGCAGCCGGCGCCGGGGGGTCGACGATGACCTCATAGCCGGTGCGCAGTCTCTGGTAAGTCCTATCCTTCAGTTCCTGGCGGCGCTCGACCTGATAGTCACGTTCCACCTGGCTTCGGACCTCTGCAAGGTCCGGCAAACGGCTTCCCTGGCGTACAGTTACCTTCACCAGGTGTCCCCCCAGGCCTGAGTAAAGCGGCCCGGTCCAGACACCCGGCGTCAACGCGACCAGCTGCCGGGCAAAAGGCTCGCCGAACTGGCGTTCGATGTCACTTTCCGTTGCCAGCCTGTATTCACCTGGCACCATGGTCGAATCACCAAGCGATTCAGGCGGTTCACCCTGCTGCAGGCGGGCCATGATCCTCTTTACATCGGCTTGCATGTCCTGCCGTTTTTCGGGATTGAGATAGAGCTGGCGGAAGGAAACCCTTGATTCCAGCCGGTACCTTTCCTGATGCTCCTGCATAAAGGCGGTCAGCACATCGTCATCGGACTCTGCCACATCACTCAGGTCCTCGAGCAGATACTCCAGCTTGATGCGCATCCGCTGCCGGATTGACTGGTCTTTCTGGTCAAGGCCCATGGCCACCGCCTCGCGGTAGTAAATCTCGTCACGCACGTAACTCTCTATCAACCCGGCCATTTCCTCCTTGGTAGGGGACCGCATCCAGGTGCGGGAGAATTTCTCCTCCATCTGCTCCACCTGGCCGGCAGTGACGACAATCCGGTTCTGATTGTCGTCCGCCGGGTCATTGGTGAAGTGGTAAACCAGGAACAGGACAGCTCCGATCAAGAGGAAATGCACCAAAGGTTCGTGCATTATTTGCTTTATTCTGTTCATATTTTCTCCGTAGCCTCATTTCTCTGGCGTATACCAGATCGGCGAGGTGTAGGCGCGCTCGATAACGGTCATCCGTGTGCCGGGCGGCGGCTGCACCCCGAAGCGCTTGGCATCGTACGCCGTCCAGCGCGGCGTCGGGATCTCGATCACCCGGACATAATAGAAGGCACTCTGCTTCGCATCAAAGTCCGGATCCTGCCACACGGTGATCAGCTCGGGCGCCCCGATGGTGTTGGTCCAGGTGGCGTTCTCGATATCGACGGTGCTGCCGACGGACGGCAGCTTGTTGTTGGCATCGGGCTGCCGGTCGCCGCTCCAGACCGCATCATAGACCTTTTCGTGCAGTTTACCCTTGGCATCGAGCCAGCCCTTGATGATCTGGATCCTGTCGAGATTGGCACCGATGGGGTCCTTCAGAGCCGCAACCAGGAAGGCCGGCGCCTTGCCCTGCGGAGCCTTGCTGAGATCGCCGCCCATGGGCACGCCCTTGCTATAGCCGGCAACCGCCGGGTTGCGACTGATGGCATCGGTCTGGTCGAAATCCCAGCCACCGAAAAAGCGCACCAGCATTCGCGTGCCGGTGGTGGCGTAGGTTTCTCTCCGGTGCATGGCGTCCCAGATAGAGGCACGGGTGTTCTCCTCGGCCCACACTGCCGCGTAGCCGGATGAACCGATCTCCCAGTCCATGATCTTCACGCCGCTCTTTTTATTGTTCATGAATGTTTCGGTCATGCGCTCCGGGCTTGGCTCCTGCGGCGTGGTCTTGCCGAAGAAGTTCTCCTCTTCCATTGCCGCCAGGCCGGTGTGGGCATCACTGCTGCCGACCAGCCCTAACTTGTATGGGTTGGTGCCGAGCCTGGCCTCGAGCTGCAGACCGTTCTTCAACGCTGAGCGCGCATACTCGTACTGCAGCATTTCTTTCTTCTTGGCCTGGCTGGCATCCAGGTTGCCCTTGTCCCAGATCTCAAAGTCAGCAAACTCATCGTTCGGTGAGAGATAGGGATGCGCTTCGCCCGTGCCCTTGGTCTGGGTGACCTCGTAGAGCCGCTCCCATTTCGCCCGCTGCTCGACATAGTTTTTATCAAGATTTTTACCGGTGTACGCTTTTTCAACCGGGAACATGATGCCGTTGGACAGGTTGCCGTTGTGCGGGATGGCAAGTACGCTGCCGCCGGTCTTCTCTTCATAAGCGCTCATCCATTTCCAAAGATCGACGGGATTGGGACTTCCCGGCGGCATAATGGTGAACGGTACGACCTGGGTTGCGCGGTCGCCATTGTCGCGGAAGATGACGTTTCGATGCATGTTGGCTCCCTTCACCAGCGAAGTCCATTCATAACCGATTATGGCGGTGAAACGGCCCGGCTCGTTGTATTCCTCCGCCGCATCGATGGTCTCCTGCCAGGCGTCACGATAGGGGCGTGTGCCGGGCGCATACAGCAGGGCCTCCGGGAACTTGCCATTGGAAAACAGCCCGATCATATCAAGGGCTGCCTTGCCGCCTTGGCCCTGCATGACCAGGTCATGCCATTCACGGCCCTTCGGGTCGGCGAGCAGTGCGGTCTTGCCCGCCAGCAGGTCGGTGGCAAAACCCATGTTGTCCGAGTGGTCGGCCACCACCAGGAAGTCAAGCGGGCGTGCGAGTTTTACCGGCTGGCCGCTGGAGGCAGTCACCTGTTCACCGCGTGCGAATCGATATGCATCACGCGGTCTGAGCCTGCACCCCCATATACCGGCGTCCATGGAAAAGCCGGTGTGCAGGTGGGTATCGCCGAACAGCGGCCTTGTCGGGTATTTGCGCTCGGCATAAGGGGAATAAGGCTGCTTACCAAGTGCCTTGTTGATCTTTTCCTTGTCATGCTCACCCGGGGTTAATCCCGCGGTATTATCAGCAAATGCCGGAATTGCAAAAAACAGTGATGCAATAGCTAAAAAACAACTTCCTTTCACTATTAAAAAACACCCTTTGAGTTTCATAATTTTACTCCTTTTTTATTTATCTAATACCTAATTCGACTGTGTCACATTCACTTTTTGCCGTCATTCCTGCATGCTTATAGCAGGAGGTAAGAGACCAGAGGGAGACTCCGATCCAGGCAGCTATTGGACACTGGACCCCCGCTAAAGGCATGCGAGGTGACATATTGATGGCTACTTTCATATTGATTGCTCATGTGACATAGTCGAACTAATCCCAATGGGTTAACTTCCCGGGGTATACCAGATCGGGCTGGTGTAGGCCCGTTCCTGGGTTACCATGGGCACCTTGTCCGGCATCTTGACGTCATAACGCTTGGCCTCATACGCGGTCCAGCGCGGGGTCGGGATCTCGATCACCCGGGCATAGTAAAAAGCGTGCTGCTGCGGATCAAAGTCCGGATCCTGCCATACGGTGATCAGCTCGGGTGTGCCGATGGTATTGGTCCAGGTGGCGTTCTTCACGTCAACCGTGTTGCCGACCGGCGGAAGTTTACCGTCTCTGCCCGGCTTACGGTCGCCGGCCCAGACCACGTCGTAGACCTTCTCGTGGGTCTCGCCCTTGGCGTCCATCCAGCCCTTAATGATCTGTATCCGGTCCAAATTGCCGCTGTAGGGATCTTTCATTGCCGCCACCAGGAAACTCGGTGGCTTGCCCCCGGGGGCATCATACAGGTCACCGCCCATGGGAACGCCCTTATCGTAGCCGATCTCCGCAGGCAAGCGTGACAGCGCATCTTCTTTGCTATAGTTCCAGCCACCGAAAAAACGCACCAACATACGTGATCCGGTGGTGGCATAGGTCTCCTTGCGCACCATCGCGTCAAATATGGCCCCACGGGTATTCTCGGTAGCCCAGACGCCGGTATAGCCGCCGGCCGCCTGCTGCCAGCCCAGGGTGGTGAGCTTGTCATCCAGTGAGGACTTGATCACCACATGCTCCCAGCGCTTCGGACCAGGCTCCACGCCTGGATGCTTGCCGAAGAAGTTATTCTCTTCCACTGCAGTGAGGGCGGTGTGTCCGTCGGTGCCGGCGACCATCCCGAATTTAAAGGGATTGACACCGAGCTTCTTTTCCATCTGCAGGCCAAGCTTCAGGGCGGAGCGTGCATATTCGTACTGCAGCATCTCCTTTTTCTTGATCTCGGTGCCGTCCAGGTTGGCATCATCCCAGGTCTCGTAATCGGCGAACTCGTCATTGGGCGACAGGAAAGGATGCGACTCGCCGTCGCCCTTGATCTGGGTCACTTCAACAAGGGGTTCCATTTTAGCCCGCAGGGCGGCAAGCTCCCTGGTGTAGGGTTTACCGTCATTGGTTTCCACCGAGAACATAAGGCCGTTGGACAAGTTGCCGTTGTGCGGAATGGCCAGTACGTCCGAGCCGGTTTTTTTCTCAAATTCGTCGAGCGCCTTCCAGAGATCTTCAGGGTTCTGGCTATCGAACTGCGAGAACGGCAGGGTCTGGTTGGCTAGGGATGCATCGCCGCGGAAAAGCACGTTACGGTGCAGGTTGTAGCCGCCGCGGGTGGTGTATTCATAACCGATGATCGCCGAGAAGCGGCCGGGCTCGTTGTATTTTTCTGCTAAAGCGGTGTACTTTTTCCATGCATTCCTGACGATCTTGTTGGTGTCGAACGGTGGGTCCGGCTTGTTCAGGGCACCGACGATCTCCATGGTCGTCGAAAACTGCTTCTTCTTGTCACCGCTTTTCACGGCCTCATACCAGCCTTTGGCCACTTTGTTTTTGAGCAGGTCCGGACTGCCGCTCAGCAGTTGCGGCATCAGGCCGTACATCTCGGCGTGGTCCGAGATCACCAGCCAGTCTAGTGGTCTCGAAAGCCTGGCATTAACGCCGGTGGTCGAAGTCACTTCATCGCCGCGCGCAAAACGGTAGGCGTCCTCCTGGCCGAGCCGGCACATGGTCCCGGCGTCCACAGAGATCTCGGTGTGGAGGTGCTGGTCGCCCCAGTAGACCCGGGTTGGATATGAGCGCCCGACATATGGTGAGAATTCCTTGACTGACAGCTTCTTTTCAACCGCCTCTGAGCCGTGATGGTACTCGACAGCGAGTGCCTGTGGGATAGACTGCAGCACAGGTGCAGCGATCAGCCCGGCCAATGCTAGCGTTAACGATTTGTTTTTTAAATTCATCTTGACGTCCTCCCAAAAAATTATTTTCCGAAAATCGGATTCTTAATAAGCCCTGGAATAATCGGTGTTACCTGCAAGCGAATCGCAGCCTGCTGGCCGAAATCATCCGGTCTGACGACGGAGTATTCGACACCGAGTTTAATGTTTACCGGCATCTTGCCGAATTTTTTTGTTTTACCGATAAAAACTCCCACCGGCACATTCCATTTGTTCCCCGAACTTGCTCTGTCATTGTATGAGATCGTCGGATTTGACCCAATCTGCCAGCCGTCTTTCAAGGCATACTGCAGGGAATAGAGCAGCGTTCCCTTACTTGTATCGGGCGTGTCGTCATCCTGGCCGGACTCTCCAATCTTCCAGAAATAATTGAAAAACAACACAGAAGTCAGATTCTTGCCTTTATGACCCAAAGCTATAGCCGGGCCCATTGACCACTGATCAGCACCCAGGTCGTCATTCGTGGCAGTGGGGAACTCAAAAACCGGGCCGCCACCAATTATCCATTTGCCCGCCTTCGAATCCGGCACCGCAAATACAAAAGGCAACTGGATGTCGCCGATGCCCGATTTATGGTCAAAGTCGTCAAAGCCTTCAGGAATGGGTGTACTCCAGATTAACGGCACAACCGGTCTCAAAATGACCCTGAATTGATCCGGCCCCTCACCACGCAATGGTACCGGTAATATAGGCTGAAATATCGTGGTTGCACCCACCTTGGCTTCGTCCTGGTTGATATTACCATCATAAAATGCAGGCATAAAAGAGTTAAAATTAAGGGCCCACAGACTGGCCAGTGGATTGGCGAGCTTTTTGCCGATCTCTCCCATGTCACCATGCCCGGCTTTAGCTGCCGGGGCTTTTTCCTCAGCTACGGCGTTCATGGTTGTGAGACTGAATACCATGACAGCTGCGCACAGCCAGACCAGTAACATCCTTATTGTCAATTTCTTTTTTCTTATTTGCATATCCTTACCTCCTTCTGGTTCGATATTATGTTGTAGTTTATGATTTTTAATTTCCCTGATCGTTTATTTCATTCATACACTCTTCAAAATGAATCTTATTAATACCCGGCCGGGGCCGTGGTAATGATATAGACCACCTCACCGCCCTCGTAGCCGCGTGAATACCAGGTTGAAGCACAGTGGTAGTAGGTAATACCGCCGACAATCACTGTTGTGCTGCACGGCACCGAGTATACATATTTGTTTCTGTTCATGGCCGCTCCGACTGCCATACCGGTGACAAAGGCTGCGCCTTCATCCCAATCATCATCATGGTGGTGGTCATCCCACTCATCATCAATGAAATCCTGGCGGTCTTCACGGGCTTCATCACGGTGATCCTGCCGGTCTTCACGCGCCTCGTCGCGGTGCTCCTGACGGTCTTCGCGTCCTTCACTGGGATCACGCTGACGTTCACGGGGCTGTTGCCGCGGCATCTCACGTTGCATCTGGCGCTGTGGTTGACGAGCTGCCGACCGTGATGAGAAGCCGCCGCCGGCTGCCGGACTGGAGCGCGAGAAACCGCCTCCACCGCGCATGCCGCCGCCTCTGCCGCCTCCACCTCGGCCGCCGCGGCCGCGGGCCTCAGCCAGGCTGGCCAAAAAGGTAGTCAGGCAAAATAGAAAGATGACTGCTATTACGAATATTGAAGAATATCTGGTTTTCATTTCGCACCTCCTTGCCCGGTCGGCATGTATGTTGCTTGGCGGTCACGGACAAGCATGGGTACCTGCTCCGCATCTTTCGGCGGAGAATACTTGAATGGCCCTTTGACACCCTTGGCGTCAAGGTTCCAGTTGGTAAAATCGGCCCGGAACTGCGGATCGCCCTTATAGTTCTTGTATGTTATGACCATCCTCCTTGGCAGCGGCTCCTTGCCCTGGGCAATCCATATCTGGAAATCAACATCCCTGGAGCGGGCGGCCAGGTGGTCGGTTGGTACATCGGTCAGCGTGTTCAGTTCGACATAATCAATTTCTTTGACCAGCCGTTCCAACTCGGCCTGGATGGTAGTGCGGAACATCCGGCCCAGCGGCAGCGGGATCTTCAGGACACTGATAAGGTGTTTGACAGCATCATCGACACTGCCGATCTTGTCGGCTGTGGCATAGACATTTTCCGTCATATTATGGACGATGATCTGCTTACCGTTGAAAACCAGTATGCGCTGATCGCCGTCACTTTCCTGTACTTCGACCCGCATCTTATCGGGCCGCTTGACCTGGATGTTGCGCAATGCCCCGAACTCGACCATCTGGCCGTTTTCCTGGGGCGCGTCATAACTGCTGCTGACCGTAACGCTGAACTGTTCAGCCCCTGCCAGGGTGGTGGCCATTTTCTGCAGGATGTCCATGGCCTGTTGGTCATCTTTTTCAGCAGCATTAGCCGGCTGGGCTGTGGACAGGAGGAACGCTGCAAGGGCTCCAATAACCAATAGTAACGTTATTTTTTTCATATCTTCTATTTAGCCTCCCAATTTTAGTGAGCGATTTAATTCTCAACCATGAATTTGATTTCCGGCTCTTTAGCCAACAATGCCTTGATGCCGAGCAATGCGGCAAACAGGCTCGACTTCATATGATCGTCCAGGTGCCGCTGCTGCTGCCACTCTTCGACAAGGAAAAAGGTATTCTCATCATCGGTATCCTGGTAAATACGTGCATCCAAGCACCCATCAAGATTTTTCACCTTATCGGCGATGCCCTTTAAAGATTGGCTGATTTCAAGATGAGTTTCGGGTTTGCCATATATTTTGTAAGTGACAACGTACATATCAGTTTCCTGTTTTTTGAAAGATATAATATGTAAAGAAATACCTTGTGATAATTATTCTTAGTTCAAGTTACATGCCACAGTGCAAAAAATCACACAAAAACATATAACTAGCTGATTTGTTAATTGAAAATAGGGGGGGGTGGGGAGGCGCGCGTGTTCTAGGCGGCATCAATTTTGGTTAAATGCAACCGGCATGGTGATATATGACCAATATTGGCTGCGCTACGTTGATCTGTTTGGCTGTTAGGAATCTAGTAAGGAGTAAGGAGTGAGGGGGGATCTTCAGGCACAAAGGCACAGAGTTTAAAAACCTTGGTGCAGGGGAGAAAAAGCAGGCTGAAGGTTGAAGGCTGAAGGCGAAAGGCACAGGGTAAGGACTAGGGACTGAAGGTCATGGTGCAGGAGGAAAGGCAGGTTGAAGTTTGAAGGATGAAGGCGAAAGGTGACAGGCACAGGGTGCAGGGCACTAGGCTGGAGACTAATGAAAACAATAATTTGTCGGCAGTCTGCAGTCGGCAGTTTGCAGATTCTATTTTTTTACTGAAAACTGATTACTGCCAACTGTCTACTATTTACTAATCCCCAGCTTCTTCATCCTGGCCCGCAAGGTACTCCGGTCCAGCCCAAGGATCTCTGCGGCGCTGTTCTTGCCGCTGACCTTCCAGCCGGTTTTTTCAAGGACACTGAGTATATAGTCCCGCTCCATATCGCGCAGGGGCTTGAAGTTCTCAGAAGTTGATGCTGCCTGGTCCATCCGGATGAACTCTTCCGGCAGGTGCAGCTTGGCACCTGCCGTCGAGATAACCGCCCGCTCGATAACATTCTGCAGTTCCCTGACATTGCCGGGCCAGGTATAGCTCTGCAGGGTTTCCATGAACTTGGTAGGAATGGATTTTGTTTTCTTGCCCATTTTCCTGCTAAATAGATCCAAGTAGTATTGAACGATGAGAGGTATGTCAGTAACCCGGTCACGTAAAGGCGGCAGGGTTATGGGAAAGACATTCAAGCGGTACCAGAGGTCCTCACGGAACTTTCCCTCTTTGACATCCTTTTCCAGTTCCCGGTTGGTGGCTGCAATGATCCGCACATCCACCTTTATGGTTTTGGTGCTGCCCAGCCGCTCAAACTCACCGTCCTCGATTGCCCTGAGCAGCTTGGCCTGCAGTTCAAGCGGCAGCTCCCCTATCTCATCCAGAAAAAGCGTTGAACCGTCGGCCACCTCGAACCGGCCCATATGCCTGGCAGCTGCACCGGTAAAAGATCCTTTCTCGTGGCCGAACAGCTCACTCTCTATCAGGTTGGCAGGCAGGGTGGCACAGTTGATCTTGATTAGCGGCCGGTCGTGCCGCTGGCTGTTGTGGTGGATGGCCCGGGCGATCAGTTCCTTGCCGGTGCCGGTCTCACCCAGGATAAGAACACCTGAGTCGGTCTCGGCAACCTGCTCGACCTTGAAAAGGGCATATTGAATGGCATTGGAATTACCGATGATATTCTCAAAGTTGTGCTCCAGCCTGATCTCTTCCTGCAGATAGGCGCTTTCAGCCTGCAGCTGTTTCTGCAGTTTCTCGATCTCTTGATAGGTCTTTTTCAGTTCGCCTTCCGCCTGTTTACGGTCGGAGATATCCTTGATAACCGAGACAAAATATTGCGGGTTCCCCCCTTTGTCAAAAAGCAGTGAAACGGTCAGGTTGATCCAGATAATGGAGCCGCCCTTCCGAAAATATCTTTTGTCCATGGAGTAGTTTTCTAATTGCCCTGTCAGCACCTGCTGGACATGCCTGAGGTCACCATCCAGATCATCAGGGTGGGTGATATCCTGGAATGTCAGGCTAAGCATCTCGTCTTCAGTGTAGCCGGTTATATCGCAGAACTTCTGGTTGACCCTCAGAAATTTGCCATCTAAAGATACGTGGGCAATGCCGACTGCGACCTGTTCAAAGGTGGCGCGGAAACGCGACTCGGTTTCCATGAGCTGGCTTGTCCGTTCATTTACCTTGCTACTGAGCTGCTTGTTCCACACCACAAAAATCAGCACGATTCCGGAAGCTGTTCCGACAATGATCAAAACCCATTTCAAGGTGTCAATAGGTCTGATACCATGCTCAATCTTGACCGTGGTCCATTTATTGATGATAGCCGCTTTTTCTGCAGCTGGTATAACATCAAGCGCTTTGTCGAGAATGTCCCGTAATTCAGGCCAGTCGTTTCTGACCCCCATAGCGAGGGGATGGTCTGGCAATCCGCTTGGGGAGGCCGCCTTAAGGTTCTTCAATCCGAATTCGTTAATTATTGCCGGAGTGGAAATTAAATCACCTATGTAGGCAGTTGCCTTTCCCGAAGATACTGCTCTAAGTGCCTCATCGGCAGTGTTGTAGACCAGAAGATTAATATTCGGATAATTTTTAGCAAGATAGCTGTGGGTGACATAGCCATTGACCACCGCTACTTTTTTGCCGAACAAATTTTCAATCGACGAAACAAAGGGAGCGTTGTCCCTGGTAAATATAAATCTGGGCGACGTAATAAAGGATTCAGTAAACAGAATATCCTCTTCCCGTTTGGGGGTCGGCATAATTGCCGACACAACGTCTGGGCCTGTATGTTCAATTAATCCTTTTAAGAGATCAGAAAAATGACTCTGTCCTTCCTGCTGGAATGTGATCCCAGCATATTGCGAGACTTTATTGAGTAAATCCACAGCGAGGCCAACCACCTTGTCATCTTTGAGATAAAAGTAAGGTGGGTGCTGATTGAAGCGAACACGGATCGTGTGATTTTGGGCAAGCCAGGCTTTCTCCTCTGGGGTCAAGTGGACTTTTTTTGCAGATACTTGAGGCCATTTGCCGAACCATTTATTAATGATACGAGGCAGCGTTTCATCATGGAGGGCAATAATGGACTTGTTCAGGATCGATACCAGTTCCGGCCAATCTGTCCGAACGGCCATGCCAACTTTTGAAGGTCTTTCCAACAAGGTGTGGACCGGTTTTACCCCCAATAGTCCGTATTTATTGATATAGTAAGAATGGGTGGACAATCCGAATGCGAGGTCCACCTTCCCCTCAAAAACCATCTGCAAAGCTGTCAGGTTATCGGGGTGCCGCGATATTTCGACGTCGGACCCATAAGGTTCAAGGATGTTTTCCATTACCTTGGCTTTGGCAAGTATAGCAACAGATTTGCCGCGTAAATCATCCAAACTCTTTATGGCAAACGGCGCATCTTCATGGGCAAAAAAGGTAGGGTAGACTGTATAGTAAGGAACCGTTTTCAATAGCCCAAAAGAATCGGCGGTTTTATTGGCAACGGCCAAAACAGCCCCCAGTTCCTTGTTTTTTACCTTTTTAAGAATCACCTCCCAGGAATCGACTTCCAGCGCAAAATGGGTGCCTAGCTGCGAGTTCAGTTCCTTTAATAAGTCTACTAAAATGCCGATGTGTTGATCCCTAACACCTCGGATCAGAAATGGTTCAAAAGAGTCTGTGAAACCGAATGTAACATTCGGGTGCTCTTCCAGCCAGGCCTTCTCCTCAGGGGTCAGTTCAATTCTTGAAGGCTCTTCTGCCCAGGAAAAAAATGGTACAGTTAATATGATGATAACGACCAGGTGTAAAAAAAACGGTATGAATGCTTTGATACTTTTGCTTCTTATTAAATATAGAAGCCTCCCAGGGTATGTGGACACCTGTGAAGATTTCAAATATGCAACTACAGGCAAACCGGACATCAAAAATTGCTCCTGGAGGTGGTTTATAGCTAAGTAATAATTAATAAGTACTAATAATCTCTATTAAAATAATACAGGAAAGTCAAGAAATTGGTCATATATGACCAGGTGCTAAGCCATATAATGAAGAGGAACATATGACAGCTGTCTAGGTATTACTTCTGAAGCATAGTTACCAAAAAAGCAACAGCAATTAATAACGAAATAGTAAAACCGGGTCAGAGAGCAATTAATTATCTATTGTTTTCAGGCCCGGTTTTTTCAAAATTGTCTAGTTTTACAGGGTTAGAAAAAACTTACAATTTCTGCTGATATGTCTGACAGTGTCAAGTAGAAAAGACCTATCCATTGCCCCTGTTTTATCGAGGGTTTTTCATTTCATATGCAAGGCATTAGCTACTTTCAATGGCTGCTATATACCTGTACTCTCAGTTGACCAAATCTGGGTCAACATATTCACTGAATACCTAAAGAGCAGTTCTCAACTAAAACCTCCGGCAGAAAAACTAGAAGCCGTCTGGGGTGTCGTCATAGGAATTTCAGGGGGCAACAAAAAAGGGAACCGGTTGTATGTTCCTGACTCCCTTAATCGTATGTGGGGTCCCCGACGGGATTTGAACCCGTGTCGCCGGCGTGAAAGGCCGAACATTTAATGAACTGCCGGATCCAACTGGACCATCCGGGGCAGAACTGCGGTGATATCCCCGGTTTCGTCAGCCTATTACAGGGCATCCTGAAGAGACTTTTCATGACAGAAAAGGCGAAGTTCAGTAAGGGATGGGTGTCCTCCAGAAAACCCGGTTGGCTAAATAGTATCCACAGGAAATCCAAGGTGGGTAATATATATCCACTCCGGCTGCGGTGCAGAACAAGATTTCAGTGAGGTTAAGCATGATCAAATTATTTTATATAATGATATCATAATGTTAAAATTTCTGGTAGATTCCTGGCACGGTTTGTGAATGTATCTCATGTAAAAAAACAAATACGAAAAAAAATTCTTCATTTTTTACACCTCCCCTTCCTATAAAAAAACAGAACCCCCGGCCTCGCACCCAGGCCGGGGGTTCTGTTTTTAGTCATCAGTTGTCTTTCCGGGTTTTTCTGCAATGGCACGGAGGTTCTCAAGCATTCGGGCGGGGTCAGTTGTCGGAAAACTGCATTTGAAATTCGTGCAGACATATGCAGTGGCCTTATTGTCAACAGTATGCATGAATTCTATAAAATCGGCATAATTGTTTATCGCGGGGCTTTGTTCACCTGCGGGCTTGAAAAGCACAACCGCATTGGGAAGGTAATTTCTGCGCAGTGCCCGCAGCATGGCTTCAGTGTCATCGGCATGCTCCCGGCCCACAATGACAACTTCCTGTGAGGGGGCCAGGGCCAGGCTGGCTGCAGACAGCAGCATTGGAAATGCAAGCGGAGAATCCTTGACCCTGGAAGAGAGCAAAGTGCTTATTTCTGCCGCCTTTTCTTCAAATGTATGCCTGCCGGTCAGCCTGCTGAGTTTAAGCAGGTTGTACATGGCAACAGCGTTGGAGGAAGGTACAGCAGTATCGATGGTCTCCTTGATCCTCGGCAGCATGGATTTTTCACTCTCCGCAGTCAGGTAAACCCCCCCCAGTTTTTCATCCCAGTAATATTTG
>Ga0209536_100003749_pt1 | contig 24249 bp, 13 predicted proteins | sample DeeMarSeWOR28_12_FD_187461 | JGI IMG/M metagenome (GOLD analysis project Ga0209536, IMG submission 187461) | Marine sediment microbial communities from White Oak River estuary, North Carolina - WOR-2-8_12 (SPAdes) (version 2) | ecosystem: Environmental > Aquatic > Marine > Intertidal zone >...
CGGAGGATCGCGTTTCCCTTTCCTGGTGTCTGTACGACTCGGGCATGGTGGTGGCGTTGCCGTCGCGCAGGGAGGCATAGTGGGGTGACATGATCTCCACGCCCGCTTCGTTAAAGAGGTCCTGGATGTTCTGATGCAGTTCCCCGTAGGTGTTCAGCATGGCGTTGGCGTTCCGAGTGCAGGCGTTTATCTCATAGGTGACGAAGAAGTCGTTCAGTTGCTTCTGAATCACGAAGGGCACCGGCTCCGCCTCGATTGCCGAGGTGCGGAGCGCCGCCTGTACAAGCAGATCGTGGACCTTGCGCCAGGGGGCGTCGTAACCGATCGTGACAGTTGTGTGCAGAATGAGGCGACCTTGGTGCGCCATGGCGCTGTAGTTCACCACACGGCCGTTAAGTAATGAGCTATTGGGAATGGAGACGGTCTCGTTCTTCGGGGTGCGGATCCGGGTGATGAGCACCCCGGTCTCCACCACGTCGCCCGATATCTCGCCGATCATCACCCGCTCACCGATGCGGAACGCACCGGAGAACATGAGCGCCACCCCCCCGATGAAATTCCCCGCCGCGGAGGAAGCCCCCACCGTGAACAAAGCACCTGCGAGAATGCCGATGCCTTTGAACGCCGCCGTGCTCGATCCAGGGATGTAGGGGTAAATCACGACGGCCACGGCGCCGAGCACCAAGAGTCGCGCCAGCCGGTGCATCGGCCTGGCCCACTCGGGTGATACACCGGGCAGGCTAAGGGTGCCCTGCTCGGCCTCGTTCGCCAGCCAGCGGAGTGCCCGCAGCAGTCCCGTCGTGAGTGCAAGCACCACCAGGATGAAAGCGAAGTTCCCCACGTTCGACAGAAGGCCGTGCCACAGACTGCTCAGCGGATCCAGAACGTAGTGCAGAACCCCCCAGGCGAAACTCCGTGTGAGCGGGAAAAAGAGGAACACGGATTGCAGATACACCGCGACAAGGAGCACGATGACAACCGGCCGGAGCAGCCTCATCGCCTGCAGTTGGAACCCGGAGAGTCTCTCGACCAAGGCGATGCGTCCCTTTTCGACCCGGGATGTCACAGACGCTACCCGGCGGGCTTGCACTCGGGCGATCAGACGACGGTGCAGCCGCGTTGTCCCGACGAGCAGGACGAGCAGGAAGACCGTGGAAACCACGAACTCCACCACCGCCCACAGCAGCGACGCCGGAAGGCGACGGCTCCGGTAACGCTCGATGGCTTTTTCGACGAGATCGATCCGCTGCTCGGCCAGATCTTCGGGCGTGGTTCCCTTCACGGCCGCTTCTTGCGGCGTCACCACGCTCATCAAGTCTCCCCGGTAGTACACGGTTGCCTTGCCATCCTGCGTCTCGATCGTGAACAAGCCCTCGTCGAACAGGGGGTCTTCGGCCAATCTCAGGATCCTCTCGCGGCCGATTTCTGCCCGCTCTTCGGGGCTGTACGGACCCAGAGACGTGTAGAAGTGAAAAAGAGTCTCGCCGTCGAGCGTCACAGGGGCGCCCTGGGGCGGGGGCGCCGGGGCAGGAGCCGTCCCGGCGGAAGACGCGGTGGGCGAGTCGGGAGGGAGGTCGGGCGCGGGGATCGGGGACGGCGCCGTTTCCTCGCTGGGCGGAGCATTGGAGCTCGATGGGGTGGATGGGGCGTCGTCGGTCGGCGTCGCCGCCCAACCTCCGGGTACAACGATCGTCCCTGGCCCGACAAGCAAGAGCATGAACGCGATCACCCGAAGGGCGTCCTGGGAAAAGCTCGTCATCATGGAGCACCTCGTCGCTACTCGGGTCTCTCGGCCTGGACCCGGGTACATCATCCTATTCCATCGCTCGAAAGGGAGGGGCTCCGGGCTACGAGTATGCTGCTGCCGGACGCAGAACAGGACTTTTTCGACCCCGCCGGCGGCCGCCTGTTGCTTCCTCGAAAGACGTTCTCTTCAATCCGGCATACGCTATATTGGCGCCGGTGCAAGCCGCACCCCTGGACGCAGATATGAAGACCCTCCTCCGGCACCGGCTGCTGTATCTCGCCGGCATCTGTTGCATGATCGCGCTACCGTCGGTCCGGTCTCAGGAGACGGGCGCGCGCCTGACACCGGAACTCTTACAGAACCGGATCGCGGCAGCGCAGGATTCAACCGAGCTCGATGAAGCCACGAAGGCGCGGCTCGTCGAGCTTTACCGGCAGGCCGTCGTCAATCTCGAGACCAAGAGCGTCAACGACGAGGCGGCCGATCAGTATCGGAAGGCGAGGCGCGGTGCGTCGTCGGAGACCGAGAGGATTCGAGCGACGCTCGAGCAAAAGCAGGCCTCGGATCCGACCGCGGACCTGGAGGACTTGTCCTCCTCGTCGTTGGATCGCCTGACGCGGCTACTCGACGAGGAAGTCGCGAACCTGACCGCCGTGGAGGCCAAGCTCGCGGTTCTCGAGGCGAGGCTCGCGACCGCCGCGCGACGACCTTCGGAGGCCCGCGCTCGCATCGGCGAGGCACGATCGCTGGTGGAGGACCTTGCGGCGGCGGCCGAAGATCGCTCGGCGACCCGGCACAAGCCACAGATCGCAGAGGCGGCGCGCTGGGCCGTGGAGACTCGACTCGAGGCGTTGCGGGCCGAGATCACGATGCTCGACGAGGAGCTGCTGAGCCACAACCCGCGCACCACACTGTTGAAGGCGTTGAGGGACGAAGCCACCACCGGCGTCCGTCGCATCCGTCAGCGCATCGAGGTCTTGCGGGAGGCGGTGGGGGAACGCCGTCGCGAGGAGGCCGAGGCGGCGATGACGCAGGCGCGAACGGCACTGGCCGGCGCTTCTTCCGATGAGCGTCTCGTGCGCGAGCTGGCCGAATCGAACCTGGCCCTCGTCAAGCTGCTGCGGGAGCAGCTCGCGGAATTGGACGAGATGGCAGCGCGGGAGAGTGGCTGGCCGAGGGTCTCCGAGATCGACGGTGCCTATCGAAACGCGCGGCGGAAGCTGGAGCTGAAAGGGTCGCGGGCCCCCGTGGGCGCGGCGATCCTGGCGGAGCGGCGGCGGTTCCCGAGCGCGAGAGAGTACGCGAGGGAGCGGTACAAGCTGAGCCGTTCGATCACGTCGGTGAGCCTTCGCCTGACCGAGGCGGAAGAAGAGCGCCGAGCGCTGATCGATGTCGGCGCCTACCTGGACGGTCGCATTGCGGACGCCGGGGAAGAGGTCCCGGATTCCGGCGCACGCGGTGAGCTGGAAAGCCTGGTGGCGACGCGTCGACCCCTCCTGGACCGGGCCATTGCCAACGATGTCGCCCTGCAGCGGCGACTCTACGATCTCGACGATACGCTCGGTCGCCTGGCGGAGAAGATGACCGAGTACGACCGGTTCCTGGCAGAGCGCCTGTTGTGGGCCAGGAGCGACCGCGCGATCGACGTCGCGGCCCTCGGTCGCCTGGCGGGAGAGGTGGCGAATTACCTCAGCCCGGGTCGATGGTTGGAGACCGGTCGTGAAGCGGCGGCACGACTGGTCCGGGCGCCGCTGTTCTCGCTCGTCCTGTTGCTGGCGCTCGCGCTGGCATGGAGCCGGGGCCGGATCCGTGCGTCCATCGTGGAGTGCGGTCGAATCCCGGAAGATGACATGGGGTCGACTCTCAAGGCGCTGGCGTTCACCTTGATGCTGGCCGCGCCCGTGCCCCTGGTCCTCGGCGCCATCGGCGGGGCTCTGTCGACAGCCACCGAGACAACCGCTTTCCCGAACGCGGTCGGCTCGGCCCTCCTGAGGACGGCGGCCTGGATCGCTCTACCGCTCGCGATCCGTGCCGTGTTCTTGCCCGGTGGCCTCGCGCATCGTCATTTCGGCTGTGACGAGGCGATCCTGGTCCAGGTGCGCAGGCAACTCGGCTGGTTCCTCGGTTTCATGTTCCCGGTCTTTCTCGTGCTTCGGACCTCACTCGCCATCGAGCCACCCCCCTACGCCGGCGGCATCCTGTCCTTCCTCTGTTTCGTCGCCCTCATGGCAGGGTTGTCAGCCCTGATCCTGGGCACCGGCCATCCGACGAAGGGCACGGCGCGGCAGATCCTGACGGCCCGATCGAGTGGTGCGCAATGGCGATGGCGATCCCTGTGGTTTCCCCTGGCCGTCTCGATGCCGGTGGCGGCGATCGCTCTCGGCGGGCTCGGCTACTCCTACACGGCTCAGGAACTGATGCGAAGGTTGTTCGAGACGATCTGGGCTCTGATGATCGTTTGGCTCGTCGGTGCGCTGGTCCGCCGATGGTTGCTGATGACCGCTCGACGACTGGCCGATCAGGGACCCCGGACCATCCGAGACGTTGCCGTGGACCGACGGCTCGAGGGCGGCAAGAAGGCCAACGCCGACGGCGACGTCGGTGGGCCGGAGGTCGACCTGGCCGCCCTGGGCGCCGACAGCCGCAGGTTGTTGAATGCCTTCGTCCTGGTGGCGGTTGCACTGGTCCTGGCCGGTATCTGGAGTGACGTCATCCCCGCGCTGCGCATTCTCGAAAACGTGGAACTGTGGAACAAGACCGAGCTTGTCGACGGCCTACCGCAGAACGCGCTTGTCACACTGCTCGATCTGCTCCTGGCCGCGGTGATCGGCGTCGCCGGATACGTCCTGGCCAGAAACGTGCCCTCACTGCTGGACATCATCCTGTTGAAACAGGGCAGGATCAGTGCGGGCGGACGCTATACCGCCGGAACTTTGACGCGATACACGATCACGGCCGTCACGGTCCTGGCGGTCCTCCAACGGCTCGGCGCGAGCGCGTCGCAGCTTGGCTGGGCCGCCGCTGCCCTGGGCGTCGGTATCGGTTTCGGCCTGCAAGAAATCGTGGCGAACTTCATCTGTGGCCTGATCCTGCTCTTCGAGCGGCCGGTGCGGGTCGGCGACGTGATCAGCATCGGCGACGCGTCGGGGGTGGTGGCGAAAATCCGTATCCGAGCGACGACGATCCGTGACTGGGAGCAGAAGGAGCTCGTCGTGCCGAACAAGGAGCTCATTACCGGCCGCTTGCTGAACTGGACGCTCTCCGACTCGGTGATCCGGATCTACATCCGGGTAGGTGTGGCCTACGGTAGCGATGTCGAGCGAGCCATGGCCCTGGTCATGGAAGCGGCCGAAGAGAACCCGCTGGTGCTCGCCGAGCCGCAGCCCCGTGTTCACTTCGAGCAGTTCGGGGACAGCAGCTTGCAGCTCGGTCTACGGGCCTTTACAGCCGAAGTGGCCGACCGGTGGACCGTCACCACCGAGCTTCACCAGGCGATCGATCGGAAGTTCCGCGCGGGCGGCATCGTGATCGCGTTCCCGCAGCGGGACGTGCACTTCCATCCGGGAGGCAACAAGGCCGCTCCACCGGACGGGGGCATCCGGGACAGCGGCAACGACTGAACGGATCATCGTTCGTCCGTCAGTGTTCCGCCGCGCTCGCGCGAGTACTGCAGGAGCAGCCTGAGGCTCATACCGTAGCTCCGGATCCCGCCCTCGACCCGGTTCGATTTCAGGTAGAGATCGTTGGCGCGACGGGCGGCTCGCGTGCCGGGTCCGTAGAAGCTCACCCAGAACTCGCGCTCGTCCTCGATGTCTCGCCGAACGCCGGGCAAACGGCCATCCACCAGACGGGCGTACCGGTCGGCGTCGAGGTCGTGCAGCGCGCCCAGAAGCTGTCGCTGCGCAAAGACGAAAGCCGCGTAACGAGCCAGAGGATCGTCCGCAGCCGCTGCCACCAGGTAGCCCATGAAGTTGGCCTCGTCCTCCGGTGCGAAGCCCCGTTGGTGGGCCTTCTCGTGGGCGATCGAGTGAGGCAGGGAGACCGCGGGCGTCAGAGAGTTGAGATTGGCCTCCCCGGTGAACGGCGAGAAGTAACCCTCGATTCCGAGGTAACAGAGGGCGCGGCTCGTGAGCGGCCGCTTGGCCCGTCCGTACTTGCGGTCGGCGATCTCGGGCATCCCGAGCCCCGCCGGGACCCTTCGCCACGCTTCGTCGATCGAACGCTCGAGACTCGACGGGTCCTCCGGCATCGACGTGGGCACGCCGAGGTCGACGACGCCGTGAAGCTCCAGGTAGGCGTCGTTGCCTGCCTCGATCATCTCCTCGGTGAGCGTCGAGAGCTCGGCGACGGTCGGCCCGGGGCCGTCGGTCCAGCCCAGGCGTTGCTCCAGCGGCGCCCGGGCGTAATGAAAGCCCCACAGGAAGTAGAACAGGGTGAGCACGATCCCCAGGTCGGACCCCAGTCGTAGCGCCCCGGCGGCAAGGGCGTTCCCCGGAGCACGCCGCCCGCGAGCGACCTGTGCCAGGCCGCGACCCGCCCCGATCAGTTGACGGAGCACGAACGCGACGACGACCCACTCCGCGATCGCGAAGGGAACGACTCCACTCAGGCGTGAGAGGCCGCCCACCACGAGTGGGCCGATCGAGTTGGCGTAGAGCTCCGCGGCCGCCGGGAACCGGGTCAACAGGTATGCGAGCAGGGCACTGGCGGCGCCGGCGGCCATGGAGGCCAGCCTGAACCGTCCGTGGAGAGGGCGGTTCGACCGGTACCGTCGTGGCAGGCGGGCTCCCATCTTCTAGTAGACCCTCTTCCTGGTGTCGCGAAGTGGCATGGCTCCTCTCTCCCAGTCTACTTCCTCGCCCGACCCGCAACTCCCCGTGCCGCGGTTGGGGCGGCTCGACCTCAAATGGGTCACCAGGCCCCATTTGAGGTAAGGTCGTTCTCTCCAAATGCGCGTCGAAGACCTGGGTTCGAACCTACGGAGGTGGGAACGCACCTTGCAGTCTGCTCCCTGGGTAGGCCATGTCGTGACGTCCTGAGGGGTAATATTCATGAAGCGCCAAACACGAATCCTCGTTCTGATCTCGATCTTCGCGCTCGCCGCCACTTCCGTGGCGGCCGAGGGCATCGCCATCGCCGGCCGGGTCCTGGTGCCCGGAGGAGCTTCGCTTCCCGAGGCCGACGTACAGCTACTGCCGCTGCTGGATTCGCTCGGCGAGGCACGGACGCTGCTGGACGGCGACCCGCCGCAACCGGCGGCCCGCACGTTGACCGATGCCACCGGCCGGTTCCGGCTGGAAGCCCCGCACGCCGGCCTGTGGGCCGTGCGCGTGGAGGCGCCCGGTTTCGCTGCCCGGGAGACCGGGATCCGACCTTTGATCGAGCCGGTGGATCTCGGCGACGTCGAGCTTGCCGCGGACACGGGCATCAAGGTGAGGGTGACCGACGGCGACGGCGCGCCGATCCCCGGGGCAAGGGTGCTGGTTCGAACGGACCTACCCAGGATGGCATTCTTCCGGTCGCCGTGGAACGCGCCGCTGAGGAGCGGGCTGACGGGTGACGACGGCACCCTTCGGCTTCCGAGAGGCGACGGCGAGCGGACGTCGGTCTCGGTATCCGCCCCGGGATTCGTTCAACGGGAGATCCGTGGGCTCCACGGGACGGCCGCGACGGTGCGACTCTCCTCCGGTAAGACCGAGGTTCTCGAGGTGGTCTCGGCCGACGGCAAACCCGTCGAAGGCGTCATGCTCGCGGTCGGCGGCCGGCCGCACCCGGTCGGGGCGACCGACGCGACGGGTCGGATCCACGCCGGCTTCGATCCCGCGCAGCCGACCTCGATCGCCCTGCTGGCTCCCGACGGGCGTCAGCTCGAGACGCGGATCGAGCCGAGTTCGTCAAAGAAGAAGGAAGAGGCTCGTCGCCTCGTGCTCCCGGATCGGCTCTCCGTGGTCGGCCGCCTGATCGACGCCGACACGTTGCGGGCCATCCCGGGTGGTGTGATCTGGGACCAGGCCAACCCGGCCGATGGAACGGTCACGGACCGCGCCGGTGGCTTCGTGCTGAGCGGTGCGGTGGACAGCCGGCTCGAGATCACCGCCGGGGCACCGGGCTATCTGGAAGGCGCGTCGCTGGAGTTCCAGCTGAGCGATGACGGCCGCCCGGGGCCGACCCTCGCCCTGCATCCCGCCGCGGCGATCGAGGGCTCGGTGACCGACGCCGACGGCAACCCGATCTCGGGCGCCGAGGTCGAAGCTCAGGTCAAGCGCGCCCCGGGAGGGATGAGAATCGAGATCGGCCGCCCGGCGCCGATGCCGCGCAACGTCACGACCTCGGAAGGGAAGTTCAGGCTGAGCCCCCTCGATCCCGACAAGAGCTACATCGTCAAGGCGAAGTCCGAGGGCTTCGCGCCGGCCGAGTCGACGGTTACGGGGCTCGAGCCCTACGCCACGAAATCCGGCGTGAGCCTCACGCTGTCGGGCGGACAGACGGTCATCGGGGTTCTCGTCGATCCGTCGGGCAATCCGATCCGCGACGCTTCGATCGAGCTGAAGCCGGGGCAGTCCCGGCACGGCATGATGATCGTCATGGACTCCGGCTCGGCCGCGGTCTCCTTCACCGGCTACAGCGACGACAACGGCAGGTTCCGGGTCAGCGGCCTGCCCGCCGGGAAGTTCGACCTCGATGCCTCGCGGTCCGGTTTCGCCACCCGCCGCGTTCCGGCGATCGAGATGGTCGACGACGGCGCGCCGGTCGATCTCGGCGAGATCACCCTCGAGCCCGGCGAGCACGTCCAGGGCATCGTCACCGACCGCGACGGCCTGCCCGTCGAGGGTGTCGAGGTCTACGTCAGCGAGGCCGGCGGCATGATGATGATGGTGATGGACGGTGGAGGCCCCGGACCCAGCGAGCCTGAGCCCGATGCGGTCACCGATCCGACCGGGTGGTTCACGGTCAGCGACCTGGCACCGGGAAAGAAGTACTCCCTCAAGTTGCAGCGTACGGGCTTCGTCGGCTCCACGGCAGGTCCGATCCAGGTGCCGCGGGTCGAGCCGGTCGAGGCCGTGCTGGACCCGGCGTCGGATGTCATCGGCACCGTTTCGACCACCGCCGGCGAGTCGATCGCCGGCGCGCAGGTCAACATGACTCGTAGCCGAACGATCCAGATGGGCGGCAACGTCATGAAGACGGTCATGATGATGTCTGCGACGAGCGACGCCCAGGGCCGGTTCATCTTCGAGGATCAGGAGCCGGGCGAGATCTCTCTGAAGGCCGTGGCCTCGGGCTACCGCGAGGCCAAGCTCGACGGCCTCGAGATTCCCAAGGGCGAGGATCTGGAAGGTATCGAGCTTCCGCTCGACGCCGGCGCCGTGGTGCAGGGGCGCGTGCTGGCGCCCGACGGCAGGCCCGCCATCGGGGCCTCGGTTCGGCTGGCGGGCGAGGGTGAAGGCTTCATGCGGGAGCTCGGCGGCACCGCCTCGGACGGCAACGGGTACTACCGTTTGGAAGGTCTGACCCCGGGCCCGGTTTCCGTCGAGGCGACCCACGACGACTACCCCAGAACCGTGAAGGACATCGACGCGGACGAGGGGGTGAACTCTCTCAACCTGCAGTTCGAGGGCGGCTTCGAGGTTACCGGAACGATACTTGGCGGCGACGGCGATGCGGTGGCCAACGCCTCGGTCCGTCTCGTGCCGACCGGTCGGATGTGGGGCGGGCCCGAGACGATGAGCGAGGCCGACGGGACCTTCAGTCTTCCCGGCGTGCAGGACGGCAGTTATCGCCTGTGGGTCGAGGCCGACGGCTACGCCGCCGCGACAGGCAAGCAGCAGGTCACGGTCGCCGGCGAGGCGGTCTACGGATTGGAGGTGCGTCTCGACCCCGGAGCGGTGATCACCGGCAGAATCACCGGACTCGAACCCGAGCTGTTCGGCGACGTCAACGTGCGGGCCGAAGGAGAGAGCTTCGGGGGATTCGAGGGCGCTGGCGTCGATTACGAGGGCAACTTCCGTATCGAGAACCTCCAACCGGGCTCCTACAACGTGGTGGCGTCGCTGGCGCGTTCCGGTCGACAGGCCCGCGGGCAGGTGACGCTCGAGTCGGGCGTCGGCGAAGCCCGCGTCGATCTCGAGTTCGGAACGGGCCTGACCCTGTCAGGGCAGGCGCTCCAGGCCGAGCGACCGATCGCGGGCGCCACGATCTACGTCGAGGGGACCGACATCGACCACAACGGCTGGAACGAGACCGACACCGACGGCAGGTTCGTCATCGAGGGACTCGAGCCGGGCAACTACCGCCTCGACCTGCGTCACTGGCAGACCGGCTTGGCCTACAACAAGACGATCGAGGTCGCGACCACGCGCGAGATCTTGATCGAGGTTCCCACGGCGCTGGTGGGTGGCCGTATCGTGGACGCCTCCGACCGGCAACCGCTGGCGGGAGTCAGCCTGACGCTGACCTCGGACGCCACCGAGCTCGAGCGGCTCCCGATCCACACGGCCACCACCGACCTGGAAGGAAAGTTCGAGTTCGGCAACGTCGCCGACGGCACGTGGAGACTGGCCGCGTCGAAGAAGGGCTATGCCGCCGTGTCGAGATCGGTAACCGTCCAGACCCAGCGGGTGACCGGAGATCTCGACCTCACCATGGACCCCACCGAGGGCCTGACCCTCGAGGCACGGCTGCCTTCCGGCGGCATCCCTAGCGAGGTCCGCGTGGCGGTTCTCGATCCGGCCGGCGGAACGATGCTGGCGGGAGAGTATGCGACGGGTGAGCACGGGACGGTCCGGCTCTCGAGCGTACCGCCGGGAACCTGGAGCATCGTCGTTTCCGCCGGCGGCTCCGCCACCACCACGGTTCAGGCGCAGGCGCCGGGAGCGACGATCTCCGTCGCGCTCCCCCCGGCCACCGGCCTTCGCGTCAGCGTTCCCGAGCTCGGCAAGACGGGCGGCATGGCCACGGCAAGCGTCTCCGACTCGGGTGGCCGAGCGTTCCACGCGCTGACGTGGGACGGCAGGCCCCAGCGCGAGTTCCGCGTGGCAGGCGGCCAGCTCGAGTTCGCGTCACTGCCACCGGGAAGCTGGACGGTCACGGTAGCCGCGGCAGACGGCCGAACCTGGAACGGCACCGCCACCACAACCCCGGGCACCACCACCAACCTCAACCTCGAACAGCCGTAGCCGCGCATCAGGGAGATCGGGTTCGGTTGAATCTCCGGGTCTGAGAGTAAGGGAAGACGTCCATGATCTCCCCGGCGCGCAGGCGATCCTGAACTCCCTGCCAGAATTCCACCGTGAACAGGTCGCGGTGGTGTTCGAGGAACGTGTCGCGGAGTTCGCCGTCGAGCTCCAGGAAGCGTACGAACTCCTCCGGGAAGATGTCGTCCTCGCCGACCGCGAACCACGTCTCGGACTCCAGCTCGTCCTCGTCGTGTCGGGCGGTGGGTAGCCGTCTGAAGTGGCAGTCGGTGACCAGGGACAGCTCGTCGTAGTCGTAGAACACCACCCGATCGTGACGGGTGACGCCGAAGTTCTTGAGCAGAAAGTCGCCCGGGAAGATGTTTGCCGCCGCCAGCTCCTTGTTGGCGTTGCCGTAGTCGACCACCGCGCGAATCGCGACGTCCCGCCCGCCCTTCCGGAGGTACAGGTTGAGCGGTGTCACCTTGCGCTCGGTGTAGAGGTGCCGGATGATGACGTCATTGCCGTCCAGGCTGACGGTTCGCGCCGCGTCCCTCAACAGCTCCTGCAGCAGGTCGTCGTTGAAGCGTTCCTTCCTGAACTTGAGGTGCTCGAACTCCTGGGCGTCCACCAGGCGCCCGACCCGGTCGTGCTTGAAGACCAGGCGGTAGCGCTCCATGACCTCGCGGCGGCTGTGGGTCTTGGGGTAGTCGAAGTCGTCGCGGATGACCTTGAAGACGACGTCGTAGAGCGGCAGGGTGAAGACGATCATCACCATGCCGCGGTCGCCTTCCGCGAGGTGAAAGCGGTCGGGGGTGCGATCGAGGTAGCCGCGCAGGCTGCGGTACAGCTCGGTCTTGCCGTGGCGGTTCAATCCCAGAGCGATGTAAAGCTCGGCGATCGGCTTCAGCGGTACGATCGTCTTCAGGAAGATGATCAGCTCACCCGGGCATTCCGCCTGGACGTGGAAGTAAGCGCGGGTGAAGCTGAACAGGATCGAGACCTCCTCCTCGATCAGCATCACGGTGTCCACGAAGACGCCGTTGTCGTCGTTCAACAGGGGAAGGACGAACGGGATGTGTTGGTTCCCGCTCCGGATGCGGCCGACGACGTAGGCGCCCTTGTTGCGGTAGAAGACCGAATTCAGGGTTTCGATGGCGTCGATTCGCTTCGACTCGAGGAGTGACTCGAGATGGCGGTCGATTTCCGTGGCGACGAGCTTCGCGTCCCGGTCTGCGTCTTGGAAGCCGACTTCGAAGCGATACGCCTCCAGAATGTTCCGGATCAGGGACTCGGTGTCTCCGTCGGCCTCGAACCGCCGGTAGACCGACGGGTCCGGCTCGCGAGGCTGGACCGGTGAGCGCTCGAGCACGAACTCGACGTCCGGGTTGACCCCCACCGTGGAGAAGATCCGCCGGGTGACCGAGTTGAAGAACGTCTCCGCCAGCTCGCGATTGGTCTCGCCCGCCACGCGGACGGAGTAGGCGAGCTTGATTCGCTTCCACAGCGCGACGTCGTCGGCGAGGCCGCCGAGCAGGCTGTGAATCCGCGACACGATCCCGGCGACCACCCGGCGGTAGAGATCCAGCCTCTCGGCGGCGTCTTCATCGTGGCCACGCCAGTCGCGATTCTCGAAGCGATCCCGGGCCCGGCGCGTGATGGCGTTGAACTCGGTCTCGAGCCCACCGTACGCCCGATGGATGGCGCGGGCACCTTCGGTGGCGAATCCGTCTGTGGTGTGGGTCTCGTCGGTCACGGCTGTTCGACTCTCCGCATCGGCCCATCCGGCCGGCAAGTATACCGAGGCCGCGCGCCAGGACGATCGTTGCGCGAATCACGTCTCAACGATCGAGCAGATGAGGCAGGACATCCCGCAGGTCGCGGGAGCGCACGACGGCGTCGGCGACCACCTCGATCTCGGCGGTCTTGGGGTTGAACGCCACGGTGAAGCCGGCGTCCCGGGCGATCCACAGATCGTTGGAGCTGTCACCCACGAACGCGGTCCTCGACAGGTCGATCCTTTCCCGCAGAGCCACCGCCCGCAGCGCGACGCTCTTGCCGTTCATGTCGAAGGGTGTCGCGCTCCAGGCCAGGATCCGGCCGTCGTCGTCGAAGTGGATCCGGTTGCAGTAGACCTCGTCGAAGAGAGGGTCGGGGAGCAGGGTGTCGAGAAGAAGATCGAGCGTCCCGGAGATCACCACCAGGCGCGCGCCGCTCTCCTTGAGGGAGGCCAGGGTCTCCCGCGCCCCGGGAATGAGTGTCAGGGAGTCCATCGAGGCGACGATCTGGTCGCGGGTCGCGCCCGCGTCCCTCCAGCCCGAAACGTCGAGCGTCACCCAATCGGCGTAGGACAGCCGCCCGGCCTTGTACGCCTCGAGGCGCTCCTTGTTCATGCCGTCGTCGCCGGTGAAGCGGAGGTTGAGCACCTCCCAGATCGTCTTGTCCTCGGGGTGCTCCACGAGGGTCCCGTCGACGTCGAAGACCACCAGATCGAACGCCATGTTGCCTCCAGGACTGGGTTCTATCACACGGAGGGGTGTAGACTGTTACGGGGGACGAGCCATGAGCGCGATTCTCGATCGCGAAACGCTGGAACGTCTTCGGGCTCTCCCGCCGCGCGAGGCCTTCCGGGACGCCACCGACGCCGTCTACCGCGCGGGGGCCGTGAGCTCCGACGACTTCCTGGACGTCTACGAGCAGATGGTGGACGAGGGGATCCTGAGCTGGGAGGAGATCGACCGGTTCAAGCACTGAGTCGACCCGCCTCTGCCACCCGCCCGTAGCCCGCACAGCCTTCGAGCGGCCGCACGCCGCCGCTCGGCCCGGGCTCGGTGTAAAATGCGACGGTTCATGTCCGAAATTGGAGGTGGAGTCCGTCTTGCTGGAGCACGGCGCGCAACGCGAACGAGTTCTTGCACTCCTCGAAGAAGAGGGGGGAGTCACCGAGGCATCGGTGCGCCGCGTGGCCGAGCTGGCCCGGGTGCCCGAGGCCGAGGTCTGGGGCGCGGGCCTGTTCTACACGTTGATCAGCCGTCCCGGACGACGGATGCGGGTCTGTGACGGGTTGTCCTGCCGGATGGCCGGTGCGGACGATCTCACCGAGCGGCTCGCCCGCGAGGGCAAGGAGTGCGAGCGCGTCAGCTGTCTCGGACAGTGCGACCGCGCGCCGGCGACCCTCGACGAGAATCTCGAGCTGGTCAGCTACGAGGGGCGACCCCGAGGGATCACACCCGACGATCCCGATCTCCCGATCAATCTGGGCGGCGCGGACGACCGCGGCTACGCGGCGTTGTCGAGGGCCCGTGAGCTCGGCGCCGACGAAACGATCGACGAGATCGAAGCCTCGGGCCTCCAAGGACGAGGCGGCGCGGGTTTCCCGGCGCACGTCAAGTGGCGGGCGGTCCGCGAGCAGACCCAGACCGAGCGCTACGTCGTGTGCAACGCGGACGAGGGCGAGCCCGGGACCTTCAAGGACCGCGAGATCCTGCTCCGGCGGCCGCACGCTCTGCTGGAGGGGCTCGCCATCTCCGCCGAGGCCGCAGGAGCGAAGGACGTCTACATCTACGTCCGCGGCGAGTTCACCGGCGAGCGCCGCGCCCTCGAGCGCGCAATCGAAGAGGCCGGCGATGCGCTCTCGGCGTTCCGGCTGCACCTCGTCTCCGGCCATGGCGCCTACATCTGCGGCGAGGAGACCGCCCTCTTGGAGTCGCTCGAGGGCAAACGCGGTATGCCGCGTCTCAAACCACCCTTTCCGACCGAATGCGGCTTTCGCGGCAAGCCGACCCTGATGCACAACGTCGAGACCTCGGCGTGCGTGCCGGCCATCCTTCGGCGCGGCGGGGCCTGGTTCAAGACACTCGGCCGCACCGAGCCGGGAACCAAGCTGTACTGCGTTTCCGGTCACGTCGTCCGGCCCGGCGTCTACGAGCTGCCGCTGGGTGCCACCCTCGACGCGCTGGTGGCCGCCGCGGGAGGCTACGATGGCACGCCGGTCGCCTTCAGCCCCGGCGGCGCCTCATCCGGCTTCCTGCCGATGACGCAACGAGAGCTGCCGCTCGACTTCGGCAATCTCGCCTCCGTCGGCTCGATGCTGGGCAGCGCGGGCGTGGTCGTGTTGAACGACACCGTCGAGATGGCGTGCGCGGTGGCGTGGCAGCTCGAGTTCTTCGAGCGCGAAAGCTGTGGGCAGTGCGCACCGTGCCGCATCGGAACGCGATACCTCAGACGGCAGGTCGATCGCTACCTGCGCGACGGCGATCCGCTCGCGCTGAAGCACGCGGAAGACGTCGGCTGGGAGATGGACGAGGGCTCGATCTGCGGGCTGGGCATGACGGCGGCCAAGCCGCTGGAGAGCGCGCGGCGGTACTTCCCCGACGCGTTTCGCACGCGCAAGACGAGATGAGCGAGCGCTTCGTCATCGAGATCGACGGACGGTCGTGCGAGGCGCGTCCCGGCGAGCTGGTGCTCGAGACCGCGGCGCGCGCCGGGATCGAGATCCCGACCCTGTGCCACGACCCGCGCCTCGACCCGGCGGGAGCGTGCCGCGTCTGCCTGGTCGAGATCGAGGGCCAGCGACGGCTGCAGCCCGCCTGCGCCTGGAGAGTCGCTCAGGGGATGAAGGTCGTCACCCAATCGGAACGCATCGAGCGACACCGCCACGTGCTGTACGGCCTCTACCTCGCCGACCACTCGCTGGGCGACGACGGCCTCCCGCCCGAGACCGGCAACGGCAACGAGCTCCGGCGCCTCGCACTGGAGACCCCGCCCCTCGATCTCGAGCCGGTGGAGGCCCCGCGGAGGGGACGCCCGGGCGACGCCAACCCGTACCTCGCCTTCGATCCCGAGCTGTGCATCCTGTGCGCCCGCTGCACCCGCTATTGCGACGAGGTCGAAGCGGTCAACGCCATCACGCTGGCCTGGCGTGGCTCGGAGACGACAATCTCGACCGCCGGCGAGCGCGGGCTGCTGCACACGAGTTGCGAGCTGTGCGGCGGCTGCATCGATACCTGCCCGACCGGCGCGTTGATCGAGAAGAAGGCGCCGTTGCCGCTGCCCGACGACGCTACCACCGTGCGTACGACCTGCAACTTCTGCGGCGTCGGTTGCCAGATCGACGTGCAGGTCGTCGAGGGCCGTGTCGCCAAGGTCACGAGTCCGCCGCCGGGTGAGACGGTCAACGACGGCAACCTGTGCGTCAAGGGTCGCTTCGCCTACGACTTCATCCACCACGACGACCGCCTGACCACACCGCTGATCCGCGGCGCCGATGGCGAGCTGCACCCGGCCGCCTGGGACGAGGCGATCGCCCGGGCGGCGCAAGGGCTGCTGGGCGTCAAGGAACGGCACGGCGCCGACGCCCTCGGATTCGTCTCCTCCAGCCGTTGCACGGTGGAGGAGAACTACCTCATGGCGAAGCTGGCGCGCGCCGCATTCGGCACCAACAACGTCCATCAATGCGCCGCCACGTGACACGCCCCCACCGTCGCCGGTCTGGTGACGATGTTCGGGGCCGGCGCGATGACCAATTCGATCGCCGAGATCCGCGACACCGACGTCATGTTCGTGATCGGCTCCAACACCTCCGAGGCGCATCCGATCATCGCCATGGAGATGAAGCGTGCGGTGCGGCGCGGCTCGCGGTTGATCGTGGCCGATCCGCGCGCGATCTGGATGGCCGGGATCGCCGAGACGCACCTCCGACTCAGGCCCGGCACCGACGTCTGGCTCCTGAACGCCATGGCCCACGTGATCGTCACCGAGGACCTGGTGGACCACGAGTTCATCCGGCGGCACACGGAAGGGTTCGAGGCCGTGCGGCAAGCGGTGCTCGACTATCCGCCCGAAAAGGCCGAGGAAGTCACCGGCGTTCCGGCCGAGGAGATCCGCAAGACGGCCCGGTTGTACGCCACGACCCGCAAGGCGGGGATCTACTACACCCTCGGGATCACCGAGCACACCCACGGCACCGACAACGTCTACGCCCTCGCCAATCTGGTGCTGATGACCGGACACCTCGGCGTCCGCTCGGCGGGAATGAACCCCCTTCGCGGACAGAACAACGTGCAAGGCGCGAACGACGCCGGCGCAACCCCGATCTTCTACCCGGGCTACCAGCGGGTGACCGACGACGGGGTGCTCGACAAGTTCGGTCGCGCGTGGGGTGTCGATCTGCCGTCCAGCGAGGGCATGAACCTCAACGTCATGATGAAGGAGCTCGCCCGCGGCAACGTCAAGGGCTTGTTCGTCATGGGCGAGGATATCGCCATCTCCGAACCCAACGTCTCGCAGATCGAAGCAGGTCTCGAGCGCTGCGAGTTCCTGGTCTGCCAGGAGATCTTCCACAACGAGACGACGCGCCACGCCGACGTCGTTTTCCCCGCCGCGTGCTTTGCCGAGAAGGACGGCGTCTTCACCAACAGCGACCGTCGCGTGCAGCTCGTCCGAAAGGCGGTCGAGCCTCCCGGCGAGGCGCGCGAGGACTGGATGATCCTGTGCGACGTCGCCCGTGCCGCGGGCTACGCGATGCCGAACTACGAGGGGCCTCACGAGATCTACGACGAGATGGCGGCGCTGACCCCGAAGGTCGCGGGGATCTCCCACGAGCGGCTCGAGGACCGGCCGCTCGGATTGCAGTGGCCGTGTCCCGAGCCCGATCATCCCGGAACGCCCACATTGCATCTCGACGGTCCCCTCATCGGGAAGGCACAATTCCAGCGAGTGACCTATCGGCCCAGTGACGAGCTGCCGGACGAGGAGTTCCCGCTGGTGCTATCGACGGGCCGGACGCTCTACCACTACAACGCCGCCACGCAGACGCGCCGGGAGTCCGGGCCCGCGATCAAGCAGAGCGGCAACTTCGTGGAGCTCCACCGCCGCGACGCCCGACGTCTCGGGATTGGCCACGGCGACACGGTCCGGGTCGTATCCCGCCGCGGCGCCATCGAGGCCGAGGCCCAGGTGACCCCTCGCGTTCAGCCGGGCTGCGTCTGGATGCCACTGCACTTCCCCGACTCTCGGGTCAATCTCCTCACCAACGATGCCGGGGACGCGATCACCGGGACCGCCGAATACAAGGTCTGCGCCGTGCGAATCGAGTCTCGGTAGGCCGGGGGGTTCATCGGTCCGCGGGCGAGCCGTCCCTCCCCCAACGCCGGCGATAGCTCGGCCAGGGCCATGCGTGATCCACGCTTGCTACCGGGTTCCGAGAAGCGTTGGCGGCGATTCGATCGCCTCGTGACTGTACCTCGCTCTCTAAGGACGTTCGTGGAGGGACGGCGCGCCCGCGGACCGATGAACCGAGTAACGGGGTCGAGTCTCTTCTTCTGACATTGAGTGTTGGTCTTGACGGCGTCGGCTCGAATGGCAGTCGGCATTGTTGAAAGAAAAGACTCGACCCTTCTAAATAACCCCTCTACGGGCGGATGGGGAGGGAGGATTGGTAGCGGTGGCGGCCGGTTGGGGTGAAGTGGAAGCTCGCCGCCCGCAGGAGGACGCCGGTGCTGCGAGCGGCGGCCAGCTCGGCGGCGAACCCGGGGTCGATTGCCGGGTTGGCGCGGACGGCGCGGGCGTCGCTGCGCTGGACGATGAACAGGACGAGGGCGCGTCCTCCGTTTCGTGCCATCTCCGACAGCTCACGGATGTGCCGCGTACCCCTCGCGGTCGGGGCGTCGGGGAATCTCGCGATGCCCTTTTCTACCAGGGTTACCGACTTGACCTCGACCACTAGCTCCTCGTCTCGGCGGGTCAGTAGGAAGTCGAAGCGGCTGGCGCCGCGACGCACCTCGCGCCGGAGCTCCCACCGCGATCCGATCCCGCGGACGGCGCCGCGATGCAGCAGCCCCTCGGCGAGGGTGTTTGCGAGGTTGGTGTCCACCGAGACCCATGCGCGAGGGGGCTCCGGCGAGCGAACCAGCGCCACGGTGAAGCGGGTCTTGCGAGCGGGCACGGCGGGAACCGGACGGAGTCTGAGAGGGGCTCCCGGGAGGAGAAGCTCCCGTAGGCGACCGGGGTCGGCGAGGTGTGCGCGCACGCGACGGCCGTCCTCGAGGACCGCTTCGACGATGAAGCGATTCGGACGCCCTACGAAGAACGCGGGGAGGAGATTAGCCACTGGTGAGGTAGGCGTAAAAGGTCACGCTGACGGTCTTGTCCGTGGTGTTGTACAGGAAGACCTGATAGCGTGGGAAAGCCAGCGTCTGGCGGAGCGGCTCCGAGCCGAAGAACGAAGGCGGACCCGCTTCGGTCTGCGCGTTGAGCCGCAAGGGGACGAGCATGTTGCCGTCCTCGTGGAACGCCCGCTGAATCGGGGGCTGGTCGGGAAGCAGGATCACGCCGACCGATCCGGTCTTCAGGGCTTCGCCGCGAGTCTGTCCCACGAGGCTCAGCACGACGTGCTGGAAGCCGTCCGCGTCGAGGACCCCGGCATTGATCAGGCGCGTGGTGTCCTCGGGACGGACGGGAGAGACGGTGATGTCGGGAAAGCTCACCAGCTCGCCGGAGCGGATGGGACCCTCTACCGAGACCGTGCCCTCGACCCTTTGCGGATCGGGGAAGTTCATGACCAGGACTTCATCCATCTCTCGCGACATCGCCGTCCCGATCGGCGTCAGCGCCAGCACGGCAAACGCGGCGACGGTCACCACGACGGAAACGAACACCTTCTTCGGCATGGGAACCTCCTGAAACCCCTCGGAATCATGCGGTGAGACAGCGGCGCCTCGAACAACCATTCTATAGGCGAGACACCCTCGAGGTCGCACGCGATCTCCTGGGTCGGGTCTTGTGCCGCCGCCTCGACGACGGCACCGTGCTCCGCGGGCGCCTCGTCGAGGTCGAAGCCTACGACGGCCCCCGGGACCGCACGAGCCACGCCTTCCCCGGGCTCACGCGGCGGAACGCGCCGATGTTCGAGGCCGGGGGAATCGCCTACGTCTACCTTATCTACGGGATGCACCACTGCCTCAACATCGTGACCGGCACCGCCGGTTATCCGGCCGCAATCCTGCTTCGCGCCGCCGAGAGCCCGGACGGCACCGGCTCGGCGTCCGGGCCGGGGCGACTCACCCGCGCCTTCGGGGTCGATCGCTCGATGGACGGCGCTTCACTGCTCGGCCCGGACCTGTGGCTCGAGGACGGCACACCGGTGACGGATCGCGAGGTCGGGCGCACCGCGCGGATCGGGGTGGGCAATGCGGGCACCTGGAGCCGTCGCCGCTTCCGCTTCCTGATCCGATCCCACCCCGACCTCTCGGGACCGCCCGCGCTGAATCGCCGCGCGCGCTGAGTCTCTACTCCACGATCGCCACGATGCGCAGCGGGCCACCGCTGCCGCCGCGGATCTTCATGGGAAGGGCGATCACCGAAAAGCCGGTCGCGGGCAGCTCGTCGAGGTTGGCGACGTTCTCGAAGACCGGCACGTTGTGCTCGAATAGCGCGACGTGGGTCGGGAAATCCTGCGAGGGACCGTGGTCGATGCTCGGCGTGTCGAGGCCGATGGCGCGGATCCCGCGCTCCTCGCGGAGCCACGGCACCGCCTCGTGGTGCAGTCCCGGAAAGTGGAGATCGCCGACGGCATCGGCGCCGCGCTCGGCGGTCCCCATGTAGCGGGCGCGATCCGGCCAGTACTGCCCGAATCCCGTACGAAGAAGGACGATGGTGCCGTGCGGCATCGGTCCGTGCTCTTTCTCCCAGGCCCGGAAGTCCTCGACCCCGACCCGATAGTCCCGGTCGTCGTCGCAAGGCCCGCTGACGTCGACCACCACCCCGGGGCCGATCAGCTGCGCCAGATCGATCTCGTCCACGGTGTTGCGGCCCTCGAAGAAGTGGATCGGCGCATCGATGTGCGTCCCGCCGTGCTCGGCCGTGCTGAACCGCTTGGACAGATAAAAGTAGCCTCGTTCGGTGAGCCCTTCGGAGAGCGTCTCGATCTCGAACCCCGGAGAGGTCGGCCAGTAGACGGTCTGCTCGTCGAACGCATGGGTCAGGTCGACCAGCCGTCCGGACGGAAACGGCGCAGGGGACGAGCACGCCGTGACGAACGTCCATACCACCGACAGGACCAGAGTGCGCATTTCCTCCTCCTTTCCGTGCCCGTCACGACAGGGTATGGAGCGTGGCGGTGCGCAGTAGCCACAGCTCCGTTCGCGGGCGGCGCGCGAGGCCGATGGCGCGCTGGACGGCGCGGGCGTAGATCGATAGCTGAGGGCCGTAGGTTTCGTCAAGCGCCGACGGATCGGTCTCGCGGTCGGTCTTGTAATCGGCCACGACGTACTCGCCACCGGCGTCCTTGTAGAGGAGATCCAGCGTTCCGCGATAGACGTACCCCGCCTCGTCGCGCTCGACGATGGGGACCTCTCGGCCTAGCACCTCGACCTCGCGCAGGCGTCCACGCAGCTCGGAGGCCAGGAAGCCCCGTAAGATCTCGCGCACCTCCCGCTCGACCGGGCCCGCCTCGACGCCCGCCTCCGTGGCCGTAGCGCTCGACACGCGAGCGACCTCGTCGAGCAGCGTCGCGTCATCCCGCCCCTCCCAGCGCTCGAGCAGAAGGTGGGTCGCGATTCCGACGACCTTTGCCGTCTCCCGGTCCGAAGATCTCCGCACGCCGGACGAACCGTCGTCCTTCCAGCGCTCCTCGTGGCTCGGCGCCCGCACCGGCGGCCTCGCCTCGCTCATTCGCAGCAGGGCCCGGCGGTAGGACGCAACGGCCTCGGGCGCGCCGGACGGCATCTTGACGCCGGCCTCGCGGCCTTCCTTGCCTGTGCCTCGCCGGATGTGGAGCACGCGCCCGTCGAGGAGCGTCGGCCGGTCGTCGCCCGGCTCCTCGACGCTGTAGCCCAGGCTTCCCAGCGCCCGAACCCACGGCGCCTCCCGGCGGGAAGGCGCCGCGATCAGGATCAAGCGCTCCCGCGCGCGGGTCGTCCCGACGTACAGCACGCGAACCTCCTCGGCCTCGCCGTGCCACCGCTCGTCGTGGACGTGCCGCGCCCACCCAAGGCTGGCGTCGTCGTCGACCTTGACGGCCAGGGCCTCGCCCCCTCCCGCAAGCCTGACGGTTCTCGCCTCGACCGCCTCCGGACGGTGGCCGGTGCTCGGGTCCCTGGCGAGATCGGCGAGGATCACGGTGTCGTTCTCGAGGCCCTTGGCCTTGTGGATTGTCATGATACGGACGGCGTCGGTTGCCTCGTCGGCCAGGGGAGAGTCGGTCGTTGCCAGCGAGGTCCGACCCTCCTCGAGCGCTTCGACGACCTCGATCAACGACAGCCCCCCCTCGCGCGCCAGCTCGGAAGCCGCGGCCGCGAGCTTCGTCAGATTGGCGACGCGCTGCGGCCCTTCGAATGCCGCCGCACTGAGCGTCAACAAATCGGTTTCCGCCAGCACCTTCCGTACGACCTCGTCGGCCGGGACGTCCCGCGTGCTCGCGGACAGCTCCCTGAGCTGTTCGAAGGCCCGCGCCACGTCGGGGAACTTCTCCGGATCGGCCTCCTCGAGCCAGCTCCAGGGATTCTTCGCAGAGGCGTAGGCCGCCAACTCGACGTCGGTGACCGCTCCCAGCGGCGACCTCAGGTAGGCGAGCAACGCCGCGGCATCCGACGGCCGCGCCAACGCCTTGAGAATCACGAGCAGGTGTGCCACCTCGGGGCGGGCGAGGAACTCACGACCCCCGTCGACCACGAAGGGAATCCCGAGCTTCCTGAGAGGACGCAGATAATCGGCCAGTTGCGTGAACGCTCGCAGTAGGATCGTGATCTTCTCGTACTTCGGCTTGTCCGGATCGACGGTCGCGCGGATCCACTCGGCGATGATCCGCCCTTCCGCCTCGCGCCGCTGCCCCGCGAGAGGGTTCTCGCCGGCGTCGACGGTCCAGACCTCGACGATCGGAGCGCCACCGTCGTCGGGTCGGACCGCATCGATCGGCGCGTAGTCGGGCTGGTAGTCCGACCTCTCCCAGCAACGGCTGCCCGGTGCCGCGAAAAGCGCATTCACCGCCGAGATCACGCCCGGCACGCTGCGGAAGTTCGCGGTGAGCAGCGCACCCTTGCCTTCCTGGTCGAGGATGCGGCCCACGGCTCTTCGGAAGGCGTCGTAGTCGGCACCGCGAAAGCGGTAGATCGATTGCTTGGGATCGCCGACCACGAACAGGCGGCCCGGCTCGAGCCGCGTGTCGTAGGCGTCGGTCGCGTCGTCGTCGGTTCGCTCGCCGAGATACAGGACGATCTCGTACTGCAGGGGGTCGGTGTCCTGGAACTCGTCCACCAGGAGCATCCGGAACCGCTGTTTCAGTCGCCGACGCACGCCGGGGTGGTCGCGCAGCAGATCGCGCGCCAGCACCAGCAATCCGTCAAAGGTGACGTAGCCGCGGCGAAGCAGCTCCTCGCGGGCCGCGAGGGCGAACGGCAGGACCGCCTCCATGAGGTCGCGAAGCTGGCCGTCCCTCACCTTCAAGACCTGCTTCCCCAGGACCTCGAACGACTTCGCGATCCGGTTGAGCTCGCGTCCGGAGACCTCGCCGTAGAGCTTCTTCTTCCCGAACGCCGCCGTGCCCGGCGCGCGCGTCACGAGGTTCTTGTGGGCGTCGTGGATCCTCGCGAAGGCCGCCGGTCCGTCGGCGAGAAGGGCCTCGAGGGCCCGGATCATGGCGCGGCAGTCGTCCTCGCCCTTCGAGTTCATGCCGGATTGTCGTTCGAGGACGGATCGAAGTGCCGCGATCAGCCCTTCCGCTTGCTCGCCGAGGACCTCTTCGGGTCCGTGCTCGATGGCGTCGACCGAGAGCAGCGCCTCCGGAATCGAGTACGACGCCAGGGCAAATGCCAGCGCGCCGGCGTGCTCCATCGAGAACGCCCCCAGCACCCGCCTCCAGAGCTCCCCTCGCGAAGCCTCCGGTCCGAGCTCGTGCGCGACGAAACGCTCCCACAGCTCCTCGTGGACGGAGACCTCGACCTCGCCCGGGTCGACGATGAAGTCCGGCTGGACTCCGACCTCGAGAGGGAACTCCCGGAGCAGGCCGGCGCAGAAGGTGTGGATCGTCTCGACCCTCGAGCGATCCAGCTCGCGAAGCGCCTCCAGGGCGCGCGCGGCGACGACGTCCAACGGGACCGAGAATCTCCCGAGCAGGTGATCGAGGGCGCGATCCGCCTCCTCGCCCGGGTCGGCCTCCACCTCGCCGCGAGCCGCCCCGAAAAGTCGCTCGAGACCGGTGGCGAGGCGCTGGCGCATCTCGCCGGCCGCCTTTTCGGTAAAGGTGATGGCGCCGATCTCGCCGATCTTCACTCGACCGGAACCGACGGCCGTGAGAATCCGCTCCACCAGCAGGCTCGTCTTGCCCGTGCCGGC